>Ga0208376_1000239_pt1 | contig 17241 bp, 14 predicted proteins | sample CryBogmetaGMA25M_FD_184548 | JGI IMG/M metagenome (GOLD analysis project Ga0208376, IMG submission 184548) | Freshwater microbial communities from Crystal Bog, Wisconsin, USA - MA2.5M (SPAdes) | ecosystem: Environmental > Aquatic > Freshwater > Lake | place: Crystal Bog, Wisconsin, USA...
ACCCAGCGGAAGCGTCTGGAAACCTATCGGGCCACTCTGGCTCACTACATTGATCAGATCGCGATTACCGGCACTGCCAATGCCCGCCCCGAGGTGACAGCGGGCATCCGCGAGGCGCGGGCCGGTATTGCACGGGCGAAGGCGGCATTGGTCACGTTGGGAGAGCCTGCCGACGATGAACTGGACGATACCACGCCTACCAATAAACCCGGCGATAACGCTACTACTTACAGCAAGTTTGTTCCAAACGCAGAGGTTTTGTTGCAGGACAACACAGAAGCAGGTGAAGACAGATGACATCGCTTCCCGACAAAGCCGATCTGGTTCGCGCCCTCCAGGATGTGATCCCCAATGCACACATTTCGCAACTCGACGTGCTGGCGCAGATCCTCGCAGGTGAGCGGGGGCTAACCAGTACACACCTATCGGAAGATGGCATCGGCGAGATCCTGCGCGGCCTTGCGGGCAGCACGCTGAACCTCAGTAACAGCACCGTCCAGTTCGGTACCGGCAACCAGTTCGGCGATGTGACGATTCGCGACATTGCGGGCCACGACATTTTGCACGTCAACGTGGCCCAGACGATCATCACGGCGGAGCAGGCGTATCACGTCAGGGGTCTCACGAACCCGTACCTGGGTCTGCGCGCCTTCACCTACGCGGATCGGCACCGTTTTGCGGGGCGTGGGAACCTCATCACACATGCGGTGAATCTCCTCACAGCGCTTGGTGAGGAGCGCGCCCTCCTCTTCATCACGGGTGCCAGCGGGAGTGGCAAATCCTCTCTGGTGCAGGCGGGAATCATTCCTGCCCTGGAAGGGCACGCTGCTACCCGCAGCATGCCCTTCCAGTACGCCGTAATGCGCCCTTCCCGGCAGCCGTTGGTTGCCTTGGCCGAGGCGCTGCGTCAGCTTAGTCTGCCCGCCAGCGGCCCGTTTGCTGCCGCTGCGCCGTACACTCGCGAGGCCATACCGACACCGCAGCGCCCCGGTATCCACGTTCTGGTGATTGACCAGATGGAGGAACTCTTCACCCAGAGCGAGCCGGATCAGCGTGAGTCATTGCTGCATATACTTGGCGCGTTGCCGCCATTCCCCGAGGTGCGTGTCCATATCATCGGCACGCTCCGCAGCGACTTTCTGGGCGAATTGGCCGATTATCCGGCCATAGAGCCAGCTTTTCGTGAACAACTCCTCGTCCGTGTGATGGATGGAACCGAGCTGAAGGCAGCCATCCAGCGCCCAATCCAGGAAGCCCATCCCCAGAAGCGCATCGAGCCAGCCTTGCTTGAGCGGCTCACAACCGATGCGGCAGGCGATGCGGCCTACCTTCCCTTGCTCCAAGTCACGCTCGAAGATCTCTGGCAGCGCGGCAGCCTGACCCTCAGCGCCTATGGGACACTCACGGACGCCATCCGCGAGCGTGCCGAGGCGGTCTACCACTACCAGGATTACGACGGGGCGCGCCAGCGTGCGCGGAGTGTGGATGAGCAGGAGACGATCATGGCGCTTCTGCTGGATCTCATTGAGATTGGCCCCGATGACGACAGCCGCCGAGACGTACGCCAACGGCGCGACCTTGCCAAGCTTACCCAAGGGAAGCCAGCGCGCATGCGACTGATTGACGACTTGGCGACGGCACGCCTGGTGAGCAAGGGCGTCGAGCAGCGCGCTGGTGCGGAAGTCGAGGTTGTTGACATCATCCACGAGAGCTTGATTGCGAACTGGCAACGCTTCCAGTCCGTGATCGCCGGACGACGCGAGGCGCTCCAGCGGCGTTCCCGTTTTGAAGCCGCCCTGCGCCTATGGGTAGCGCGGGGGAAACCCGATGACGAACTCCTCAGTGGCGGGCGCTTGGCGGAAGCGCAGGTTCTTGACGAGGCGCACGATGTTGCCTTCACCACACCAAACGCCCGTGAGTTGCTTGGGCGGAGCGTGGCGCATCAAGACACGATGCGACGGCAGCAGCTTCGGCGGACGCAGATCTTCGCAGGTATTCTGGGGGTTTTGCTAATGGTGGCAATCGCAACAGGTGGATGGGCCTTTAACCGATCCAACGAGGCAACAGCGCAACTCCACCGCTCCGAGGCCCATCGTCTGGCCTTCGCCGTCCAAACCCAACTCGATAACAACCCGGAGGTCGGGTTGCTCCTCGCCTACGAGGCCAATGTTCGCGATGATAACGCAGTGACAAGCCAGGTGCTACGCGATGAGATTGACGCAGTGACCTGGTACCCGACATCCCTCAGCGGCCACATGTCCTGGGTCACGAGCGCGGTGTTCAGCCCGGACGGCCAGCACATCCTCACCGCCTCTGATGACGGCACGGCGCGGCTGTGGGACGCCAGCGGCCAGCCGCTTGCTACCCTCAAAGGCCATATGTCCTGGGTCACGAGCGCGGTGTTCAGCCCGGACGGCCAGCGCATCCTCACCGCCTCAATTGATGGCACGGCGCGGCTGTGGGACGCCAGCGGGCAGCCGCTCGCCATCCTCACCGGCCACATGTTCTATGTCCCGAGCGCAGTGTTCAGCCCGGACAGCCAGCGCATTCTCACCGCCTCGCGTGATGATGGCACGGCGCGGCTGTGGGACGCCAGCGGGCAGCCCCTCGCCACCCTTAAACGCCACACGAACAGGGTCAATAGCGCGATGTTCAGCCCGGACAACCAGCGCATCCTCACCGCCTCAAATGATAAGACGGCGCGGCTGTGGGACGCCAGCGGGCAACCCCTCGCCACCCTCACAGGCCACATGGGCTTTGTCACTAGCGCGGTGTTCAGCCCGGACGGCCAGCGCATCCTCACCTCCGGGGACAACACGGCACGGCTGTGGGACGCCAGCGGCCAGCCCCTCGCCACCCTCGAAGGCCACACGAACAGGGTCAATAGCGCGGTATTTAGCCCGGACGGCCAGCGCATCCTCACTGCCTCCTGGGACAACACGGCACGGCTGTGGGACGCCAGCGGCCAGCCCTTTGTCACCCTCACAGGCCACACGGAATGGGTCAATAGCGCGGTGTTCAGCCCGGACGACCAGCGCATCCTCACCGCCTCATCTGACGGCACGGCACGGCTGTGGGACGCCAGCGGCCAGCCCCTCGCCATCCTTAAAGGCCACCCGGGCGCGGTCTTGAGCGCGGTGTTTAGCCCGGACGGCCAGCGCATCCTCACCGCCTCATCTGACGGCACGGCACGGCTGTGGGACGCCAGCGGCCAGCCCTTTGTCACCCTCAACGTCCACACGTCATGGCCGGTCAATAGCGCAGTGTTCAGCCCGGACGGCCAGCGCATCCTCACCGCCTCGAATGACGGCACAGCGCGGCTGTGGGACACCTCTGTCCAGTCCTTCAACGTCCACACGGGCGAGGTCATAAGTGCGGTGTTCAGCCCGGACGGCCAGCGCATCCTCATCGCCTCATCTGACGGCACGGCACGGCTGTGGGACGCCAGCGGCCAGCCCCTCGCCATCCTTAAAGGCCACACGTCCGCTGTCACTAGCGCGGAGTTCAGCCCGGACGGCCAGCGCATCCTCACCGCCTCAAATGACAAGACGGCGCGGTTGTGGGACGCTTCCGGCCAGCCCCTTGCCACCCTCAATACGGACGGGGTCAGGAGTGCGGAGTTCAGCCCGGACGGCCAGCGCATCCTCACCACCTCAAATGACAAGACGGCGCGGCTGTGGGATGCTTCCGGCCAGCCCCTCGCCATCCTTAAAGGCCACACGTCCGCTGTCACTAGCGCGGTGTTCAGTCCAGACGGCCAGCGCATCCTCACCGCCTCATCTGACGGGGCGCGGCTGTGGGATACCTCCGGCCAGCCCCTCGCCACCCTCACCGGCGACACGGGCGAGGTCTGGCGCGTGGTGTTCAGCCCAGACGGCCAGCGCATCCTCACCGCATCACCACATAGCAGGATGGTGAGGCTGTGGGACGCCTCTGGACAGCCCCTCGCCACCCTCGAAGAGGCAGGTGATCTCACGAGTGTAGTGTTTAGCCCGGACGGCCAACGCATCCTCACCGCATCAAGTAATGGCACGGTGGCATGGCTGTGGGACGCCTCCGGCCGGCCCCTTGCCTTCCTCCTCGGGCACACGGGCTGGGTCACGAGCGCGGTGTTCAGCCCGGACGGCCAGCGCATCCTCACCGCCTCCTGGGACGGCACGGCGCGACTGTGGGACGCGACGGGCCAGCCCCTTGCCATCCTCCAAGGCCACATAGCACGGGTCAATAGCGCGGTGTTCAGCCCCGACGGCACACGCATTCTCACTGCCTCCGCTGATGGCACGGCACGGCAGTACCTCGTCCGCAGCGAAGATCTGCGGCGGACAGCGGCCTGTAGGGTGGGGCGCGGGCTTACCCAGGAGGAGATCTCCCGCTTCCAGGTGCCCATACCCTTGGCCTTCGACTTTGCCACGCGCCAGTGCCCGCCGGTGTATAGCTGGCAGCAGGCGTCGAAGTGATTGAGTGATTTCACGCCAAGACAAGGTTCGCAGATACTTTACATTTCAGGCCAGAATGTGGCATCCTGATGCGCTCAACCTGAAACCTGAAACCTCGCACCTGAAACCTTGCTAATCGGCGGCGGTTACCTTTGCACTCCAGCGACGCCAGGCTGCGGATACAACGGTTGGTGTGTGTTGGTCGAGATCAGTCTCTTCGCCGTCTGGCCCTACGACCTTCCGATATATCCCGTAGCGAGTTGGCGTGCCGGTGTGGTCACACGTCACGAGACGGCAGCCGGGAGGTAAGGCAGGTAAGGCAGGTAACGATTCGGTTGAGGGGGAGACAGTCTCTCTCTTCTCCTCGCCCGTCGGGAAAACCCGATCCACCCGATCCAGCCTAAAGGACTGGATCGGGTGGATCGGGTTTTCCCCGGAGTCGGGAACCCGATCCACCACCACCGGATCGGGTTCGGATCGGGTTGGATCGGGTTCATCAAAAACCGCATCCTGATGCGGAAAATTATCCCCACACACATGGATCGGGTTGTCTTCGATCCCTTGGGATTCCCCCAGGCAAGTGTTGATAATGAAGGGGTCTCCCGGCACAACCCGATCCACCCGATCCACCCGATCCAACCCGATCCGCGCCCGTCCTTTATCGGTGATTTTGCGGGGTTTCCCCTGCCCCTCAAACACACCGATCATGCCGCGTTTGGCGAGAGAGTTGATATCCTTCCGCACCACACCCTCTTGCACGTTTTTCAATGTGGCGATGATGCGACAGATTTCACTCGTGGTGGCCCCTCCATCGAAGTCAATAGCCTCTAGGTATTCGAGGATGGCTTTCTGCCGTAACGATACGTGGTCCTCACTGAGGATGATGCGTGCAGCAGGCACGACAACAGGGGCCGATAGCTGGCCTTCATCCGGGTCGGTGATGTCGGTCGGTCGAATAATCAGGCGCAGGGATGCGGGTTCGGCCCGCTTCCCCTTGTGACGAGTCACTTTGAGGATGACGAGATCATCGCCCTCGTCTCGCTCCGCCACGAGCATCGTATGGGTGTTGTTGAGTAGGCTGCTGTGACCACGGAATTGGCCAGAGTCATATTTGAGCGGGTGGTGGAGGACCAACACCGCAGCGCCGGTGGCGTCGGCGATGCGGTTCAGATTGAATGACACCACGGTCATCTCTGAGCTGTTCTCATCCATGCCGGGAATGCAACTGGAGAGTGTGTCAATGATGATCAGCTTTGGCTCGACGGGTAGCACGGCTGCGAGGAAGGCTTCGACGCTTGAGTCGACGCCCAGCAAAACCGGGCCATCAACGAGGCCGATCCGCCCGCGTGACTTCTGGTTTGTCATCTCCCAGGCGCGAATCTGGGTTCGCACGTTGCCCGTATCTTCGCCGGCGACGTAGATGACGGGGTAGTGCTGGGATACCTTGCACCCCAGATCCACCGCAATGGTTGATTTGCCCGCTTCTGAGGGGCCGATGAGGAGTGCCACGCTGGCCGTGGTGAGATAGCCCTTCACAAGTTGCCGAGGCGCGACAATGTGATCAATCTCATTGCCCCACAGGATGTGTACACCTGCCCCTTGTGCGGGAGTCCGGCTTGTGCTGGCAGGCGTTGGGGTCGCGCTTGCGGGTGAGACGGCGTTCAGGGGCCAGATCATCGGGTGTTTGCAGCGCGGGCAGAACCAGCCCGGGCCTCCTCCTGGATAGTCATATTTCGATCGGGACAGCCGGGTAGTGCACCGGGGGCAGTAGGTGCCCTGGGCGTCTTGTATCGGGTCATCGTCGGTGGGCAGTTGCGGGAGATCATCGAGAGCAAGCGGCGCGGTTTGACCATTGCGTAGCCCATCAATGATCGCCTTCAATTCGGTACCTTGGTGCGAATCGGGGATACGCGCTTGGTACAGCACGTGGATGGCTTCCTGCTCGCTCAGGTGGCTCGGAGCGACGGACATCACCCCTCCGAGCAGCCGGGCCATAGTGAAGCGGGCATTGTGGAAGTTGCCCGGCTGGGTGCGGATATATTCGGCGGCTTGGTCGCATTTGTGCTGCACCCATCGGCGCAATTCCAGATCGACGGCGACGGCACGTGCGCGGTGCCAGCCGTCGCCCTGGGGAGAAACGGGAGTGGTGGGCGGGGCGGGGGCGGCCACTACGGGCGTAGGGGCAGGTGTAGGTCGGTAGTGCGTCAGGATGGCATCAACCGCTGCCTGGGCCTCCTGTGGCTCGGCGGGGAAGCCGTCGAGGCGGTGTCCAGTGATGGTGAAGTAACGGCCAGCGCCATAGACCTCCACACCGATGTGATCACCCAGGGCGAGCTTCAGTGGCTTAGGGATGTCGGCATGGATGATGACCTTGATACCCGTACCTGACGGCGATACCTCGGCATAACTGGCCAGCCGCACGATCCACGGCTTGGCCCAGTCGGCGATCATGCCCGTCTCAGGGTCATAGCAGCCGTCAAAATCCACACCGGCCCAGCCATCACCCAGCATAAAGCCGATCCCGGCGTGATGGTTTGTGCGATAGGCGATCACCGCTGCTTTGAAGGATGCCCATGTCGCTGCGTCGTTCGACTTTGCCGAGGCGGGCGGGGTGATCGCCTGAAAGGGCATCTTCTTGGGTTTTTCCGGTCGCTTCGGATCGAGGATGAGCTTCCATGTGACCCACCGCTTTGTCGCTTGCAGTGACGTGGGGATGGTGGACAGGTTGACGGCAATGGGCGGGGTAATAGGTGAGGCTGTCACAGCGTTTCTCCCTCAACCACCAGATGCTGGCGCGCGACATGCCCGTGCGCGGTCTGGCTCTGCACGATCATGGATGCCCTATAGCATTCTTTTGCCATGTTTGGGAACGCCTTTGTTGCGGCTGTTTTGCGCATTGCATAGCTGAAAACCTCGTGGTGTGAATGATCTCGTTTCGGCATAAAATGGTTTACATTGTTTGGAGTGTGATCGTTGGTTGTATGCGGGCCGGGGGTGGCAAACCTCGGCCCGCTGTCGTTGCTTTAGCCCCAATACTTTTCGAATAAGCCGATCTCATGCCGACTTTGCCCCCTCACCCCCTGCCCCTCTCCCACCAGAGGAGAGGGGAGATTCTGCACCAGAGTGCGATCCGCTCCCCCTCTCCCGTTCTGGGAGAGGGGGCTGGGGGGTGAGGGCTGCGCGGCAACGGATTCCTTATTCGAAAAGTATTGGATTTAGCCCTGTGCGGCACGGCGGGCGGCGGCGTGCTGGCGACCGTGGGCGAGTTGCTGGGATTTGGTGAGTTCCTCGTTGCCGCAGTGGCGGCAGCGATAGGTAGCGGTGATACGTGGATCGTTCATTTCCCTAGTTCTGCTTTGGCACGCTTAAACTCGGCGTGTACTGCGTTGCGGTTGCCCTTCACGGCTCGGTACACATCCTCAAAGCGGGCACTGCCAGCCACGAGTGCCCGTACCTGCGCGTAGCGGCTTGTGCGCTGGTGTCGTGCCTTCATGTCCAGCCCCCGTGCGCGAGTGGTGCGGCGGGGGGTGCCTGCCATCTGCGCCACGTTTACCGTTACCCCGCCCCCTGCGCTGGTGTTAACTCGGATATGACTCGTGTTATCCGTATCTGCACGGGTAATAACACGGTTCTCAGCGGGCCGTATCTCGGCTTCCTGACGTGGGGGTATGGCCTCGGGGAACATGCTCGCCAGCAGGGCGGCGGCTTCACCTTTGGATACGGGCCGACGGTTCGGCGCGGGTTCGAGCCGCACCGTCGCACCTTCCGAGGCTCGGGCAGGTACGTTGGGGCGGGCGGGCGGCGGCGTGATGATCAGTTTTTCCGGGTCGCGTAGCTGTGGGATGGGCATGCTGATCCGCCTGCCGCTTTCGGCATCGCGCAGCACGGCTACCCGTTGCCCTTCGTGGTTCTTCAGCACGTCGGCAACCTGGAAATTGCGCAGCAGCTCGCTTTTCCCCTCCAGCCCCAGCGTTCGCACCTGCTTGTCTTGCACCCCCACGGTCATTCGGATGTTTAACTTGCCGCCGCGTCGGGCCACATCCTCAAACAGCTCTAGCCCGCCATCGAGGGCTGGGAGGACATCCTGGGCCTCGTCTATGATCAGGTGCAGCGGCGCGAACTGGCGTACGCCCTGGGCGCGGGCGGCGCGGCGCTGGGTGACTTCGGTCTGGACGATGTTTAGCAGTTCGCCAATCGCCTGGATGTCGTCGCCGTGGCCGCGTACCTCGCACCCCGGCCACAATCCCGGTGCCGCGTCCGGGTCGCCGACCAGGACGCACTCGCCGTGCGCTGCCCACGTTGTTGCCATGTGGTGAATCAGTGTCGTTTTCCCACCTCGGGTGTGGCCGATGATCAGCCGATGCGGGGTGTTTGCCAGTGTCTCGACCAGATTGTCGTTGGCGGGCGGCGGCTGGGCCGAATCGGTCAGCGGTGACGGCTTTGGCGTTGGCCCGCTGAGGCGAGAGAGTGCCGCCGACGGGCGGCGTATGAGATGAGGCAGGGCGCGCAGCTTTGCCGGTGCGGGCAGGGCGGGCATAGAGCGCACGACCTCCTGTCGCACCTCGGGTACGGTTAGGGCGCAGCCGCCCACGGCGATGCTGGCGGGCAGGAGCCATAATACGGAGCCGGGGAAGGCGACGGTGCAGACGCCCGCTGCGCCGCCGAAGATGCCGATCAGGAGTCCGCGTGCGAGTTCTTCGCCAGTAATCAGGCTCATCGCGGCCTCCTGTCTACTGCTGAATGATGATCGCTTCAGTCTGCCGTCTGCCGCCGCTGACCAGGGTGATCACGCCGAAGATCACGACGGTGAGGCAGATGACGAGCAGAGCTTGGACAAGGACGCTGAAGAAGGCGCAGAGCGGGACGCTGATCAGAAAGCGCATGGCGGGATGTGTGATCCAGGTGCCGACGAGATCCCAGGTTTTGCTCCAGTCGGTGATGAAGTCGAAGGTGATTGAGCCCCATAGAATCAGCGAGAGCAGCGGGTGGGTGACAGTGGGGAAGGCCAGTTCAAAGAGCGAAGGGAGGAGGGTGAAGCTGGTCAGGATGATGCCGGTTAGCAGCGCGCCGATGCTCATGTGCAGGATGCCTTCGGCCTGACTGGTCATGCCGATAATCGCGGGGCTGGTCGCATCGCGTAGCCCGGTGGTGAATGTCCAGGTCGAACTGAGGTCGAAGGTCAGGTAGATCGGGGTGAGGACGAGGCTGATCAGGCCGAAGACGGCGATCATAAACAGGGCGGCGGCGGGTTCGGCGTGGCGCATGGATTGGCGGGCGGCGATCACGTAGCTGCGCACGTCGAGGAGACGAGCAACGCAGCTTGGGCGTCGTTCAGCGGTCATGGCGGGTTCCTCCAGAGAACACTGAGCGGAATGATTGAACCGCAGAGGCACTGAGGCATAGGGCGAATCAATCGTTGCGCTCGTTGCTCGATATGGTCGGCGGAAATGACACCGCCGACACAACAACAGCACCCCATTGCTGTGCGCCGTTCACGAGGGACGGCGCGGCAGGGTGCTGCTGGAGGTGTTGCCGCATGTGCTACCATGCGCCCCAGCCACACGCCTGTCGATGTCAGGTGTGGGGTTAGTAGCCGCTTTGGGTCTTCTACACCCTGGCGGCTACGTCATTTCTTGATGCTATGGTACTTTATTTTCACAATACGGTCAAGGACTTTTTCGGTATTTTTTGGGAATGCTTTCGAACTCTCTGGATGAAAGGTACTCATCAATAGCTGTTTGAGTAGTGAACCACATCCAGCCGCGCTTTTTTGCTTTCAATCGGCCATTTCTAGCATATACCAGTAATGAGCCTTTAGTCAGCCCCGCATACTCGGCGGCTTCCTCAAGCGTAATCAGCTCGCCGACGGAGAGGGGGTCGCGGGATGGGTTGTTTGAGGAGTCAGGCATAAGACAAATCTACAATCTACAAATCTACAATTCACCATCACGCCGCCAGCGCACGGACGTGCAGGATCTCGCGGGAGGCAAGCGGACGCACATCGGCCCCGGTCAGCGTCAGCACCGCCACCGTCGCCCCCTCAGCGGTGACAAACTCTACCTCATACCCCTGTCCATCCTGGTAGACATAGACAATCGTGCCAATGTCATCCTGCTCTAGCCCGTGGGCGGCAATAGTGTGAGTCAGCACCACCAGATCAAGCTCGCTCATGGGGATCTCCTTGCTCAAGCCGGGTAGGCTGTGACAAATCGCGGTCGATCATCATCAGCCTCAATAATCCAGACCGTCTGCACCAGCGCATGCCGACCATCCGGCGATACCACTGCCCCCACGAGGCTATATTTCTGGCCGTGCGGCGAGTTGCTCAGCATGGCCTCATCAGTGGTGCGGGCGATCTCAATGAGTTGCGCAGCAAGCACATCGGCGTTTATCGGCGTAAACCCCAGGTTGCGGAAAAAGCGTGCCTTCGATTTCCCGACGGGATGCGTCTCCGACAGCAGATAGCTGGTCAGCTTCTCAGGCGGGATAAATGCCCGCTCGGCATTCGGCAGCTTCATGCCGTTGGCACCGGCAACTGATCGAGCGGGGGCGGTGCGTGGCCCCGGCCCTTCAGCAAGACAAACGCATGGGCCTTGCGCACCATCAGCGCCTCAGACTCGGCGAGCAGTGTGTCGAGCTGGGCCTGCTGGGCTGGCGTGATACTACCGTTCTGCTTCAGCATACTCAGGTCGTCCATCTGGGTGCCGCGCCCCGCTGGGGCCATACTGAGCGCGATAGCGCGCAGCGTCTCATCCGCGAGCTGTTCCATTGCATCCAGCTCGGCCTGAAGCGGGCCAGGGAGCAGCGCCGCGAGATGGGGCGGGATTGTGCGTTCGAGCGAGCGGGCCACCACCGCATCAAGTGATTGCGCAGAAGAGCGAGCGGCGGCTTCAAGCTGCAAGAAAAGCATCTCTGGGATGGTTACGGTTATGGTACGCAGCATCATGGCCCCTCTTTATCCGACGAGCGCACCGGGCGCTCCCGCATGGTATGTCGCCGGGGGCGACGCGTCAACCCCGCGCCCGCCGGTATCGCAGTAGAGACGCCCCGCCGGGGCGTCTCTACCCCCGCGCCCGCAACCCGCCTCTCTCCTTATCCGTCTGCGGCCCGAGGATCGCCGCTACTGCCAGATCATCCCCGGCGAAATGCTCCTGCAGCAGCCGGTGGTAAAAGCGGTAGCCCCCGCCCACACGAGTCATCAGGTTGCGCGAGACCGCCTGATCAAGCGCGGTGGCAAAATCCCAGGGCGCACCGCAGCGATAGCACAGCAGCATGCGCAGGATGTAGTGCTTGATCACCGCTGCGCCGCCGTACTGGATGCCGCCGCCCAGGCCGACGACCAGGCCGAAGACCAGGCCGAAGACCAGGCCGAAGACCAGGCCGAAGACCAGGCCGAAGACCAGGCCGAAGACCAGGCCGCCGCCCAGGCCGAAGACCAGGCCACCAATGATCATGCTGCGTTGCGAGCGCCGAATGCCCTCATTTGGTTGGGTGCTGATCTCAATCTCAGCGCCTTCCAGCATATCCGTAAGTAGGCCGACGACCAGGCCGAAGACCAGGCCGAAGACCAGGCCGAAGACCAGGCCGCCGACCAGGCCGAAGACCAGGCCGCCGACCAGGCCGAAGACCAGATTCCTACGGATACGCTGCCAGCGCAACGCCCGCCGCCAATCCCAGGAAAGTGTCTCGGTGAGATTAATTCCGCCCAGGCCGACGACCAGGCTGAAGCCCAGGCCGACGCCCAGGCCGACGACCAGGCTGAAGCCCAGGCTGAAGCCCAGGCCGAAGACCAGGCCGACGCCCAGGCCGACGCCCAGAAAACTCAGCAAGCGAAAGATCCAGCGCTGCCCTTTCGTCGCCAACCAACTCGGCTGTAAATACTCAATGTAGAACACCTGCTGGCCGTGGGCCTGCATGCCACGCGCCAGCCAGGTCAGCCAGGCCCGTAGCTGCTGGGGGTCGGTGGGCGCGTCGGCGCGCTTTTGGGCAAAGCGGTTCTGCACATAGTCCCGCCAAAGCTGGCGGTCAGTCTGCGCAGGTGTCTGCCCGGCCAGGGCCGCAGCGGGCTGGTCGCGGTAGGTTAGGGCCATCACGCTCAGCAGCAGCGGCGAGCGGGCCAGTTCGCCGGTGGTCGCATTGCTCGCGACGGCGGTGCGCAGCCCGGCCAGGGGTGAACCAAGCTGGGCCAAATAGGCGTCAATTTGCGGCGGCGTAAGTGGCAGGATCTCGATTGCCGTCTCTAGGGCCAGCTTTGCGCCCAGCTTGGCATACTCGGCGCTGCGGCTACACACTACCGCCTGCGCGCCGGAACTTTTCAGGTAGGTATTGATTGCTCCCACACAAGCCGCCCGCTCGGCGTCACTCGGCCCCACCTCATCGAGGCCATCGAGCAGCGGCAGGATCGCGCCGGTTTCCACCCACATCTGCCCAACATTCGGTGGCACCTTATAGCGCTCCTTCAGCTCCGTCACCAGCCAGTCAGCCAGCGGCGGGCGGGCCACTGCCCATGTCGAGAGCTGAAAGACCACCGGGATGGGCAGCGCGGGGTTGGGTAGGGCCGTAGCCAGCAATTGCTCGGCCAGTGTCAGCAGCATCGTCGTCTTGCCGCCGCCGGGGGCACCGAGAAGCAGCAGGCGACCAGCGGCCTGCGCAAAGACCGTACTGATTGCGGTGCCGGAGGCCAGCGGCTGGGGCGACTGGCCAGGAAGACAGACAATGTTTTGCCAGGGGTGGCTGAGCGCGTCGGGGCGATCCTGCATGTCCAGCTCAATCAGCACCCGCTGGTGCAGCGACGTATGTAGCACACCCTCAACCCAGAACTTCCGCACTAGGCCGAACAAAGCCGTGCGATTGCGCTGCTCCTGTAGCTCCTCATGGCTAAGTTTAACCTGCGGGGCCGGGTTAATCGTAATCGTCGGCTTGATGATGTCGCGCTGGGCCACATCACCAATTTTCACATCACCAAGCTGGGTACCGCTGAAGTCAATACCCTTTCGGGCGTCTATCGGGAGTACTGCGCGCAAATGAGACAACCCAGCAGCGTCAAGAGCCTGCGTGACATCGGCGGGGGTGCGCCAGTCGGCGGGCAGCCCGGCGATCACCTGTGCAGCCCGATCAATCTCGTTGGCGAAGGCGACACGCTGGTCGGTGGGCAGGGAATCACGGAGCGAGGTGGCAATCTGAGTGACGGCTGGGTTCGCAGGGGATGTTGGCATGGGTCGGTGTCCTGCTGCGATCATGTGCAGTACGGCAGTATGGCATTTGCCACTATACGGTAACAGGTAGGTATCAAGTATAGACGTGGAGGTTTTTACGCAATACCGCAAAAGGTACGCTGTCCGGCACTACCCGCCGGGGGGCTGAAGCCCCTGGCTAGACTCTACGAAGGCCGCTGAAGCGGCCTCAGATAGGCCGCTTCAGCGGCCTTCGTAGAGTCTAGCCCGCCCGTTTACGGGCCGGGCGGCTGGGATGACAGTGTACCGTCTACGGTATTGCGTTTTTACCCTCCTGCATCCGGCTCCTGTAGGCTCTGTATCACCTCTTCGAGTTCGCGTAGGAACCCGTTGATCGCCGTGAGCATATCCTGGCGAGTGTCCTGAGGAATAGGCGGCATGTGTTTCCACCGTAGGATAACACCGTGAATATGGGCGATCTCTCGCTCCATGACGTGAGAAATGTCGCTGCCATGATCACTTTTGTTTTTGCGCAAAAACAAAGTGGCGTCGGGTGTCGTTACAGGGGCGATCTCGGCACCCTCGTTTTTGCGCAAAAACAAAACACCGTCCTGAGCGGCGGTGGGTTCAGGTTCGGCAATCTTGTTTTTGCGCAAAAACAAAACACCGTCTTGAGCGGCGGTGGGTTCAGGTTCGGCAATCTTGTTTTTGCGCAAAAACAAAACACCGTCCTGAGCGGCGGTGGGTTCAGGTTCGGCAACCTCGTTTTTGCGCAAAAACACATCACCGTCCTGAGCGGCGGTGGGTTCAGGTTCGGCAACCTCGTTTTTGCGCAAAAACAAAACACCGTCCTGAGCGGCGGTGGGCTCAGGTTCGGCAATCTCGTTTTTGCGCAAAAACAAGATGCTGGGTTCTGATGGTGCCCCCAGTAGTTCGGACGGGTGCAGTCGCTGCTCTACTTGGCGTCGTACCTCCACCAGCGCGAGGCTGTCATTGCGTACGGCGGCAACAAGCGGCGCACGCTCCTCAGGAGAAAGCTTCTCCAGGTGGATGATGTGGCTAAGAGTGTCGGGGCGCTCAGCCACGAGGTCACGCAGATCATCGTCGAGCCGGAGTAGGCGCATCCGATTCATAACGTAACCCTTGCTCTTGCCGATGCGTTGACCGATCTGGTCGTAGGTGTAGCTAAGTTCGCTCTGCATCTGGCCGAAGGCAACAGCCTCCTCCAAGGGGGTGAGGTCGGCCCGCTGAAGGTTCTCAATCAGCGCCAGTTCGATCAGAGCGGTGTCCGACGCCTCATCACGGATGATCGCTGGCACCATGTCTCGCCCGGCCCGCTCACTCGCTCGCCAGCGGCGTTCGCCCGCGATCAGCTCGTAGCGGCGCACCGTACCGTCCCAGTTTGTGAGCCGCACCGCCTTGACGATAATGGGCTGGATAACTCCGTGTTCTCGGATGCTGGCGGCGAGTTCGTCGAGGGCCGCATCATCGAAGTGCGTTCGCGGCTGGCGGGTGTTGGGCATGATTTCGCGGAGCGGGATCTCGATCACATCCTGGCGGGGGCGCTCCTTTCCGTGCAGGGCGGGGTCAGGGCGCGCCGCCAACGTATCGCCCTGAGCGAACTCGGTTGCCCGGTCGCGAAGAGAAGGGCGTTTAGGAGGCACGGCTGATTACCTCTGCCAGATCGCGGTATGCCTGTGCGCCGACGTGCTTCGGATCGTACTGTAGCAGTGCCTTGCCTGCCACCGTCGACTCAGAGAACCGGACGCTAAACTTGATAGGATGAAACACTTTCCCCGGATAGCGCTCGTGCAGTTCAGCCAGCACCTCATTGTCAAGTGTTGTGCGCGGATTATATTTGGTGGGCAGCACCCCCAACAGCTTCAGGCGCGGGTTCGTGCGCCGCCGGATGCGCTCAATCGTCTTCGTTAGGTGATCGAGTCCGCGCAGAGCCAGGAACTGTGTCTCGCAGGGGACGAGGTACTCGTCGGCGGCGGTGAGCGCGTTCAGGGTGAGCAGGCTCAGCGACGGCGGGCAGTCAATGAGGATCCAGTCGTACCGTTCGAGCGCTGGTGCGAGCGCTTCAGTGAGGATCTGGTCGCGCCCGACCTCCGCGCTCATCAGCAGTTCGGCGGAGGCGAGGTCAATGACCGAGGGGATAAGGTTCAGCGGGCCAACCTGTAACGCAACCTCCGCGAGAGTCGCCTCTCCCATCAGTACTTCGTGCAGGCTTTTTACCAAATCTGTTGGCTTCACTCCAAGCGACTCGGTAAGTGATGCCTGGGGGTCGAGGTCAATCAGAAGTACGCGCTGACCGCGCTCGGCGAGCGCCATGCCGAGATTGGCCGTGGTGACAGACTTCGCTGTCCCACCCTTCTGAAGGATAATCGCGACGATACGTGCCATACGAGGTGCCTTCCTGCACATCTGCTGGACGATGTTGACCTACGAGGATGGGGAGTCACGCCCTGCTTCTGCCTTGATAAAGCGCCCTGACACGCCCCGTGGTCGTGATACAACGCTCTTCCGCTCACGTACAGCCACAAAGAGGCGGGTGATTGCCTCGTCTTGTGCAATGTCGGTGCGGCTGGCGTAGACCTTCGCGATACGTGCTGCATAGGCACCGCTCAGGTTACGGCGACCAGCGGCCACATGGGCAAGGTGGTACCGGTTGATCTGTGCCTGGGCGGCGGTCTCCGCTTGGGTAAGACCTGCTTGCTCAAGCAGAGCGATGAATGTCTCAGCGACCTGGTAGATCACCAATGCCTCACAGCGCTGTCTTTTGTTGTCGAATGTGGTGATAGTACCATAAAAGACAACAAGAGTAAACACGTCGGTGCGTCCTGAATCGTTCGTTATCCCCCCGTCAGCATCCGTAGCACCGCACCATTCGTCCCATTCGTTCATTCGCTCCCCATTCGTTATCCCAGCGCCAACATCCGCAGCGCCACGACGATCACGACCACCACGACGACCGGCAGCACACACCCCATGCCGCCCTGCTCCCGTGTCGGCTCAGCCACCACGTAGATGATCTGCGGCGGCACCGACCGCGTGGGCAGCATTGCCCGCAGCATGGCGAGGCCGACGAGTGCGAGCAGGCCGTAGACAATCAGGGTTTCCATCGTGGTATCCTTTCCGGTGTGCGCTGTTTCTTCCTGATGCTAGTACACGACAAAGAGGCGCGGGAGTGTTGACCCGCCAGTGCGGAAGTTTCCCTATCCGCCCTGCGGAACCTTCCGCAGCCGAACGGGGAGATCTCCCATCGGCAGTGACGTAGGCTGGTGAGAAGTAGGACACCCATCTTTAGGGAGAAACCGCCGATGACCACCCCGAACCGCAGTGAGACCTTTGGCCGTCTGCTCAAAGCCGGTATCGCCAGTATCGCCAACTGTGAAGGCAAGACCGCCCCGGTGATCGAGGATGATTTGGGTATGCAGATCGGCGTCGTCGGCAAAAGTATTCAGCGCTATAAAGCGGGCTACTTGCCACCCGACCTGCGCACCGTCCAGATCCTCGCTGAAGTATGCGTGAGGAGGGGAATGATGGGACGCGAGTGGCTAGAGGCGTTCCTGCACCATGCCCGCCACCCTTTTGCGGACAAGCTCCTTGACCAACTCCGTCCCCTTGGC
>Ga0208376_1000241_pt1 | contig 17189 bp, 14 predicted proteins | sample CryBogmetaGMA25M_FD_184548 | JGI IMG/M metagenome (GOLD analysis project Ga0208376, IMG submission 184548) | Freshwater microbial communities from Crystal Bog, Wisconsin, USA - MA2.5M (SPAdes) | ecosystem: Environmental > Aquatic > Freshwater > Lake | place: Crystal Bog, Wisconsin, USA...
CTCCGGTGTCACGCGGTGTAGAGGATTACTTGCTATCGCAGGCGCTGCGCCACAGCCTCGTAGTTCCCGCTGCGGTTGAGGCACTGCTGGAACAGTCCCTGGTGAAGTTTCCCGCCGTGCGCGAGATGCTCGGTGGTGGGCTAGAGGATCTCCTGGAGGATCCGGCGAACCAGCAGATATGGGCAGCCTTCACGGCCCTGCCGATTGAGGGGCGCCCTGTCGGCGAACCGGCGCTAATGGCATGGGCAAGCTGGCTAGAGGAGCCACTGCGCGACCGATTCCTGGCAGTGCTGGCGAGTGGCCGACGCTACCCAGAAGATTTTCGCTACCGTCAGGTGGCCGAGGACTACGCACGAAATCTGCGCATCCAGCAGGCCATCCGGCTTCACCATATGCTGCTTGAGCGCATTATCGCCTCAATAGGGAGCGACCCTGAGCTGAATTTGAGCGTGGAACAGCGCCAGATCACGGCCTTGCACCAGTTCATCTCTGCGGCAAAGACCCCCCATCGAACCAGTGCATTTCTTGATCTGCGCGACAGCTTGGGGAAGATGTGATCTCCCTTACCTACATTTGGCGAAAGAGCGATCCGCGCTGCGCCCAGGCCCAGGCATTGTTCGGGTCAAGCTCAACGGCGCGGGTGAGATCAATGTACGCCTCCTCAAAAATCTTAAGGGACTGGTAGGTTGCGCCGCGCCGACTGAGCGCCCACGAATCCTGTGGGTTAATCTCGATGGCGCGGGAGAAATCAGAGACCGCATCCTCGTAGCGTCGCATGAGCCGGTACGTCTCGCCGCGCTCGGCGATGATCCACGCCTCATCGGGCTTCAGTTCGTGGGCGCGGCTGAGATCATTGGCGGCCTCATCGTAGCGACCAAGGGCGCGGTATGCTTGGCCACGGCTACCGATGGCCCAGGCGTAGGTGGGGTTCTCGGCGATGGCGCGAGAGAAATCGGCGACAGCCTCATCGTGACGCCGATGCAGACGGTGGATCTCGCCACGCTCGGCGAGGGCCGTACTATGGTTCGGGCGCAATTCGATCACACGGGAGAAGTCTATCATCGCCGCATCGTAACGCTTCTGGCTGCGATGGAGAATGCCGCGCTGCATGATCACCCAGATATAGGTGTCGTCGAGTTCGATAGCGCGGGAGAAGTCGGCCAGAGCCTCATCGAATTGCTCAAGCGAGCGGCGGGCCGCGCCCCGGCTGCCAAAGGCCCAGGCATAATGTGGATCGAGCGCCAGGGCGTGGTTTAGATCGTCAATAGCCTCGTCAATATGCCCCATCAATCGGCGCACTTCGCCGCGCTCGGCGTAGAGCCATGCCTGATCACCCTCCAGGGTGATCGCCCGATCAAGCTCGGAGATCGCCTCGTCATAGCGTTGCTGCTCGCGGTAGGTAATAGCGCGATGTCCAATGGCCCACGTGTAGGTGGGCTGAATCTCAATAGCGAGGCTAAAGTCGCTGATCGCCTGGTCGTAGCGGCCCAGGGTGCGGTGGATCTCGCCGCGCTCAGCCAGCACCCACGACATCGCTGGCTTCAGTTCAATCGCCCGGTTGAGGTCGGCGATGGCCTCATCGTAGCGGTGCAGTGAGCGGTAAACCTGGCCACGGCTACCGATGGCCCATGCGTAATCATCACTAATCTCGATAGCACGCGAGAAGTCGGCCAGAGCCTCGTCGTAGCGGCGCAGCGAGCGGTACGTCTCACCGCGTTCGGCGTAGTGAGCCGAGTCATCAGGCATAAGTTCGATGGCCTGAGAGAAATCGGCCAGAGCCTCGTCGTAGCGCCCGATCTCGCGGTAGATCTGGCCGCGCTGATAGTACGCCCATGCGTAATTCGGGTCAAGATTAATGGCACGCGAGAAGTCCGACAGGGCGGCCTCGTTGCGATCTCTAAGCAAGTCATCAAGCGACATAGGGGATTTCCCTTCGACAACACGACAGCCCCACAGCCTCACACAGGCGTTGTGTGGGGCTATAGGGCTGTGGGGCTGTGGTAGAAAAGCCGAGGCGTGAGCCTAACTGCGAGACTTCCAATCGGCCAGAAACTGCTCGATGCCCCGGTCGGTGAGCGGGTGGCGGATGGCGAGCTGGAGAACCTTAAAGGGGCAGGTGGCGATGTCGGCACCGGCGAGGGCGCTGTCAATGATGTGGCGCGGATGGCGAATCGAGGCGGAGATGATCTTCGTGGTGATCTCGGGGTCGTTTTTGTAGATCTGGCTGATCTCGCGGATGAGCTGCATCCCGTCCACACCGGTGTCATCAACCCGGCCCACAAACGGGCTGACGATGAAGGCCCCGGCGCGGGCGGCCATCAGAGCCTGAGCCGCGTTGAAGATCAGGGTGACGTTGGTGCGGATGCCTTTGCGCGCCAGTTGGTAGACCGCCTTGAGTCCCTCGGTGGTGCTTGGCACCTTCACGATGACGTTGGGGTGCCAGGTGGCAAACTCTAGACCCTCTTTCACCATGCCCTCGCCGTCTAGCGAGACGGCCTCGGCGCTGATCGGGCCATCAACCAGTTCGGCGATCTCGCTGATCACCGACTTGAAGTCGGCACCCTTCTCGCGGGCCACCAGGGTCGGGTTGGTTGTTACGCCGCTGAGAATGCCCCAGGAGGCTGCTTCGCGGATTTCGTCAAGGTTTGCGGTATCAAGATAGAACTGCACGGCTTCGCCCCTTATAACTCATATGCTGATCATATGGGAATTATAACATTAGTGAAGGCTTGCACAGTCTCGTTTCGCCCCGTGATTGTCTATTGTTAAGATCTTTCTACTCAATAGTGGTGCTCTCGCTCATATCTGCTGTCGTGTCCTTCCGGGAAGAATCCTGGTATAGTATGTTGCATGTGTGAGGAGGGACTCGGGGACGGTACACCCTCTCCGAAACCGCTCCTTTTTGTATGCTAAGACAAGGTTCGCAGATACTTTACCGTTCAGGCCAGAATGTGGCATCCTGATGCACTTGACCTGAAACCTGAAACCTCACACCTGAAACCTGAAACCTCACACCTGAAACCTGAAACCTCACACCTGAAACCTGAAACCTCACACCTGAAACCTTGTCTAACTGCCATTTTATGCACCATCCTTTTTTTGTCTACGGCACACTCAAGCCGGGTGAGCCGAATTACGCACGTTTTCTGGCCGGGCGCACGCAGGGTGAGGAGTCGGCCAGTTTATCCGGCGCGGCACTCTATTCCGCCGGTTCCTACCCCTATCTGGTCACCGAGCCAGATCTGGCCGCGCCCGATGAGCGGGTTGACGGCACGATCATCAGTGTGGCCGACGATGATTACGCGACGATCCTGGCTCAACTTGATGGCCTGGAAGGGTATACGGAGGGTGGTACCGCCAATCTGTACGAACGCCTACTGGTGACGGTTGACACCGCCGCTGGCCCATGCGTGGCATGGGTCTATGTAGCTGGGACGGAGAGCCTGGCTCGCATCCGCGCCGGTGATCTGCCCAAGGTGCCCAACGGCAACTGGCAGAGCGATCTGGCTGCGCTACGCTACTGGAGTACCCAATGAGTGCCTCTCGTGTGGTTGCTATTGGTCTGGTGCAGATGAGTATGACGGATATCCCGGCGGCTAACATGGCCGCTGCCATGGCCGGCGTGCGTGCGGCTGCTGCCCAGGGTGCCCAGATCATCTGTCTGCCTGAGCTGTTCCGCTCGCGCTATTTTTGTCAGAGCGAGGAGCATGCCAACTTTGCTCTGGCCGAACCGATACCCGGCCCGAGCACCGAGATATTCTGCTCCCTGGCCCACGAGTTGGGTGTGGTGATTATTGTCAGTCTCTTCGAGAAGCGCGCCGAGGGTCTGTATCATAATACCGCTGCGGTGATTGACGCCGACGGCACGTACCTCGGCAAATATCGTAAGATGCATATCCCCGACGACCCGCTCTTCTACGAGAAGTTCTACTTTACGCCGGGCGATTTGGGCTTTAAGGTCTTTCCCACCCGCTTTGGCCGGGTTGGTGTGCTGATCTGCTGGGATCAGTGGTACCCTGAGGCGGCCCGGCTCACCGCGCTGCGCGGGGCCGACCTGCTCTTTTACCCTACCGCGATTGGCTGGCACCCCAGCGAGAAGTCCGAGTACGGCGTGGCTCAGCACCAGAGCTGGGAAACCATTCAACGCTCGCATGGTGTGGCCAACGGATGTTATGTGGTGAGCGTGAACCGCATCGGCCACGAGGGCGACCCCGCCGGGGGTATTGAGTTCTGGGGCCAGAGTTTCCTCAGCGACCCCAGCGGCACTATTCTTGCCAAGGCTCCGGCAGATGCAACGACCACCCTGGTTGTGCCGGTAGATCTCGCCCGCCTTGATGTTCAGCGCACCCACTGGCCTTTCCTGCGCGACCGCCGGATTGATGCCTATGGCGAGATAACGAAGCGATATATTGATCAGGAGTAGGGGCGGCTCGCGAGCCGCCCCTACGGGGAACACACATGACGACGCCCGCAGAATTAGGTTACCGCATGCCCGCTGAGTGGGAGCCACACCAGGCCACGTGGCTCTCGTGGCCGCATAAGGAGGAGAGTTGGCCCGGTAAGTTCGAACGCATCCAGCCGGTTTACGCCCGTATGGTCGCCGCCTTAGCCACGTCCGAAACTGTCCACATTAACGTGGGCGATGAGGATCTGGCATCTCGTGTCCGCGCACTGCTGGACGAGGCCGGGGCGACCGGCGATATTCGCCTGCACACCTTCCGCACCAATGACGCCTGGTGCCGCGATCACGGGGCGATCTTTGTTGTGAGGGATGAGGGACGAAGGATGAGGTTAGCAGCGACCGACTGGGAATACAACGCCTGGGGCGGTAAATACCCGCCCTCCGACCTCGATAACCAGATCCCTGGGCATATGGCCGAGTACCTGGATGTGCCGCGCTACAAGGCCGGGATGATCCTGGAGGGTGGCTCGATTGATGTGAACGGACAGGGTCTGTTGCTCACCTCCGAGCAATGCCTGCTTAACCCCAACCGCAACCCGGAGCTGAGCCGTGATCAGATTGAGTCTCGCTTGCGCAGCTTCCTTGGAGTGCGGAAAATCCTCTGGCTGGGTGATGGCATCATGGGTGATGATACCGACGGCCATATTGATGATATCTCGCGGTTTGTGGCTACCGATACGATACTCACCGTAGTTGAAGAAGATCCGCAGGATGAAAACTACCCGATTCTTCAGGAGAACCTGCATCGGCTGCACCTGATGACAGGTATGGACGGGCGATCCCTGACGATCCGCACGCTCCCGATGCCGCCGCCGGTGGTTTACGAGGGTCAGCGGTTGCCCGCCAGCTACGCCAACTTCTACATCGCCAATACTATCGTGCTGGTACCCTTCTACAACCACCCTCATGATCAGCGCGCCGCCGAGATTATCCAGAGCTGCTTCCCCACCCGTCGGGTGATCGGCATTGACTGCACCGACATCATCTGGGGATTGGGAGCCTGGCACTGCCTGACCCAGCAGGTGCCACTGTAGAATGGACACAACCCCCACCCCATCCATCCAGCGCTCGTGGCAGCGCTGCGTCATGCGTGGGCAGAACCCGAGCGACGGCCCGGTCGTGGTTGTTCCGCCTCATGGCTCGGCCCTTCAGCTTCTGAACATGGCCCGTGCATCAATTGAAGATCTCTACCAGTTAATTGAGCGGCCCGGCTTTGCGGTGGCCCTCGCCGATGTCCATGCGGTTGTGATGCATCTTGAAGGCGATCCAGCGGTGGTGGCCCTAGCACGCACCTGTGGACTCGTTCCACCGGTTGATCTGAGTGAAGAGCGAGTGGGTTGTAACGCGGTAGACCTAGCCCTCCGCGAGGTGCTGCCCTTCCAGACGGTCGGGATGGAACACTACAGCACCCGGATGCAGCCCCTGGCGATTGCCGCCGCACCGATCTTCAATGTGGATGGGCGACCTTTGGGGGCCTTGGCGATCCTCACCGATGCCGAGGGTGCCCACCTGCATACCCTCGGTCTTGCTATTGCCACCACGCAGGCATTGCACAACCAGATGCGGGCCGACCAACTTCTCGCCGATGCGAATGACCAGTTGGCCGAACTCTACGCTACCCTAGAGACGATGAGCGAGGGGCTGATCTTTATTGGCCCGCACAACGAGATCCGGCGGATCAACAGCCGGGCTGCCGAGATGCTGGGTGTCAACATCCGTACGGTGGCGGGACGGCCCTTTGAGCAGGCTTTGGTCTTACCCGAGATGGTGTGTCAGGCGCTACGTGATCATGCCGAGCTTGTGGAGCAAGAGGTACTCTGGCAGAGTCGTCATGCGGCCCTGCCCGCCCTCTGCAGCGTCCGTCCCGTCTGGACACGCGCACGCCGCTGCCTTGGTGTCCTGATCATCATCCGGCCCGCCCAGAGCATCCACCAGCTTGTGCAGCGGGTCGTGGGTGCCCAGGCCCAGTTCACCTTCCACGATATTATTGGCCAAAGCCCGGTGATGCTCCAGGCGATCCACCAAGCCCATATGGCCACCGGGGTCGGCGGTGCCGTGATGCTTCACGGCGAGCCGGGTGTGGGCAAGGAGATCTTCGCCCAGGCCATTCACAATGCCAGCAGCCGTGCCCGTGGGCCGTTTGTGCGGCTCAACTGCGCGACGGTGCCGCGCACCCTGCTGGGCAGTGAGCTCTTTGGGGTAGAGGGTGGCTCGCGATCAGGCGACCAGCCCGGTCGCCCCGGCAAAATCGAACTGGCCCACGGTGGGCTGCTCTACTTGGAGGAGGTTGGTGTTCTCTCATTTGAGCTCCAGACTGGGCTGCTGCGCACGATTGAGATGAAGCGGATCATCCGCACGGGTGGGACGCAACCCCTGCCCGTTGATGTGCGGATCATCGTCACCTGTGCTGATCTGGAGCGCCACGTGCAGGAGGGTCGTTTCCGTGCCGATCTAGCTGCTCGCCTGAGCGCCTTCAGTGTTGAGATTCCGCCCTTGCGCGCTCGTGGCGACGATCTGCTGTTGCTGATCAACCATCTGCTGCTGCTGCTGAGCGACCGCCTCGGTCGCCAGGTGGCCTTTGCCCCTGATGCACTCCAGGCTATGCGCGCCTACCCCTGGCCGGGGAATGTGCGTGAGCTGGAACTGACGATCGAGCGGGTGCTGCAGAGCGGTGAGAAGAGCGTGATTGGACTGGAGGATCTGCCGCCGGCAATCATCCACGTCGCTGTGCCGATCAAAACCCCTGAAAGCCCAAACCTTGAAGATAGCAATCGGCTGAGTGAGCGCGAGGCCATCCTCCGTGCAGGGCATCAGACCGCTGGTCACATCGGGCGCACCGCCGCCCTGCTCGGCATTAGCCGAGCCACCCTCTGGCGCAAGATGGTGCGCTACGGCATCGCCAAGGCTGATTTTTGGCCGACGACGCATGCGTGAGGCATTTATAATGCATGGTGTGAACATACGCTGTGCGGCACATATCTACGACGTAGAGTGGTGCAACATCGGTGAAACGTCGTGTTTCAAAGATGAAACATTTTTGATGATACGAACCCGACTCAAACCCTTGACGCCTGCCGGAGCGGTCTGCTATCATAGACACGTTCACCCGCATTAAACCATTTCCCCCACATCTGCACGCTCAGCGTTGCGCGTGTCGTCCCTGATATGTGGCGTGATCACGTCGGGAATGTCGTAACATCCCTACAGCCCGGTGTCACTGGCTGCTCAACGACGAGGAGCAATCCTCGGGACACTGGCGGCAAACCACCACTAGACCGAACGACAACACATCACTGACTCGTGCACGGGTGACCTAAGCTCGGTCGCACAGAGTTCTGAGCCACTCGTCCTCGCTAGCGCTGCCACCCTGCGGCACAGCGTCGTGGTTTTGTGTACCCGAAAGGGGGTGGGACGGCGAGCGGAACAACCTGTCAAGAACACGTGTCCGGTTTGACGGATATCAAGGGTGATGGCGAACCTTGTACTCGCGTAGGCTATGGCAGCCTCATGATGGAGGGACCGAACCATGTTCCTAGCAGAAATGTTCGGCACAATGGTACTTATTCTTCTCGGCGACGGCGTGGTTGCAAACGTGGTTCTGAATAAGACCAAGGGCCAGAATTCGGGCTGGATCGTCATTACGGCGGGATGGGCTTTTGCCGTGTTCTGCGGTGCGATGACCTCAATCGCTCTCGGTGGCCCTGGCTCACTCAATCCGGCTGGCGATATTGCCGGGATTGTTGCAGGTGGTAACGTTAACAAGGCGATGCTCAATATCGCTGGTCAGTTCGTCGGTGCCTTCATCGGCGCGGTGCTTGTCTGGCTGGCCTATATGGATCATTTCCGTGAGACGCCCGACGGCCCATCGAAGCTGGCAGTCTTCAGCACCGGCCCCGCGATCCGCAACCCGGTGAGCAATCTACTTACTGAGATTATCGCCACCTTCGCGCTGATCTTTATCGTCAATATGATTCTGAAGGTTCTTGGCACAACTCAGCCCTTCAATCCCTACTTCGTCGGCATCCTGATCTGGTCGCTTGGTCTGAGCCTGGGCGGACCCACCGGCTACGCCCTCAACCCTGCCCGCGACCTTGGCCCGCGCATCGCCCACTTCCTGCTGCCTATCCCGAACAAGGGTGACTCAGACTGGGGCTACTCGTGGATCCCGGTCGTTGGCCCGATCATTGGTGCTGTCATTGCGATCCTGCTCTTCAAGGCGCTGATCCCGGCCTAGTCGTTTGTATGGGCGTCGCTGCGATTGCGCCCAGTACCTCTGAGTGGAGGACATATCAGTGAAGAAGCTGATCAACACGCCGGAGCATGTGGTCAAGGAGGCGTTGGCCGGAATGGCCGACGCGCATCCCGATCTGATCACGGTACACTACGACCCAGACATCATTGTGCGTGCCGACGGCCCGATCCAGGGCAAGGTCGGGATCATCTCGGGTGGCGGCAGCGGCCACGAGCCGATGCACGGGGGTTTTGTCGGTAAGGGTATGCTCGATGCCGCATGTCCTGGTGCCATCTTCACCTCGCCGGTGCCCGACCAGATGCTCGCGGCCACGAAGGCGGTTGATGGTGGTAAGGGTGTGCTGCATATTGTCAAAAACTACACCGGTGATGTGATGAACTTCGAGATGGCGGCGGAACTCGCCGCCGCCGAGGGCATCGAGATAGCCACGGTCATCACCAATGATGATGTAGCGGTAAAGGACAGTACCTGGACAGCCGGACGGCGCGGTGTGGGCGTCACCGTGCTCCTGGAAAAAATCGTTGGCGCAGCCGCTGATACTGGCGCAGATCTGGCTGAGGTGAAGCGGATCGCCGAGAAGGTGAACGCCCAGGGCCGCAGTATGGGTGCCGCGCTGACCAGTTGCACCATTCCGCACGTCGGCAAGCCCAGCTTCGAGTTGCCCGATGACGAGATCGAGATCGGCGTCGGTATTCATGGCGAGCCAGGTCGCCGCCGGATCAAAATGGTCAGCGCCGCCGAGATCACCGCCCTGCTCACCGAGCCGATCCTAGAGGATCTGCCCTTCGGCAGCGGCGATAGTGTCCTGGCCTTCGTCAATGGTCTCGGTGGCACACCCCTGATTGAGCTGTATGTGGTGTACAACGAACTGACCAAAATCCTCAAGGATCGCGGCATCCGTATTAGCCGCAGGCTGATCGGCAACTACATCACATCCCTTGATATGGCCGGCTGCTCAATCACCCTGCTCAAGCTGGACGATGAACTGACCACGCTTTGGGACGCGCCCGTCCACACACCGGCGCTACGCTGGGGTGTATAACCTCATTAGAAATACCAGGGAGGGCGCGGCCCTTCCTGAAACCTTTCCTTTTTTCGAGGCACACATGCACATCACCGCCGAACACGTAATTACGTTTATCGAGCAGGTGGCCACAACGATCAAGGCCCAACGCGACTATCTCACCCAACTCGACTCGGCTATCGGCGATGCCGACCACGGGGTGAACCTCGACCGAGGGTTCACCACAGTGCTTACCAAACTGCCGGGTGTGGCCGATAAGGACGTTGGCACAATTCTCAAGACGGTGGGAACCACGCTCGTATCCACCGTGGGTGGGGCGAGCGGGCCGCTGTATGGCACGGCCTTCCTGCGTGCCGGCATGGCCACGGGCGACCGCTTTGAGCTTGGAGCTGCCGATGTCATCACCGCTCTGGAAGCTGCCCTAGAGGGCGTCCAGTCACGTGGGAAGTCGGCCCGTGGTGAGAAGACCATGATCGACTCGATCGGGCCGGGGATTGACGCGCTGAAGGAGGCGAATGCTGCCGGTGAGGATTTTATCAGCGCGCTACGCAAGGGTGTAGATGCATGCGAGGCCGGTATGCGGGCGACGACGCCGATGCTGGCTACCAAGGGTCGTGCCTCTTACCTCGGAGATCGCTCAATCGGACACCAAGACCCTGGCGCTACCTCGGCCTTCCTGATGGCCCAGGCGCTGCTTGGGGTCGTTGAGCAATTGTAGATTTTGGATTTTGGATTTTGGATTTTAGATCTATAGGTTGTGGTAATCTACAATCAAAAATCTACAATCTAAAATCCTGACAAAGGAGTCATCTCATGACAACGTATGTCGCCGCAATTGACCAGGGAACCACCAGCACCCGCTGTATGATCTTCGACCACTCCGGCAGTGTCGTATGCTATGACCAGAAGGAACACGAGCAGATCTACCCCAAACCCGGTTGGGTTGAGCATAGCCCCGACGAGATCTGGGAGCGCACCCAGAGCGTGATCCGTGGCGCACTGGCTAAGGGCAACCTGAGCGCCAGCAACCTCGCTGCCGTCGGGATTACCAACCAGCGTGAGACCACCGTGGTCTGGAACAAGAAGACCGGCAAGCCGGTCTATAACGCAATTGTCTGGCAGGATACGCGCACGGATCTGATCTGCAACGAACTGGCCAAAGATGGTGGGCAGGATCGCTTCCGCGAGAAGGTCGGTCTGCCTCTGGCCACCTATTTCTCTGGCCCCAAGGTACGCTGGATCCTTGATAATGTCGAGGGTGCCCGCGCCGCCGCCGAGGCGGGTGATGTTGTTTTCGGCAATATTGACACCTTCGTCACCTGGCATCTCACCGGCGGCACCAACGGCGGCGTCCACGTCACCGACGTGACTAACGCCTCGCGCACGATGCTGATGAACCTGGCCACCCTCGACTGGGACGACGAGATCCTGAAAATTATGGGCATTCCGCGCCAGATGCTGCCTGCGATCAAGGCTAGTTCTGAGGTTTATGGTACGGCTATCGGCGACCTAGCTGGCATCCCGGTGGCCGGTATCCTCGGCGACCAGCAGGCGGCGATGGTCGGGCAAACCTGCTACAGCCCTGGCGAGGCGAAGAACACCTATGGCACCGGCTGCTTTATGCTGCTCAACACCGGTACAGTACCGGTGCAGTCCAAGAACGGCCTGCTCACCACACTCTGCTACAAGTTTGGCAGCGCCCCGGCGGTCTACGCCCTGGAGGGCTCGATTGCGATTACGGGCGCGCTGGTGCAGTGGCTGCGCGATAATCTGGGCATGATCACCAGTTCGGGCGAGGTGGAGGCACTGGCGAACCTGGTTGATGACAACGGCGGGATCTATTTTGTACCCGCCTTCTCGGGACTCTTTGCGCCCTACTGGCGCAGTGACGCTCGCGGCGCCATCGTCGGCCTGACCCGCTATGTCACCAAGGGTCACATCGCCCGTGCGGTGCTAGAGGCGACCGCCTACCAGACCCGCGAAGTCCTCGATGCGATGAACGCCGACTCGGGCGTGGATCTGACCGCCCTGAAGGTAGACGGCGGCATGGTCTTTAACAACACCCTGATGCAGTTCCAGGCCGATATCCTCGGCGTGCCGGTCATTCGCCCGAAGGTGGCCGAGACCACCGCCCTGGGCGCGGCCTACGCCGCTGGTCTGGCCGTGGGCTACTGGAACAACACCGACGAACTGCGCGCCAACTGGGGCGTGGATCACACCTGGACCCCGAACCTGGATGCCGAGAAGCGGGCCAGTCTCTACAAGGGCTGGAAGAAGGCCGTAACACGGACGTTCGATTGGGTAGAGTAATATGTATCTATAGCTGCGTGTTGGCGGCAAAGCCGCCAGCACGCAGCTATAGATACTGTGGGATTGAGGTCAACCATGCAGACGATCTCAACTGACGTCCTGGTAATCGGTGGCGGGGCCACTGGCCTCGGCTGCGTGCGTGACCTAGCGATGCGTGGGATGCGTGCCATTTTGGTGGAGAAGGGCGATTTGACCAATGGCACCACCGGCCGCTACCACGGCCTGCTGCACTCGGGTGGGCGCTATGTCACCAAAGACCCGCAGTCGGCGACAGAGTGCGCCCACGAGAATGCGATCCTGCGCCGGATTATGCCCCACTGCCTGGAGGATACATCAGGCTTCTTTGTGATCACCCCCTGGGACGACCCCAGCTACGGTGATATTTTTGCGGCCAACTGTCGCAAGACCGAGGTGCCAGTTCAGGAGATCTCTGTTGCCGAAATGCTGCGCCGTGAGCCAGCCCTCAACCCGCAGATCTCGCGGGTTTTTGAGGTACCCGACGGCTCGGCTGACTCGTTTCTGGCCGCGCACACCAACGCGCTCTCGGCCCGCACCTACGGTGCGCAGATTCTTACCTACCACCGCGTGGTTGAGCTGATCCGTACCGGTGACCACGTAGTTGCCGCCGTGGTAGAAGATCTACGCACGAGTGAGCGTATATACGTCGAGTGCGGCTTTATCCTCAACACTGCCGGAGCTTGGGCCGGTCAGATCGCCGCCCTCGCTGGCGTGAAGGTGACGGTTGTTCCTGGCAAGGGTACGATGGTAGCCATGAGTCACCGTATGGTGAACACGGTGATCAACCGCTGCAAACTGCCCGCCGACGGCGATATTATTGTGCCTGTCCACACAGTGGCGGTGATCGGTACCACCGACATCCACGTACCCGACCCCGATGTTTACGGGATCGAGCCGCACGAGGTGCAGCTCATGCTCGAAGAGGGCGAGAAGTTGGTGCCGGGTTTCACGCAGCACCGCGCCCTGCGGGCATGGGCCGGCGTCCGCCCGCTCTACAAAGATCAGGATGTGGCCAACGACCGTGACATCAGCCGCACCTATAAGTTGCTGGATCATCAGCAGCGCGATGGTGTGGATGGCATCATCTCGATGGTTGGCGGCAAATGGACAACCTACCGGCTGATGGCCAAGGATGCGGTGGACACAATCGCGCAGCGGCTGGGCAACACTCGGGCCTGCCGTACCGCCGATGAGCCAATGCCTGTGCCGGATTTTGAGCACCGTAGCGGCAACCACGCTGGTGTGGGTGCCGAAAAGCTCTACTGGCTGGGCAAGCCTCTGGCTGCCGTGGAGGAAGAACACGCCTACGGCGACCTGATCTGTGAGTGCGAACTGGTCTCGCGTGCCCGTATTCACGCTGCAATTGCCAGCGGAGCCAGCAATCTTGACGACATCCGCCGCGATGTACGGATGGGCATGGGGCCGTGCCAGGGCGGCTGGTGCATCTACCGCACGACAGCCCTGCTCTACGAGCAGCGCGCCCAGGCTGCGGAGAATGCCAGCGCAGATCGTCCCGCCTTCGACATTGAACACGCCAACGCCGCCATGCTGCACTTCCTCCAGGAGCGATGGAAGGGCCTAACCCCGGTTCTCTGGGGCGACCAGTTGCGTCAGGCTCGTCTCGATGAACTGATCTACATACATGTGCTGGGTGCCCACCGTCTGATCTCCCACGCTGAACAGGGTGGCGGTCTTGTGACCGAGGAGAGGTAGGGCGAAGCATAGTAATTGACGCTCTGCGTCAATTACTATGCTTCGCCCCTACATGGAAACGTCATGAACTACGACACAATCGTGATCGGCGCGGGGATCGCCGGAATGCTAGCGGCCATCGGGCGGGCCGAGGCGGGCGAGCGGGTCCTGTCCCTGTCAAAGGGCCACGGGGCCACCCATTGGGCTACCGGCTGCCTGGATCTGCTCGACATCGGTGATTCCGACCCGCTGGCCGGGATTGAGTCGGTGATCGCTCTTCACCCCGATCATCCCTACGCTCTGGCAGGCATAGACGCTGTTGAGTCTGGTGCAGAACGCCTGCGTGCCGCCTGCGAGTCTGGAGGCTATCCGCTGGTCGGTAGCCTCCGCCGTAACCTCCAGGTGCCCACCGCCGTTGGTACCTTGCGGACGACATGCTTGGTACCCGTGACTATGGCTGCCGGTGACGCACGCCAACTGCCCCGCCAAGGCGATGGCAGCGGCCCGCTGCTGATTGCGGGTTTCCATGAACTGCGCGACTTCTTCCCGCCGATGGTTGCCGCGAACCTGCGCACTCTGGGTTTTGCCGCCGAGGCTGCCTACCTCCAGATGCCGCCACATGAACGCACTCTCGACTTCAGCACCGTCTCTCTCGCCCGCCTCTTCGACCAGCCCGCCTTTTGCGCCGACGTGGGCCGTCAGTTGCGCCAACTGGTGCAGCATGGCATATATAGCCGTATCGGTATGCCTGCGGTGCTTGGTCTGGCTAACGCCACACAAGTGGTGAGCGACCTCCAATCTGCCGCCGGTGCCCTCATCTTCGAGATCCCAACCCTACCGGTCTCGGTGCCAGGAATTCGGCTCTACCGTGCGCTTGAGGCGACCCTCCTACAAGCTGGCGGGCGCATCCAGATTGGCTCCTTTGTGCAACGTGCCGAGGGCAAAGGCAAACGACTGGAGGCAATCTATAGCGAGGCGGCCGCCCGCGAGCAACGCCACTACGCCGCCCGCTATGTTCTGGCCACCGGCGGGATCGCTGGCGGCGGGGTGCGCGCCGACCATGCGGGTGTCATGATCGAGACTGCGCTCGGTCTGCCCTTACGCACGCCCAACGCCCGTGCTGACTGGTTCGCCGTCCGCTTTCTCTCTCGGTCTGGCCACCCGGTTTTTCGTACCGGCGTTGCCGCCGACGCAGGACTGCGCCCCCTCGACGCTGTGGGACATGTGGTCTACGAAAATGTCGCCGTGGCCGGGTCGGCCCTCGCCGGATGTGATCCCATCCGCGAAGGTGCCCTTGAGGGTGTCGCTGCCGCAACTGGCTGGAAGGCCGGGCGTGTGTAAGGGCGCAGCAGCAGCAACGCTCTGCGCTGCTGCTGCGCTCCTCCCCAGGAACCATATGGAAGACATAAACCTTACCCAAACGCTTGATCACTGCATCAAGTGCAACGTCTGTACCTCGGCATGCCCGGTGGCCGCCGTAACCGATAAATTCCCCGGCCCGAAGTATGTTGGCCCGCAGGCCCAGCGCTTCCGCCACGCGGGCCAGCCAGTGCCTGATGATTCGGTGGACTACTGCTCGGGCTGTCGGGTCTGCAACGAGGTCTGCCCGACCGGGGTGAAGATTGTCGAGTTGAACGCCCGCGCCCGCGCCCAGATCGTGGCCGAGCGTGGGATGCCGCTGCGTAACCGGATCATCTCTCGCGCTGGTGTGGTTGGTCGGCTAAGCAGTGGCCCCCACGCGCCACTCGTGAACTTTGGTCTGTCAATCACGCCCCTGCGCTGGGTGATCGAACAGGTGATGCAGATTCACCGCGATGCGCCACTTCCGCCCGCCAGCAGTTACACCTTCCGCTCGTGGTTTAAAAAGCACCAGCCGGTTGCTGGCGTCCGCAAGCAGGTGGTCTACTACCACGGCTGTAGCACCCAGTATTATGAGCCACGTGTGGGACAGGCTGCCGTCGCTGTGCTAGAGCGTAACGGCTACGAGGTCATCGTCCCCAAACAGGGCTGCTGCGGATTACCCCTGCTCTCAAACGGCGATTTTCCGGCGGCTAAGGGACGGCACATGTATAATGTGGATCATCTGCTGCCCTATGTGCGCCGGGGCATCCCCGTGGTCGGCACCAGCACCAGTTGCACTCTCACTTTGAAAGAAGAGGCTCCCGAGTTGCTTGATCTGCACAGTCAGGATGTGCGCGCTGTGGCTGCTGGTACCTACGACATCTTCGAGTTCCTGCGCAATCTGTACGAGATGGGCGAACTGGACACGAACTTCCTCCCGATCCAGCGCGAACTGCCCTACCATCCGCCATGCCAACTGCGCGCCCACCGTATCGGTCGGCCCGTCCTTGATGTCCTCGGCCTTGTCCCCGGTCTGCGTCTTAACGAGAGCCACGCCGAGTGCTGTGGTATCGCCGGTACCTACGGCCTGAAGAAAGAGAAATACCAGATCGGCATGGATGTCGGCGCGAAGCTTTTTGCCTTCGTGAAGGCAGCGAACTCCGATCTAGCCCTTTGTGACAGTGAGACATGCCGCTGGCAGATCAGCCACGGCACCGGCGTCGCCACTAAGCATCCTATTGAGATTTTAGCTCAAGCCTATGGATTGCAGATAGCAGATAGCAGATAGCAGATTTCTGCTATCTGCTATCTGCTATCTGCAAATAGCAGTCTTATGATTGGCATTCTCCTCATCTCACACAGCGCCAGCATCGCCCGTGGGGTCAAAGAACTGATCGAACAAATGGCGCAGGGTCAGGTTCTGATCGCTGCAACGGGAGGCACCCTTGATGGCGATCTCGGCACCAGCACGGATTTGATTAGCCAAGCCATCGCCAGCCTCGTCGGGGTTGATGAGGTATTAGTCCTTGTTGATATGGGCAGCGCGATTATGAGTGCGGAGATCGCCCTGGAAATGAGCGGCATCCCCTACCTCATGAGCGCGGCTCCGCTCGTGGAGGGGGCGCTGGTGGCGGCGATTGAGTCGACCCGCCCGAACGCGACGATCATTGAGGTTTCCGCCGCTGCTGAACGCGCCCTGGAAACCAAGGGCGTGGCCCCGGTCATTGAACAACTCCACGCCGAGCCGCCACCTGTTCCACCTGCGAGTACAGGCGTTGAGATGACGCTGACGATCGTGAACAAAATTGGGCTGCACATGCGCCCAGCTAAAGAGTTTGTTACGACCGCGTGTCGCTTTGCCAGCGTGATCCGCGCCCGTAATGTGGCTCGCCCCGAGCGACCCGTCGCCAATGCCAAGAGTATGATTGATATTATGAAATTAGGTGTCGGGTTTGGACACCAGATCCATCTGCGCGCCGAGGGCGATGATGCGCTTCAGGCGCTCGATGCTCTGGCCCGACTGGTGGCCAATAACTTTGGCGAGATATAGTGACGGGCAGCGGCACCGGGCTGTTGCAACGTCCCCGATC
>Ga0208376_1000242_pt1 | contig 17185 bp, 17 predicted proteins | sample CryBogmetaGMA25M_FD_184548 | JGI IMG/M metagenome (GOLD analysis project Ga0208376, IMG submission 184548) | Freshwater microbial communities from Crystal Bog, Wisconsin, USA - MA2.5M (SPAdes) | ecosystem: Environmental > Aquatic > Freshwater > Lake | place: Crystal Bog, Wisconsin, USA...
ACTGATATTTACCAAAAACGCAGAATTGCCTTAGCCAAAAAAATCCGTGCCAATACTGGTGGTGGGGTTGCCGTCATTGCTACGGCTTCAGAGTTATCTCGCAATCGCGATAGTGAATTTCCTTATCGTCACGATAGTGATTTTTTCTACCTCAGCGGATTTGAAGAGCCAGGCGCGACGCTAGTCATTAAGGTCGACCAAAACAGTGAGGAAACACATCTCTTTTGCAGGCCCAAAGATCCAGAGCGCGAGATCTGGGATGGCATACGCCTTGGCCCTGAAGCTGCCCCAAAAATGTTGGGCGTAGATTCTGCTCATAGCAATGCGGAGCTTGATACCAAACTCAGTGAATTATTAGCTGATCAAGATGCAGTTTATGTTCGCCTAGCAGAGAGCGCTGAAACCGATCGCCGCCTACGCCACTGGATGAAACAAGTTCGTCAACAAGCGCGGGCTGGCATTAATCCCCCATCAGAATTTCATGATGTTGAAGCAATGATTCATGAAATGCGTTTGTTTAAGGATGCACATGAAATCGAGATCATGCGACGTGCTGCTGTCATTTCTGCTCGCGCCCATATTCGCGCAATGCAAATCTGCAAGCCTGGTATGCGCGAATACCAACTAGAGGCTGATCTACTACATGAATTCCGTAACAGCGGCTCGCAAAGCGTTGCTTACAACAGCATTGTTGCTGGCGGCGCTAACTCCTGCATCCTGCACTATCGTGCTGGATCTACTGAATTGCGCAGCGGCGAGCTGTGCCTCATTGATGCTGGTTGTGAGCTCGATAGTTATGCCTCTGATATCACCAGAACCTTTCCAGTAAACGGTAAATTTAGTGGACCACAACGCGCTCTATATGACATCACCTTAGCAGCTCAAGAAGCCGCCATTGCTGTGACAAAGCCTGGCAATACTTTTATGCAGCCGCATGAAGCTGCGCTCAAGGTGCTCACACAAGGTTTGTTGGATGAAAAATTACTCAAACTTACTGAGCTTGGCTCAGTCGAGAATGCCATTGAGACTGCCGCCTATCGTCGTTTTTATATGCATCGCACCTCGCATTGGTTAGGCATGGATGTCCATGATGTTGGCTCCTATCGCGAGCAAAACAACATCAATGCTGACGCTGAAAAACCCTGGCGGATTCTGAGGCCTGGCATGGTTATTACGATTGAACCTGGTTTATATGTTCGCCCAGCACAAGACGTAGATGAGCAGTTTTGGAATATCGGCATTCGGATTGAAGATGATGCAGTGATCAACGACTCTGGATGTGAATTAATTTCTCGTGGCGCCCCCGTTAAAGCCGATGACATTGAAGCCTTGATGAAAAATCAATAACGCATTCATGACGAGCACAAGCAAGTACGACATATTGATTCAAGGTGGTGGTCCTGTTGGACTAGCTTGTGCCGCATGGTGCTTGCAAAAATATCCTGAAGCCAAACTCATACTAGTAGATCGCAATCCCCTTGATGATGCAGATCTAGCATCCGCCGACAGCAGAGGTATTGCGCTGTCCCATGGCAGTAAATTACTACTCGACACTATCAAAGCTTGGCCAATGGAGTGTGCTGATATTCATCGTGTACATGTTTCTCAAGCCGGTCGTTTTGGACGAGCCTTAATGACGCGTGAAGAATTAGGCCAAGATGCTCTGGGCCACATCATTCGTTATCGCGATATTCATTTGGCTTTACGCAAAGCCTTAAGAGCGATCCAGAGTGAAGTCAATCAATCTGAGTCCCATTTTTCATGGCTGCATATCGATCAGGATGCTGAGCACCTAGACATCGAAGCTAAATGTATCGTTCATGCAGAAGGCGGCTTATTCAAAAAGCAGGATTGGGTTGAATCTGGTCGTGATTACGATCAATCCGCTCTAGTTGGTCTAGTTGAAGTAGAAAACGCAGCATCCCATCAAGCTTGGGAGCGATTTACATCAGAAGGCCCACTTGCCGTGCTACCAAGTCATTACGGCAGCAACATCCTGAACCTAGTTTGGTGCGGATCCCCTGAATCGTCACAACAACGCTTGAACTTAAGTGACGCTGATTTCCTATTGGCACTACAAAAAGAGTTTGGTTCTCGCATTGGTCGATTCTTAAAAATTCAAGATCGTCGTCTTTACGCGCTTGGACTCAATTACCGCAAAGAAATTACCCAGGGCAATGAAGTATGGATAGGCAATGCTGCACAGACCTTGCATCCCGTTGCCGGCCAAGGACTCAATCTCGGTTTGCGAGATGCCTATCTTTTAGCAGAAACATTGGCAGAGGTCTTCTCAAACCCTGAAGAAGAGCAAACGCCTCATCACCTCGAGCATGCGCTAACAAGATACGCAAAAAGCCGTAAAGCTGATCGCACTACTACCATCGGCTTAACTGACTTTATGGCCAGAGTATTCACCTCAAACCTACTTCCTATCGTGATTGGGCGTGGACTAGCTTTAACGGCCCTTCAATGGCTTCCTCCAGTTAAAACGGCCCTAGCTCGACAAATGATGTTTGGGCGCCGCTAGGCCCCTTAAATCAAGGCATTTGATCTCTGCTTTGAACTCTTAATCTGCCTAAAAAATAGGCAAATTAAGCCCTATTTGTGCTAAAGTGTCATGCTTTCCACGCCACCTTGAGATTTCCTCGCGCCCACCCTAGATTCAGATGAAGATTGGCCCTCACCTCCTCGCAAATCGACTCTTTGTCGCCCCTATGGCTGGCGTAACAGACCGTCCATTTCGGCAGTTGTGCAAGAAACTGGGTGCTGGCTATGCTGTATCTGAAATGATTGCCTCCAATGCATTGCTTTGGAATAGTGAAAAGACTCAGCGTCGCGCTAATCATCAGGGTGAGTTCAAGCCAATCGCAGTACAAATTGCCGGAGCCGATCCAGCAATGATGGCAGCAGCAGCAAAACTCAACGTAGATCACGGCGCACAAATCATTGATATCAACATGGGTTGTCCAGCCAAGAAAGTCTGCAACGTTGCAGCAGGTTCCGCACTCATGCGTGACGAGCCCTTGGTACAACAAATTCTAGAAGCAATAGTGCAAGCCGTAGGAGTTGGACCTGACGCAGTACCAGTGACTTTAAAAATTCGGACGGGTTGGGATCGCGCCAATAAAAATGCAATAGCCATTGCTAGACTTGCTGAACTATCAGGGATCTCGATGTTGACGGTTCATGGTCGCACTAAAGCAGATCTCTATCACGGTGAAGCTGAATACGAAACCATTACCGCCGTCAAAAATAGCGTGGCTATTCCGGTGGTTGCCAATGGCGATATCACCACCCCAGAAAAGGCAGCGTTCGTTTTACAGGCAACCGGTGCTGATGCCATCATGATTGGCCGCGCTGCTCAAGGTCGTCCCTGGATTTTTCGTGAGATCAATCACTATCTGGAGACTGGTACTAAGCTGCCTACTCCCGAGATCGCTGAAATTCAGGAAATCATGAACGAGCACTTACTTGATCACTATGCTTTCTATGGTGAATATGTTGGCCTGCGTACAGCCCGCAAACATATTGGCTGGTATTGCAAAGGACTTCGTGACTCACATGCCTTCCGCCAAAGAATGAACACTGCAGACGATTGCAAAACCCAATTACAAATGGTGAATGATTTTTTTGATGAGATGAAATCTCATTCCGATCGTTTACTATTTTTAGAAGCCGCTTAAATTTTAGTACTAGACACAACTACATGAGCAATAAACACCCCATAACAGAATGCATTGAAACGCAACTACAGGGCTACCTTGATGACCTCAAGGGCACGCCACCTTCAGATATTTATCAAATGGTATTAAGCGTCGTCGAAAAACCAATGCTGGAATTAGTCATGCAGCATGCTAAGCAGAACCAATCCTTAGCTGCGCAATACCTCGGCATTAATCGCAATACTTTGCATAAAAAACTCCTTGAGCATCAGCTGATCAAGTAAAGCCAATATTTACCTTAAACATTCATTCATCCAACCATCAAGCCCATATGATCCGCACAGCCCTACTCTCCGTCTCCGATAAAAATGGCATCGTGCCCTTTGCTAAAGCACTCCATGAGCAAGGCATCAAACTCATTTCTACCGGCGGTACTGCAAAACTCTTGGCTGAAAATCATTTGCCCGTTGTTGAGGTGTCTTCTTTGACAAAGTTTCCAGAGATGTTAGATGGCCGCGTCAAAACATTACACCCAATGGTCCATGGTGGCTTATTGGCCCGGAGAGACTTTCCTGAGCACATGGCTGCCCTGAAAGCACATGGCATCGACACTATCGATATGTTGGTTATCAATCTCTACCCTTTTAATGAAACCGTTGCTCGCGAGAACTGCTCATTTGAAGATGCTGTAGAGAATATTGATATTGGTGGTCCAGCAATGCTGCGCGCTGCTGCTAAGAACCATCAAGACGTGACCGTGCTGATCTCGCCTGAAGACTATGCACCAGTCTTAGCTGAGATGAAAGCAAACAAAAACACTGTTTCTTATAAAACCAATCTTAGTCTGGCCAAGAAAGTGTTTGCTCATACCGCTCAATATGACGGCGCCATTGCAAATTACTTATCCTCTTTAGGTGAAGATCTGGATCACAAAGCGCGCTCTGCCTATCCAGAAACACTGCATCTGGCTATTGAGAAAGTGCAAGAGATGCGTTATGGTGAGAACCCACATCAATCAGCTGCCTTCTATAAAGATATTCAGCCAATTGCTGGTGCGCTCGCTAACTACAAGCAGCTACAAGGTAAAGAGCTTTCGTATAACAATATTGCCGATGCAGACTCTGCCTGGGAATGCGTTAAAAGCTTTTCTGACAATGCGGGCGGTGCTGCAGCTTGCGTAATCATCAAACATGCCAACCCTTGTGGTGTAGCAGTTGCTACCAATGCTCTTGAGGCCTATCAAAAAGCATTTAAGACCGACCCAAGCTCAGCCTTTGGCGGCATCATTGCCTTCAATGTGCCTTGTGATGGCGCAGCAGCCGAAGCCATCTCCAAACAATTTGTAGAAGTTCTCATTGCCCCCAGCTTTAGTGATGAGGCAAAAGCGATTTTTGCTGCCAAACAAAATGTTCGTCTACTAGAGATCCCATTAGGCACAGCATTTAATGCTTTTGATTTCAAACGCGTTGGTGGCGGTCTATTAGTTCAATCGCCCGATGCTAAGAATGTGCTCCAAAGCGAAATGCGCGTAGTCAGCCAAAGATTGCCAACCCCAAGCGAAATGAATGACATGATGTTTGCTTGGCGTGTTGCTAAGTTTGTGAAGTCCAATGCGATTGTGTATTGCGCAAACGGCATGACCCTAGGAATCGGTGCAGGTCAAATGAGTCGGGTTGATTCAGCCCGCATGGCTAGCATCAAAGCAGAGAACGCTGGCTTAAGCCTGAAAGGTTCTGCAGTGGCAAGTGATGCCTTCTTCCCATTCCGTGATGGCCTGGATGTTGTAGTAAACGGTGGCGCCAGTTGCGCAATCCAGCCCGGTGGCAGCATGCGTGATGATGAAATCATTGCGGCAGCCAATGAGCATGGCATTGCGATGATCTTTACTGGCACACGTCACTTCCGCCATTAAACAAAAAGTAGATCAAGAGACTCAGATTACTCATGCGCTGGATAGGAATCGACCCAGGTTTACGAACAACTGGTTTTGGCGTGATCGATGTTGACGGTCAAAAGTTGACGTACGTTGCTTCTGGAACGATTGAGAGTGGCGACCCCGCTAAGGGCCTGCCAGAGCGTCTTGGTGCACTCTATGCTGGCGTTAAAGAGGTGCTCGAAACCTATCACCCAGAAGCAGCTGCCATCGAAGAGGTTTTCCTTAACGTTAATCCCCGCTCTACCTTAATGCTGGGTCAGGCTAGAGGCGCAGTGATTGCCGCCCTGGTGTCCGACAAGCTATCCGTTGCCGAATACAGCGCGTTACGTGTCAAACAATCCATTGTAGGTACGGGTCGCGCAGCCAAGCCTCAGGTTCAAGAAATGGTCAAACGTTTGTTGAGATTAAATCGTGCCCCAGGAACAGATGCCTCGGATGCTTTAGGGGTTGCCATCTGCGCCGCACATCATGCGCAAATATCGCCAGCGATTACCGCTGCACTTGCGCCTAAGAAACGTAGCAAATAAAAATATCTAAACAGGTTAAGATCTTCATATGATTGGTCGCATTCAAGGCACTCTCGTTTCAATTCACCCGCCGCGCCTCTTGGTTGATTGCCAAGGCGTTGGCTATGAGATTGATGTGCCCATGAGTACCTTGTATCAACTGCCCGAAGTTAATCAAAAAATTACCCTGCTCACCCATTTCCAGGTGCGAGAGGACGCGCAACAACTCTTTGGCTTTGCTACAGAAACTGAGCGCGAAGCCTTCAGACAACTCATTAAGATCAGTGGAGTGGGCTCACGCACTGCATTAGCAGTCCTGTCAGGCATGAGCGTCAACGAACTAGCGCAAGCGATTGCCTTACAAGAAGCAGGACGCCTGACTCAGGTGCCTGGCATCGGCAAGAAAACGGCTGAACGCCTTTGTCTAGAACTCAAAGGTAAGCTTGCGCCAGATTTAGGAATTACTGGCAAGCCCCAAGTCATAGAAGCCAGCAGCGAAATCTTGCAAGCACTCTTGGCTCTGGGCTATTCAGAAAAAGAAGCGCTTTTAGCCCTCAAACAGATTCCTCCCGATAGCACGGTTTCAGATGGTATTCGGATGGGCTTAAAGTATCTTTCCAAGTCTTAATCAGACATACCCCACTAAACCAAACACCACTACACTTGCAGTATGGCGATACATACAGAAGACCTTAGTTCGATTCCTGAAGATTTACCGGAAGGTAATGATCGTATTGTCAGTGGCGCAGCAGGCAATGCTGAGGCCGTTTTTGAAAGAGCCTTGCGCCCCAAGCAGCTTGATGAGTATGTTGGCCAAACTAAAGCTCGCGCCCAATTAGAAATTTTTATTAGCGCTACCAGAGCGCGTCAAGAAGCACTAGATCACGTATTGTTATTCGGGCCTCCAGGGCTTGGCAAAACCACCTTGGCTCACATCATCGCTCGTGAACTCGGTGTCAATCTACGCCAAACGAGTGGCCCTGTATTGGATAGGCCGGGCGATCTTGCCGCCCTACTAACTAATCTTGAGACTAACGACGTTCTGTTCATTGATGAGATTCATCGCCTGTCTCCAGTGGTTGAAGAGATTCTCTACCCAGCGCTTGAGGATTACAGCCTGGACATCATGATTGGCGAAGGTCCTGCTGCGCGTAGCGTCAAGATTGATCTCAAACCATTTACCTTGATTGGTGCCACCACCCGTGCTGGCATGCTCACCAATCCATTGCGTGATCGCTTTGGCATTGTGGCAAGACTCGAGTTCTACACTACTGAAGAGCTTACCAAGATCATTAATCGCTCCGCCAATCTTCTGAAGGCGGATATTGATCCCGAAGGTTCGGTCGAAATAGCTAAACGCGCACGTGGCACTCCGCGTATCGCCAATCGATTATTGCGTCGCGTGCGTGACTATGCAGAAGTCAAAGGCAATGGCACCATTACCAAGGCTATGGCTGACGCGGCATTAAAAATGCTCGATGTTGATCCAAGCGGTTTTGATGTGATGGATCGAAAACTACTCGAAGCAATCTTGCATAAGTTTGATGGCGGCCCAGTCGGCATTGATAACTTGGCGGCTGCGATTGGTGAAGAACGTGACACCATTGAAGATGTCTTAGAACCTTATCTGATTCAGCAAGGCTACCTGCAGCGCACCTCGCGCGGGCGAGTGGCAACACGTCAGGCTTATGAACACTTTGGCTTAACGCCACCCAGCGGATCAAACAACCCAGATCTACTGAGTTAATACGTCTAAGTGATCAGTGCCTCTGGCAATGCTAGCTTATGGTCAACGCTGTACTGATAATCTTTAAAGATGTGTTCCGCACTTAAGATTTGATAATTACCATCATCCAATCGATGACTTGTGTCCTTAAGTCGGTATGTATAGTGACCGCAAGTCCAGCAATTGAAATTACTCATATGGGTACATAAGCAAGTTTTATCTTTAACGGAAATATTTTTACCATCAGGATGGATTGCAAGCTCCCGGTTGAAGGCGGTAATGTAGGCACAGTTACCAGCCCCATCCAACAAATATCCATAGGATTCACAGCCTGGTCGTATACCCGAACCAATTGCTGGTGAACTTTTCAACATACGCATTGGGTAGCCGGTTGGCGAAACATTATTCACTTCAATGTCTTGTTCACTTGCTTTAAAGTATTCCTGCTTGACTTTGTATGGCAAGCCGCATTCCTCAGACACTGTGAAACGTGTGGCGACTTGAACTGCTGCAGAACCATTCTCCAAGAAGGAAACTGCATCACTTCCAGTAAAAATGCCGCCGGCAGCAATAATCGGAATATCCAATTGCTCGGCTTTGAGGTAGGCAACTACTTCAGCAACAATCGTTGCTAAGTCGTATTGCGCCCAATCATCTCCAAAGCCGAGGTGGCCTCCAGCTAAGGGGCCTTCGATCACAATGTAATCCGGGAAGCGGTTGAGTCTGGCGTTTTTGCGTAAGAAAATTTGCAAAGCGCGCACCGACGATACGATGATGCCTAACTTAGCATCCCGAAATCTTGGGTGATCTTCTATTAGGGCAAAAGAACCTAAATGCAAACCTGCGCTTAATGTAATGCCGTCGACACCAGCATCGAGTGCTGAAGTCATGCGCACACGCAAAGTTTCACGAGGGCCATTCATCGTCAACTTTTCCATGCAGTTAACGAAGATCAATCCTTCGCCACGCTTTGCTTCCATGGTTGCGCCAACGTGGTTTTTTGTTGCTTCTGCTAGTAATCCAAGGTCAAACTGAACAACGGATTTATCAGAATTTAAAATATTGTATTTATAAAATTTGGTTTTATCTTTGACGTATGTGGTGTCAAAGCGCTTATCGGATACATCAGGAACCATGGCATCAGAAATATGTCCTACGCCTCCTAATCTTGCCGCCTCTAAAGCCAACTCCGCAGTCGATATATCAACGCCCATGCCACCCACCATGATGGGTACCAGCTCTTTTTTGCCAAACTTCAAGCGAAAATCATCAACGCGTTTCATTAATACCTTTTGCAATTAATCCCAATAATAATGACTGTACTCCTAGTCGCCTTGGGAAAGCCTTATGTGCCTTCTACCTGACGTTTAATGAACTGAATAATCATATTGGGCTTAATGATGATGTCTTCTAAAGTATGTTTATCTAAAACACTAAACATACCTGCCAATGCTGAGCTCAGAACAGTCTGTAACGCGCAATCTGACTGAATTCGGCATGCTGAGTGATCGTTAAAACATTCTGCCAAAGCAAAGTCTGTTTCTGTATCACGTATCACGTTGCCCAAAATGATTGTTTTAGGGTCACGAGCCAATCGCATGCCACCACCTTTGCCCCGGATTGTTTCAATGTAGCCAAGGGTTCCAAGCTGATTCACCACTTTCATGAGGTGATTTTCTGAAATTCCATAAAACTGGGCAATTTCAGAGATTGTGGCCAGCCGCTCATGTTGACTGCCGAGGTACATCAGTACGCGTAGGCTGTAATCCGAAAAAATGCTTAATCTCATGCTATTAAAGCCCTTATTAGGTAAATACTTGCTAAAACTGAGAGCCCTCTCAATTGAGCCCAATCTTCCTAAAGCCCAAGAATATTGCTAGAAGCCCTATAAAACCATTAATTTGCTAATACCCCTACCTTAAAGAGGTATATAGTTTACTTCTTCTATAAGATGTATATAGAATACATCTATTGGCAGTGTTAACGGATTTAATTTTCATAAGTTAGGGGTTTTCAAATGTATTCATCACGCAAACTATGGACCTGGCTGGCAGTCATCTGCCTGCTCTCCTTTGGGGTTTTGGGTTGGGTTGGCACTGAAATTTATTTAACAGCTCCTCCCATTCCTAATCAAGTCATCAGCACAAGCGGTGAGGCGGTCTTTACTGAAGGTCAGGTTCAGCAAGGGCAGCAAGCTTGGCAATCGGCTGGTGGACAACAGTTAGGCTCCGTATGGGGACATGGTAGTTATGTTGCCCCAGACTGGTCTGCAGATTGGCTACATCGTGAAGCTCTAGCACTTCGTAACATTTGGGCAGAGCGTGACTACAAAAAATCATTTGAAAATCTAAGCCTAGGTCAACAAGGCGAAATCAACGGATTATTAAAAAATGAAATGCGTAGCAACACCTATGATGCGCGCACAGGCAATATCACCCTATCGGATGATCGTGTAGCAGCAATCAAACAAGTAAAACAACATTACATCAATTTGTTTGGTGATGATGCTTCGCTCAATCATCTCCGTGAGCAATACGCAATGGGCTCAGGCTTATTGCCAGATCAAGCTGACTTGGAAGCTTTACCGGCATTCATCTTTTGGTCATCTTGGTCAGCAGCAACCAATCGTCCAGGAGAAACTGATCTGAGCTATACAAGCAACTGGCCACATGAGCCCCTAGTCGATAACACCCCAACTGCAGGCACTGGTATATGGTCAATCGCCAGCGTCATTTTTATGATCGCCGCCATTGTTGGCATGATTTTTCTTCGCTCTACTAGCAAGGAAGAATCTGATCCAAAACCATTGGAGTCCGATCCACTATTTGACCTCAAGCCAACACCATCAATGAAGGCAACTAGAAAATATTTCTATGTTGTTATTGGATTAATTCTGGCTCAAGTCGGAATGGGAGTCATTACAGCCCACTACTCAGTAGAAGGACAAAGCTTCTTTGGTTTTCCTTTGGCGCAAATTCTGCCGTTTTCAATTAGCCGAACAATACATACTCAGTTTGCAGTTCTATGGATTGCCACTGCTTGGCTTGCTACTGGCTTATATATAGCCCCAGCCATTTCAGGGCACGAGCCAAAATATCAAAAGCTAGGTGTTGATCTATTGTTCTATGCACTTCTCTTCATTGTGGTTGGCTCTACAGCAACCGGCTGGATCGGCTCACTTCAACATTTAGGAAGCGGCTTTAGCTTCTGGGTAGGTAATCAAGGCCTCGAATACACCAGCATGGGTCGCGTATGGCAAATCTTGCTCTTCGTTGGCTTGCTATTTTGGGTTCTCTTATTGGGTCGCGGTCTGATGCCTGCACTCAAGAAACCATCCGAGAGTCGCGGACTCATCATGATGGTATTTTTATCAGCCATTTGTATTGGCGGCTTCTATGCAACCTCCTTAACTTGGGGCCCACATACCCACTACTCTTTAATTGAATACTGGCGCTGGTGGTTAGTGCACTTATGGGTTGAAGGCTTCTTTGAGGTATTTGCAACCGCGGTCATTGCATTACTTTTCACACGCCTTGGTTTAATCCGTGCCTCTACAGCAAATCTCGCAATTGTTTTTGAAACCATCGTCTTTTTATTCGGCGGAATTTTAGGAACATTACATCACCTGTATTTCACAGGCACACCAACTTACGTCATTGCGATTGGCGCCATGTTCTCCGCACTTGAAGTGGTTCCGCTGGCAATGGTTGGTTTTGAGGCTTATCACAACTATCAACGCTCAAAAATTGCTCCATGGGTTCAGTCCTATAAATGGTCAATTATGTGCTTCATCGCAGTAGGCTTTTGGAACATTGTGGGAGCAGGTTTATTAGGCTTTTCTATCAACACACCAATTGCCCTCTACTACATGCAAGGACTCAATATGACGGCAGCTCATGGTCATGCAGCCTTATTTGGTGTTTATGGAATGTTAGGTATCGGACTCTTGCTGTTTTGCTTGCGCGGTTTATCCAACCGCCTGGCATGGTCCGATTCACTTCTCAAGCTGATGTTCTGGTCTTTGAATATTGGTCTTGGAATGATGGTGTTTATGTCACTGGTACCCGCAGGCATTTACCAAGCAGCTGCCAGCATTAGCAAGGGCATGTGGTATGCACGCTCACCAGAAATTATCCACTCTCCATTCATGGAAACATTGGTATGGCTCAGAGTTCCTGGTGACATTGTGTTTGCAATCGGCACTTTATTTTTAGCATGGTTTGCAGTTCGCTTACTTTTACCCAAAAAGACTCACCTCAAGACAGTAGAAACAATTACCCATACCAGCACTCTTTAACTAGTCCCTAAACAAGCCAGAAGCTTGGCTTTAGCAGAAAGGAATCATCATGAAAACGAATAAATTGATTTTGCTTTTATCGCTGACTGCCGGCCTACTCATGGCCTGCGGAAAGTCTGATCCTTATGACACCAGCAAGATGGATCTAAAGCCGACTCCGGCTAAGGTAACATCAGAACGACACACTGGGGCGTTTGCCGAAGGAGCGTCCCTAAACTTTGGAAACGAACTCAAACCAGTTGATTCAGCACCAGTAAAAATCGTCAAGCTCGATACAACCCACAAGATTATCGAGATAGCACCGGGCGTTAAATTTGGCGCTTGGACATTTGGAGATCAAGTTCCTGGCCCTACAGTGCGCGCTCGAGTTGGCGACAAAATTCGCTTTAGTATGACAAACCGTAGTGATGAAGTATTGCCTGGGGTGCAGCTCACCGCTGCGCCAATGATGCATTCAATGGACTTTCATGCCGCAATGGTTTCACCACAAGACAAGTATCGTTCTGTAGCTCCTGGGCAGACCATCGAGTTTGAATTTACGGTTAACTATCCAGGTGTATTTATGTACCACTGTGGGACACCGATGATCTTGGAGCACATTGCTTCAGGAATGTACGGCGCGGTCATTGTTGAGCCAAAAGAAGGTTATCCCGGCAAAGTGGACCGTGAATACATGGTTATCCAAAGCGAGTTTTATCTCAAACCTGATCCATCTGGAAAAAAAGTGGATGACCAACCTTTATATGTTCTCGATAACGATAATCTGAAAAAAGCAATGCCTAGCTACACCGTATTCAATGGCAAGCACAATGGCATGGTTAAGAATCCATTACAAGCAAAGCCAGGTGAACGGGTACGTTTATTTGTACTGAATGTTGGCCCAAGTAAGACTTCAAGCTTTCACGTGGTGGGCACCATATTTGACAAGGTTTGGATGGAAGGAAATCCTGATAATCAATTCCGCGGGATGCAAACCGTTCTGCTGGGCTCATCTAATTCAGCCATTATTGAAATGATGATTCCTGAATCTGGCAAATACATCATGGTGGATCACCACTTTGCCAATGCATCACAAGGCGCAATTGGCTTAATTAGCACCGAAGAAAACAAAGTCAAACCTAGTGAAGATCTTGAGCATCACAATATGGGCGCCACCTCCACTCCAACAGACCCTGTTGCCGTAAAAGGAAAGCTTGATTTTGAAAGCAAATGCTTAGCTTGCCACTCTATTGGTCAAGGTAAAAAGCTTGGACCAGACTTAGCTGGCGTAACTAAGCGTCGTACTGATGCGTGGTTAACAAGCTGGTTAACATCTCCAGAAAAAATGTTGGCATCCGACGCTGATGCAAAGGCTATGCTGAAAGAATCCAACAATATTCCAATGCCTAACCAAAACTTGACTAGTGCTGAGATCCAGCAGTATCTGAAGTACTTCCATTGGGCAGATACACAAGCAGCCGGTAGCATTAAATCAGGCGGCGGTCACTAATCATGCGCATCACTAGCATTATCGCAAGCATCTTGCTGATTCAAGCTTCATCAGCATTTGCTTGCGGGCACTGTATCGAAGATAAGATCGCGTCAGTCTATGACTACGCGATCGTTTCTAAGGCTGTTAGTGAAAAACATACTGTTGCATTTTTTGGGATTGAAGGTCCCTTGGTCGCTAATGAAGATTCAAAACAGAAAATAAAGTCCATGGTGGAAAAAACCAACGGGATTGATCCCAAAAGTATCAAGCTTTCAATGGATACGGCTTCACTCTCGGTGGCATTTGATCCAAATCGTATTTCTTATGCAGCGTTGTTGGATTCACTTGAGAAAAAAATAGCAAGTAAAAAATTGTCGCTTTACCCACTCGATACCGTCACCCAAATGCCGAAGTTGAAAGTGGCCAGCAAGTAGCCCTTATATGAATAAGAACATCACCATCTATGTCGGATAAAAAATTTGCATTATTTGCTTTAGGTTTTAGGCCTTTTTATATACTCGCCGCATTTTGGAGCATCTTCACCATTGCTGAATGGCTACTGGAGCTCCAAGGCATTGGAATACGACGAACGAACTTCATCATGGGAATGCAATGGCATGCCCATGAAATGATTTTTGGTTTTGCTGCCACAGTAGTAACGGGTTTTGCATTAACAGCAGTCCGAGCCTGGACTGGGCTAGATACCCCCAAAGGCACCCCTCTGCTTCTGCTAACACTGCTATGGATAGCGGGGCGCATCGGCGTACTGACAGGCTCTAGCTTAATAGTGCTGGATATTGTTTTTCTCCCTGTAGTGGCAGTCATCACAGGGCGCCTCCTATTGAAAAGAAAAATGTATCGCAATCTGTTTCTACCGATCATTCTGACGACTCTTGGTATTTTGAATGCAAGCTTCTATTTATCTGCATTAGGATTCCTCAATGTAGATGCCAATACCCTGCTATTTGCATCGCTCTATCTGATCGTCATGATTGAAATCATGATTGGCAATCGCATCATTCCAAGCTTCACAGCCAATGCCGTGATTGGGCTCTCTCAATTTCGTAATGCGACCCTAACAAAATTAGCCATCATGAGTAGTGCATTGACATTCTTGTGCATACTCACTGGTGTTCATTGGATTATTTCTAGTATTGCTTGTTTTGTTACTGCAATCCTCCACGGCGTATTACTCTGGGGATGGCGTCCATTAGCCACACGAGGTAAACCCATCCTATGGATACTTCACGTATCGTATGGATGGATGCCGGTAGGGTTTCTATTATTGGGTCTATCCCGCTTAGGAATGATGACCATCTATCCTGCTCTGCATGTTTTTGGAATTGGTGTAACAGGTGGATTAATTATCAGCATGATCACCCGAACCGCATTGGGACATACTGGCAGACCATTGAAGGCTGGATCCATTGAATTAGCGTCCTATCTCTGTATTCAGGGGGCACTCATCATTTGGCTACTCTCTGGAATGGGCAATAATTCATGGTTCTATCCACTGCTAGTCATTGCTGGCACATTATGGTGTGCTACCTTTGGGCTTTATCTTTACAAGTACATCCCCTTGTTGATTCGTCCACGCCCTGATGGCAAACCTGACTAAGACCCTATGAGCTCTTTAGGTAGTAAGGAGTTATTAAAACTCAATCTGAAAGATTTTCATCTTCGAATTCGATGATCTCTCGCAAAGATTCTCATCACACGCAGCTATTAACCGCCATCCCTGAACTAAAACTGATTTAATTAATTTAAAAATAATATGACTAGCAAAATTAACTTTAAAGATTTAGTTCACTCGTTTGGAGATGGCGTAGTGATCTCAGATGGAGCTGGCACTATCATTTATTGGAACCCCTCTGCCGAGCGTATATTCGGGTTTACCGAGCTAGAGGCAGTAGGGCACAATTTGGATCTCATCGTCCCAGAGCGACTACGCCAGCGCCATAATGAGGGATACGATCATTCAATGGAAACGGGAACTACCCGCTATGGTGACAAACTATTAACCGTACCTGCTCTTCACAAATCAGGCAAACCAATATCGATTGCTTTTACAGTAACCATGTTGTTTGACGAAAATCATAAAGCCTGTGGTATAGCGGCCGTCATCCGGGATGATACTGCGAGGTTTACTGAAGAACGAGCACTTAAAAAGCGTGTTGCAAAGTTAGAAACTGCTGCTAAATTGTCCTAGTTTTAAGTCAATCAATGACTTATAGCTCTGGCAAGTAGCTTGGTGCATACATAAATTAAATGTATCATTTTCCTTATGTTTGGCATGCAGCAGGCAATATTGATGATGCCAAGACTCCCCTAGTGGGCAATTAGTTTTATTTTGCTCTTTCATGGTGACCTCCAAACTAATGGTGGGCAGACTTGAATAAACTAGCATCCATAAATACATCTGGAATGCCGTCTACTAAAAGTGCTTTAGTTGCTAAAGTCGATAAATTGGGATTACTCACCATCACCTCTTTGAGCTCAGTGCAGCCATCACGATATATGCAGCTTGAGAGGGTATCTTTTGCAAGTTGATCCTGATAAATCGAACAGCACTCCTGTGCCCAGGATCCATCTAATGGACATCTGCCTTTCTGATTCATGACACACCTCCTTTTTTTCTGCGTATGAATCACTTTATGCTGATCTACAGAAAAATGAAGGCGCTTTTATTGATCTAGTTGATATAGAACAAATATGCTGCGGTGCTTATTCAATGAATATGAACTTTAGCCTTAGCCTTGGTGTAAAAAGTGATGTTTTCACAGACTCCTTTACGTACCAAAGCATCAGGGTCATGGGATAGCCTAACGAGGTCTTTATAGCTGGTTAATAAGTTGATTGCTACTGAGTAGCGAACGTAGTGATCTTGATCCTTAGCAAGCTCAGAAAGCATCACTGTATCCATCAACTCATTACCAATTGTCGCCAATCGAACATCAGCATTGGGATGTTGTATTAGGCCTTTTAACAACTCGTAAGAGGTAGTATTGCGGGCAATGCAATAAGGATTTTTTTTAATCCTCAGCAAGGTATTAGATTTAACAATATCAAGCATTTATACTCCTTAGTTCTCTATGCGGATATAACCACTAGATCGCCACACTCAAGCTTTTCCTGTACTTTATTTAATGTGAGATAGGCGAACTTACCATCACTAATATTGATTTCCAACTCACCTTCGGTATCTAAAGATCCTGCATATTCACCAGGGAAAAGAATCGTAAAGCCAATATCCTCACCATGCTTGCCGTGTTTGCGCGATATGGTCCCTTTGGTGACTAACACCTTCACGATGGGGCTAACATGTGACGATCAGTATTTGCTGTTTCATTTCAAAACCCTTTATTAAATCCATCACTAACCCTATTCCCTTAATCGGGTAAAAAGGGGTTCGTAATAAATTGAGGGGCAAAGACTATGATCTAGATCAACCTACGTCCTACCTGAGCGCTCCATCTGATGGCGGAGCTTGGTCAAGATCGAGCAAGTTCAGCCTGCCCAGCCCGAATCTTCTGTCTAGCTCGCTCTGCCTAACAGAAATTGATCGTCTCGTTAAGTGACACTCAGCC
>Ga0208376_1000243_pt1 | contig 17175 bp, 11 predicted proteins | sample CryBogmetaGMA25M_FD_184548 | JGI IMG/M metagenome (GOLD analysis project Ga0208376, IMG submission 184548) | Freshwater microbial communities from Crystal Bog, Wisconsin, USA - MA2.5M (SPAdes) | ecosystem: Environmental > Aquatic > Freshwater > Lake | place: Crystal Bog, Wisconsin, USA...
ATAGTGAACTTCACCAGTTTCACGGTCATAAATTTTGGTGCTTTGACCAATATAAACGCCCATTGACAGAACAGCGTTCTCTTCAATCACTACGCCTTCAACCACTTCTGAACGAGCACCAATAAAGCAGTTATCTTCAATAATGACTGGGCCAGCTTGAATTGGCTCTAAAACACCACCAATACCAACGCCGCCAGAAAGGTGAACGTTTTTACCGATTTGGGCGCAAGACCCAACAGTAGCCCAGGTATCCACCATGGTGCCTTCACCTACATAGGCGCCAATATTGACGTAAGAGGGCATTATTACTGCATTTTTGCCAATAAATGAGCCGCGACGCGCTACTGCAGGTGGTACAACCCGAAAGCCACCGGCGGCAAAGTCCGCTGCTGTGTAGTTCTGGAATTTACTTGGCACTTTGTCGTAAAACTGGGTATAGCCGCCTGCATCCATTGGAATGTTGTCTTCTAGGCGGAAAGAGAGCAAAACCGCTTTCTTAACCCATTGATTTACTTCCCATTTGCCAACGCTACGTCGTTCTGCAACGCGAATGGTACCTGCATTAAGGCCCTCCAAGACGGCATTTACAGCGTTACGGACATCCCCTGGAGCGCTATCTGGGGAGAGGTTTGCGCGGTTTTCCCAGGCTTGTTCAATGATGTTTTGTGGTGATTGGCTCATACTTTTTTGTTAACTATCAGATTGTTAAGGGATTTTGTCCCTGGAGGTGGATTTATCATTATATCGATGGGGCAAAAACAAGTCTAACTAGGCTCAAGCTTGCTATCATCTTCCCACTTTAGCTTTAATTATTTATTTCTTTATTTAAACCCCTTTTCCCCTGCAAAGTACGCCGTGCAACTGAAATCCATCAAACTTTCCGGCTTTAAGTCTTTCGTTGACCCAACCCATTTTGAAATGCCTGGCCAATTAATTGGTGTTGTAGGCCCTAACGGTTGTGGAAAGTCGAACATTATTGATGCCGTTCGCTGGGTTTTGGGAGAATCCCGCGCTAGCGAATTGCGTGGCGAATCCATGCAAGACGTCATTTTTAATGGTTCAGGTTTACGTAAGCCATCAGGCCGTGCCAGTGTGGAACTCATTTTTGATAATTCAGAGGGGCGCGCTCAAGGTCAGTGGAGTGCGTTTACTGAATTAGGTATTAAACGGGTTCTGACCCGTGATGGTAACTCTAGTTATTACGTCAACAACCAAGTCGTGCGCCGCAAAGATATTCAGGATATTTTCTTGGGTACTGGTATGGGTCCACGAGGTTACGCCATTATTGGACAGGGTACGATTAATCGTATCTTAGAAGCAAAGCCAGAAGAACTACGTGTGTTCTTAGAAGAAGCTGCTGGTGTTTCTAAATACAAAGAGCGTCGCAAAGAAACTGCATCTCGCTTAGAAGACACTGTAGAAAATTTAACACGTGTTGAAGATATTTTGCGTGAGCTCGATCAGCAATTAACTCGCTTAGAAAAACAAGCTACGGTTGCAGAGCGTCATGCAGAGCTTTCTACGCAAATGAAATCACAGCAGCAACTGCTGTGGTTTGTGCGTCAGACTGAGGCTGGTAAAGAGCAGGAGCGTCACGCAAACGGGATTCGTGATACTCAGGTGAGCTTGGAAGAGCAAACCGCCAAGTTACGGCACTCCGAGGCAGAGCTAGAAACAATGCGAACCCAGCAGTACGCGTTGCAAGATAAGGTTTCCCAGGCTCAAGGTGACCTATATCAAACTAACTCTGATGTCAGTCAGGTTGAGTCACAGATTCATTATGTGCAAGAGGCACGCCAGCGCTTGCAGCAGCAAACACAAGATTTACAGGCTCAACTCCAGCGTTGGACAGTACAAGAAACTGATGCCGCACAAGCCCAACGTACTGCAGAGCATGAGCTCAGCGAGGCATCTGCAAAAGAACAAAACTTGCTGTCTGATTTGAGTGGTCTACAAAAGCAAATGCCTGGCCGTGAAGAGGGTTATCAAACGGCTTCACATGATTTAAATAATGCGCGTGAAGCTTTGGCTGCTATTGAGCAACGTTTAGCCAGTTTAGGTGAGCGTATTCGTGCAATGTCGGCGCAATCAGATGAACTCAAGGGCCGCGAGGTTCGTCTTACAGGTGAGCTTGATGGAATGCGTAGGCCAGATGCTGAAGCCTTACAAATGGCCGTGGACCGTCATGCTATGGCCCAGCGCAAAGTTGAAGAAACAAAGCAACGTGCAGGTGAAACTCAGCAACGTGTTCCTGCTGCTGATGAAGCTCGCAATGCTGCTCAACAAAAAATTCAGACCGCTAACCAAGATTTAGCGCAAACAGAAGCAAAGCTAACTGCATTAACAGCGCTACAAGCTAGTGTTCAAGCTCAAGGCAAGATTGGCCCATGGTTAGAAAGTAAGGGCCTTAAAGAAAGCAAGCGTCTTTGGCAAGAGCTCAAAGTGGAAAGTGGCTGGGAAGCTGCTTTGGAATCTGTCTTGCGTGAGCGCTTGGCCGCAGTGACGGCGAAGAGTGTTCAGGAAACATTAGCGTTGGCTAATGATGCCCCTCCAAGTCGTTTGGCAATTTTGCTGACAGAAGAAATTACCCCAGCACACACAAATCCACCTACAGATTTCACGCCACTGCTAACTCGTGTTCAAAGCGCTGGTGCAGCACGCCTGACCTCTGTATTGCAAGAGTGGTTAGATAATATTTATATTGCTAGTAGCCTTGAAGATGCATTACATCGCCGCGAGAAGTTGCCAGCAGGCGGTGCTTTTGTTACCCAACAAGGTCATTTAGTAAGTCGCGTTAGTGTTCAGCTTTACGCTCCAGATTCTGAGCAGGCTGGTATGTTGGCCCGTGCACAAGAGATGGAGAGTCTTGAGAAACAGTTACGTGCACAACGCTTAATGCAAAGTGAGTTGCAGGGCGATTTAGATCAATGTGTAGCAAATTACCAAGCTGCCCATCAAGCGGCAGAGCAAGCGCGTATCAATGCTGAACATGCGGTGCAAGAGGCTCATGGTTTCGAAGTAGAGAGGATGCAGCTCACCCAAGCGGAAGAGCAATATAGCCAGCGTGCTGCTCAAATTCAGAGTGAACTATCTGAACTTCGCAAGCAAATAGAGCAAACTACTACCAATCAAGAGCAATCTGCTCAAGGGCTTGCTCAATCAGAATCATCTAAGCAAGCCTCACAAGAGACTCTTCAAGTTGCCCAAGAAAAATTAGAGCTTTCAACACAAGAGCGTGATCATTTACGTGAATCGCTTCGTGCTGCTGAGATGGCAGCTCAAGAGGCTGCTTTTGCAACCCGCTCATTGCAGCAGCGTATTGCTGATTTGCAGCGCGATCAAAGTACAGCCCGTATCCAGATCATGGAGATTCAAGATAAGCATGATTCGGCAACGCAAGAGTTGGCTGTCTTAAGTGATGAAGAAGCGCAAGATAAATTACAAGGACTTTTACTTGCCCGTAGTGCACGTGAAGCTGCTCTAGCAAATGCTCGTACAGAGCAAGATGCTTTGCTACATCAATTGCGTGAAGCTGATGAAGCTCGTATGCAAATAGAACGAAGCTTGCAGCCTATGCGTGACAAAGTGGTTGATTTGCAATTGCGTGAACAAGCCGCACGTTTAAACTTTGAACAATTTGCCACTTTATTATCGGATGCAGAAGCTGATCTCATTGCTCTCGAAGCAAACTTCAGTCCAGACTTAAAAGTGGGTTCATTGCAAACAGAAGTGAACCGCTTAAATACGGAAATTCAGTCACTCGGTCCAGTGAATATGGCAGCTCTAGATGAGTTGGCAAGTTCACGTGAGCGTAAGCAATTCTTAGATGCCCAATCTGCAGACTTGAATGAAGCAATGCAAACCTTAACTGACGCAATTGCAAAAATTGATGCTGAAACACGCGATCTATTACAAGGAACTTTTGATCAAGTGAACACCCATTTTGGAAAATTATTCCCAGAACTTTTCGGAGGTGGCCATGCTGAATTGGTAATGACTGGTGAAGAGATTCTAGATTCAGGTGTTCAGGTAATGGCGCAGCCTCCTGGCAAGAAAAATAGTTCTATCTATCTCCTCTCTGGCGGCGAAAAGGCTTTGACTGCGATCGCCTTAGTATTCTCACTCTTCCTTTTAAATCCAGCCCCATTCTGCTTGCTGGATGAGGTGGATGCACCATTGGATGATGCAAATACCTTGCGCTACTCGAAGCTAGTAGCCAAAATGTCAGATAAGACACAGTTTTTATTCATCTCACATAACAAGATCACTATGGAAATTGCTCAACAGTTGATTGGCGTCACCATGCAAGAACAGGGTGTTTCCAGAATTGTTGCTGTTGATATTGCATCTGCTGTTTCGATGGTGGAGGCGGCCTAAGTGTACGTTGAACAAATCATGACTTCGTTGGGCTTGTCTGATTTGCAATTCGCTTTGGCTGTAATCGGGCTACTAATTCTGATATTAGTAGCCGTCCTTAATATCAAATATGCTCGTGCTCGTCGTAAAGCTAAAGAGCAAATTGAATTGGCCGATGACCGCTTTGGTCGTGAGCCTAGTTTTGCTGGGGGCTTTGCTGATCCTGGTGTAGATCGATCCGAACCTAGCTTTGGAGCTGCTTTCACTGCCAACACTCCAGAGAAATTTACTATTGACCCACGTATTGACTGTGTCATCACACTTCGCTTTGACGAAGCTATTGCTGGTTCAGAGATCCTTACAGAGATCAATGACTGGTCCGACTCTCAGGTCCAAGCTACTGCAAGATGGATTTGTGAGGGTTTAAATGCGGATCTTGATACTGCTGAAGACTGGGAGGAGTTAAAGCCCGAGTCCTCTTACTCAGAGTTGCAGCTAGCTATTCAGTTAGCAAGCCGACGGGGTGTGATTGGTGTATTGGAGCTATCCGATTTTTGTTCAAGAGCCCAAGCTCTTGCTGAAACTCTTGGCTCCCAGATTGATATGCCTAGCGTGAACACCATGCTTGAAAGTGCTAAAGAGTTAGATGTGATGGCAGCTGACAGTGATATTCAACTGAGCATTAATGTACTGTTTGATGAGCCTTGCCCTTGGGGTAATTTTGATGCCCTCATGCGCCAACGTGGTTTCAAATTAGCCCGCAATGGCAGGCAGTACGAGTTCTTCAGTAATGGCACACTTATTTTTAATAGCGCAGACTTAGATCCTAATAAGACGGTGTCGCAATTGACTTTGTTACTTGAGGTTCCACTGGTTGCTCAAGATGAGCGTGCATTTGAAAGAATGCTTGGTGAGGGAGTCGAAATTGCACAGGCGTCCCATGGCCGTTTAGTGGATGACAATGGAATTAACTTGAGTGAAGCGGCGGTAGTTAGTATTCGTCAGCACCTCGATATTCTTTATGCCAACCTTGAGAAGTCTGGCGTTCCTGCTGGATCTTCTACAGCTAGCAGATTATTTAGCTAGGAAATCACCTTGTCGTCTAATAGTCCGACAAATTTAGCGGAGCGTTACGCATTCTTGCAGGCAGAACTTGCCCGCTTAGAGCATGCTTATTATGTGCTGGATAATCCGCTCCTCCCTGATATTGAATATGACAGGCTCTATCGCGAATTGTTGGAGATTGAGGCGGAGCACCCAGAATGGGTCACACCAGAGTCTCTATCTCAACGAGTGGGCGGCATAGCACTAAAAGAGTTTGACTCGGTTACGCATGAAGTGCCAATGCTCTCTCTTAATAATGCTTTTGAAGAAGAGGAGCTTGTTGCCTTTGATCGTCGTTGTCGTGAAGGCTTGCATCTTGAGCATGTCGCTTATGCTGGTGAATTAAAGTTCGACGGCCTAGCCATATCTCTGCGTTATGAAAATGGATTACTAGTCAGGGCGGCAACACGGGGCGATGGGGCTAGTGGTGAGGATGTCACAGCTAACATCAAAACAATTCGTGCTATTCCTCTTAAGCTCACGGGTAAGAACATCCCCAAAGTATTAGAAGTACGTGGTGAAGTCTTCATGTACCTCAAAGACTTCGAGAAGATGAATAGACACGCAGCTGAGTTGGGGGAAAAAGAGTTTGCTAATCCCCGCAACGCGGCAGCTGGTAGCTTACGTCAATTAGATTCGAAGATTACTGCAAAAAGACCACTCTCTTTCTTTGCTTATGGCTTGGGGGCTATTGAGCCACAGTCATGGTTACCAAAAACCCATGAAGAATTACTAAACACTTATGTAGAGCTTGGTTTGCCGGTATGTTCGGAGAGAAGGGTGCTGCACTCCGTGCACGAGATTTTAGCTTTTTACAATGAGATTGGTGAAAAACGAGACTCACTCCCATACGACATCGACGGTGTTGTCTATAAGGTCAACTCATTTGCAGAACAGGCTAAGCTCGGTTTTGTATCAAGGGCTCCAAGGTTTGCGTTGGCCCATAAGTACCCCGCTCAAGAAGCGCTGACCACAGTACTAGGTATTGATGTTCAAGTAGGACGTACGGGAGCAATTACTCCAGTAGCTAGACTAGCCCCAGTTGAAGTTGGTGGCGTGACTGTCACAAATGCAACTTTGCACAATGAAGATGAAGTCAAGCGCAAAGATGTGCGTATTGGAGACACAGTTTCAGTTCGTAGAGCAGGCGATGTCATACCAGAAGTAGTCTCGGTCATTAAAGATCGCAGGCCTCCCAATGCTGCAGAATTTGTAATGCCCACAAGATGTCCTGTATGCGATTCGCATATAGAACGCCTGGAAGATGAAGCAGTTGCTCGTTGTAGCGGGGGATTATTTTGTGGGGCACAGCGTAAACAAGCTTTAATTCACTTTGCCCACAGAAGAGCGCTTGACATCGAAGGTTTAGGAGAAAAGATTGTTGATCAATTGGTTGATCAAAATCTGGTGAGAACCCCTGCAGACCTATATAAATTAGGATTTACAGCCCTAGCTAATCTTGAGCGTATGGGCGATAAGTCTGCAGACAATCTAATTCAGGCAATCAATCAGTCTAGACACACCACTTTAGCTAGATTTATCTTTGCCTTAGGTATTCGTCATGTTGGCGAAACTACCGCAAAGGACCTGGCCAATCATTACCAATCTATGCACGCATTGATGGATGCCAACTTGGAAGAATTGCTCAGCGTTAAAGATGTGGGTCCCGTAGTGGCAGACTCTATCATCAGCTTTATGCAAGAGGCGCATAACCGCGAAGTGATTGAGCAGTTACTGGCTTCAGGAATGCAGTTAGCAGTAGAGGCAAAAGTCATTAGCGCGGCAGTAGCTGGTAAGACTTTTGTCCTCACGGGCACATTCCCAACTATGACAAGAGATGAAGCAAAGGATCTCCTTGAAAAAGCTGGCGCAAAGGTTGCTGGCTCTGTCTCCAAGAAAACCGATTATGTCGTCGCTGGCACAGATGCAGGCAGTAAGCTTACTAAAGCAGAAGAGTTAGGCGTGACAGTAATTGATGAAGCAGGTATGTTGAATTTACTGAAATAACACCTATCTCCACATGAGTTCTTTAAATCCAAAATTCCATATCAACTCAAAAGATTGGGCTGCCTTGGGTAATATTTCTAATCAAGAGAAGCAAGTACGCATTGATTTAGCGACAGCTTATCAATTAGCCTACCTCAAAAACTGGGACGATGGAATCTATACCCATATATCAGCAGCCATCCCCGGCGAAGAGGGGGCTTATTTGCTCAATCAGTTTGGGCTGCGCTTTAATGAGGTTACTCCGCAAAATTTAGTGAAGGTCAATATTGGAGGGCAGATATTATCCGGCGATGGCCCAGTTAATCAAACGGGTTTTGCAATTCATGGGGCTGTACATGCTGCAAGACCAGATGCCCATTGTGTATTCCATTTACATGCTGATGCTGTGATTGCTGTATCTGCCCAAAAACAAGGGCTATTACCGATTTCACAACATGCTTTGCGCTTCTATCAAGATATGGCTTACCACTCCTATCAGGGTTTGGCACTTTCAGCACAAGAGCAGACCGCATTAATTGAAAACTTAGGAAATAAGAAAGCCATTCTTTTGCATAACCACGGCAGCATTGTTTGCGGCCTTACTATTCAACAAGCTTTTTATTTAATGGATGTATTAGATAAGGCCTGCAAAATTCAGTTATTGGCAGGAGTCAATGGGGAGCTGGTTTCTCCAGGCCACAAAATCTGTGAGTTGACTTATAAACAACTTTGCAGCGATGGTGATCAAGAAGGCCAGTTAGAATGGCCAGCGTATCAGCGTATATTTATTAACCAATAGTCGGAGGTAAAGGTGCCAGTCATTCAAGTTCAATTATTTGAAGGTCGTACAGAGGACGTCAAGCGCGAGTATGCAAAAGCTATTACTGAGGCCGCTGTTAAAATCATGGGGTGCACTGCTGAGTCTGTAGATGTGATTTATCAAGACATCAAAAAATCAGATTGGGCTACCGCAGGCAAGCTATGGAGTGATTAGTTCTTACTTGCCTCCATTCTAAGTTCCCCATTTACTGGGGATTTTTTTATTCAATATGCTCTGGCTGAAGACCTTTCCACCACTCACCTTTAAATTGACCTTGTAGCCAATCAATACATTGACTTACTTTAGTCGGTACATGTTTGGGCGATGAAAATACCGCATGAATTTCCTGGCTTGGTAGCAGCCAATCCTCCATTACTGGCTGTAACACTTGATCTTGAATAGATTGATGGGCTACATAGCAGGGAAGAGCTGCTAAGCCCATTCCTGCTCGGGCTGCCGCAAGAATGGAAGAAAGGTTATTAGAGATAAAAGGCCCCTTCACCTCAACAATTTCAGTTTGATTTTGAGGGTTGGTAAAACTCCAGCGATGATCGCTTTGTGCTGTCGTATAAATTAAGGCCCGATGTTTTTTAACATCCTCAGGAACCTGAGGCGCTGGATGTGTTTTTAGATAATTGGGATTGGCAACCAATATCCAGGGATTCATGCCAATAAATCGTGACCCCAACGAAGAGTCGGGTAGATTTCTCATTCTGATTGCCAAATCGACCCCCTGCTCAATTAAGTTGATGTAGCGATCATCCATACTCAAATCCACCTCTAACTCTGGATGATGTGACATGAATTCCAAAATCGAGGGTGTCAAGACGCGGCGCCCGAAAGCAACGGATGAGCTGATGGTTAGCTTGCCACGTACCTTTGATTGCATTAATGAGGCAAGATCATCGGCCTCTTCAATTTCTTGAGAAATGATCTTGCATTTTTCGTAGTAGAGCTTACCAATCTCGGTGGCCGTGACACCACGCGTACTGCGATGCAGCAATAAGGTGCCAAGACGTTTTTCTAGACTCGCTACAAACTTCGTTGCGGTAGGTTGGGTAATACCCAAGTCCTCAGCAGCCTTGCTAAAAGAGCCTGTCTCAACAATCCGTACGAATAGAAATATGCCTTGAACGCGATCCATTGTGCTTATTAAGGGTTTGGATGCACTATTTTTACACTATTCCATGGTGGAATACTAGATATAGATTTGCTGATCTTCCCAAAAAGCCCAAATTTCACCATCATTGCCGCTACAACAACATTGGGAGACAAATCATGGCAAAAATGAAGGCGGCAATGGCAGCGGTTTTGGTGATGGAAAAAGAAGGCATTACCACGGCTTTCGGTGTTCCTGGCGCTGCAATTAATCCACTGTACGCACAACTTCGTGAGCGTCAGTCTATTACCCACATTTTGGCGCGTCACGTTGAAGGTGCATCGCACATGGCTGAAGGCTATACACGTGCTAAGGCCGGCAATATTGGCGTTTGTATTGGTACATCCGGTCCCGCTGGCACCGATATGATCACCGGCTTATATTCAGCAAGCGCTGATTCCATTCCCATTCTTTGTATTACAGGTCAAGCGCCACGCGCACGTTTGTATAAAGAAGATTTCCAGGCTGTAGACATCGAGAGTATTGCTAAGCCAGTGACTAAGTGGGCTGTTACCGTTCGTGAGCCAGGTTTAGTGCCACGTGTATTCCAACAGGCCTTCCATATCATGCGCTCAGGACGTCCAGGGCCAGTATTAATTGATTTGCCAATTGATGTGCAGATGGCTGAGATTGAATTTGATATTGATACTTACGAGCCATTGGCGGTTTACAAACCTACTGCAAGCCGTAAGCAAATCGAAAAAGCGATGGAAATGTTGATGACTGCCGAAAAGCCATTGATTGTGGCTGGCGGCGGAGTGATTAATGCAGATGCTTCTAAGTTATTAGTCGAGTTTGCTGAGTTGATGGATATTCCAGTTATTCCAACCTTAATGGGCTGGGGATCAATCCCTGATGATCATCCTCTAATGGCTGGCATGGTGGGTTTGCAGACTGCGCATCGCTACGGTAATGCAACGATGTTAGCCAGCGACTTTGTATTAGGCATTGGCAATCGTTGGGCTAATCGTCATACGGGTTCAATTGATGTGTACACCAAAGGCCGTAGGTTTGTTCACGTGGATGTTGAGCCTACGCAAATTGGTCGAGTATTTACTCCTGATTATGGAATTGTTTCTGATGCTAAAGCAGCTCTTGAGTTATTCGTTGAAGTTGCTAAAGAGTGGAAGGCAAAAGGCAAGCTTAATAAATACGGTGATTGGGTAAGTCGTTGCCAAGAGCGTAAGAAGCTCATGTTGCGTAAGACAGATTTTGATAACATCCCAGTCAAGCCACAACGCGTTTATCAGGAGATGAATACTGCGTTTGGACGCGATACTATTTATGTCACCACTATTGGTTTATCGCAAATTGCAGGCGGACAGTTCTTGCATGTGTATGGCGATCGCCAGTGGATTAACTGTGGTCAAGCTGGTCCATTAGGCTGGACTATTCCTGCTGCTCTGGGTGTGTTGGCTGCTGACCCAACTCGTACCGTAGTCGGTTTATCAGGCGATTACGACTTCCAGTTCTTAATTGAAGAGTTGGCTGTAGGTGCGCAATTCAAATTGCCTTTAGTGATGGTGTTGGTGAATAACAGCTACCTCGGATTAATTCGTCAGGCGCAACGTGGATTCGAAATGGACTACTGTGTGCAGTTAGCCTTTGACAATATTAACGTGGACGACACAACCCTTAAGGGCTATGGCGTTGACCATGGCAAAGTGGTTGAAGGTTTAGGTTGCAAATTAATCCGCGTAAGCGATCCAGCCAAGATTAATGCTGCTTTAGTTGAAGCACAAAAGATGGCTAAACACTTTATGGTGCCAGTAGTGGTAGAGGTGATCATGGAGAAGGTAACCAATATTGCGATGGGTATGGAGATTGACAATATCAATGAGTTTGAAGAAATTGATTGTCGTCACCCAGCGGGTCGTGAGGGCTTACAAATGGCAGGCCTCCTAGACTAAGCATTATGAAGTAGTTTGTATCACTAGAGCCCAGATTAAAACCTGGGCTCTTTCTTTTATGGCGATTAAGCCCCTAAAGCCTCTAGCAACTCTGTCTCGAGTTGGATCTGTAGTTTTGGATTCTTACCTAGATTGGCGGCATCAAGTAGTAATACGTCTTCTACTCGTTCGCCAAGGGTATTGATTCTGGCGGTATGAATCGAGACTTGATGTTTAGCTAGCACTCTAGAGATGGTGTAGAGCAGCCCTGTTCGATCACTTGCTGAGAGTGCAAGTGTGTAATAGCGGCCGCGATCATCTGGAGCCATGTGAACACGTGGCTGAATCGGAAATGTACGTGATTGTCTCGAGAGGCGACCCATACTTGGGGTGGGTAATGGATCGGCATTTGTTAATGCAGCAGTTAATTCAAACTCCACTAATTGAATGAGGTCTCGATAGCTACCACCTTCATCCACGAGGTTGCTGCCAGAAATTTGGAAGGTATCTAGAGCATAGCCATGACGGGTAGTATGAATACACGCATCCCAGATCGAGAAACCATGTTTTTCAAAGTAGGCACAAATTCTGGCAAAGAGATCTTCTTGGTCCTTCACGTAAACAGCTACCTGTAAGCCTTCGCCAACAGGTGACAGTCTTGCTCTCACAATAGGCTGCTCGTCATTCACCTTGTTATATAGATGGCGTGTGAGCCAAGCAATGTCAGATGAGTCCTGCCGCAAGAAAAAAGCGACGTCTAGTTGCTTCCAAAGATCTGCGTAAGCGTCATCATGAATGCCATAGAGGCGTAATTTAGCTTTAGATTCTTCTTGATGTTGCGCTAATTCTGAAGAGGCGTCTGGTTTAGCTCCCCCCAATACTCTGAGTGTGGCGCGATAGAGATCCTCTAGAAGCTTGCCTTTCCAGGCATTCCAGACTTTGGGACTGGTACCGCGAACATCCGCTACAGTCAGTAAGTAGAGTGCAGTTAGGTGTCGTTCATCACCTACTTTTTTAGCAAATGCTTTCACTACATCTGGGTCGGTAATATCTTGCTTTTGCGCTGTCTGACTCATATTGAGATGCTCAGCAACTAGCCACACCAATAAATCAGTATCTTTTTTGTCTAAACCATGTTCCTTAGCAAACTTGCGCATATCAGCCTTGCCAAGTTTCGAATGATCACCTCCGCGACCTTTGGCGATGTCATGAAAGAGCGCTGCAATGACGAGTAGCCAAGGTTTTTCAAAGTGAGCAATCAGACTACTGCAGAACGGAAACTCATGGGTATGTTCCACCACCATAAAGCGACGTACATTGCGCAGTACCATGAGGATGTGTTGATCTACTGTGTAGACATGGAATAAATCATGCTGCATTTGCCCCACAATTCTTCTAAAGGCAGGCAGGTAGCGACCCAATACACTGCTGCGATTCATGAGGTGAAACGCACGGCTTACGCCTTCAGGTTGCTTTAAGATTTCTATAAAAAGTGCTCGATTGATAGGTTCCGCGCGCCACTTAGCATCCATCTTCTGACGGGCATTGTAGAGGGCTCTAAAAATCGTCGCCGATAAACTTTTGACGTTGGTAGTTTGTGCAAATACCAAAAAGGTACGCAAAATTTGTTCAGGATGTTTTTGAAAGAGCTGTGGATCGGTAATATCTAAGACACCCTGTCTTTCAATGAAGTACTCATTGTCCTTACCCGGAATTGGATGAGTTGTTTTAGATTCTTGCGGGAACAAGAGTGCTTCAATGTTTTGTAAAAGCACGTCATTTAATTGTGTAACCGCCTTTGCTGCCCAGTAGTAACGTCGCATGATAGCTTCACTAGCTTGGCGTGAAGAATCTGTTTCAATACCCATTGATTTGGCGAGTGGAGCCTGCAGATCAAAAGCAATTACATCTTGGCGCCGACCTGCTAGCAAATGCAAATTAGCTCTTAGCGTTTCCAGAAACCGCTGATTGCGATTGAGCTCAGTCAGCTCGCGCTCGGTGACGAGGCCTGCTTCATTGAGATTCTTGAAGGTATCACCTAGCAATGCAGCTTTGCTGACCCAAGAAATTACTTGTATATCTCGCAATCCTCCGGGACTCTCTTTGCAATTAGGTTCAAGTGAGTAGGGCGTATTTTGGTATTTGTAATGCCGCTGAATTTGTTCTGCCTGCTTAGCCTGAAAGAAGGATTTTGGATCCATTGCAGCCTCAAAGGCTGTCGCAAATTCTTTGAAGAGCTGTTTTTTGCCACAGAGAAGGCGGGATTCAAGTAAAGAAGTGCGGACTGTAATGTCTTGCTCCGACTCAGACATACATTCGGCAACTGTTCTGACTGAAGAGCCGATCTCCAATCCAGTATCCCAACAGCTTGCAACAAACTGTTCTACCTTTTTTGAAAGTGCTGCCGCTATTTTCTCATCGGCTGGTAGCAATATCAGAATATCAATATCAGAGTAGGGAAATAAAGCACCTCTGCCAAAGCCTCCTACTGCAACTAAGGCAGCTTCATTATTCAGGCCACAGCTACTCCAAAGATGGGTGAGTAGTTGATCACTCAGTTTACATAGTTGCTTGGTTAGTTTTCCAACAGCTTGGGTTTTTTTAAACTCAGCATATACAACTTCTCGAGCAGCACGCAGACTAGCTGCATCAGTGATGTTGATCGCTGTCTGCGTCTGACTCATGTACTTAAGCGCTAGCTGCTAAAGGCCTATATAAAAGACCTTTCACACAATCTGGCGGAGGATTACTTCCTTCCGACCAAGTGAGTACTTCAACACCCGTTTGCGTGACCAGTAGCGTGTGCTCCCATTGGGCTGAAAGACTACGATCTTTGGTTTTTACAGTCCATTGATCCGGCATGGTGCGAATATCTCGTTTGCCAGCGTTAATCATGGGCTCAATTGTGAAAGTCATTCCAACTTCTAATTTTTCACCAGTGCCTGAGCGACCATAATGAAGGATTTGTGGATCCTGATGAAACACTTTTCCAATGCCGTGGCCACAATATTCACGAACAACTGAGTAGCCCGCTTTTTCAGCGTGCGTTTGAATGACGTGACCAATGTCGCCAAGTGATGCGCCAGGTTTAACTTGGGCAATGCCAAGCCACATGCATTCAAAAGTAATTTGGGTAAGACGTTTTGCCAAGACGGAAACTTCGCCCACCATGAACATGCGACTAGTGTCACCGTAATAACCATCAGGCGTAATCACAGTGATATCTAAATTCACAACATCACCGCCCTTTAAAACTTTGTCACCCGGAATTCCATGACAAATCACATCATTCACCGAGGTGCAAATCGATGCAGGGAAAGGGGGGTAACCAGGAGGCTGGTAGTTCAGTGGCGCAGGAATGGTTTTCTGAACATCGCGCATGTATTCGTGACAGATACGGTCTAATTCGCCGGTGGTGATGCCAGCTTTGACGTGGGGTGCGACATGATCTAGAACCTCGCTGGCTAAGCGGCCAGCTTCTCGCATCCCGAGGATGTCTTTTTCTGCGGTAAATACACTATTCATGCCTTGATTATCAACGACTTGGAGAAGTTTAGCTTACCCTAATTGCCTAATATTTAAGCAATTACCCCATTTACAGGTCTTCCAGAGCATCTATTGACTGCCTTCTTCAAGTCTGGGGGTGGGGTAGGACTAGCTAGATCATTGATATTTAAGCTATAATTTCTGACTCAGGTCTATTTTGGACTTGAAATCGCAAGTTGAGCCTTCCAGGGTGGCGCTTTTTAGCGCAGCTAGGACTCAACTTTAGAACCAACCCTTAGGAGAAGTTATGTCAGTAACAATGCGTCAAATGCTGGAAGCCGGTTGCCATTTTGGTCACCAAACGCGCTTCTGGTCCCCAAAGATGGCCCCATTTATTTTCGGTCATCGCAATAAGATCCACATCATCAACTTGGAAAAAACATTGCCAATGTTTCAGGACGCCCTGAAATTTGCAAAACAAGTTGCTGCTAACCGTGGCACGATTTTATTTGTTGGTACTAAGCGTCAATCACGCGAGATCATTGCAGAAGAAGCAACTCGTGCTGGTATGCCTTACATCGACAGCCGTTGGTTGGGCGGCACGCTCACCAATTTCAAAACTGTTAAAGGTTCTCTCAAGCGTTTAAAAGATATGGCAGTTGCTAAAGAAGCTGGTGATTGGGAAAAGCTTTCCAAGAAAGAAGCTTTGACTAACGACCGCGATCTCGATAAATTGCAAAAAGCCCTTGGCGGTATTCAAGATTTGAATGGCGTTCCTGATGCAATTTTCGTAGTCGATGTTGGCTATCACAAGATTGCTATTACTGAGGCTAACAAATTAGGTATTCCAGTAATCGCTGTTGTAGATACCAACCACTCCCCAGAGGGTGTTGATTACATCATCCCTGGTAACGATGACTCTAGCAAAGCTGTAACACTCTATGCACGTGGTATTGCTGATGCAATCCTCGAAGGTAAGGCTAACTCTGTTCAAGAAATCTTGACAGCGGTTAAAGAGGGTGAAGAAGAGTTCGTTGAAGAAGGGAAAGCTGAATAATGGCCGCTATTACCGCTGCAATGGTTGGCGAGTTACGCGCCAAGACTGATGCTCCGATGATGGAGTGCAAAAAAGCTTTAACTGAGGCTGATGGTGATATGGCTCGTGCAGAAGAAATTTTGCGTGTAAAGCTTGGGAGCAAAGCTGGTAAAGCAGCTTCACGTGTAACGGCTGAAGGTATTGTTGCCTCTTCTATCAATGGCACTACGGGTGCTTTGTTAGAAGTGAACTGCGAAACCGATTTCGTTTCCAAGAACGATGACTTCTTGGCGTTTACAGATGCTTGTGTGAAGTTGGTTGCCGAACAGAATCCAGCTGACGTTGCTGCATTATTGGCATTGCCAATGAATGGCCAAACTGTTGATGAAGTTCGTAGCGCATTGATCGGTAAGATCGGTGAGAACATCATGCCACGTCGCTTTAAACGCTTTGCTGGTAGTAATAAGTTGGTTTCTTACCTCCACGGCACTCGTATTGGTGTGGTGGTTGAGTTCGAAGGCGATGATACTGCTGCTAAAGACGTTGCAATGCATATTGCGGCAATGAAGCCAGTGGCTTTATCTATGGCCGATGTTCCTGCTGAAGCAATTGCTGTTGAGCGTAGCGTTGCTGTTCAAAAAGCTGCTGAATCTGGCAAACCACCGGAAATCGTTGAAAAGATGGTTGAAGGCTCAATTCAGAAGTACCTCAAAGAGGTTTCTTTATTGAACCAAACTTTCGTTAAAAACGACAAGCAAACTGTTGAGCAAATGCTTAAAGCTGCCAATACAACAGTCAAGGGTTTCACCATGTTTGTTGTGGGTGAGGGCATTGAGAAGCGTCAAGACGACTTTGCGGCTGAAGTTGCTGCTCAGGTGGCTGCTGCCTCTAAAGCTACTGCTTAATTCACCAGTGTTAGGGCTTAGCCCTGGCTGGTCTGAAATACCCAAAAGGGCATGGAAACCTTAGTTTCTATGCCCTTTTGTTTGATCTTTCCCAAGCCCTTTATAATTTAGCGGAGATATTAAAAAGCGCTTAAAGATCAATAAGCTAAGTAATGAAATTACATAGCAAATTACGGAAAAATATAAACATGCCAGCTTACAAACGCGTCCTCCTAAAACTCTCTGGTGAAGCCCTTATGGGAGATGATGCTTTTGGCATCAATCCGGTCACTATTGATTCAATGGTTGCTGAGATTGCACAGGTAGTTAATAGCGGGATAGAGCTAGCAATTGTCATTGGTGGCGGAAATATTTTCCGTGGGGTTGCTGGCGGTGCTGCGGGTATGGATCGCGCCACAGCTGACTACATGGGTATGTTGGCCACCATGATGAAT
>Ga0208376_1000245_pt1 | contig 17086 bp, 14 predicted proteins | sample CryBogmetaGMA25M_FD_184548 | JGI IMG/M metagenome (GOLD analysis project Ga0208376, IMG submission 184548) | Freshwater microbial communities from Crystal Bog, Wisconsin, USA - MA2.5M (SPAdes) | ecosystem: Environmental > Aquatic > Freshwater > Lake | place: Crystal Bog, Wisconsin, USA...
GGCAGTCACCCAGCCGCACCTGCACGTCCAGCGTCGCTTCGTAGTCCGCCGTTTTGAAGCTGCGTTTCATACCGACCAGTGTAGCACCAGCCTTCCGGTTTCAGGCTTCTCTCCGACAAACTGCTAGCGGTGGTAAACACCAAAAAGGACGCACTGGCCCTGCTGGATGCACTGGGCGACTCTGATGCGCTGCATCTCTCAACGTTGCTCTGCGGCGCGCATCGCCGCGAGGTGATTGCCACCGTCAAGGAACGCCTATCTAACGGCCAGCCCTGCCGCCTCGTCTCGACCCAGGTGATCGAGGCGGGCGTCGATCTCGACTTCCCGCTAGTGCTGCGGGCGATGGGGCCGCTCGACCGGGTCATCCAGGCAGCCGGACGCTGCAACCGTGAGGGCAAGCTACCAGGACTCGGTCAGGTGATTGTCTTCGATCCAGTCGAGGGCGGATTGCCACCTGGCCCGTATAAAGCCGCCACCAACATCACCCGCGCCATGATTGGCACAGGTACTCTCGACCCGGACAGCCCCGAGGAGGTGCGGCGCTACTTCCGTCAGGTCTTCGCGACGCTCAACCTTGACACGCACAAGATCCAGGCGCTGCGCGAGGGTCGGGACTTCCCACAGGTGGCCGCGCAATTCCGTATGATCGAGGACGATACCGAGAGTGTGATCGTCACGAGCTACGGCAGCGCTGCCGGGCGCGAGTTGGTGCGGGCCGACATCGCGGCGCTCCAGGCCAACCCAACTCGCGCCCGCGAGATTTTGCGCCGCCTGCAACCCTATATGGTCGCCCTGCGTCGCGATCTGGCGCGGCGCTACCGCACCTCCGGACTGATTGGCGATCTACTCCACGGTGATTCGCTCCCCGATGTCGGCATCTGGCATGGGGTTTACCACGAAACCCACGGGCTTGTCCCCGATGATGATCGCTCGCTGCTGATTATTTAGATCTTGACAGCACTATGGAGGTAGGCTATGCTGAGTCCAGCGTGAATGCTTTTATTTAGTGGATGTACAAGCATTTCATGAGGATTGAAACTATTTCGTGGATGTACACAGGGGATTGAAACTATTTCGTATGTACACAAGGAGGCGCTATGTCCGACTACGACGCCCCGCTGGCCGTGCGGGTCTGGGGCGACTTGGCTTGTTTTACACGGCCCGAAATGAAGGTGGAACGGGTGAGCTATCCGGTGATGACGCCCTCGGCGGCGCGTGGGGTGCTGGAGGCGATTTTCTGGAAGCCGGAGTTTCACTGGCAGGTGCAGGAGATTCATGTGCTGAGGCCGATTAGTTACTTCTCGATCCTACGGAACGAGATCAACACGCGCCAGAGTGAGCGCACTGCTGCTGGGTGGCAACGCGAGGGTGGCGGCTATGATGCCGCAGGCGACCGCGCCCAGCGCCATACGTTGGCCCTGCGCGATGTGGCCTACCTGATCACGGCGCAGGTGCGGTTGCGACCCCACGCCGACGCCGACTCGGCCAAATACCGCGACCAGTTCCGCCGTCGGGTGGCCGCTGGCCGCTGTTTTGCTACACCTTTCCTGGGCTGCCGTGAGTTCTCGGCTACCTTCGCCGAGCCTGACGGCAGCGAGCGACCGATTGACCTGACAGACAACCTCGGCCCGATGTTGTTAGATCTGGACTACGCGCCGGATGGCTCCGGGCGCGGCAGGCCGCGCTTCTTCGAGGCCCAGCTTGTGGACGGCGTGCTGCGCGTGCCCGCCCGCCCACTGCCAGTGGAGGCATAGATGCTGCTCAGACGACTGAAGGAATACGCCGACGAACGCATGGACATGCCACCGACGCTCTACAGCGAGACACCGGTGCGCTACATCATCGAGCTAGACGCGGCGGGACGGCTGCTCACCCCCCAGCCTACCGATACCGCTGACCCTTCCAGCCCAAGCACGAAGCGGGGACAGCGCTACCTGATGCCGCAGGTGACGCGGGCCGCTGGCATTAAGCCACTCCTGCTTGCCGATAAGTCCGACTATACGCTTGGCATCGGTAGCGAGAGCGCAAAGCCGGATCGCGTCCGTGCGTGCCACCAGGCATATCAGGAGCTACTGACTCGCTGCGCAGCGAAGACCGATGATCCATCGGTACATGCGGTTGTGGCCTTTCTTGCCAACGAGCCAACTGCCAAGCTCCAACTATCGGATGAGTTCGACTACGGCGCAACGATTGCCTTTCGGGTCGATGGCACCTTTCCGACCAACTTGGCAGCGGTACGCGCCTTCTGGGCCGCTGAGCATGACCCTGGATCTACTGGCGCTCACATGATGCAGTGCATCGTCTGCGGCCAAGAGCGCCCGGTACTCGACCGACTCCAGGGCAAGATCAAAGGCATACCCGGTGGGCAGATGTCCGGCACATCGATCATCTCTGCGAATGCTGGTGCCTTTGAGTCCTATGGCTTAGAAGCATCGCTCATCGCCCCGACCTGTGCCGACTGTGGCGAGCGCTTCACCAAGGCGCTCAATCATCTGATCAGCGACAGGCAGAGCCATACGCTGCTTGGTGGTGCGATCTTTGTCTACTGGACGCGCAAAGATGTTGGCTTTGACCTGTATGAGCCGCTTGATAAGCCGCAGCCGCAGCAAGTTCAGGATCTGATCACGAACTTTCTCAAGGGGAAGCCCCAGCCGGGGGTAGACGACACCGCCTTCTATGCGACGACCCTCTCGGCCAGTGGCGGGCGGGCGGTGATCCGTGATTGGATCGACACCACCGTCGGCGCGGTCAAAGCCAACTTGGCTCGCTGGTTTTTACGCCAGCAGATCGTAGATGCGTACGGCGCGCCCGCCCGCCCGCTCAACCTCTATGGGCTGGCCGTCGCCACCGTGCGCGAGTCCAAGGATCTACCGACGACGACACCTCGCACCCTGCTGCGGGCGGCACTCACCGGAGCGCCGCTGCCGCTGGGCATGCTCTACCAGGCGGTACGGCGCAGCCGGGCCGATCAAGATGTCACCCACGCCCGCGCCGCTCTGATTACCCTGGTACTCCGTAGCCAGTCACCCGAGATACAGGAGGATAGGATGTCTGCTCTCGACCTTCAGAACACCGCACCCGCTTACCTTTATGGTCGTCTGCTCGCCGTACTTGCCGAGGTACAGCGTGCCGCCATTGGTAAGGCGGCGATTATCGACCGCTTCTATGGCACGGCATCGTCCGCCCCTGCCTCGGTCTTTGCGCGCCTGCTACGTGGTGCACAGCCCCACCTCACGAAGCTGGAGCGCGATAAGCCTGGGGTGGCGAAGGCGCTCCAGCGGCGATTGGAGGAAGTGATGAGCGAGATCGACGGCTTCCGAACAACGCTGACCTTGGAGGAGCAGGGGTTCTTTGCTCTTGGCTACTACCACCAGCGCGCCCATGACCGTGCGCAGATCCAGGCCGCCATCGAGCGCAAACGCGCAGGGACAGCGAGCGCCGATGAGACGGAAATCGCTGAGACCGCCGAGTAGCTTCATCTATCATACGGATAAGGAGATTCTGTGATGACTAGTCCGATCATTAATGACACCGCCCGCCGCCACGACTTCGTCATGCTCTTTGATGTGACCGATGGCAACCCCAACGGCGACCCCGACGCGGGTAATCTGCCCCGCGTTGACCCCGAGACCATGCAGGGTCTCGTAACGGATGTGGCCCTCAAGCGCAAGGTGCGCGACTATGTCGATCTGGCCCGTGGTACCGAACAGCGCTACAAAATCTACGTGCAGCACGAGGCGTACCTGACCGATACGCGCAACCGCGTCTTTGCCGCCCGCGCACCGGGGCAGAAGACCGTCCCGGTGAACGATGGGCGCAAGTGGATGTGCGAGGAGTTTTTCGATGTTCGGATGTTTGGTGCAGTGATGTCCATGAAGGAATCCAATGCGGGGCAGGTGCGCGGGCCGATCCAGATGACCTTCGCCCGCTCGATCAACCCGATCACTCCGCTCGACATCGCCATCGTCGGCCCAGCGCAGACATCCAAGCAGATCACCCGCGCTGAGGGCGACGAGTCCGACAAGTTCGGCACGATGGGCCGCAAGACGCTCGTCCCCTACGGCCTCTACCGCGCCCACGGCTTCTTCAACCCGCACTTTGCCAAGCAGACCGGCGTGATTGACGAGGATCTGGCCCTCTTCTGGCAGGCGCTCCAGGTCATGTGGGACACCGACCGCTCGGCCTCACGCGGGATGATGTCTTGCCGTGGCCTCTACATCTTTAGCCACGAGTCGAGCCTGGGCAACGCGCCGACGCACACGCTCTTTGACCGAATCAGCATCGCCCGACGTGAGAACGTGGTCGCCCCGCGCAGTTTCGGTGACTATGTGGTGACGGTAGATGTCGCCGCGCTGCCCGAGGGCGTAAGCTTAACTACGCTGGTAGGCGCGTGATGGACGATGACGATGTGGCGCCGCCCGATGAAGAGGCTGCGCCAGGGGCGGAAGACGACGCTCGCGAGGTGCTGCTCTCGGCAATCGAACACTACAGCTACTGCCCGCGCCAGTGTGCGTTGATTCATATCGAACAGACCTACGATGAAAACCTCTACACCATGCGCGGGAAGATCGCCCACGAGCGGGTGGACAGCGGCGATGACACACCATCACGGGGGAAGCCGACCGAGCGCGGTCTGCCGCTCTGGTCGGATCGCCACGGCCTGCGCGGCAAGACCGACGTGGTGGAATGGCACGACGGTGTGCCCTACCCGGTCGAGTACAAGTCCGGGCGGCGGCACGGCCCTCACGCCGACCTTCAGCTCTGCGCCCAGGCGATCTGTCTGGAAGAGATGTTCGGTGTCGTTGTGCCGTGTGGCGCGCTCTACTACGTCGCAACACGCAAGCGCCACGAGGTCATCTTTGATGCCGCCATCCGCAGCCGCACTCTGGAACTGGCGGAGGCCATTCGATCCATGCATGTCAGCCCGCAGCTACCCGAAGCACCCAACGATGCACGCTGCCCAAACTGCTCGCTGATCAACGCCTGCCTCCCCGCTGTCATCGGGCAGCACAGCCGCCTGCAAAAGCTCCAGATCGCCCTGTTTGTGCCACAGCCACTCGCCAATGAGTAAGGAGGCGCAGACCCATGCGTGAATTTCTGAATACACTCTATGTGCAGACCCAGGGGGCCGTGCTTCACGTTGAACACGACACCGTGCGCGTGACGGTGGACAAAGAGACAAAGCTGCGGCTTCCGCTGCTGCGCCTGAGCGGGATCGTCGTCTTTGGCCGAGTCACGGTCACACCTTTCATGATCCAGCGCTGTGCCGAGGATGGCCGCAACCTCGTGTGGCTCACACGAACCGGGCGCTTTCGGGCACGGGTAGAGGGGCCTGCGCGTGGCAACGTGCTGCTGCGGCGAGCTCAGCACCTCGTGCTCTCCGACGGCACGCGCACGCTGCGCATCGCCCGGCAGATCATCGCTGCCAAACTTCAGAACAGTCGGCAGATCCTGCTGCGCAGCGCACGCGAGGCGTCCAGCGACGATTCACGCGCTGCCCTAGGCGACGCGGCGGTGCAGATCGCCAAGTCCATCGAGCAACTACCGACGTGTCGGACGCTCGACGAAACCCGTGGCGTTGAGGGTGACGCCGCACGCACCTACTTTAGCGTCTTTGGGCACCACATGCGGGTCGAACCCGAGCGATTCGCTATGGAAGGCCGTACCCGCCGCCCGCCACGCGACCGGGTGAACGCGCTGATCTCCTTTCTCTATGCGCTCCTACGAGCCGAGTGCGCAGCGGGGCTAGAGAGTGTGGGCCTCGATCCGCAGGTTGGCTACCTGCACGCTCTACGACCTGGCCGACCCGCACTGGCCCTTGATCTCATGGAGGAGTTTCGTCCGGTTCTCGCTGACCGGCTGGCGATTGCCCTGATCAACCTGCGCCAGGTGCAGGCCGATCACTTCGACCATCTGCCGGGTGGCGCAGTGAACCTGAACGACGAAGGCCGTCGTCAGGTACTCCAGGCATACCAGAAGCGTAAAGAAGAGGAGGTACAGCACCGAGTGATCGATCAGAAGGTGCCGCTAGGACTGATTCCCTACATCCAGGCTCGGCTGCTGGCCCGCCACCTGCGTGGCGACCTAGAAGAGTACCCGCCCTACCTGGTGCGGTGAGCGATGGAAATCCTTGTCACCTACGATGTGAATACCGAGACGCCTGAGGGGCGGCGACGTCTCCGGCGAGTCGCCAAGGTCTGTGAGAAATACGGCCAGCGCGTCCAGAATTCCGTCTTCGAGTGCGTGGTCAATAGCGCCCAGATGGCCAGTTTAACGCACGAACTTGGCCAGGAGATTGACACAACACTCGACAGCCTGCGCATCTATCGCCTTCAAGAGCCACGATCACGCTACGTCCAGTCGCTGGGACGGAGTCTGACTCATGATCAACGCGAGCCACTGATCATCTGAGGCGAGATCAGGACGGATCGGGTCACGAGATAGCGTGACATGTAAACGCGGACGGGGAATGATACACTATCATCAGGAGGTTCGCGCAGGAAATCAGCATTTTAGGGTTCATAGGCGTCGTAGTGATCGAAAAACAGGCATAAAAGTGGATGTCTAGGAACCTTTTATGGACTGGTTTGGTGGCTAAAATTGGCATCAAGGGCCACTGATCGGCGATTTTGGGCCGTCGCACCCGGCTTTCGCGCCGGGTGAGGGTTGAAACCGACACTGACAGGCAGCGGCGCGTCGGGAACGTGGTCGCACCCGGCTTTCGCGCCGGGTGAGGGTTGAAACAGGACATTTCCTCGCTGCTCCACACCCGGATGAAGTCGCACCCGGCTTTCGCGCCGGGTGAGGGTTGAAACATCGTAGCACGCATTCAGGGTATGTGCAAGGGGAGTCGCACCCGGCTTTCGCGCCGGGTGAGGGTTGAAACTCCAGATATTGGATGAGATTACCGCGCTGAGAGGCGTCGCACCCGGCTTTCGCGCCGGGTGAGGGTTGAAACAACGGCTGGCATGTGCTTACCCGGAACCACCAGCGAGGTCGCACCCGGCTTTCGCGCCGGGTGAGGGTTGAAACCTCTACTCCTACTCCTACTGATACGGTCACTCCAAGTCGCACCCGGCTTTCGCGCCGGGTGAGGGTTGAAACTTGCCCGGAACCACCAGCGAGGCGGGACCAAAGCGGTCGCACCCGGCTTTCGCGCCGGGTGAGGGTTGAAACAGGAGCGTGCGGAGTTGCCTCGCACGCTCCTGGCTGTCGCACCCGGCTTTCGCGCCGGGTGAGGGTTGAAACACGAAAAACCAGATCATGGGAGTTAATGGGGCCAGTCGCACCCGGCTTTCGCGCCGGGTGAGGGTTGAAACTAATCCCGCGCCTCTTCCCTCAACGCCCCATCCTGGTCGCACCCGGCTTTCGCGCCGGGTGAGGGTTGAAACATTGCTCAGTACTTTAATAAAGGTGCGATCAAAGCGTCGCACCCGGCTTTCGCGCCGGGTGAGGGTTGAAACATCATTAACATCTGATACGAGATGACGTATCATAGTCGCACCCGGCTTTCGCGCCGGGTGAGGGTTGAAACCACTAGTAGCTCTTTGTTCCATCGGTCGGCGTGTGTCGCACCCGGCTTTCGCGCCGGGTGAGGGTTGAAACTGGCTATACATCACGCTCTTGGTGGCGTCCATGTCGGTCGCACCCGGCTTTCGCGCCGGGTGAGGGTTGAAACGTCCGATGGTCGCCACCCGACCCAGGGCGGCACAGCGGTCGCACCCGGCTTTCGCGCCGGGTGAGGGTTGAAACTCATCCGTCCAAATGCGTAACGGCATACGGCCAGAGTCGCACCCGGCTTTCGCGCCGGGTGAGGGTTGAAACAGAAATCTTTGATGAACACGGCAGACAGAGCCAGCAGTCGCACCCGGCTTTCGCGCCGGGTGAGGGTTGAAACACCATGGATATTAAATCTGTGCTGATGGTCGTTGGTGTCGCACCCGGCTTTCGCGCCGGGTGAGGGTTGAAACTCCCTGGCCGTCTGGCACTAATGCGCGGGTCGGTGTCGCACCCGGCTTTCGCGCCGGGTGAGGGTTGAAACTTTAATGGCAATTTGGGAGCGATGCGACACACTAGTCGCACCCGGCTTTCGCGCCGGGTGAGGGTTGAAACTCCTGCTATGACGTTTTTGATAGCATTATGTAGTGCGTCGCACCCGGCTTTCGCGCCGGGTGAGGGTTGAAACGCGTATCCTGAGTATCGTGTGCAGATCGTGCAGACGTCGCACCCGGCTTTCGCGCCGGGTGAGGGTTGAAACACGGGGCTTGCAGATGTCGGCCTTGCGGCGGTCAAGTCGCACCCGGCTTTCGCGCCGGGTGAGGGTTGAAACGGCAACGCATCGTGGAGCTTACGGCACAGCAGGGGTCGCACCCGGCTTTCGCGCCGGGTGAGGGTTGAAACGTGCAGAGGCACAGGCTGTGGAGCTCGCACCGCTGTCGCACCCGGCTTTCGCGCCGGGTGAGGGTTGAAACATGCGCAGCAACGGCACGCTGCCCGCTGCACGGGTTGTCGCACCCGGCTTTCGCGCCGGGTGAGGGTTGAAACATCTCACAGGCGGTGTACACCGCTGCGGGATATAGTCGCACCCGGCTTTCGCGCCGGGTGAGGGTTGAAACTGGCTCAACCGCTGGTCGGACATCCAGACCCACCTGGAGTCGTACCCGGCTTTCGCGCCGGGTGAGGGTTGAAACTGACTAATCGGGAAGGCATCAAGCCTCTTTTCTAGTCGCACCCGGCTTTCGCGCCGGGTGAGGGTTGAAACTTGCGCTTATGGATGATGATTCGAAGTGGTCTCCGAGTCGCACCCGGCTTTCGCGCCGGGTGAGGGTTGAAACGTAGAACGAGATCCGATCCCCTTGGGCGGTGGCGTAGTCGCACCCGGCTTTCGCGCCGGGTGAGGGTTGAAACTCTTGCAGGTTCCGCCCGAAAGCAAAGCAGCGGATAGTCGCACCCGGCTTTCGCGCCGGGTGAGGGTTGAAACTTCGTTGGTCACTGTGAGTCTCCTCCTGATACGACGTCGCACCCGGCTTTCGCGCCGGGTGAGGGTTGAAACTCTACCCAGATCCGAGTCTCAATCTGTACCGCCTTATGTCGCACCCGGCTTTCGCGCCGGGTGAGGGTTGAAACAACGCCTTACCCAACACCTACGCGGCGCATTATGTGTCGCACCCGGCTTTCGCGCCGGGTGAGGGTTGAAACTTTAAGCAGAAATTTGGGGGTGATGCTGCCGTTCTGCGTCGCACCCGGCTTTCGCGCCGGGTGAGGGTTGAAACCTCACGCAGTACAACGGCGATACCGCACCACGTTGGGGTCGCACCCGGCTTTCGCGCCGGGTGAGGGTTGAAACCCTTGCACGATCATGCAGTGCGTGTTTGGCCTGTTGGTCGCACCCGGCTTTCGCGCCGGGTGAGGGTTGAAACTCATGAGCGCCCTGCCTTCTCCTGCTCGTCCAGAAGTCGCACCCGGCTTTCGCGCCGGGTGAGGGTTGAAACCCGCCACGATTACAATCCGTATGGCCCCCGATGATGTCGCACCCGGCTTTCGCGCCGGGTGAGGGTTGAAACTGTGCCACCAACAACACCGCTTGCTCAGGGTGTATGTCGCACCCGGCTTTCGCGCCGGGTGAGGGTTGAAACGGCCCGTAGTGGCTGCCCATCATTGCCCGCCAGAGTCGCACCCGGCTTTCGCGCCGGGTGAGGGTTGAAACTAAAACCATTCGCATCCACTGCAACAACCTCGTCGTGTCGCACCCGGCTTTCGCGCCGGGTGAGGGTTGAAACCGCGATGCGTTGACACGCCTGCAACGCCGTGGTGGTCGCACCCGGCTTTCGCGCCGGGTGAGGGTTGAAACCCCTCGTGCGTGCTGACACTGAGGCAGATCGGGGGGTCGCACCCGGCTTTCGCGCCGGGTGAGGGTTGAAACCCATCGTCGGCCCCATCGTGCGGCGCGGAGATATGGTCGCACCCGGCTTTCGCGCCGGGTGAGGGTTGAAACATGCAAAGAACTCCTCTGCCCACTGAAATGCTACGCGTCGCACCCGGCTTTCGCGCCGGGTGAGGGTTGAAACGCCTCGGCGTGCTTGTCGAAGAGAGCGAGATCCTAGTCGCACCCGGCTTTCGCGCCGGGTGAGGGTTGAAACAGTGCGATCGCGGTCGCGCTTGCAGAGGACATCCGTGTCGCACCCGGCTTTCGCGCCGGGTGAGGGTTGAAACGTGGGCAGCGATGCGAACGAGGTACTCGCGGCGCTGGTCGCACCCGGCTTTCGCGCCGGGTGAGGGTTGAAACCGAACGTCGCCAGATAGACAATGGCATCGTCCGTAGTCGCACCCGGCTTTCGCGCCGGGTGAGGGTTGAAACGGCAATACTCTTCACGTTGGCCGTGGGGACGGCGTCGCACCCGGCTTTCGCGCCGGGTGAGGGTTGAAACGCACGACGGTCAGTTTCTCCCTATCGCCAGGGGCGTCGCACCCGGCTTTCGCGCCGGGTGAGGGTTGAAACGTTGACGTATTCGATCAGATCATAGGTCGCATCAAGTCGCACCCGGCTTTCGCGCCGGGTGAGGGTTGAAACAAGAGCCGTGCGGTGTCTTCAATTGTCAGATATTGAGCGTCGCACCCGGCTTTCGCGCCGGGTGAGGGTTGAAACCTCAACAATTGTTGACTTTGGAACGGTTGATAGCGAGTCGCACCCGGCTTTCGCGCCGGGTGAGGGTTGAAACAAGACAAGATGTAAATGATAGGAACCTGATAAGAAATCGCACCCGGCTTTCGCGCCGGGTGAGGGTTGAAACCCGTTTTGCTGCTTGTGTCAGTCACGGTGAGCGTGTCGCACCCGGCTTTCGCGCCGGGTGAGGGTTGAAACCTGGAAGCCACCATCGCATGGATGATCGTCACGGGAGTCGCACCCGGCTTTCGCGCCGGGTGAGGGTTGAAACGCCTATCCTGAGTATCGTGTGCAGATCGTGCAGACGTCGCACCCGGCTTTCGCGCCGGGTGAGGGTTGAAACAAGCGTATGGACGCCGAGGGGCAGGCGAGGGCATGTCGCACCCGGCTTTCGCGCCGGGTGAGGGTTGAAACTTTATCTACTCTCTCTCGACAAAGTTGGACAGGGCGAGTCGCACCCGGCTTTCGCGCCGGGTGAGGGTTGAAACCGAGCCTGCCGCGACTCGCGCCGCGACATACTCGTGTCGCACCCGGCTTTCGCGCCGGGTGAGGGTTGAAACATGATTGCCACGCCGATGAGGATGGCGTTACGCAGGTCGCACCCGGCTTTCGCGCCGGGTGAGGGTTGAAACAACTACCACGGCAGTCCGATGGAGATCGTGGCACGCGTCGCACCCGGCTTTCGCGCCGGGTGAGGGTTGAAACTTACGAGTTTAGAGGAGTTTGGAATGGAATGGTATGTCGCACCCGGCTTTCGCGCCGGGTGAGGGTTGAAACCCGATGTGACGTTGGGGATGAAGGATAACATTCAGGTCGCACCCGGCTTTCGCGCCGGGTGAGGGTTGAAACTCTATAGTTAGTTAAAGGGGTTTTATCATGGCTAGTCGCACCCGGCTTTCGCGCCGGGTGAGGGTTGAAACTACTGCGCTAAACGTGTGACTGCCTGACGTGTCTAGTCGCACCCGGCTTTCGCGCCGGGTGAGGGTTGAAACTTAGGAGGTTTTTGATGCAATTTCTTGTGCATTTGTCGCACCCGGCTTTCGCGCCGGGTGAGGGTTGAAACCGTGTGGCGACAGGCAATAGCCCACGGCCATCAGGGCGGTCGCACCCGGCTTTCGCGCCGGGTGAGGGTTGAAACTCCTTCGCTGTATGAGTCTGCTCAGGGATTGCGTTAGTCGCACCCGGCTTTCGCGCCGGGTGAGGGTTGAAACTCCTTACTAAAGCTCCAGAACGCAATCCTGCGCTGTCGCACCCGGCTTTCGCGCCGGGTGAGGGTTGAAACTCGTTACTCCTTGTGAGGCGCGAGTTCGGTACCGCGGTCGCACCCGGCTTTCGCGCCGGGTGAGGGTTGAAACTCGGATAGCCGCAGCCACCAGGCCATGTCCATACGTCGCACCCGGCTTTCGCGCCGGGTGAGGGTTGAAACATACTTGCGGGTCTATCGTACAGACGATCCACCTCGATGCTTTGCTGGCTGGGGGTGGTTTTCTGTTGACAAGCGTCCTTGTTTCTGGATGCCACGGCAGCGATAAAATGTCAATGTGCGAAATGTTCATACATCGGGGCACGTATCCAGCGGCAGACGGTGGACTCGGGTGTGCTAAGAGACTTTGCAGCCTGGGCCACGCTTTGGCCTAACACGAGCGGTGATCTGGTCATTTTGCGGGGTTTGATTTGTAGTGCCATCGTGCCGCTGATTCTCTCATTGGAAAGAGATGCCAGAATCAACCCACGCACGCACCATCCCCGGTGTCGAGAGCATCGCGGCAGGGTCATCGTAGTACGCTCGCCAGATCCGCGTGTTTGGTAGAACCTTGCCCCAGTATACGGTCGGCTGATCGCCACCTACGTCGGCGTCGTAACTGAGGAGTACCAGCGGTGCCGACGCAAGCCGCGCAATCCAGCGCACCCTCCTGGCTCCCGTGGTGCCGGTGACAATGGGCGTTATCAGATCTCCCGCCTCCTGAGCCACGGCCATGGCGTCAAAGGTGCCCTCGACAAGCATAAGGGGCTTTCCCGGTACCATCGCATCACTGCCCCAGGGAGCGTTGCCACCTCCTGAGATCTGGTGATAAGGCCCGCAGCGCGATGGTGGCACTATCCTGGTCTTTCTCCCACCCGCCAATGCGGTAAGCTCCTTCGCGCACGTAGCACCAGTAGCCCGCCGGTTTGCCGAAGTCCGTGTTGCGCCGGGTCAACTCGGCCCGCCACTGCTCGGTGGCGACCGGGATGCGCGGGTCGCCCACGCGGCCAACCAGCTCAGCCGCACGCAGGCGCTCGGCGTAGGGGACCGCCGGGGTCTCGATGATCCGGGCGGCGAGTGCGGTGGCCTCGTGGTCGGTAGGTGCTTTGACGAGCAGCGCATCCAGATGCGCGAGCGCCTGGTCAAACGCCCCGGCCTGAATCTGTGCGACGACAGGGGCCAGCCGCTCACACTGGCGGCGCTGCGCCTCCGCTGCATGGGCGTGAGTCAACAACGCCTGAGTCTCAGGGGACAGCGCAAACGGCTGGTTCATAAGGGTTGCAATGACTCCCGCCCAGTCGCCCTGCTCGGCCTGCTCCACTGCCCGCTCGGAGATACGCGCTGACTGAGCCTGTTGCCGCACCGCCGCCAGACTGATGCGGGGGTGCGTATAGCCAGGGCATTGACGTTCCATCTCGGCAATCATGGCCAGCACGGCTTCCCACTCCGCCTGTGCCACCAAATCCTCCACATCTTGCGCCTGTTCCGCGAGGGACTGCTCTGCACACGCACGCTGAAGCCGTGCCGTGAGATCCGCGTGATCGGGGTAGCGTGCGATGATCGCACGCCAGAGTTCCACGGCAGTTGGCCAATCCCCGTGAGACTCGGCATCCTCCGCCTGCGCCCGTGTCTGCTGGAGCCAATATTCACGCCGTGCCCGCTCCAGGTTGGCGGCATCCCGCTCGGGCAGGCTCCCCTGAAGCATCAGCGACTCATAGGCAGCGACAGCATCAGCCCAGCATGCGCGAACCACCAGCCCACGAGCCGTGACCAAGCGCGGGTCACGCGGGTTGAAGGCGGGATGATCTGCGACAGAAGGCATCGGCACGTATGTGGGTTTCCGCACAGGCAGCGGAGCGAACTCATGAAGGGGAAGCGTGTTTGGCGCAGCAATGTTCGCAGAGCGCGGCGGCGGCTCAGGCTGCGGTGCCTGCAGCGCCGTGTCATCCAGCAGATCCTCAACCGACACGCCCCATGTGCGCAGGGTCGCCTTCGCATGGTGGATGCCGGTGCGGGCCTCGCGGATGCCGTGGGCGACGGCGGGCGGGGCGTTGGCGCTGCCGAGGATGGCCTGCTGGGTCAGCAGCGTCGCCAGGGTGGCCCGGTGGGCCGCCAGCCGCTCTTGGATGTTCTCAATGTCCTGCGGGGAAGGCATGCGGCGATCCTGTCATCACACATCACACATCATCCAGCCCGTCCTCGACCGCGACGCCCCAGCCGCGCAGGGCTTCCTTGATGCGCTGAATCGCCGTGCGGGCCTCGCGGATGCCGTAGGCGACGGCGGGCGGGGCGTTGGCGCTGCCGAGGATGGCCTGCTGGCTCAGCAGCGTCGCCAGGGTCGCCCGGTGGTTCTCCAGCCGCTCGCGCTGGACGGCGATCTGCTCCGCCGACGCCTGGGCCGCTGCGCGGCTGGCGGGCGGGGGCGCTGGGGCCAGCGGAGGGGCGCGAGGTGTTCCCGACATGGGGCGCGATCACGCAGGTCACGCCCGATGCGCTTGCCCGGAGCATTGACGCCCTCAGCGCGGCGCACTGCCCGCCCCGTGCGGGCGGCAGGGGCGCACGGCGCTGACGAGCGGCGCGGGCCGGCGGCGCTTCGTCCGACCGCAGCCACTGCCCGCATCACGTATCGCCACGGGAGAACACGCATGGACCCGCATGCCCTCGCGCCACGGCGCATCGTCTTCTTCGGCGACTCGCGCGCGGACTGGTGGCTCGTCCCGCAGCTTGCGGGCGCGTCGTGCGTCGCCCGGGGAGTTCCCGGCGCATCGTCGGGCTATCTGCTCCAGCGATTCATCTCCATCGTGGCGCCGCTGCGGCCGGACTTGGTCGTCGTGCAGATGGGGGTCAACGACCTGGCGGATCTCACGCTGGGGCATCGCGAGATGGCGCAGGTGGTGACCACAACCCGCAGGGCGATTGAGGCGGTGGTCGTCAAAGCCCGCGAGCTGGGCGCACGCGTGGTGCTGACGACGATCTTCCCGCTCGCCCACGGCCCGCTGCCGGACGCGGCGGTGCAGCGAGCCATCGCCGAGGTCAACCGCGAGCTGCTCGGCCTGCGCATGGCGGGCGTGGCCGTGCTCGACAGCGCCGCCGTGCTGGCCGGGCCGGACGGCTACGTGCGCGACGCCTACGCCGACGACGAGCTGCACCTGAGCGCGGCGGGCTACGCGGCGATCAACGCGGCGCTCGTGCCACTGCTCGGGGATTGCGGTCAGGGCTGATGCGCTGGCGGCTACTACTCATACTGATATGCTACGCCCCGGACGCACCGCTCATCGGCGCGTCCGGGGCGTCCATCCCCGCCAGTTCGGCGCGGGCCTCGGCCAGCTCGTGGCGCATGCCCAGGCGCTCGAAGAGGTCGATGGCCTCTACCAGGGATACGCGGGCGGCGGGGATGTCGCCGCGCAGGGTGTGGAGGCGGGCTAGGTTTTTTCGAGCACGGGCAATTTGGTAGCGATCTCGCATGTGTATCGCAGTAGCAAGGTTCCGCTCAATGACCTGATGGGCTGCATGATCATTTTTGGCAGCCAAGTAGATTTCTGCAAGGGTCGTACAGGCACGACAAAGAGACATCGACCCAATATCGTTATCCTGCTGCGCAAGGAGCGTGATGAGCATGGACTCAGCTTCTTCATCTTCCCCCAATTTATGGAAACAGAGCGCGTTGTAATAGGAAAGCTCTGAGGCATGCTTCGGAGATTGTGCATACGGAAGCAATGCAGCAATCAGGTGGCGTGCTTCCATCACCTGATCGGTATAAATGAGCAGTAAAATCTTTGTAGTACCAAGACGCTTATTGACGCGGCTTCGTGCTTGCGGGTTGAGTGAAACCGATTGAGCAAGCTTTTGCGCCTGATCATATACCTGCTGCGCTGTCTCTTCTTCTCGGTAGTACACATAGATGCGGGCAATCTTTAGGAGTGAGCGAATCTGCGTCTCATGCTCACCAAGTATCTGCGCAGCTTCGGCAGCCCAGCGTGGATACTCAATGCGCTCACGATGAAGCGGTACCATGTTCAACAGTGAGCGTGTCGCAAGATAGAGGCGAAGATAGTGTTGCCACTGCTGCTCCTCGTATGCCCATCGTAAAAATGACAAGATGGAGGCACTTTGCTGCTCGATGATCTCTCGCCTCATCTCGTCTCCATCACTGCATACAAGATCGAGACGCCGAATGAGATATGAAATCCACCGCTCCCTCGCTCCCGCCTCAATCCTAGGCTGCTCCACCAACCTCGCTCCCGCAAACGCCCGCACCAGCGGATGCTGGACATAGCGTAGTGGGTTATGCAGATTTTCCTGCTGCACATCAAGTAGCGCCAAGTCGGATAGTCGCTCGGCGGCTCGGTCGAAGGCGAAGCCCTGCACATCGGCGCTGGCGCTGAGCGCCTCGGCGCTGGCACTGGCGGGAAAAAACGTGGCGACCAGCAGCACCCGCCGTGCGGCCTCGTCAAGCAGCGCCCAAGCGCGGGTGAAGAGGTCGTCGAAGAGATCGCCCCGTGCGGCGTAGAGGTCGTCTACCACCTGCTGGAGCGGGCGGCGCTCGTACTTGAGTAGTCCCAAGGTCATGGTCAATGCCTTGGGGTTACCGCCAGTCGCCGCGAGCAGCGGCTCAAGTTGGGCACGTTCGCCAACGAGCCGGTCAATCTTCAGCACGCCGGCACGCTCGGTGATCAAGGCCCACGCCTCGGACTCGCTCATCCCCCGTAGCTCAACCGGCCAACTGCTGCGCCATTCACGTCGGTACTCGCGACTGGTGATCAGAGCCTTGCTTGGCTCGGGCAAGTTCAGCAACCACGTGAGCAGCGCCCCGTCGCTGATCGTCTCGAAGTTATCCACTACCACCAATACCTTCTGGCGGCGTAACAACTGTTCGACCTCGCGGCGCTTCTCGTCGTGGGCGAACTGCGTGAAGCCAGGGTAGTCAAGGGTGCGGGCGATCTCGTCAAGCACCGTGCTGAGATTCGTTGTGCCGGGCCGGTCTTTGTCACTGACCCACACGACGGAATCAAATCGGGGCGTCTCGTCGCTGTCACGCAGGCAGCACGCGGCTACCTCGCGGGCGAGGCTGGTCTTGCCGTTGCCGCCCATGCCTACAATCAGCACGGCGGCAGTGCGCTTGCCCAGGCCATCGGCGACCTCCGCGAACGCCTGGGGGCGGTTCACAAACTGGCTATAGG
>Ga0208376_1000250_pt1 | contig 17018 bp, 16 predicted proteins | sample CryBogmetaGMA25M_FD_184548 | JGI IMG/M metagenome (GOLD analysis project Ga0208376, IMG submission 184548) | Freshwater microbial communities from Crystal Bog, Wisconsin, USA - MA2.5M (SPAdes) | ecosystem: Environmental > Aquatic > Freshwater > Lake | place: Crystal Bog, Wisconsin, USA...
TGGCATACAGATAAACCACTGTCTCCAAAGTTATTGATTATGGCTATGCGTGACCATGCACTTACCAAGGTTGTATCTGATGAACCAATGAGTTCTGTTATTTCACCTGATGTTTTGTGGTCGTGCACTTCCTGTGGCGCGTGTGTGCAAGAGTGCCCTGTCGATATCGAACACGTAGATCACATAATGAATATGCGACGCTTCCAGGTGCTTGTAGAGAGTGAATTTCCTACAGAATTAGGCGCAACCTTCCGCAATCTAGAGAAGGCTGGTAATCCTTGGGGCGCTAATCGAAATGATCGCGATGCGTGGATCGCAGAATGTGAATTCCCGGTTCGAGTCATCGAAGGACAAATTCCAGATGATGTTGAATATCTATTTTGGGTGGGTTGCGCTGGAGCGTATGAAGAGCGTGCAAAGAAGACGACAAAGGCTGTTGCAGAATTGATGCACATGGCCGGCGTCTCGTTTGGAGTTCTTGGAAAACGTGAGACATGTACCGGAGATCCTGCCCGCAGAGCAGGAAATGAATTTCTCTACCAAATCCTTTCACGTGAAAATATCGAGACTTTGAAAGAAGTCTTTGGACCCCGCGGGGTCAAGAAAGTTGTCGTTACTTGTCCTCATTGCTTCACAACAATCGGCCGCGACTATGGGCAACAAGGTTTTGACCTCCAACCTATTCACCATACGCAGTTGTTAAATGAATTAGTAAAGAACAAGAAGTTGGTTCCAGTTCCACCAACGGAGACAAAATCAATTACTTATCATGATCCTTGTTATTTAGGTCGGCACAATCAGATTTACCAACCTCCACGCGAGTTGTTGGAGTCAACCGGTGTGACAATTACTGAAATGCCTCGTAATCAAGAGCGCGCCTTTTGTTGTGGCGCTGGTGGTGGTCGCATGTGGCAAGAAGAGAAACTTGGCAGCAGAATTAATATGAACCGAGTTGATGAGGCAATCAGTACTGGCGCTCAAGAGATTGCTGTTGGGTGTCCATTTTGTCGAGTAATGATTGGTGACGGTGTTACCGGGCGAGCTGCGGATGTAGAAGTTCTAGATGTTGCGCAAGCGTTGCTGCGGACGGTTAAATGAAATCAATAAAAATGTCACTATTGCTCCGCCGATAAAGCCACCGACGTGCGCATGCCAATCGATGTTATGAAAAAGAATTGGTAGGGCGGCATTTAAAACCAGAGTTCCAATGAGGTTTTTGTAATCAATACCCGCGCGCTTTCCAAATACCAACATTGAACCAAATAACCCAAAAATCATTCCTGATGCTCCAACCGAAGCACCAAGGGCCGGCATTAAATAGAATGAAAGAGCCGAGCCTGCAATAAGGGATCCAACCAAAATGGCTGCAAAGCGCCACCTACCCATGGCTTGCTCGACAATATTTCCAAGTTGGTAAAGAGCGAGCATGTTAAATAGGAGGTGTGTCCAACTAGCGTGAACCAGAGCAACACTCAGCCAACGATAGAACTGGTGGTGTTCGGGGTAAGCCGAACCCACGAGCGCAAAATCTACTAACAATGTGCTGTAGAAATATTTTTGAACAATAAACAAGCCAGAAATGAGAACGATGAGCAGTGTTGTGAACGAATCCTTCTCTTTCATAATTATTCAGTAATTGAAACTGAATTAATCTTTATAGCTTGAATTGGTCGGTCTCCTGCACCAGTCTTGGTAGAACCGATTGCATCGACAACCTTTTGTGAAGCCGCATCTTTAACCTCACCGAAGATTGTGTGCTTGCGGTTGAGCCAAGATGTTTCGACTGTGGTGATAAAGAATTGTGAGCCATTTGTTCCTGGGCCTGAATTAGCCATTGCAAGAAGGTATGGGCGATCAAAATTGAGCTCCGGGTGGAACTCATCGGCGAAGCGGTAGCCAGGACCACCAGTGCCTGTTCCAAGTGGATCTCCACCTTGGATCATAAAGTTAGCAATGACTCGGTGAAAAACAGTGCCGTCATAAAGATTTGCTGTGGACTTAGTTCCAGTATTTGGATCTACCCATTCACGAGCACCGGTTGCGAGTTCAACAAAGTTTGCAACAGTTTTAGGTGCGTGATTTGGAAAAAGTTCTACGACGATATCGCCGGCTGATGTGTGAAGGGTTGCTTGTGTCATGGCAGGAATTATTCCGAGAAAAGGGCAAAAGTGCTAATTTGCGGCTTATGGCCACTGTAAATTTTCAAGCGGAACTTAAAAAGTTCCCTAAAGAACAACAGAAAGCTCTCCTTGCGACCTTAAGCACAGCGCAGGCTCTATTCCCTCGGGCGCAGCGAGCAATTGCGTGGAATATGCCAACCCTCAAGATTGGCGATGACAATCTCTGCCATGTTATGGGCTTCAAGAATCACAATAGTTTGTTCCCTGCTTCAGGATCTGTTGCCGAGCATATGGCGAAGGATTTAACTAAATACACCGTCTTGAAGGGAACAATCCAATTTGAAGTGGATAAACCTTTTCCAAAGCCACTTCTGAAGAAAATATTGTTGACTCGTTTAGAACAAATTAATAATTCTTATCCTAAGAAGAATGGCCTTTTTGTTGAGTACTACAAAAACGGTGGAATTAAGACTGAAGGAAAATACAAAGCTTCGAAAGTGCATGGTTTGTGGAAGTTCTATCGTATTGATGGATCTGTCATGAGAACTGGTTCATTTAAAGATGGTGAGCAGTCTGGAACTTGGACTACATATGCTGTGAATGGTCGAGTTGTGAAAGTTACAAAATTTTAAATTAAAAAACCCGCCAACCAAAGTTAGCGGGTTTTAGTGGAGACTAGGGGGGTCGAACCCCTGACCCCCTGCTTGCAAAGCAGGTGCTCTACCAACTGAGCTAAGTCCCCGTTATTAGCGGTCGTACTGTACAACTGTCTTGCTAGTGGGCCTACGTGGACTTGAACCACGGACCTCTTCCTTATCAGGGAAGCGCTCTAACCAGGCTGAGCTATAGGCCCTCATTCGCTCCAATGCCATTTCTGACCTTAGTGTGAACAAGAGGCGCAAGGCTACCCGACTTATAGGTGCAGGCGCAAAATAGCGGAATTACTCCTCTTTTACCAACGCAATTGAGACCACAGTGATGCCTTCATTGAGGTTCACAAGGCGAACTCCGAGGGTATCTCGTGTGGTTTCACGTACTTCATCAATTGGAGTTCTCATTACTGTGCCACCAGATGTGATCGCAAGGATTTCATCCTTTGGTTGAACAATCATTGCTCCGACCAAAACTCCACGTGAACCTTCATCAATTTTTGCAGCTTTTACACCGATACCGCCGCGGCCTTGTGGACGATATTCATCCAAGCTTGTTCGTTTGGCATATCCGCCATCAGTTGCGGTGAACACAAACTGATCTTTTGATTCACCATTGATTGCTGCCATCGTTAGCAACTCATCCTCGGCGCGGAACTTCATTCCAATTACACCAGATGTCGAGCGCCCCATGGATCGAATGGATTCTTCACTCGCCGCAAATCGTAGTGACATTCCTTTTCTAGAAACGAGAAGAAGTTCGTCTTTATCGCTAACTAATGATGCTGAAACTACTTCATCATTTTCCTTAAGGTTTATAGCAATTAATCCCCCAGAACGCGGGCTGTCATATTCAGGCAATGGCGACTTCTTCACCATTCCGCTGCGAGTTGCAATAACAATATAAGGGTGTGAGTTGTAATTGCTAATTGCAATCACTTGGGCGATAGATTCATCCGGTTTGAATTCCAATAGGTTTGCAACATGCTGTCCGCGTGCATCCCGGCCAGCATCTGGCAGTTCATGAACTTTGGCACGATAGACGCGGCCTTTGTTTGTAAAGAACAAAAGCCAGTCGTGTGTAGAGGCAGTGAAGAAATGCTCTACGAAATCATCTTGCTTTAGAGCTGCCCCTTTCACTCCTTTTCCTCCACGGCGTTGTGCGCGATAAAGATCTGCGATGGTTCGTTTGCTGTATCCGCCACGTGTAATAGTTACAACGACTTCTTGGTTTGGAATTAAATCCTCAACAGACATATCTGTATCGCCTGCAATTATCTGCGTGCGACGCTCGTTTCCGTGTTTCTCTGAAAGTTCTTGTAATTCAATTTTGATGATTTCGCGTTGTTTCACTTCACTAGCAAGGATTATGTTGAGTTCCTTAATTTCAGCCATTAATTCGTTGTATTCGTCGTTAATTTTTTGGCGTTCCAAAGCTGCGATACGACGAAGTTGCATATCCAAAATAGCATTTGCTTGAAGCTCATCGACGTCTAATAACTTCATTAAACCAGTGCGTGCTTCTTCAGGGGTCTTTGATGCACGAATTAAGGCAATAACAGCATCAAGGGCATCAAGGGCCTTTAAATAACCTTGCAAGATGTGTGCGCGTTGCTCGCGAGCAGCAAGGCGATATTTTGTGCGGCGGACAATAACTTCTACTTGGTGATCGATGTAGTAACGAATAAATTCATCAAGGCGAAGAGTTCGTGGGACGCCATCAACCAACGCCAACATATTGGCACCAAAAGAGTCTTGAAGTTGAGTGTGTTTATAAAGGTTGTTAATGACAACTTTGGGGGTTGCATCGTTACGTAAAACTATAACTAGGCGTTGGCCAAGACGTTCATTTCCTTCATCTCGAACATCGGCAATACCCTTTATTTTCCCGTCTTTGACGAGGTCTGCAATCTTTAGAGCGAGATTATCTGGATTGACTTGGTAAGGAAGTTCTGTGACAACAAGACAAGTGCGTTTGTTGATTTCTTCAATTTCAATTACTGAACGCATGATGATGGAGCCGCGCCCTGTGCGATAAGCGGATTCAATTCCATCGCGGCCAACAATGAGGGCTTTTGTTGGAAAGTCTGGGCCTTTTACAAAACTCATTGCTTTGGCAAGAGTCTCTTCAGATGTGGCATCAGGATTCTCTAAAGCCCAACAAACCGCTTGAACAACTTCGCCGAGGTTGTGTGGGGGAATGTTGGTAGCCATTCCAACGGCGATACCAGCTGATCCATTTACAAGAAGATTAGGGAAGCGTGAAGGTAGAACGGTTGGCTCTTGAGAGCGTCCGTCGTAGTTTGGAATGAAGTTAACTGTGTCTTCATCTATATCGCGCATCATTTCCATTGCGAGTGGAGCAAGGCGGGCTTCTGTATAACGCATTGCAGCTGCAGGATCGTTACCTGGGCTACCAAAGTTTCCATTTCCATCAATGAGTGGATAACGAAGTGACCAGAATTGTGCGAGCCGAACTACTGCGTCATAAATAGCGGTGTCGCCGTGAGGGTGGTAGTTACCCATAACGTCTCCGACGATACGAGAGGATTTGTAATAACCTTTATCTGGACGATAACCAGCGTCATACATTGCATATAGAACGCGGCGGTGTACGGGTTTTAAACCATCACGAATATCGGGAAGTGCGCGTCCAACAATGACCGACATTGCATAATCAAGATAGCTGCGGGCCATTTCAACTTGAAGGTCAACAGTTTCAATTCTGTCGTGACCATTAGCATCGGTAGTTTGTATAGGAAGGTTTTTATCCATTAGATATCCAAGAACCTGACGTCTTTGGCATTCCGTTGAATAAAGTTACGACGCAATTCCACATCTTCACCCATGAGGACTGAGAAAAGATCATCTGCTGCAGCAGCGTCGTCCAATGTGACTCGGATAAGAACTCGGTGTTCAGGATCCATGGTTGTATCCCAAAGTTCTTTGGCAGGCATTTCACCTAAACCTTTGAAGCGTTGAATTCCATCTTCTTTAGGAAGGCGCTTTCCTGCTTCTAGTCCAAGTTTGATAAATCCGTCGCGTTCTTTATCGCTAAAAGCATATTGAACTGGCTCTTTACCACCCCATTTGAGTTTATATAAAGGTGGTTGAGCGAAGTAAACAAATCCACCCTCAATCAAAGGGCGCATAAATCTAAATAATAAAGTGAGCAATAACGTTCTGATGTGCTGACCATCAACATCGGCATCGGCCATCAAAATAATTTTGTGATAACGAAGTTTTGCTATATCGAAATCATCGTGAATTCCTGTGCCGAGCGCAGTGATCAAAGATTGAACTTCATTGTTTTGAAGAACGCGATCGATGCGTGCTTTTTCAACATTAAGAATTTTTCCGCGGATAGGCAAAACTGCTTGATTTCTACTGTCTCTACCGCCTTTTGTCGATCCACCAGCCGAGTCACCTTCGACAATATATAATTCGCATTTTTCAGGCTCTGTCCATTGGCAATCAGCCAATTTTCCAGGCATACCTCGTCCTTCTAGCAAACCTTTACGGCTTCGAGATAAATCCCTTGCTTTGCGAGCGGCAACTCTTGCTGCGGCAGCGTCAATTGATTTGCGAACAACTTCTTTGCCTTCAGTTGGATTAGATTCAAACCAAGCTGTTAGGTTTTCATTCATTGCTTTTTGGGTAAATGATTTAGCTTCAGTGTTTCCAAGTTTTGTTTTTGTTTGACCTTCAAATTGAGGCTCACCAATTTTAAGGGAGACAATTGCTGTCAGGCCTTCACGAACGTCATCTCCAGTTAATCGATCTTCCTTCTTGCGAATGAAACCCCATTCTTCACCAAACTTATTTACAATCGAAGTGAGGGCTGTTCGGAAGCCTTCTTCGTGGGTGCCACCCTCTTGCGTATTAATAGTGTTTGCGAATGTATAAACAGATTCGGTGAAACCATCATTCCATTGCATAGCAATTTCAAGAGCTATTTTTTGTTTTTTGTCCTCTGCTTCAAAAGCGATGATTGACTTATGAAACTCACCTTTTGTTGTGTTGAGGTGTTTTACGAAATCTATAATTCCGCCTTCGAAATGATACCGAACAGAAATTGGGTTTCCTGTTTCATCAACATGTCCTGTTCGATTATCAGTAAGGGAGAGAATTAAACCTTTGTTGAGGAAGGCCATTTCACGGAAACGCGTTGAAAGGGTTTCGAAAGAGAAATCGGTTGTTTCAAAGATTTCACTTGATGGGTAAAAAGTAACTGTGGTTCCTGTGGATGTTGTGGAGTCACCTTTTGTCACTGGGATTTGCGGAACTCCTAAAACGTAATTTTGTCTCCAAAAAGATCCGTCTCGTTGAACTTCAACATCGAGTCTTGTTGAAAGTGCGTTAACAACAGAGATGCCAACACCGTGAAGGCCGCCAGAAACTGAATAGCCGCCATCTCCAAATTTTCCGCCGGCATGGAGAACTGTCATAACAATTTCTAAAGCTGGCTTTTTTTCGACGGGGTGCATGTCGACTGGAATGCCGCGGCCGTTGTCGATAACCCGAACGCCGCCATCGGCTTGAAGAATGACGTTGATTTCTGTGGCGTAACCCGCCATAGCCTCATCGACAGAGTTGTCGACTACTTCATAAACTAGGTGATGGAGTCCTCGCTCGCCTGTGGAGCCGATATACATGCCGGGACGTTTGCGGACAGCATCAAGGCCCTCAAGGACCGTGATAGCGCTGGCGTCATAAGTCTTCTCGGCCACGTTGCTCCCTACATTTCCTAAATATGGAAAATCGCTTAAAACCAAACCTGGTGGAAAATCGCAGATTTATGTCTGTAATCCTAGTGGGTAAATCGAATCTGGAATAGCCAAAATCGGGGCTAGGAGCAGGACTACGCGAGCAAAATTGCCTTATCCGTAGGTATCTCTAGGACCCCGTTGATTTTTGATCGTTCTTAGGCCTTTTTTCCAACTTGGGGCGTGGGGGCCGATAATCGAAAGTTCTTCGACTAGGGCGCCCGGGGCAGAGCTGGAAATCTCTTTTAAAAGGTTTGGGGCGATCAAAGTAAGTTGCGTTGCCCAAGCAGTCGAGGTTGTTTGAATTGTTAATCGCCCATCGATGAGTGTGATGGGCAGTGCATGTTGGGCAACTTCAACGCCAACAACTTTCTCCCACTCCGTAAAAAGTGTTCCTTCGGCAATTCCTTGCTTCCAATCGCGATTCGTTATTAAGTCACCTAAAACTTTGTCTAAACGTTGTGGGTCTTCAACCCGCTCACGAACTTCTTCTGTTGGGTTATTTTTTGAACGTTTCAAATTATTTCGCCAAGTTTTATACAGCTCTCTTGCTAAATCATGCTTCATGTGAAACCAACTTAACTGCGCCGTTCTTCACAAGGAATGTTCTTCCTTTTAAATGTGGAGGAAGGTCGCTTTGGACGGCGACTGTAATTAAGGTTTGTTTTGCGGAATTTGCTAAAGTAATTAAATGCTCTCTTCTTTCTTCATCTAGTTCTGAGAAAACATCATCGAGGATGAGAATTGGTTCCAGTCCGTCGTTTTGTAGAATTTGATAAGTGGCTAATTTTAAAGAGAGGGCTATTGACCAAGACTCTCCATGGCTGGCATACCCTTTTACGAAATGGTCGCCTAACATGAGAAGTAAATCGTCTCTATGGGGGCCGACCAAAGTTAATCCGCGGTCTATCTCTTGGTTTTTGATTTCAGCCATTTTTTCTAAAATTTTATTTGTGTTTTCTGTGGCGTTTTCAGATGCTCCATCGATACTACATTTATATGTAATAACAGCAGTTTTTTCGGCATTTATCTCTTTGTAAACTTCAGAAAATATTGGTTCGAACTCTGTAAGGGTTTTTAATCGGGCAGCAATAAGTTGGCCTCCAAAATCAGCCACTTGTTGATCCCATGAAGTTAGAGATGAATAACTACTTCTTGTTTTCAGTAGAGAGTTTCGTTGTTTTAAGGCGCGTTCATAGTCGCTAATTACTCCAGCAAATCGAGGGCTTCTTAAGATTAATAACTCGTCAATGAACCTTCGGCGCCCCGATGGGTCACCTCTTACTAAATCTAAATCTTCTGGGGAGAAGTAAACGGCTTGGACAACCCCATATAGTTCCTTCTGGCTTCGGACTGGGTTTTGATTGATGCGTGCGCGATTTGCTTTCTCAGCATTAATCTCAAGCTCGATGAGTATTTCGCGTTCAGTGTTGGATGTTTTAGCTCGAACATAAGCGGCTTGGTTGCCAAGCCTTACCAAAGGTTGATCGTTTGATGTTCGATGAGATGATAAAAAAGCAAGGTAGAGAATTGATTCGACGATATTTGTTTTACCTTCACCGTTTCGCCCAAGAAAAATTGTTACGCCAAGATCGAGTGGCAACTCCAACTCTTCATATGAGCGGAAGTTTTTCAGTGAAAGGTGATTGATCCACATTAAGAGCTATAACGCATCGGCATCAATAGATATTTATAACTTTCATCCTTTGCGCCGTTTGCCTCGTGCTTTCCTGAAAGAACAGCTGGCTTACTAGCTCCAGTGAAATCAAATTGTACAAACGGTGTGTTGAGGGCTTGAAGACCGTCGGTTAAATATTGTGGGTTAAAAGCAATATTAATTGCTTCTCCAACATATTGAATATCCAACTCTTCTGTTGCTTGTGCGTCCTCACCGGTTCCTGCTTCTAATTGCAACTTATTGTTTTCGAAATTTAAACGTAATGGCACAGTTTTATCTGTTACGAGTGCAACTCGGCGAACAGAGTCTAGAAGTGTTGCAACGTCAACAATTGCATGTGCTGATGATTCAGAAGGGAGAAGGTGTTTGAATGGGGGGAATGATCCGTCAAGAGTTCTAGAAGTCATTGTTTTTAACTCGGAAACAAATCCAACAAGGCGCTCGTGAGAGGATGTTGGTGAAAGGGCGATGGTTACTTGATCTGATCCTGTTAAAGATTTTGCTGCGTCCACAAGTGTTCGTGCTCGCACAAGGGTTGTAGATTCGATATCTGCATTTTTTGCTTGCCATGATAATTCGCGAACCGCAAGGCGATATCGATCGGTCGCTGCAAGGGTGATGTGGTTTTTATTTATTTCTATATGTACACCGGTGAGAGTTGGAAGTGAATCATCTCTTCCTGCTGCAATAGCTACTTGGTTTACCGCGCTTGCAAAAACATCACTTGCAACAAGGCCGGCGGTTTCGGGCAACTCGGGCAGTGTTGGGTATTCAGATACTGAAAGGGTTGGAAGGGTGAATTTCGCAGATCCAGCCGTCACTAGTACTCGGGTGCCATCTAATACAAAAGTGATTGGTTTGTTTGGGAGAGAGCGGGCGATTTCTGCTAACAATCTCCCTGGAACTAGGACTTTACCTTTTGAAGATATGTCAGCTTTTAAAATTGCTTTTGTGGAAGTTTCAAGATCTGACCCAGTGAGGGTTATCGAGGTATCAACATCGATCATGATTCCAAGAAGCTCGGTCTTAATAGGTCTAGTCGATAAACTGCGGGCAACCCAATTAACAGCATCTACTAACTCTTCGCGCTCAACAACAAATTTCATTTTTTATCCGGTTCTCTCTATTAACAGGTAATTCTCTTATATATAGATATTCGTAGTAACTAAAGGCAATTCTTGTGGATAAAGCTAAAAACGCAGGTCAAAAGCTATTTACCCCATACCTGGCCCTGTGGGTAAGGTTGTGGGAAAGAACTTTAAAACCTTGAATTAGCTACTTATATTTAGTTTTCCTGTTTAAACCTTTCTGTTATCCTCAAAAATCCCCCTGTTATCCACAGTTATCCACAGGTTACCCCCACCCTGGGGGTACTCCGTTACCTAATTTTTAGTTTGTTGCTTAATGCGTGTAGTGAGCTCGTTGACCTGGTTGTAGATCGAACGACGCTCAGCCATCAACGTACGAATCTTTCGGTCAGCGTGCATAACAGTCGTATGGTCACGGCCCCCGAAAGTCTCGCCAATTTTTGGAAGAGATAACTCCGTAAGCTCCCGGCAGAGGTACATCGCAATCTGGCGAGCGTTCACCAAAACCCGGCTCCTGCTTGTGCCACATAAGTCATCAAGACTCAAACTGAAATAGGTCGCAGTCTGAGCCATAATCGTAGAAGATGTGATTTCTGGACCAACCTCATTTGGAATCAAATCTTTCAAAACAATTTCAGCCAAACCAAGATCCACCGGCTGGCGATTTAATGAGGCGAAAGCAGTAACTCGAATCAAGGCGCCTTCCAACTCGCGAATATTTGAGCTGATCTTTGAAGCAATGTATTCCAAAACATCATCTGGAGCATTTAGCTTGTCTTGAGCCGCCTTCTTACGCAAAATCGCAATTCGAGTTTCAAGTTCTGGAGGTTGAATGTCTGTAATTAAACCCCATTCAAAACGTGAACGAAGTCTGTCTTCCAATGTAGTCAACTGCTTTGGAGGGCGATCACTTGAAATAACGATTTGCTTGTTTGCGTTATACAAAGTGTTAAAAGTATGGAAGAACTCTTCCTGAGTTCGTTCTTTGTTCTCTAAAAATTGAATATCATCGACAAGTAAAATATCTAGGTCACGGTAACGTTTTTGGAAAGTAGAAGCCTTGTCATCTCTAATCGAATTAATAAAGTCATTCGTGAATTCTTCTGAAGAAACATATTTAACACGGACGTTGCCATATAACTCTTTGGCATAAGCACCGATAGCGTGTAATAAGTGGGTTTTTCCCAACCCAGACTCACCATAAATAAACAATGGGTTATAAGCCTTAGCGGGCGCTTCTGCGACAGCAACAGCTGCGGCGTGAGCGAAACGGTTTGATGCGCCGATAACAAAAGTCTCAAAAATATAACGTGGGTTTAATTGGGATGGCTCGTTTGTTTTAGATTCATTACCCCGACCCATTCCAACTCGTTGTGTTGGCTCAACTTCAATTGGGTCCACTTCAACAACCTCAGGAGTAGTGAAAGAATTTTGGCTTTCTAAACTTTCATTAACCTGAACCGCAATGGAAACATTTTGGTTTAACTTTTTTGTCAAAATTTCATTGATCGAAGTCTTAACTCGGTATTCAAGAAAATCTTTTGTGAATGCATTTGGAGCCTCAACCAAGAAAGTGGCTCCATCAACTAGTTGAAGAAGACCCAAAGGCCGGGTGGCCGCTAAAAATGCCCGCGAACTTGGCGAATCAGCCGAGAGCTCTTCCACGACCGAGTCCCACAAAACCGCAGGGTTGAGGTCGGGCTGTGCCGGAACCCCGGCTTGACCTACATCTGAAATCGTGTCCATAAAGCTCCAATAAGTTGTCCACACAGTTATCCACAGCCTGTGGTCTAAACCTGAGATTTAGGGATTTGGCCTGTGGATAGAGGGTGAAAGTAAGCCCCAAAGCAAAATAATGCAAGCGGTTATCCACAATATCTCACCGTTTAGGGCGCTCTGACCGGTCCGGTTTTCAACGGTTCCAACAGTTTGACCGTTGTCCACAGACTCCCCTACCGTTACCCCCTCAGCAAGCTGTGGCCCCATATGGCCGGCCGGCCGGCCGAATACCAATGGGAGAAAAAGAGGATTTGAAATGACAACAAAGCGCACCTTCCAACCAAACAATCGTAAGCGCGCCAAGAAGCATGGCTTCCGCGCCCGCATGTCTACAAAAGGCGGTCGTGCAGTTCTTTCATCACGCCGCGCTAAAGGTCGCACAAAAATCTCTGCGTAAGCAAAGTACACATACTCTCGTGCTACCTGCATCCAATCGGTTGCGCTCAAGCAAAGATTTTGCTCGAACCACTAAAACTGGGCATCGAGTCACAACCCCCACGCTTGTTCTTTATTTACTCACACATAAAGATTTTGCCGTTGAACCTCAATTTGGTTTAATCATTAATAAATCAATTGGTGGATCAGTCACCCGTCATCGAATTGCAAGGCATCTTCGCCACGCCCTTCGAGACCGACTAACAGCGTTTCCAAACCAAACCCAAATCGTTCTACGAGTAATTAAAGACACAAGCTCGTACACCACAGATTTAGACCAAGCGCTTTCGAGAGCAGCAAAGAAGGCAGGAGTATGAAGTTCGCCCTAATACTTTCGCTCCGCGGATACCAAAAATTTATATCTCCTTATTTTGCGCCTCGATGCAAGTACTACCCAACTTGTTCCCAATATTCAATTGACGCAATCAAAGAGTATGGATCACTTCGAGGAATTGCTATGACAACATGGCGACTACTTCGTTGTAATCCTTTTTCATATGGCGGCGTGGATTATGCAGTTAAAAAGAAGACGGAATTATCAACAATGAAAGCAGGAATTTAATGGGAACTATCCTAAACCCACTGTATTACGCTGTTTCTTGGGTGCTTGTAACATTCCATTCTATTTTCGGCGCCTTCACAAAGAATCAATCTATTCTTTGGTCACTTTCAATCATCGGTCTAGTTATTCTCATCCGTATTATTTTAATCCCACTTTTCGTAAAGCAAATTAAAAGCCAGCGAGCGATGACCGCTCTTTCTCCAAAAATGAAAGAGATTCAAAAGCGCTACAAGGATGATCGCCAGAAACAATCAGAAGAGATGATGAAGCTCTACAAAGAGCATAAAACAAACCCCCTCGCTTCTTGCTTGCCAATTCTTGCCCAAGCACCAATTTTCTTTGCCTTGTTCACTGTGTTAAACGGAATTGCACACAACCATCCACATGGTTTAATGCGAGGTTCTGTTTTGGCCCAAGCTCGAACAGCTAAATTCTTTGGCGCAGAACTTTCATCAACTTTTCTTTCAAGTCCAAACACAACAACTAAAATTGTTACAGTCGCCTTGATTCTTGCGATGTCAGCAACAACATTTACAACCCAACGACAACTTCTTGTTAAAGGCATGCCGAAAACGGATGACTCAAATAACATGATGTTGCAACAACAAAAAATTATGATGTACATCTTCCCGGTTATTTTCGCCGTATCTGGTGTTAACTTCCCTGTTGGTGTACTTATTTACTGGGGAACAACAAATCTTTGGACAATGGGACAACAGTTTTATGTCATTAAAAGAAACCCAACTCCAGGATCACCCGCTTATGAAGAACTCCAAAAAAAGCGGGAAGCAAAAGGCGTTAAAAGCGATGGTGCAAACGAAGGTGGGGCAGTGGCTACCGACCCGTTAGAAAATCCAGAGCAACCTTTACAGCCAGGACAACGACAACAGCCAAAAAAGAAAAAGAAGCGAAAATAGTATAAAACGCTCAAATAGGTACAAAAACTACCAAAAAGGTTTAATCTAGACAGGAGATAGAAATGACTGAAGAAAAAAGCTTAATCGCCCGCCTTGAGGAAGAAGGGGATGTCGCAGCCGACTACCTAGAAGCGCTCCTTGATATCGCCGATCTAGATGGCGACATTGATATCGATGTAGAGAATGACCGTGCAGCGCTAGCTATCGCTGGTGGTAAAGCAGGGGATTTAAGCCACCTTGTGGGGTCAAACGGAGAGATTTTAGATGCCCTCCAGGAGTTAACACGTCTTGCGGTTCAAACAAGCCTTGGCGAACGCAGCCGCCTTATGTTAGATATCGACAACTTCCGATCAGATAAGAAGGCAGAACTTGCCAAGCTTGCCCATGAGGTTGCTGATGAGGTTAAGTCAACAGGAGTTGCCGTCAAACTCCGCCCAATGAACGCCTTTGAGCGTAAAGTTGTACACGACACCATTCAAAATATTGGCCTCACAAGCGAGTCCGAGGGAGAAGACCCTAACCGCTGTGTGGTGGTCCTTCCTGAGACTTCTTCAACCAACGAAGATAATTAAGTAGCGAGGGCAACCTTGGTTTCACGTGAAACCCTTCTTGAGAAGTACTTTCAAGAAAAAGGGAGCGAGATTACGCGCTATGCGCAGATGCTTGGAACTTTAGGGATTGAACGTGGGCTCATTGGGCCAAAAGAGGGCGAGCGCATCTGGGATCGCCATATAGCGAACTGTATTCCTGTCACAACACTGATCCCTCAAAGGGCTTCTGTTGTAGATATTGGCTCTGGAGCAGGGCTGCCAGGCATAGTTATCGCCTTGGCCAGGCCAGATACCCACGTGACCTTAGTTGAACCCCTTCAAAGAAGGGTTGATTTTCTTAACGAAGTCGTCACTGAACTGAATCTAAGCGACCAAATTACGGTTATTCGAGGAAAAGCAGAAACAACGAGAGGCTCTTTTGATGTAGTGACCTCCCGCGCTGTTGCCCCACTGCCTAAATTGTTGCCAATGGTGCGCCACCTCATTAAATCAGGCGGCTCTTTATTGGCGATTAAAGGGGAGTCGGCTCAGGCCGAGATAGATGCAACCCCACTCAATAAACAGAAGGCCCTTCTTCACGAAATTCAACTCCCAATTGCAGATTTTGATCTTGCTCGAGTCATTGAGGTTCAAAAAGCCTGATTAGATACTCCTATGAGCCCTTCGGATGTTTCACGTGAAACAGCTAAGGCAGGTGCGGTGGTTGGAATTCGCCGCCTCAAAGAACCTATGCCCCACCCCATCAAAACTCGTATTTTTACCATCGCCAATCAAAAGGGTGGGGTAGGTAAGACCACAACCGCAGTAAATGTAGCCGCAGCCCTAGCAATGGGCGGCCTTCGAGTCCTCGTTATAGACCTAGACCCACAAGGCAATGCCTGCACTGCCCTCAATGTAGATCGCAATGTGGGACCCGGAATGTTTGAAGTGCTTATTGATGAAAGACCTCTCCGTGAAGTCGTGAAAAAAGTAAACGGATTCCCACATCTTGAATGTGCACCAGCTAATCAGGAGTTGGCCGGCGCAGAAATCGCAATGGTTAATTTTGTGGCACGCGAGCAAATTTTAAAATTAGCACTTCAAGATTTTCTTGCTGAGCGAGAGGCTGCGGGGGAGCGCTTTGATTACGTCATCATTGATTGCCCACCATCACTTGGATTATTAACCGTTAACGCGCTCACTGCAGCGGAAGAAGTATTAGTACCTATTCAATGCGAGTACTACAGCCTTGAAGGAATTTCATTGCTCATGGAAACACTTGCGAAAATTAAGCGAGCGCTAAATCCAACTGTGCGAGTAAGCACAATTGTTTTAACAATGTTTGATTCACGTACTCGTCTTGCAAATGATGTTGCAAATGATGTGCGTGCACATTTCCCAAATGAATTAATTGACATCCCCATACCTCGCGCAGTTCGCGTTTCTGAAGCTCCATCATTTAGACAAACAGTAATGACATACGACGCAGCTTCACCAGGAGCAATTGCTTATATGCAAGTAGCACGCGAGATAGCAATCAGAGGAAGTGCAGCATGAGTACACAACGTAAAGGTGGGCTAGGCCGAGGACTTGATGCGCTCATCCCATCAACACCACTGACAAATGATTCAGGAGTAGTTGTTGCACAACAAGGAGAAGTTGATATCAATTCAATTTCACCAAACCCAAAACAACCACGTGAAGTATTTGATCAAGATTTATTAAATGAACTTGCTGCATCAATTAAAGAAGTCGGTGTACTACAACCTCCAGTAGTCCGAGATATTGGTAATGGTAAGTATGAATTAATTATGGGCGAGCGCAGGTTACGCGCATCAAAACTCGCAGGACTAAAAACTATTCCAGTAATTGTTCGTGCAACAAAAGATAACGAATTATTGCGCGAAGCACTTCTTGAAAATATTCACCGCAGCCAATTAAATCCACTTGAAGAAGGTGCCGCATACCAAAACCTGTTATCAGATTTTGGTTACACCCACGATGAGTTGGCTTCAAAAGTTGGAAAATCAAGACCCGCAATTTCAAATGCGCTTCGACTCCTCAAACTTCCAACTTCTGTGCAACGCAGATTGGCTGCAGGAGTACTTTCAGCCGGTCATGCGCGAGCGCTCCTTACATTGGTTGACGAAAATCAAATTGAAAAACTAGCTCAACGAATTGTTTCCGAAGGACTTTCTGTACGCGATGTTGAGGAAATAGTTGCTTCGGGCGGTGCAAAGATAAAAAGCTCTACGGTGCGCGAAAAAGCCACCCCAGCGCCCCGTTTGAAGGAAATTGCCGACCACTTATCAGATAAATACGACACCCGCGTCACTGTTGAATTAGGTAAATCAAAGGGCAAAGTTATTATTGAATTTGCAGATAAAGATGATCTAGAAAGAATTAATAAGCTACTGGCTTAATTTCCTATTGAACGACGATCCATCTCTTTTTGAATTACTCCGCCGAGGGATTTAATTCCATCGGTTATGC
>Ga0208376_1000252_pt1 | contig 16996 bp, 14 predicted proteins | sample CryBogmetaGMA25M_FD_184548 | JGI IMG/M metagenome (GOLD analysis project Ga0208376, IMG submission 184548) | Freshwater microbial communities from Crystal Bog, Wisconsin, USA - MA2.5M (SPAdes) | ecosystem: Environmental > Aquatic > Freshwater > Lake | place: Crystal Bog, Wisconsin, USA...
GTCGATCACCCCCCCTAGCCCCCCGCACGCGGGGGGCTAGGGGGGGTGATCGACAGGAGCCTTTCTGTGAAGATATTTACAACTGTAGTAATAGCCGGTAGTTGGGCATCAGCGGCTATTTTCATCGATCCTACTTTCACCTCAACTGATTGTCAACTTTCGCTCCTTCACCCTTCATCCTTCGAGACGCAGAGGTTATGGTATTATTCTCGCGGATAGCGTCATATACACCGTTACAGACGTGTGCGAGGAGTACCACTGATGACCAGCACCATCTACCTGATCCGCCACGGTGAGACGGACTGGAACTTGGCAGGGCGCTGGCAAGGCCACGCCGATGTGCCACTGAACGATCTTGGACTGCGCCAGGCCCGCCTGCTCGCCCAGCGAATCCAGTCTGAGCAGATCTCGTTCGACGCGATCTATAGCAGCGACCTCGCCCGTGCCTACCAGACTGCCTGGGAGCTAGGTGCCGCTGTGCGTGTGCCCGTCCAACTTTACCCACCTCTGCGCGAAATTGATCTGGGTACCTGGAGCGGCATGCACTACGACGAGATCCGCGAGCGATTCCCGATTGAGGCCAAGCTCCTTGAGCAGGGACAGGACATCCCTCGCGGTGGCGGGGAGACACTCTTCGCCCTGGGCAAGCGGGTGGTTGAGGCACTTGAGGCGATCATTGCCCACCGCGACGGCGAGACAATCGCCCTGGTGACGCACGGCGGCTGCATTCGCATGCTCCTGGCCCATGCTGAGAGTTTTCATGGGGATGGCTTTGTACGCTTCCCGCATATTGGCAACACATCAATCAGCACCCTGCGCTGTGCCCCTGGAGACTGGGAGACGCTGAGTATCAATGATATGCGCCATCTGGAGGCCAGTGATGAAGTAGATCTCGCCTCCTCGCCCCCCGACGATGCCGAACAACCGGCGCTCTGATCTCTTCTGTTTACTGCGTACTCCTGAGGAACCTACATCATGCCTGCTGATCGTCTGCCCCGTCGTGATCTTCTTCGTCTTGCTGGATTGGGCATCCTGAGTGCCGGACTCACCGCCTGTAGTTCCTCGGTATCGGTGGCAACTCCTACCACCCTTCTCCCTCCTCCTGCCTCTCCTGAGCCCACCACTGAACCGGCGATCGCTGGCCCTGATGAGGCTCTGGCCCGTTTGCGCGAGGGCAACCAGCGCTTTGTAGCCGACAAAGAGGGTCACCCCAATAGCAGTACGTCCCGCCGCACCACGGTAGCCGCCGGTCAGCAACCTTTCGCCACCATCCTCGGTTGCGTTGACTCACGGGTGCCGCCCGAGCTTATTTTCGACCGTGGCCTTGGCGATCTTTTTGTGATCCGCACCGCCGGTCATACGCTTGATCGCGCCGTGACGGGGAGCATCGAGTTCGGTGCCGCCGAACTGAAGATCCCGCTGATCTTGGTTCTTGGCCATGAGCGCTGCGGTGCGGTTAAGGCAACCATAGAGCTTTTGGAGGGTAGTGGTGAGGCTCCCGGCGATATTGCGATGCTGGTGGAGGCGATCACCCCCGCCGTTGAGGCAGCCCGCGCCCGACCTGGCGATCTGCTCGATAACGCAGTCGAGATAAACGTCACGCGCACAATTGCCACTCTCAGAACATCGTCTGTGCTTGCTGGATTGATCGCGCAGGGCAAGGCGAAGATCACGGGTGCCGTCTACGATCTCGACACCGGTGCGGTGCGATTTCTTTAGCTATCTGGTGGCTCAAAACCTCATTTCCCGGTTAACCCACCCGATAGTACGAAAGTATTAGAGCATTTTTTGGCGTCCTAGAGCCATGTCGCCGCAGGGGCGTTACTCATAGGTAGTATTGAAGTTGTGTCAGCCGTCTGTTATAGTAGCATTCAGAGCATCACTAGGTAACGTCTCGGTGTTCTGTCTGGTAGCTTCGCAGGTTAGTGTGTTGGAGGAAGAAGTCATTATGTTCACATCGGTCAAACGGGCTGCGCTCGGTCTGATGACACTCACCCTCGCCGCAGGTTCGCTCGCGTTCGGTGGCACAAGCACCTACGCCCAGGTTCAAACAGGTACGAATATCCCCGGCAAGTGGGGTAGCGCTATCCTCGTCCAGAATGCAGGTACGGCGGATCTGACCTCGGGCAACTACAACATCACCTTCTACGACAAGGATGGCACGATACCGACGGGCGGCGTATTCAACCCGACGGACACCATCGCCGTTGGTGCCTCGAAGGAGTTCTACGTACCTACTGCCGTGACCGCACTAACCGCTGGTCAGTACTCGGCAGTGATCAGCAGCGCACAGAAGGTCAAGGCTGTGGTAAACAGCTCGACTGACAGCAGTACGACGGCTCCCTGGTCGGCCTTCTCCTACGAGGGCGTAGAGGCTGCTAGTGCTAAAGACACCCTCTACTTCCCGGCCTTCTACAAGAACTACTACACCTTCCTGAGCGAGTTGGTCATCCAGAACACCGGATCGAGCGCCGCAACAGTTACGGCCACCTTCTATAACGGCATCACCGGCGCCGTCGCTGCGTCGGACGTTGCGCTGGGTTCCATCGCGCCCAACGCTTCTAAGACCTTCAGCGCCAACGACGCCCTCTTCACCGCTCTGACGAGTGGTAACACCGGTATCTACGGCGTAGTGGTCAAGTCCACCAACGCCCAGCTCCTCGTCGGTGTCTCGAACATCTGGTCCTCCGCCGCAGGAAACGTCGGTGTCGGTAGCTACAATGCCTTCACCTCCGGCAGCACGACGGCCTATGCTGGCGCTCTCTACAACCAGTACTACGGCTTCGTCTCGTCGCTCACCGTCCAGAATGTGGATCCCGCCGTGACGGCGAATGTGACGATCACCTACAGCAATGGCGTCACCGACACGATGGTTCTCAAGCCGAACCAGTCGCTTGAGAAATTCCAGCCGAACAATACGAATCTGTCGAAGGGTAACACCGCCGGCCTGCTCTCGGCCACAGTTACCGCGTCGAGCGGAAGCATCGTGGCGATTGCGAATATCCAGCGCAAGGCCGTTGGCAGCCTCACCGTTGCCGACCCGACCAACCCGGCCTTTGGTAGCTACAGCACCTCCAGCGTTGCTTCGACTGTCTCCACCAGCGTGCCCGCGATCTTCAACGACTACTTCGGTTACTTCACGGCGGTTTCGGTGAAGAACGCCGGTACGGTAGCAACGGACATCACCCTGACCTACGCCAATGGAGCGACACCTTGGGTGCAGACGGCTGTTGCGCCTGGTGCAACGGTGAACTTCACACACCTGGCCAGCTACGCCAACAACAAGCTGGCGGCAGGCGTTGTGACCGGCGGTACGGTCACGTCGAGCAATGCACAGCCGTTGGTGGTCATCGTTCAGCACAACACGGATCCGACCCTGCCCTCAGCCCGCGTCCCAGCACGTGCAAAGCTGTCGCCGAACGACTTCCTCTTCGTCCTCACGGGCTTCCCGAACTAGGCTACCGCTCTAGAGCGTTGGCCCGTGTGTCCTGATGCGACAACAGAATGCAGGGCTACTAGGTATAGTAGCCCTGCATTCTTGCTGTTATCGCCCGTACTAATTCTCTACTCGTCTCTAGGAGAACCTCTATGACCTCTTCGCGTACCAAGACCGCACTCGCGCTTGCTGGCGCGTTGCTCCTCGCCGCATGCTCCAGCAAGCCGGCAGAGCTCCCGTATAAGACCACCCCCATTCCGGTGACGCCAACTGTTGCCCAAAGTGCGACCGTAGAAGGTGCCTACCCTGTGCCGTCTGTGCCGGTGGTTACCGATGCCTACCCGAACCCGACCTCGCTCACACCTGTCGCAACCGACGACGGGCGCAGCGGGACGGTTCTCAAAGGCTATCAGGTTGCGTTTGATTGGGCCAAGCAGAATTTTGGCGCTGATGTCCAGCTCTACGAAATCGTCCCCTCGCGGGTGATGCTTGCGAACCTGGGCAACCCACCCACCGCCCTCGGCTGGTTCTATAAATTTCGTGCCGCGAGTAAGCAGGGCGACGACCTGTTTGTGCAGGTGGTGAACGGCCAGTATAGCGGTTCGCGCATTCTCTCCCCGCTGGGTGAACTCCCCAAGCCGGAGCTGCCCATTGATATGAGCAACGTAATTGATGGCGACAAGGTGATGGAGCTATTTGCGCAGCGCGCCCCGGCACTGAAGGTTACGGTTGAGCCCAATACGTCCTACGACTTCCAGTTGATCAACCTGAAGGGGACGCCCGGCCCGGTCTGGGGCGTGATCTCACCCAAGGACAACACCCCGATCCTTTGGCTTGATGCCGTCACCGGCAACGATGCGAGCGACCCGAACAAGTAGGCAGGGTCTTAGGTTTTAGGTTTTAGGTCTTAGGTCTTAGGTTTTAGGTCTTAGGTTTTAGGTTTTAGGTCTTAGGTTTTAGGTCTTAGGTTTTAGGTTTTAGGTCTTAGGTTTTGGGTTTTAGGTTTTGGGTTTTAGGTTTTAGGTTTTAGGTCTTAGGTTTTGGGTTTTAGGTGCAGCGCATCAGAATACTTGCGGTAGTGTATTTAAACGCACTACCGCTGTCACGCAGAGCGAAGCGAAGCGTCCCGGCGGCGATAGTGCTGCCGGGACGCTTCGCTTCGCTCTGCGTGACATAATTCCTTAGACCAAGTTCGCAGATACTTTACCGTTCAGGTCAGAATGTGGCATCGTGATGCGCTCGACCTGAAACCTGAAACCTCACACCTGAAACCTTGTCTTAGTGCGCTCTGCCAGGGACAAACGTCGTGTAGATCACGCGGTACTCGCTGAGTTTGCCGCTGACCGTCGCAGATCGCCCGGACAGAAAGTAGATGCTCGATTCGAGCAGGATGCACCTGGGGGCGAGGGATGCGGACGCCGGAATATCGAGGGGTTGCCAGGCGTCGGCGGTCTGATCGTATTGCCAGCCAGCGGCGGAGGCGGCATCAAAGATAAGCAGCGTGTTGATCACTGAGATGGCACCGGGACTGACCATTGGCTGGGGCAGGGGGGCCATCACATCCCAACTCCGTCCATCTAGCGACGGGTCAAGGCGGATGCTCTCGCGCAGTGCGCCGCCATCACCGACGCCGCCAACGACAAAGATCCGTCCCGACACCACTGCGGCCCCGACATCTTGCCGTGGCGAGGGCAATGGTGGCCCCTCACTCCATGTGTTGCGCTCAGGGTTGTAGATAAAAATCTCGCTCCGGGCCTGCGTATCATCCCTCCCGCCGATCACGTAGATCTGACCCTCTACCGCCACCAGGGCGTAGCGACTGCGTCCGGACGGCAATGGCGCCGCATGATCCCAGCGCCGCTCGTGCGGGTCGTAGATCTCAAGGATATCGCTCACCTTGCCGCCCGCCACCTCGCCGCCGGGAACATAGATCCGACCGCGCAGCACGATGGCACCCGCGTGGCTTACAGCGGTCGGCTTATCCGTCAGCGAGACCCACAAGTTGCTCTCGGGATCGTAGCGGTCAACAGCGGCGCTGGGGATACCACCAACCTGCCCGCCGATCAGATAAAGCTTGCGCTCCTGGTCGTAGGCAGTAAGTGCGGCGTCGTCTCGTGGGTTAGGCAACGGGGCGCGCAGGAACCAGCGTTGATTAGGATCGGGGGTGGCAGTCGCGATGCTGGATTGGGTTGGCGTCTCTGTTGGAGCAGCGGGACGGCTGACGACCTGCACACTCACAGCAACCGCGATCAGTAGCGCGAGACCGACAGCAACCCCGATGAAGAGCGGCAGTCGGCGGGATGGGGGAATCGGGAGCGGGGCTGGATCAGGGAGGCTGACCACCGGCTCGTCGGGGATAACGAGAGGCGCAGGCTCCTCCTCCACACCGAGATCCGCCGCCTCATCCGCCACCTCGTCCTCTAGCAGATCAGGCACCGCTGCTGATAGGGCCACAGCCCCCATATCAACAGTCACAAGACCATTACTGATCGCATAGACCGTTGCCTCGGTGCGTGAGACAACGCCGATTTTACCGAAGATATTTCGCAGATGCACCTTGACGGTGTTGATACTGATGCTTAGTTGCTGGGCAATCTGTTGGTTTGACGCCCCCGTGGCAACAAGGCGCAAAATCTCCCGCTCACGATCACTAATGGGGATGTCGTTCGCCATAGTTCCTGTCGTCTGATCCGCAATCACTAAATCGGCCTGATGATAGCATGACCATCGGAACAGGGCAAGGAGACCGGCTGGTGCATTAAAAGTAACGCTGTGAATCACGTCACGCTGAGCGCAGCGAAGCGTCCCGGCGATGATGATGCATACCGGGACGCTTCGCTGCGCTCAGCGTAACAGCGTTACTTCTGCTGTACTGCGTATTGGGTCTAGCCGATGTATCCGCCGACAATGAATGCCGACATGAACTGAATCAGCAGCACGAATGGGTTACTAGCAATGATATACCGCTTAAAATTTGTGTGTGTGGGATCGCGGTAAAGCTGCACCTGACTCATGATCGGGATGAGTAGGGCCAGGGCAAGAACGACTGTTGCCCACAAGTGCCCAGCCATCAGCGATAGCGCCAGGAGCAGCAGTTCGCAGGTACCGATGATCGCGTAGGAGATCAGCAGGGTACGGCGCGCTCCGAAGGCCACAGTCATTGATCGTAACCCCAGCTTACGGTCGCCCTCAATGCTCTTGATGTCGTTAAGGAAGAGCAGACCAGCCGCAAGGGCGCTGTTGATCAGGGCCAGGATGAGGCTCGGCCAGCTCATCGGCGCGAAAATCAGGTGGCCGGTGATCCAGCTCAGAAAAACGTAGCCAAAGCCCACTGCCGGTGGCCCCATCCAGAAGTGCTGTTTGAGCTTGATCGGTGGGACGCTGTAGGCCGCAGAGAGGACGAGGCTGATCGCCGCTAACAAGGGAACCCACACGCTTTGACGCACCAGGACGAGCGATGCGATCATCGTCGCCACGGCGAGTGCGATCCAGTTGAGGCGCGCTGCGCCGAGGGTGACCCGCTGCGAAGGAATGGGACGGGAGGGATCGTTGATTGCGTCCAGATCACGGTCGAAGTAATCGTTGATGCTCTGGCTGAAGCCCGTACCAAACGGCCCGCACATCAGCGCCGCCAACCCGACCAGCACTAGGTCGTGCAGCGTGGTTCCATGAAAGGCCGGCGTGCCTTGTCCGGTGGCGATGGCACCACAGATCACCATGGTGATCGGGGTGATCCACGTCACGGGGTCGGCCAATTCGATGTGAGCTAACAGGCGTCGGGATCGCGGCGCTTGTTCGGGAGGAAACGGTCGCGTGAGACGCTCCGCCATAATAAGTGTTCTCAAAGCCTGGCCCTGCCAGATGCAGGGCTGGATGCCGCCACTGTACCACTGTGCATATGTGGAAAACATTAAGAAGTAGCCCTAAACCATGTGGTTTGTATAAAGATGCCGCATGGGTAAGATTCGGTGCGGCAAAGCAGGTTTATACTACCCGGATGTAGGTACAGACATCTTCCCACGCGCCGTATTGCAGGCCTACTACCAACCGTATCCCCTTGACACCACATCCGCGTATCCTGCTCCAGACAGCCGCTATTCCGTACATACATCGGCGAAGGGTATCATTGCAATGAGTGTTCGGCTGCTCCTGGTTGACGACGACCCGCAGATTGGTCGCCTGCTGAAGAGTGTGCTGGATGCGGAAGGCTATACCATGCAGATCGCCACCAATGGGCAGATCGCCCTCGATCTGGTGGCTCGCTGGCGACCTGACGTGGTGCTGATCGAGTTGCGGATACCGGTGATAGACGGTTACGAGGTTTGCCGACGAATCCGCGATTGGTCGCAGGTACCGATCATCGTGCTGACGGTGTGTACCGCTGAGAATGACAAGGTCGCGATCCTCGATCTGGGTGCCGACGACTATCTGACTAAGCCGTTCAGTGTCCGTGAGTTGCTGGCGCGTATCCGGGTGGCTCTCCGTCATGGCGCACGTCTTCACCACGACGGTGGTTCGGTGGTGAACTTCGGCACGCTCCAGATAGACCGTGCGCGCCGCCTGGTAACAGTGGACGGACAGGAATTGCGGTTGACGCCAACCGAGTACAATTTGCTCGTCCTGCTGAGTGGACATGCTGGCAACGTGCTGACCCACCGCATGATCCTGCGCACGATCTGGGGGCCGCACTCTGAGAACGACCTAAATACCTTGCGGGTCTTTGTCACGCAGTTGCGGCGGAAGATCGAGGCAGACTCGGCCAGCCCAACGCTGATCATCACGGAGCCGGGTGTCGGCTACCGGTTCCGTCCCCCTGATTAAGCGGCTCTGCTCCCGTATTTGGTGTGTACTCGCTGTCAATTGTCTTTACGCACAATGGCTGGCAGGGAAGAGGTCATGATGTCTCAGGAAACGCCCTTTATCGTTGATCTGACCAACTGTGATCGTGAGCCGATCCATATCCCCGGCTCCATCCAACCCCACGGCGTACTCCTCGCCCTCGCGGAATCTGACTTGATGATCATCCAGGTCAGCGCCAACACCTTCACGTTTTTGGGCCGTCATCCTCGCGATCTGATTGGCCAGTCGCTCCATACGCTGCTCGATCCCGATCAGATCATTGACCTCTGCGACTGTCTGTCGCACGAATATGTGGTGGACGAGAACCCGCTTTACGCACTAACTCTAGCGTTCAACGGAATCGAGTCGCTGTTTGATGTGATCGCCCATCGTATTGATGGGATGCTCATCTTGGAACTTGAACCCGTTGGTCAGAGCAACCAGGCGGTCGCCCTGCGAGTCTACCGGATGGTGAAACATGCGGTGATGGCGTGCCATCGCACATCATCGCTGCAAACATTTGCTCAGGCTCTCGCTCACTCTGTCCGAATGCTCACCGCGTTCGACCGGGTAATGGTGTACCGATTTCTGCCCGATGGGAGCGGCGTAGTCATCGCTGAGGAGACACACGACAATCTCGAGTCGTACCTCGACCTACGCTATCCGGCCTCTGATATTCCCAAGCAGGCGCGGGCGCTCTACCTTCGCAACTGGCTGCGCCTGATCCCGGATGTCACCTACCAGCCCGTCCCCCTGCTGGCAATCTCTTCCCGTCATCCGAGCATTCCGCTTAACCTGAGCTACGCCGCACTGCGCAGCGTCTCGCCTATCCACATCGAGTACCTGGTTAATATGGGGGTGCGGGCCTCAATGTCCATTTCGCTGATCAAGGATGATCAACTCTGGGGACTTATCGCCTGCCACCACCACAGCGGGCCGCACGAGTTGTCCTACGATATTCGCGCCGCCTGCGAGTTCCTCGGCCACATGGTCTCGTTACAGATCGACGACAAGGAGGCGGCGGAGGACGCGACCTACACCATCGCTCTGCAGTCTATCCAGGCAGAACTGGTGCAACATATGAGCGTGGCCAATGACGTGGTGGCCGGTCTCACGCGCTTCACACCCAACCTGCTCCAATTCATTGCAGTGGGCGGGGTTGCCGTCTGTATGGAAGGCCAGTGTGTGCGACTGGGCGCAACTCCGCCTGAACCGGTGATCGTGGAACTGATTGACTGGCTCAGCCAGAAGACGGATGACAACACCTTCTGGACGGACTCGTTGCCGCAGCACTACCCCGCCATGGTGCCGTTCACAGCGATTGCCAGCGGCCTGCTGGCGGTGCGCCTCTCCCGTGCGCGATCAAACTATGTACTCTGGTTTCGTCCAGAAGTCATCCAGGCAGTGAACTGGGGAGGCAACCCTGAAAAGCCGGTCACTGTCGCCGAGGGTGGTGTCAGGCTGAGTCCGCGCACGTCATTTGCGGTCTGGAAGGAGTCCGTGATGATGACCTCGCTGCCGTGGCGATCCTGCGAAATAGCGGCTGCGCGTGACCTACGGCGGGCGATCATTGATCTGGTGATGGCGAAAGTGGAAGAGTTGGCTCGACTGAATGAAGAGTTGACTCGTAGCAACATCGAGCTTGACTCGTTTGCCTATGTGGCATCGCACGACCTCAAAGAACCGTTGCGCGGTCTGCACAACTACGCACATTTTTTGATCGAGGACTATGGTGACCTGCTTGACGACGCGGGGAAGGACAAACTGGCGACCCTGGTTCGACTCACCCAGCGCATGGAATCGCTGATTGACTCCTTGCTACACTACTCGCGAGTGGGTCGAGCTGAGATGACCTGGGTTGAGGTAGATCTCAACGCGGTGCTGGTGGATGTTGTGAACCTGCTGGAGCCGCGCCTACGCGAGAGCAGTGCCGAAATACGCATTGCGCGGCCCTTGCCGCATGTACGCGCCGACCAGACCCGTGTGCGCGAGGTTTTTAGCAACCTGATCACCAATGCGATCAAGTACAACGATACACCGCAGAAATGGGTTGAGATTAGCTACACGCCGGTGACGAGCGCGGAAGGCACGCTGTCATATGTTTTCTCCGTGCGTGATAACGGCATCGGGGTTCCTGAGGAACACCAGGAAACGATCTTCCGCATCTTTAAGCGACTGCATGGCCGTGACGAATATGGCGGTGGGGTTGGGGCTGGCCTGACGATCACCAAAAAGATTGTGGAGCGGCACGGTGGCGCGATCTGGCTCACCGCGCAGCCCGGTGGAGGGACGACTTTCTGGTTTACGCTCGACCGGGTTGATGCGGATCTCCAGGCATTTGGACGCTCAACACCGAAAGTGGGCGTAGATACACGAGCAACACCATGAGTCCCCAGCATATTCTGCTGATCGAAGACAGCGACGAGGATGTGGCTGCGACGGTGCGCGGGATGCGCCGCGAGGATCTCGACATTGTGCTAAACCGCTGCAAGACAGGAGATCAGGCGCTGGATTACCTGTATCAGCGGGGGCGCTATGCCGAGACGATTATGGCACCGCGCCCTCATTTGATCTTGCTCGATCTGAATCTTCCGGGCACGGATGGGCGCTCGCTGCTGGCCGTGATCAAAGATGATGAGGATCTCAAGTCCATCCCGGTGATCGTCCTGACCACATCGAATAACCCGCAGGACATTGCCGCCTGCTACCGGCGCGGGGCCAACAGCTACCAGATCAAGCCGGTGGATTACGCCCGCTTTAAGCAGTCGCTCCAGACAATGATCTCCTACTGGTTCCAGACGGTAACCCTGCCCGACGCAGCAGACTAAAGTACGGGTGTCCATAGTACATGCGAAGAGACCGAGCAGCACGCTGTTCGGTCTCTTCGTTATGCGCCATGATCGAGTTTGTGCGAAAGAAGAGGCGAAGGGCAATCCTCGCGATCACTTAACGAAACCCAAATGTGTATACGTCACAGCAACACTTTTTCCAAATACGTCCTGTGCTACAGTCAGTTGCCTGAAGCTAAAGTTCTTAGAAGCTGTCTGAAAAGTCACCGCCCCTCTCCCAACCTCCCCCCGATGGGGAGTCGGCTCCCTCCCTCATCGGGGGAGGGCTGGGGAGGGGGAATCGCGGGATGAGTGACCTTTTCAGACAGTCTCTTAGGTCAGTAGAGCAGATGTAACGCTGTGGGTGGTCGTTATGTCCATGCCTAGAGGTAAGCTTTCAATGAGGAAAGATGTAAACCATGACTACGCAATTTGACTATCGCCGCCACGAATGGAACCTCATCCTCGGAGCCCCTAGTCTGACTGCGCTCATTCTCATTCAGGCAGATCCGTGTAGCCATCGTGTGGCGTATCAGAAGGTGCGCGCCGTCGTCACCGCCATTGAGGAGACGACATGTCAGGGTTCGGCAAGTGCGCTCATACGTTCAGTAACTGGGGCAGTACGTGCGGGGCAATCGCCGCTCTGGCCCACCGAGTATCCTCGTGACCTTCGTGATGTTCGCCACTGGGCGCTCGATGCTTGCCAGCAGGTAGCTGCCTTGCTGGCGCAAAAAGCACCGGAGGCCGAGGCCGAGGCATACACTCATTGGCTTATGTGTATTGGTCGGCGTGTGGCGATGATTCCTGATGACGATGTGATCCAGCCCCACGATCCCGATGGGCGCAATGCGCGGCGGCGCATCGCGCTTGAGGAGTTGGCCACTGCTCTTGATGCGCGGTCAGTCTACGATGAGTTCGTGTAGTGGTTCTATTCTCGGTTGGGAAGGAGGAATTGAGGCTTCGGCGGCTATTCCCTTCATGTCCGACGACGCACATTACCTGAGGCACACCAAGGAGATTTCCGAATGTCAACTGTAGGTATCCGGCGTGACGACTCGCACCCGGGACAACGATTGCCTGTTGAACACCTCTCTTTCACTGGGTTGCGCCGGAAACGCTGGCTACTGGTGCATCCCCGCAACCCGGCCCATCTGTTGGTGGAGTCTTATAGCAAGCCCAGCCTGCCCTTGGGTCTCCTGATGGTGGCGACGCTGGCCCAGCAGCATTTTGCTGTTGATCTACGCGATGAGCGTATCGGCGATACGTTGCCGGAGGATCTCTCGGACTACGATGTTGTGGCGATCACCGCACGCACGGTCAATGTGACGCGGGCCTACGAGATTGCTGATCAGGCGCTGGCGCAGGGCCGACGTGTGATTCTGGGCGGCGTCCACCCAACGATGGTGCCGGAAGAGGCCGGTCAGCACGCCACCACAGTGGTCATCGGTGAGATTGAGTCAGTCTGGGACGAGTTGGTCGCAGATGTTCAACACGACACGCTCCAGCCTATCTATCGTGCGCAGCACCTGAAGCCACTGACCGATGTCCAGCACGCCGATTTCGATCTGTTACGCGGGCCTGTCCGTCAGGGAAAGTATACGTTTCGTATCCCGCTGGTTGGTACCAAAGGTTGTCCGGTGGGCTGCACCTTCTGCTGCACTCCCCAAATCTATGGCAAAGTCTACCGCACCCGCACCCCGGAACACATCATTGATGAAATCCGCTACCATCAAGAGCGGCTGGGGCGGAAGGCGCTGCACTTCTCGTTTATGGACGACAATATCTCGGCCCGCTCGGGGTATGTGGAGGAGCTGTTTGAGCGCATGGTGGGGCTCGGCGTAACCTGGAACGCAAATATCTCGATGAATTTCCTTCAGCAGCCGCATATCCCGGAGTTGGCGCGGCGGGCCGGGTGTGAGGTGTTGAACATCGGCTTTGAGTCACTGGATCCAGAGACGATCAAGCAGGTGGGGAAGGGTTCAAACCGGATCAGCATGTACGATACGGTGGTGGCCAACGTCCAGCGCGAGGGGATCGCCGTCCAGGGCTACTTTATTTTTGGCCTTGACACCGATACCGAGGCGAGCTTCCAGCAGACCTACGACTTCATCATGCGCAACCGGATTGATCTGCCGGTCTTTACGCTCGCCACACCGTTTCCTGGGACGCCCTGGTACGATGAGATCGCGCCGCGCCTCCAACACCGTAATTGGGATAAGTACGATGTGCAACACTCGGTTTATGAGCCAGCGAAGATTGATCAGGAGCAACTGCTCACCAATTATATCAAACTCTATCGTGAGGTCTTCTCGTGGCGCGGGTTACGGCGTCGGCTGCGGTGGAACAGTCCGTCGTGGGTTTTGATGGGCAACCTGGGGATCCACTTCTTTGCACGGGGTCTGACGCCCCAGCAGTTTATCTGAGAATGCACCTTGTCCAAGCCGAGTAACGGCGGCGCACAGGCGCGTGCCAGAGGATTGACTGTATGGACTCATCCTCGCTCCATGTGCTGATCGTGGACGACTCGCCCGAAGATCGGCTGATTGTGCGTCGACTCCTGACCCGATCAAACTCCGGTACCTACACGATCACAGAGGTAGATCGCGGCGCACTCGTTCTCGCCGCGTACCAGGCCACCCGTCCCGATTGTGTGCTGCTTGACCATTACCTGCCTGATATGGATGGGCTAGAAGTTCTCGCTGCCCTGCGTGCGCAGAGCGATGTGCCCGTGATCGTCCTTACCGGCGCGACCCACGCAACGTATGCGAGGGAGAGGCCACTGTACGATACTCTCGATTCTCTGCCCAAGGGCATGCTCACAGCGGAGTGCCTGAGCCTGACTATTCAACGTGCGGTGACGGATGTACGTACCACCCGTGCGCGTGCATACGATCTGGCGCTGCTTTCGACGATGCTTGATACACTCCCCATCGGTGTGGGCGTACTTGATCATGAGTTGCGCTTTATCCAGGGGAATGCCACTCTCGCCACCCTGCTTGATCTCCCGGCAGCTACGCTGCGCGGGCAGCGCTTCACCGACGTCTGGCCTGACATGGCGTTGACGTTAGCTCCCCACTGCACATACATGCTGGCGACCAGTCAGCCCACTAGCCCGCATACAATGCTTGTCCCTGGCCCGCACGCCGAAGATGTACAGACGGTGTGGCCCCTATCGCTATACATGTGCGCCCCTAGCCCGCACGCCGGAGACGTACCTCGACTCTGGCACGTGAATGTTCAGTTGCTGACGCTGCCCGATATGGGAACGCCCGGTCTCTGCCTGGTCATTCATGTCGCAGGTGCTGCTTGAGTTAAGACATGGTTTCAGAGCGGCCCATTTTATTTTACACTCGTGACACGCCCTACCCCCCTAGCCCCCCGCAAGCGGGGGGAACAACGCACTATTCCCCCCCGCTTGCGGGGGGGCTAGGGGGGGAACTATAAAGTGCCTAAGGATACTATGTCATCCCTGCGTGACATCCCTAGCGTTGACCGTCTGCTGCTAGCCCTGCGTAGACGGGTCGCCGATGTGTCCCACGCGCTGCTGCGCGATGCGGCCCGTGCGGAGATTGATCTGCTGCGCAGCGAGATTCGGGGCGGGGCTGTCTTTCCTCAGGAAAGCCTGCTCAATCTGCTTGTTGATCGGGCAGCGACCCGACTCTCCTCCGAGATGGAGCCTTGCCTGCGCCCAGTGATTAATGCGAGCGGCGTGATCATTCAGACGAACCTGGGACGAGCGCCCCTGAGTGCGACAGCCCTGACGGCGATGGCGCGAGTAGGTGCGGGCTACGCGAACCTGGAATACGACCTGAAGGCGGGCGAGCGCGGCAGCCGCAACATTCACCTGGAGGCGCTGCTGTGTCGGCTGAGCGGTGCTGAATCTGCCTTGGCGGTGAACAATAACGCCGCCGCAATCTACCTCGCCCTGAGCGCACTGGCTGTTGGCCGCGAGGTGATTGTCTCACGCGGGCAGGCCGTCGAGATCGGTGGCGGCTTCCGCATCCCCGATGTACTGCGCCAGAGCGGGGCAACTCTGGTGGAGGTGGGGACGACCAACCGCACCTACGCCCTTGATTACGCGGAGGCAATTTCTGAGCGCACCGCGCTGCTGCTGCGCGTCCACACCAGCAACTTCCGTCTGGTGGGCTTTGTCCATGAGACTGGGCTGGCTGAACTGGCCGAGCTTGGCCACGCCAGAGGTGTGCCGGTGCTGGACGATCTGGGCAGTGGGACGCTGCTGCCCACCGCGCCCTATGGCCTCGCCAGTGAGCCGACTGTCTCAGAAAGCGTGGCCGCCGGTGCTGACCTCGTCACCTTCAGCGGCGACAAGCTGCTGGGTGGCCCGCAGGCCGGGCTGATCGTGGGCAAGAAGGAGTTGGTGGAACAACTCAAGCGGCACCCGCTGGCCCGCGCCCTGCGCCTGGATAAGACGACTATTGCGGGGCTAGAGGCAACCCTGCTGATCTACCTGCGTGGTCGCGCCATCGAAGAAATCCCGGTCTGGCAGATGATCGCCGCATCTCTGGATGGACTGCGGGCGCGGGCCGAGTCCTTGGCGATCCAGATCGCTCAGACCGGCGCGAATGTCGCTATCACCGATTGTGCCAGCGCCGTGGGTGGCGGATCTCTACCCGGCGCAACCCTGCCGAGCGCCGGGATAACTCTGGTTCCCGGCCCGCGTAGCGCCGACGAATGTGGCCGTCGCCTGCGAACGGGCCGCCCTGCCGTGGTGGCGCGAATAGCCGAGGGCCGGGTTGTCTTCGATCTCCGCACCGTGTTGCCCGAGCAGGATGCGGCCCTGGCGAGGGCGATTGTGGCGGCCTGCACTGCCGGCGAAAGCTGAGCCAGGCGTTGACCACGATCACAGCATTCCCTTGGTACTCGGCACCACTCCTTCCATGCGCGGATCGAGGCGGGTAGCGGCGTCGAGGGCGCGCCCGAATGCCTTGAAGATCGCCTCAATTTTGTGGTGGTCGTTGCGCCCGTAGAGTACCTGGGCGTGCAGGTTCAGCCGCCCGTGGGTGGCGACGCTCTCCAGCAAGTGAAAGATCAGGTCGGTGCCGAGTTGTCCTACCCGTGGGGTCGTAAAATCGGCCTGCACCACGCAATAGGGCCGACCGCCAAGGTCTATGGCGACCAGCGCCAGCGCCTCATCCATCGGCACAAAGCTATGCGCGGTGCGGACGAGTCCACGGCGCTCGCCAAGAGCCTCGTCGAGTGCGCGGCCCAGGCAGATGCAGGTATCCTCGGCGGTGTGATGCTCGTCAATATGCAGGTCGCCCTGCGCACGTACCTCCAGGTCGAACAATCCATGCTTGGCCCAAAGGGTGAGCATGTGATCAAGAAAGCCGATGCCGGTGTTCACCGCAGCATCGCCCACGCCATCAATGCGCAAGCTGAGGGTGATCGCGGTTTCGCCGGTGGTGCGGCTGATAGTTGATGCGCGTCCCATATTACTCACTTCGGTTCTGGCTACGCTCGGAGGAGAATCCCTCCGGGTAGCGGCGGCGTAGCTTCTCAATATTTTGGGCCATCACCTCGCCCATGCCTACGCCGAGGGCATCGCAGGCTAAGGCGGCGTACCAGAGTACATCGCCAAGCTCCTTGCGTAGCTCGGTCTCATCCAGAGCGTGGCCGTGAAACTCGGTTTTTTTCAGGGTATCGGCAAATTCACCCGCCTCGCCGCACAGCCCGAGGGCGGCGTTCAACAGGCGCTCGCGACGCTCGCGGCCAGGGGCCTCGGTGCGCAGGGCTAAGGTTTGGTACTCGTTGGCGTCCATGATCTTCCTTTCTGTCGCCGCCCAGCCCTCACCCCCCAGCCCCCTCTCCCAGAACGGGAGAGGGGGAGCTGAAAGCACTCTGGTGCAGAATCTCCCCTCTCCCCCGGTGGGAG
>Ga0208376_1000255_pt1 | contig 16853 bp, 15 predicted proteins | sample CryBogmetaGMA25M_FD_184548 | JGI IMG/M metagenome (GOLD analysis project Ga0208376, IMG submission 184548) | Freshwater microbial communities from Crystal Bog, Wisconsin, USA - MA2.5M (SPAdes) | ecosystem: Environmental > Aquatic > Freshwater > Lake | place: Crystal Bog, Wisconsin, USA...
GTGATGGTCGGTGTTATCGTAGCGAAATACGAGGGTGCCGCCGGGGTCGCTGTAATGGTAGGCGTAGGTCAGCCGCTCGATCATGATCTCGACATCGATATACTCGCGCACATGCAGCGTCGAGCCATCGAGCAACGCCAGCTCGCCACGGATGTAGCCCTCAAACGGGCCACGGATGTCGTAGGTGACGACGCTGGTTTGCACGATCACGGCGGCCTCGATGGTGGCCCTGATCTGCGTGAAATAGTCGTCAATCCGCAATGTGTAGCCCCCGCAGGGTGGTCGCCTTCTCGCGGAGGCGCTCCAGCATCTGTAGCTCGCCAATCCAGTCGATGGTATCGAGCGTCTCGGCCAGTTCCTCGTTCTGGAAGCGGCGGAGAAACTCATCTGAAGTCATGCCGTGCTGCTGCTCGAAGGCCGCCACCCGCTGCTCACCGCGCCGCACCCCGATCCCCAGCAGATCGATCTCGCGCTGAATCGCCGCCTCGATCAGGGGCCGGATGGGACGTGCGCCCTGACCCGTGATCGTAATCGTTGCGCTTGTCGCTGTCATCGTTGTACCTCCTCACGCCACATTATAGATAGGATTTACGCAGCAGCTTGGCTTTCTCGGCGGCGCTCTTTAGCCAAGCTGCACCAACGTGCCATTAGCCAGCAAGAACTCCACAAAGGGGCCGGGGACATCGAGATCGACCAGATCGACCGGGTGTTCGAGATCTGCGAGCAGACGCCCAAGCAGATGAAAAAAGTGCTGCGGCGGACATCCGCGCACCGCCAGATCAAGATCCGAGCCAGCGTGCATGGTTCCCGTTGCTGCCGAGCCAAACAGAAACACGGCCCGACAGCCCCCGGCTTTGAGGATCGTCGTTGCGTGTTCGAGGTCGCGTTGCACCGTTTCCGGGATACGGGTAAGACTTGGCGTCATATTTGCACCTCCTCACGCTCCATTATAGTCGCCTCACGCAGCAGCTTGGCTTTTTCGGCGGCGCTCTTTAGCCCAATCAGGCGAAAGGCCGTCAGGCGGTGCGCGGCGGGCGGCGGCGCGTTGCTGAGGGTGAACAGCACCGACTGCACCACCTCACCGCTGATCTCCTCAAACGCATTTGGCCCCAGATGTGCAACGCCCTCAATACCCGTCTCACGCAGCAGGCCGGTAAACTCCTGCTGATTCCGGGTCTCAGCCAGACGCTCATCAGGCACCGCCCGCAACTCGGCGAAGGAGCGCAGGAACATCCAGCTCTGCTGCGTCACCATTGCCACCCGTCCACTAGGGAGGCATAGCGCCAAACAGCGCAAGATGAAGGCGGCGTAGAGGTCGCGCTTCCCCGGCCTGTAGCGCTGCTCAACGTACCGCTTGAGCAGGTCAGGCATGTTCTTACTACCCATATACGGCGGGTTGGTTACCACCACGGCGTACCTGCGGTCGAGGAGTTGGAGCAAGCGCACGCCGCGCTCGGCCTCGCGGCCAAAGAGGGCGTCAGCGGGATCAGCGCTGGCGGCTTCGTCGTGGAAGCTTTGGGCTACTTGATCCAGCACCCGTTGCTTCAGCGCCGTCGGGTCGCGGCGGGCCAGATCGCCAGTATCGGTGTCGGGCGCATCAAACAGGTTCGTTTGGCGGGGAGCTTGAAGCTTGGAGATCGCCGCGTCAATCTCCGCACCAGGGCGCAGCAAGCTGCCCAGCAGTTCGGCCTGACCCAGGCTCGCGAAGATGCGCTCCAGCAGCGGGCGCAGGGGCCGATCCTCGGGATGGCGGGTCAGGTGGCGCTCTAGGGTCGTGTCGTCCAGGCCGCTCGGCGTGGTCGCCAAGTTGATCTGCGTGGGCATCCAGGTTGGCATCGACCGACGGCGGGCGCGGGCCTCGTCGCGTAGCAGTTCCAACGCACGCAGATAGAGTGTGAGCGCAGCCAGTTGAACGGCACGCGGGTCAATGTCAATCCCGTGCAGGTGGTGACGGAGGATCGCCTCGACGATCTGGCGGGTCTCCCACTCGGGGTGGCACTCGCGATACATCGCGACCAACAGGTCAAACGCCTCGCGCAGAAAGTGGCCCGACCCGACGCAGGGGTCAAGCACTGTCAGCATCTCCAGGCTTACCACGGTGGGTGCGGGCTGGCCCAGAGGCCGCTCTGCTGTCGGACGGATGTAATACTCCCAGCTCGCGGGCAGCGCACTGTCGGGATAGATCTCGTGATAGGATCGTCCCAAACTGTTCTGGAGTAGCCACTTGACCATGTATGGCTCGGTGAAGAGCTGGGTCGCGGCGGCAATCGTGGCCCGACTATCGGCCTTCTTACCCGCCTTGAAGCGGGCGAAGGCTGTGGCCTTGGCCTCCTCCTGGTAGAACTGGTAGGCCCAGCCGATGGCGTCGGGGTCGGCAAAGGCGGTATCAGTTTCCTCTGGCGTGGTGAAGGTGGGGCCGCGACCAATGCGCTCGACGCAGCGGCGCAGGGCGGATACGCTGGGGCGCAGCGTCATCACCGGGTCACTCGCACCGAAGAGGCCGGGGAGGGCCAGGGCCTGGGCCGCACACGCCTGCTCAACAACCTCCCACCAGCCGCCATCGGGGGCGGCCACGCGGGCCGGGTTGGTCTGGGCCAGCAGGTAGATCGCCTCAGAGACGCCGCCATAATCCTCGCTCGGACGCAGGGCACTGCTCACAAGCTGGCGGGCCTCCAGGGCGCGCAGGGCCACCAGGCGATTGATCCAGGAGTAGGATGCCTGCTCAACATACTCGGTGCGGGCCTGGGCGACCGGACGGCCCTGGCGACGGGCTTCCGCCAGGAATCGCTCGGCGGCCTCGTGGGCGCGCATCTCGGTGGGTGTGGCGTTGGGCAGCACATCAATGGGTTGAACCCGCCCATCGGGCAGCACGCCGATCCGCTCTAGCTCGCGGTCGAGGTCGCCGCGCACCGGCGTGCCATCCTTCTCGGTCGTGCCAAGCAGGTCGCGGCGCAGGTCACGGATGACAGCGGCCAGGATTTCTTTGTGCGGCTTGAGCATGAACGGCAATCCTCGTGTTGATGGAGCGAGCGAGAAGAACGCCCGACGAATGATGACGGTATGGCTTGCGCTGCTACAAGCCGCAATTGCGCCGATGCGTGTCGAGCGCATGCAGACGTGCCGCACTGCCCGCATCGTCGGGGAATGTCAGGTCACACGTACGCAGATCCGTGTAGCTATCTTGCACGTTATCCCTGAACACTACGCAGCGGCGCTCCGTGTCAATAGCAAGCAGCCCAAGATCGAACAACGTATGGATGTCCGCACGCAGGATGAGTCCGTTGGCGGGGTCATGGTTCTGACTGACGCAGTACGGGTCAATATGGGCGGCCTCAAGTGCTTCCGTGGCGCGGCAGCCGGTGACGAGACACTGGTTGCCAAAGATGACGAGCAGCCGGTCACGAAACTCTGGCTGTCCCTGGCGCGCCCGAATCGCGTCACGGATGACCTCTCTGGCATCGCGCAGGATCACCTGCGGTTGCGTGTGATCGTTGCCGCCCGTTCCTATCGTGGCGGTTCCTACGCCATCGTTACCGCCCGTTCCTATCGTGGCGGTTCCTGCCCCATTGCTGCCGCTGGTTCCTGTTGCGGTGGTTCCTGCCCCATCGTTACCGCCCGTTCCTATCGTGGCGGTTCCTGGCCCCGTATCGTTGCCGCCCGTTCCTATCGTGGCGGTTCCTGGCCCCATATCGTTGATAGGAGGCTGTGGCATCCGCTGCGTGCGGATGCGTTCCAGCTCACGACTGAGGTTCAGATCGAGCATATCAAGCTGCGTACCGAGCTGACTGCCCACACTGACACTTGGCAAATCGGGAAGTTCGGCCAGCAGGAGATCGAAGGGCTGGCGCAGGTATGGGGTGTATTCCTCCGTCTGCTCCGCGAACACGCCGATTGCCCCCAGCAGGTCGGGGATACGCACAATCGCAGTGGTCGCCCGGCGGCGGGCCTCGTCCGTCCAGCGTGCCATCTGCGCCGTCACGGCGGCCTCCGCTGCCTCGCGGGCGCGCACAAGCTCCACCCAGCGCGGCGGGTCGTAGCAGCGGCGATCACTCGCCAGGGAGCTGAAGGTACGCAGGAACGTCTGAAGCTCCGGCACGTTCAGGCTGGCGTTGATCATTGAGGTGTAGTAGTCGCGCACGCGGGGGAAATCGGAACCGTACCGCTGGCGAAACTGCTCCAGTTGTTCGAGCAACGCGAGAAGATCGAGTATCTGCGGGTGGCGATCCCCGAAGAGGGGCAGACGGGCAACCGGGGTGGGGCTGGCACTCACTTCAGTGACCACACTCAGCCCGGCGCTGAACTCCACCGGGAGCGGAAAGCTTGCCGCCGAGGCCCATTGCTGGATCGCCGCCCCGCGTATGGTGATCTCCCCCAGCCGCTCCCCGAGGGCATTATTCAGGGTGGCCGGGACGAGGGCGGGGCGGCTCCCGAAGAGGGTCTCGTAGAAGCCCCGCGCCGCAATGAGCTGCGGTGAATCAAGCTCGGCCCGCACGCCCAGCAAACGCATGTGCCGGAATCGCTGATCGCGAGTCAGAGCAAGCGTCGCATCAGGATCCTGCGGGTCGGTGATGATTCGGCCCTCCACGATCAGCTTCGCCAGACCCGCCCGCAACAGCAGGGCCATCGCCACCGTCACCGCACCACCATCCCATCCGTAGGGTGGATCCTCAAAGATTCGCCGGATCTCGACGGCTTCCACCGGCGGACGGTCGGCATGTTCCGGGGGCAAACTGCCGCGTACCGCGCTCAGCAGCGGACTGCTCGGGTTCAGTGAGCCGTCGCCATTCACCACATGGAGCAGTTGAATGTCCATATTCGTGTAGGTGCCGTTGAGCGCGGCGCGTACCGCTGTTTCGACACTCGCGACGCGGTGCGGCACCTCGCTGAGCCGACTGTAGATCAGGGGCAGCAACTGCGTCATCATGCTACGCACCGCGTCACCGCTGCCGCTGCTCGGATAGTACGACGAGCCGCGAAAGAAGATCTGGGCACCCCGCATCGCCGTGCGCAAGTGGACACGCACCGCCGTCAGGTGGCCCGACAGATCGTGGGTCTTCGCCTGGCGGGCTACCTCGGCGTCGGAACCCGCCGGGTTCGCGGCGATGATCCGATCGGCGATCTCTTTCGTGGCCACATAGAGCGAGAGCGCATCGCGCAGGGGTTTCACCTCATCCATGCGCAGGAAGAAGGTTTCCGGTTCTTGGTTCGCACGCTGGCGCATCACCTCATCATCGGCGATCCCTGGGTCAAGCGATCGCTGGATTGGCGAGAGAATGTGGACGGCCACGCGTGACGGGCCGGGCTGAAGCGGGCGTCCGTCCATCAGCAGCTTAATCTTAATCTGGCGTCCCTGCCCCTGGAGTTGCGCGAGCTGAAACATATCGTCGCTCTCGACATCCTTGAGCGCCTGAGAGAGAACCGGGGTGGCCAACCGCAACTCGTGCTGGCGCTCGCGCACTTTGTCCTGGAATGAGCGCTGCTGGGTGCTGAGGAACGCATAGGTTTCGCCGACCTGCTTAGCGTAGCCCGCATCAATCAGGCGGTCGAGTTCCGGCCTGATCCGGGCGGCGAGGGCGGTGAGGTGCTCGTCAAGGCTCGTCACGAGGGCACGGGCGAGGTTCTCCGGTGTGCAGGGAATATGTGTCGCCTGTCCCAGCAGGTACAGGGCCACGGCGACATCAGCGGTCAATGGCGTGGCATCGGGTACCTTATGGGGGATGCTGTTGATGTCGGTTTTCGTCTCGACAGACACATCCGCCACCAATTGTGGGTAGAGATCGACAAGGTTCAGGAGGCGACCGACCGGGGTATGCAGCAGGTCAGGCGTATCGAGGATCGCGCCCTGGATCACCGAAATCATCGTGCGGGTCGCACCGGTCAACGCATCGCCGCGTCCGGCGGCCTGAGCGATTCCCTTGACCATATCGGGCACCACATCGATCATCCACGGGAGGTAGGGGTAGCAGGTGGGGAACAGATCATCGGTCGGCACCGGGTACACCCGTGCGGTTCCTTTCACGCTGCCGAGATCGGCAATGTGGCCGGTACGCGCGGTGAAGCGGGCCGCGAGTTCCGCCCGCCCCGCCGGATTCTTCTGGAGCAACCGCGCCTCGACGACGTGGCTCATATCGTCATTGCTCAGCTTGATCTTCTGCGAGAAGCGCTGGTTAATTTTTGCGTACTGCTCCTGCTGAACGCTGGCCTGGAGCGCCTGAATGTCGCCGTGGGCTGTCACGGCAATCCAAACCCGACCCTCGCCCACGATGGCGGCGGTCTCGATGAGCGCCTGCACCTGCTGACCCCGCTGATTACTGTCACCACTGGCCATCCACTGGCCGATCTCATCAAGCTGGAGCAGCACGCGGTGGCGGCGTCCATCGGCGTCGCGGAGCCGACACCAACTCACCATGCGTTCGATCACATCACTCGGAGTCATGCCTGCCTGGGTGGCAGCAGTGACGGTACGCTGTACCGCCGCGCGCCCATCTGCAAAGTGATCCGGGAGGACATCGGCGGCGGCCTGCATCAACGTATCAATGTAGTAGGCGGTATCGCGCTGGAGTCGATCCCAGCGCTTGCCCGACAGTTCCTCGGCTCGACGGTGGAACGCCTCCTGCTGGCCTGCCTGATCAAGGTAATACTCCACGCCCCAGGCGAGCGCCCAGTTGCGGGTATAGCCTCGCTGAAACGCAAAGAGTTTGAAGGTAATCAGTGCCAGGCTATCGGCACTCGACCCCTCCAGCGCATGGATATTGCTTCCGATCGCGGAGGTCGTCGTCGTGCGACGGATGACGGTGAGCAGACGCTGAATCTCGTTGCGGTCGCGGCTCCCCGCAGGGAGGCGGCTCAGGAAAAGTTCGTGGACGGACTGACCCGCGAGATCACCACCTTCGAGGATAAGGCCCAGCACCTTCATCAGCAGTGACTTGCCCGAGCCAAAGAATCCGCTGATCCAGATTCCCGGATCGCCCCCGGCGCGACCGTTCGCGGCCTCCGCCCATCCGTCGAGAACCTGGCGCAGATGCTGTTCCCACTGCGGCGTAACAATCAGGTTCCGCAGTTCATCAAGCATCCGCTCCGGGTCGCGGTCGGCCACCTTCACCACCGGCTCGATCCGAACGCTGATATGTGTGGCGAAGGTCTCGATAATCTGCACTTAAACATCCTCTCCCCGATACATCAGCAACGGCTGCGGTGTTTGTGTGAGAAAGTAGTAGGTGCGGCTGGTGTGGGGCACCCGAAAGCCCGGCACAAATAGCACGATCGGGACAGGGCGACCCGTGGCTGGGTTGTCCAAACGATGTTCCGCACACTGCTCCATCACCACCGTGGGGTTTGTCAGTGGATGAAGCGCGGCAAGTCCCTCAAGGAGAATCAGCGGGCGGAGGCCAGGCGGGGTCGTCTCCACCGCTTGCTGCATGGCACACCGCAGTTCATCCTGCCAGAGGGCGGCAATGTCGCTCGGGGCGGTCGTGGAAATGGCGAGGTCGGGGTTGGTAAGGGTCGCCTCGCGCCCCTCCTCCTCACCACTCAGCGTGTCCAGCGTCAGGTGCAACAGATCGATCCGGACGGGGTGCAGTGACGGAATCACGGTAAACATCTCATCAATCCGGCGACGCACCTGTAAGTCCGCATCCGGGGGATAGACCATGTACAGGTAGGGACGACCCGTACTCTGCCCGAGGCCATCATAGGAACTCTGCACGCGCGTGCGCAGGAAAGCAAGCCGTTGTTCCAGGTGTTCCATCACTCCCCATTACTCCGTCATACGAGGGTGGCACGCTGCGTTCGAACACGCTCAGGCGACATGAGCCAGAGCCGCCAGTCGGGATGGTCGGAGATACGGGATGCAGAAACACCCTCCTCCGTGAGCACGCGATCCAGGTGGCGACACGCGGAGACATCGACCGCCGGTTCGACGATCTGCCGGATCGTCCGACCCGTAAGGAGTCCATAGTCGCACAAGGTGGTCAGCAGGTTTCCCGCCAGCTTCACCCGCGTCTCATAGCTCCAATTCCCGACCTCGGCGTGTCGTGCGGTTAAATGGGTGAGAAACGCGAGTGTGGTATCGCGGCTGATGTGCAGCTCACCACTCCGCCAGCGCGGGACAATGAGATCCTGCACGACATCGTAGAGGAGTGTCTCCTGGCGTGCGTGATGCATGAGAAGGAGGACACGCAACCGGCGGAGATCGTCCTGCTGGCTTGCGTGCACGAGGTCGTCCAACACCCAGGTTGGCGGATTCCAACGTGTGAGGCGCACCTGTACATGACGAGCGATGACCTCGCGGGTCTCGCGGGAGCGCTGGGGGAGCAGCCGATCAATAAGGTCGGCGCGTGCCTGCGCTACCGAACCGACGATACCGTAAGCGCGGAGAAAAAGCCGCGTTTCGGCAATCAGCCCATTTTTTGAGGCGACCGTGGGAAGATACGGCCCCGTCGCTCGCCACGCACACACCACAGGGGATGTGGTCATGATGTCCATCGCACGCTCAGAAGCGCACACCACGAGCGCACGGAAGTTCTATTCATAAGAATCCGGCGCGGAAACCCGCCCCTTTAGGGGTGGGAGGAAGCGCCGCCTTCGGGGTAGGTGTAGCCATCTGCTCGATGCAGATGGCGACAGAAGCGAGAGTGGATGCCCTGTATCGTCTTGGTACTGGTAGTGATGTTGAACGAGCCAGATGCCCGCACGGCCACTCGCCCTAGGTAGACCCCCTGCTTCGTGCCGGTCGTGACGACAGCACGCACCATATCGCCCGTCTTGAATCCCTTCACCACCCGAGCGCCTTTCGGTCCGGTGCGTGGGAAGCCGTACCTGTCCATCCGGCACATCTGACGCGATCCGTGGCCAGTGGCGGTGATCAGGAGTGGGCGCACCCAACAAGTATCCAGGTACTCGGGCGTGCTGGCCCCGACACAGGCCGCGTCGTGCCAGTGGGCCTTCGCCAGTCCCAGGCGCGTCCGGTTGTACTTCGTGCACCCTCCGGTGCCAACCTCGACCGGCAGGCCGGTCGCGACAAGTCGCTGATACATCGCCCAGCGGGTTGTGTTGACCGCTGCGGCATCCTTCAGCGGGCGGCGGGCCTGCGCCTGCACGTCTGGGTGTCCAAACTCGATCGCCGTTTGCGTCCCCTTGCGGGTGTTGCACGGTTCGCATGCCAGGGTGAGGTTCGCGACGCGGTCGCTTCCGCCCCGAGCCCTCGGTACGATATGCTCCACCTGGAGCGGCGTGTTGCTCGCGCCGCAGTAGACGCAGCGGCGGCCCCACTTCTCCAGGAGATATTCCCGTACCTCGTATCCCGCCAACGTCCCCTGCTGGTACGCCACGCCGCTGATCTCGGCGTTCTCTATCAGTTGCGTGTCAAAGCGCACCAGTTCCATACTGATTGTGGTGAGAGGGATAGACCGCCGTAGACGAGTGATCCAGGTGAGTGTCGTATCAACCCGATGCTGGAGGCTCGGGGCCAGCCACCCAGCGGGTCGCCGCCGGTTGAGGAATCGCGGCTGGCGGTAGCGCGTTTTGCGCTGCCGCCTGCTGCGGCGGCTGGCCCGACGACTGCGCAAGGCATCGCGAATCGCCTGCCCTCGGTGGGTCAGTTCGGCCCCAAACACGACATACCAGTCGCTTCCGCCACCACCGCAATGCCCGTGGTCTTGGAGCCAGGGTCGAGCTTCACTCGATGAGGATGGGTGATGCTTTCCGCAGCGGTGCGGTCGTGCAGGATGATGGTGAACGGATATTTCCGAAAGACCGAGGCTCGCCCACGATTCAGGAGTTGATCTGCCCGATGGAGCGTGGTCGGATCGAGTGGTGTTCGGTCGGTTGCGAGAACAAAAACCATAAGGATTACTCCTCAGTCCCCGTGCAGGGTACGTTCGCCTCGTCAATGTCCTTGGGGCTTGTCATGCCCGCTACCTCCTGCCCTTGCCCCAGGCAGGTGTGATAACGGGCGATAGAGCGGCAGGCTGGCGGGGCACCTACCGGTATCGTGACCCGAAGAACGTAGCCCATTCCTGGGCTGAGACTGGTCAACTCAGGCGTGTGATTACTCACAAGCCACCCCGTTTACGGGGTGGTAGTTGACCGACAAGAACCGGTGAGGGATGACGATCTGGCAGCGGGAGCGGCTGTTCGACGGACGCAAGCAGAGCATCCAGATCGGCGCGCTTGTAGAGGCGATGCCTGTTGACCGGATGGCGGTAAGTCACGAGCTTCCCTGAGCGTTCCCAGTTGCGCAGCGTGGTCTCCGATACGCCGAGGACCGCAGCCGCCGCCTTGATACGGAGGTACTCCTGAAATCCCATCGCGGTGCCTTTCGCTACGCGGCCACGAACAGCGCACGAAACCCTATCAACTGCTATCAGGAACATGCAAAAGATGCACCCCCATCTGACCGTAGCATACCATACCAAACACGCATACGGGAGGCCAGTTCCTCACAGATTGTGTACCGATTGCCGCATGAGTGACCCGTTCAGATTGTCAGATTCAGGTCGTCGTTGGATTAGTACGCGCCGACGCGCACATCGTTTTACGATCTGAGAAGGCAGCACAATGAGACGATACTATCGCACATCGCGCATCCATGCTATGCTGCGCATACACAACGAACCGCGATGCAACACACCGAGCGCCCGTCGTGCGGCATCGTACCGCACGCGATACGAGGATGGGTCAATGCCTCCACGAACAAACCTCAATCTGAACGTCGATCTCCACCATGGTGTCGTACCGATCTCCAAAGCGGCCTCGTCGCTGGCCGCGCTGATGAAGCGCACCAACACCACCGGCCAGCCCGTGGTCGTAACGCAGAAGGGCTATCCCACCGGGGTGATGCTCTCCATTGAGCTATTCAGCGCGCTCAAAGACATGGCCGACACAGCGGACGAGCCACTGGCGCTGCCCGCGCCAACGACCAGCGAGGGGGACGAGGACGAACTGCCCGAGGAGTCTGCGCCAAGCGACGAGTAGGAGGTCGCCGCGCTTGCAGCCGAACGCACCAGCCCGTAACAACGTGGGGCTGTGAAGGGGAGGTGGTCGCCTAGCGGCGACGGATCCCGGACACTGGATTGACCGCACCACCTCCACGCACAGAGCCACGCCCAATAGTGCTGGCTGCTTCGCTCTCCCCAGCGCGAGATCAATGACCTCTTCAATATCAAGCCACGGATCCGGGATTGTGGGCAGCCGAGATGTCATTCAGGGTCTCGCGCCTCAACCGAATCGTGGACGATCCCCGGCAACACCTAGTTCGTCGGCGCAGTCGCCCCGTAACCGCTTGCCAACATCCGAATGACTCAGATGGCGGGGTCAGATTGCTTGCGTCGCTGGTAATCTCGCCCCGTCGAAAGGTGGCCTACCCATGCGATCACGGCTGTTGAAACTGGCACCGCTGCTCGCGCTCCTCGCGCCCCTCGTACTCCTCGCGCTCGTGCCGCGCTCCATAGACGCCCAGCCCCTGCGGCTTCCCGAGGTGCGCCTGGCCAGCGCCACGCCCACGTCTGCCTTGTTCCTCTCGCCCTCCCCGGTCAACAACACCAGCGACTCAAGCATCGCGATGGATGCGGCAGGCGGGATACACGTTGCGGTCTCCGCCTACACGAGCAATGCGGTTGGGACTCCCGCCTACTATGCCTACTGCGCCGCTGGCTGCGCCGATAGCGCCCACTGGACAATGACCCCCGTGGGTGAACTGGGGATCTACGGCGGGCACGCGGCCTTGGCACTATCGCCTGACGGACATCCGCGCATGGTTTGGTACCGCTATGACTATACGGGATTCCTCATCAAAACATACTACCAGTACGCTGAGTGTAACCATGATGGATGCAGTGACAACGCCAACTGGACGACTACGGACATCACCGCGCCCACAAACGGGTCGAGCCCGAGTGGCACACGCTATTTTGCCCTCGACCCCCAAGGTCGCCCCCGCCTCATCATCAGCGATGACCGGAATAGTCAGTCCGGTCTGTATTACGCGGCATGCGATAGTGGCTGTACCACCAAGGCCAACTGGAGCGAGACACTGATCAATCCTAACCCGGCGAGCGATGAACTGACCTTTACCTCCATGGGTGCGCCGCGTCTAGCCGCCATCCGCACGGATGCGAACAATCAGCACTGGGCGACCTATACCGAGTGCAACAGTGCCTGCACGAACGCCGCGAGCTGGATCACGACGCAGATCTTCCAGGTAGCAACGACCAATGCGAGTCTCTCGCTGCAGATCGACTCGCAGAATCGGCCACGTATGGCCGTCTACAGCGGTCGCTCCGTCAGCGGCAACCCGCAGAACGATGGGCTGTCCTACTTCTGGTGTAACACCCAGGACTGTCAGACGCAGGCCAGTTGGTCGCACTCCGCTATGGGCCTGCCCACCAGCAATGGTCAAGATGTCGTGCTGAAACTTGATCGCCAGGATCAGCCCCGCATGGCCTACTACAGCGAAGACCTTTCACCAGGAATGGGGCTGGGCTATGCGGCTTGTACCGCCGGCTGTGAGACACCATCACCGACATGGCAGAACCAGATTATCGAGACAAACAAGGATCTTGATCTGAGCAACCCTATTCCAATCACGTCGGGCTGTATGATCTCATTGTGGGTGTTCGTCGGCGAGAAACCATCACTTGCGCTCGACGCTACCGGCGTGGGGCAGATCAGCTTCAATGTCACCCACGGACAGAACGGGGGCGTGTCAGGCGCTCGTCGACGTGAAGATGGTGCGCTTTGCCACCCTGGGGGCACGTGGAGCCAGCGTTCGTGCGTACTTGCCAATGATGCTTCGTTAGCGAGCGGCTGGCTACTGCAGGGTCAGGCTCACACCATCGCAATGCGGTTGCAGCTTTGAACGGAATATCCGCTGTCTCAATGGAATCAGGGACGCAGTTCAGATCGGTCGATGTGATGACGCGGCGCGACTCCCTGACCATATTAGGCATGAAAGGCGGTGTCAAAGGATTCCACCAAGGTGCAACATTCGTCCAGCGTCAGACTGGTAAAATCCAACACATCGTCGGAATTGTCCGCCAGATCCGCAAACCGTAACCCTGCCATTGTCGGTACCTCAAACCGGAATAAACTCTAATGACCAGCTATGATGATCTTCGCATGCCCCCCGTCCTGGCTGCACGGACAGCCCTCAACCGTATGGCGGGGTGGCTACGTCGCGATGCGCTGTCCATCCTGCTGTTTGCTGCCCTCAGCCTCGCTATCATGGCCCCCGTCCTCCGCAGCCCGCGCACCCAGGTGATCGGCAACGCAGGTGATATCTACCAGCACGTCTATATGACTGGCTGGGTGGCGCAGGCGCTGCTGCTCGGCAAGGTGCCATTCATCGACCCGCGGCTCAACTTCCCAGATACCCTCTACCTGACAGCGACCGACGTGCCGTTGCTGAGCCTTGTCGCTGTTGCGCCGGCATCCTGGGCGTTTGGCCCGACCTTCGGCTACAACCTGATGGTGCTGGCCGCCCATATCCTCTCTGGCTACCTGATGTACCTCTGGGCGCGCAGCCTCACCGGCAGCCGGACTGGGGGGGCGGTCGCGGGCGTCATCTTCCTACTCGCGCCCTACCGGGTGCTGCGGAGCACCGGCCACTCCACCCTGATGAGTACCTACATACTCGTACTCTTCTTCTGGGCTTTGGAGCACGCGCTAAGCGCGGCCCGCCCTAACCCCCGGCGGCTTGTGCTGCTCGGCTTTGCCACCCTCGCAGTGGGGCTGACCTCGCAATACTACCTAGTCATCTGCCTGATCACCGGCGCCGTCTACGCCCTGCTGCGCTTCGCGCAGCAGCCATCATCCCTGCTGCGCGCCGCCGGCCCGTTTGCCCTGAGCGTCGGCTGCGGCGCCCTGGTCAGCATGATCCCCTCGCTGATGACTCTCAGCACGGGTGTCTACGCGAAATACTCTATTGAGAATGACATCCGGGCCTGGTCGCTCGACCCGCTGAACTTCGTTACACCTGCGGCCATACACCCGCTTTGGGGTGCGTTCTTCCAGCGCCTGCACCCAGTGGGCAACTTGGGCGAGCAGACGCTCTACCTTGGCGTGGTGGCGCTGGGACTGGCCGGGGCCGGGCTAGTCCTTGGCTTCCGCCGGGGCCTACCGATCTGGACGTGGCTGGGCGTCGGGCTGGTCGCCGCGATCCTTGCAGTCGGCACTGATCTTCACATCAGCGGACGCGCTGTGTCGGATGAGCACCCGCTCTGGCTGCCCACATACTATCTCGCGAACCTGCCCCTGGTGAACATCGCACGGGTCTGGTCTCGCTTTGGCGAGGTGACACAGCTCTGTGTGACACTGCTCGCCGGCGTGGGCGCGGCTGGCCTGGCCGCACGAACAACGCGCCCGGCGTTCGTGGGCATGGCTCTCGTGACGCTTGTGACCATCGATTTCCTGCCGGGCGTCTTGCCGACGACCACCGTTATGCCGCAACCGATCGACCACTGGCTGGCCGCCCAGCCTGGGGACTTCGCCGTGGCATACCTGCCGCAGGGCGAGGTCAACCCAAACTACAAGGCCATGTACGGCTCGCTCTTCCACGGCAAGCATATGCCGGCCTTTAATCACCCCGAGCACCGCCCGCTGGCCTACCTCGACTTCCAGCGTCGCGCGTCTAGCTTTCCGGACTATAGCTCGGTCATAGCGCTGCGCAGTCTGCACCTGCGTTACCTACTGATCGATCGGAACGCCTATGATGGGGTGCGCTGGCCCGCGTGGGGTGAGGTCGAGGCGACTCTGCGCAGCTATCCCGATCTCCGTATCGTCGGCGAGGAGGGCGGCATCATGATCGTCGAGCTCCTGTAGCTGCGCAGCCGCGCCCCTAACTCTGTCTTAATGAAGACAGGTACTCAACCCAGATCTAGAGAGCGTTGCAGAATTCCCCGAACTATTCCGAATGCGAACTATCCCACCGAAAACAATCGCTGCGGGCTTGACAAACCGCCACTCTGAGGCATGATTCCGGTACGAACTCGACATCATTCTCAAGGAGGCGGTTATGATTCGTAGTATACCATCAACCCTGCGTGCGGGCACGGCGGATCTGCCGGTCGTGCCCCCCTGGATGCAGGCATGGTGCATCCTCTTTCTTGGCCCTATCCTTGTCTGGGCCGAGACCCGCATGTCTCGCTCTGTCCCGCTGCGCCGATCATCCCCTCGTTCACCTCTGTATCCGCTATGACCCCTCCGTCGTGGTGGATGCCTGCGCCAGTTTTCACGCCGATGTGTCTGGCCCCGGTGCCCCGATTACCTTCACCATCGAGCAGTTAGTACGCGCCGAGATCGTCCGCGTCTGGGCCGAGTCGTGTTCCGACCGCGATCGAGAGTGGCTCCTGACGACGAACCTCGTGGTGCGGTGGTTCGTCGGGATCTCCCTCTTCGCGCCGCAGATCCCCGACCATACCACCCTCGCTCGCTTCAATACCTGGATGCGTCAGTACGCCCCTGATGCCTGGTTCCGCGATGTGCTGCGCTTCCTGGGCCAGGTTGACCCCGAAGACTCGGCTACCACCCCCCAGATCCTCGATACTTTCGGCATGGCCGCCCCGGTCGCATGGCCACCGCGCACCGCCAATTTGCTCCTTGCCCTCTGCGACGACCTCATCCGTCATTGGCAGTCCGACGCCCCGCGCACGGCGCAGCAGGCCATCCCGCCCCTTGTCCTCGGCCCCATCCGGCATCCCCCGCATTATCTCGACGCCGTCGCCCGTCAGGCTCTGCTCGTGCAGGCCGTCGGGCTGAGCCAGCACCTGCATGCCTGTCTGACGCCGTATCTGTCGCACGTGGCGCTCGCCCGCCGCCGTCCGATCAGTCGTATCCTCGACGCTCTGGTGAAGGTGATCGCCGATGACGTAAAGTTTGATGGCAGTGGCTATCCCACCGAGCGCCCCAAAGACGAGAAAGGGCACTACCGCATCGGCAGCGCCACCGACCTCGATGCCACCTTCCGTCAGCACGATGACGACCTAACCTTGGGCTACAACGTCGCCATTGCGACGACCGGCACCCGCATTGTGGCGGCGGTTGTCCGCACCGGGGCGACCCCCGATAGTGAGGCACCGGCCACTCTGCTCCGCCAACAGATAGCAGCGGGTCAGGTGCTGCCTGCGCATGTGATTATGGATCGGGCGGCGGGCTGGGGGAAGTGCCGCGCTCAGGTGGACGTGATCAGCGAGGGGCAGACCATGCAGGTGGCGCTCATTCCGCCGGCCGGGGGGGCCGACCCGAATCGCTTCGGCCCGGCCAGTTTCCACCTCAACGCCGACCGCACCGCATGCACCTGTCCCCACGGCGTCGTCACCACCCGGATCGCGCCCAAGCGCAACGCCGAAGGACTGACGGCGCGCTATCTCGCCCGCGACTGTCAGGGCTGTCCCTTCTGGACGGGCTGCCGGGGCGAGCAGGGGAAGCCAAAGGCCCAACGCACCATCTTCTTTACCGACCACCATGCCTACCTGCGTCAGGCGGCGGTGTTCAACCAGACGCCCGAAGGTCGGGCGCTGCTGGCGCGGCGCTGGCAGGTCGAACCCACCGTGGCGTGGCTGACCCGCTACCAGGGCTGTCGGCGGGCGCGCTGCCTGGGGCAGGATGCCGCACAGTTCCAGGTCTTCCAGGCATGTGCGATGCGTAACCTGCTGCTCTGGCTGAACCGCGAGCAGCGGGGGCGGGCTGTCGCCGCCGCCTAATCTCCCGGCCCATCCCCGATTCTGTGGTACCTCTCGGTGCCGCAGGGAACGAATCTGCATCAAAAAGAGGGGTTTTTCGCTCAATCCGCACGAAACAGAGACGTTATCAGAGAAAACCTCTCATAAAGAGGTTGCTCACCCCGCATCCCCCCGCAT
>Ga0208376_1000257_pt1 | contig 16736 bp, 17 predicted proteins | sample CryBogmetaGMA25M_FD_184548 | JGI IMG/M metagenome (GOLD analysis project Ga0208376, IMG submission 184548) | Freshwater microbial communities from Crystal Bog, Wisconsin, USA - MA2.5M (SPAdes) | ecosystem: Environmental > Aquatic > Freshwater > Lake | place: Crystal Bog, Wisconsin, USA...
TCCTGGTTGGCAACCTCTGCGTAGAGCGTTATCAGGCGCTCGACAATGCGGCTCCAGCTAAACGGTGCGAGGTCGGCAGCCGCTGCGGGGGAGTGCGCGGCCTTCAATGTGGCTGCGGCCACCGCCTCGGCGGAGTCACCCGACACAATGCTGATATGGGCCGGCAGATGCGCCGCCAAGTCGCGAAATGCGGGGATGTCGTTACAGACAGCCTGACAGCCTTGCGCGAGCGCCTCGATAACCGTGATTCCGAATGCCTCAGCCGATGACATGGCCAGCATCACGCTCGCCCGCCGGTACCAGCCCGCGAGCTGATCATCGCTCACGGCACCCACAAAGGTGACGCGACCGGCAACGCCCAGGCGCTCGGCATGGGCCTGGAGATCCGCACGACATGGCCCTTCGCCCACAACTGCCAGGCGGTACGCAGTGGGGAGACGGGTCAGCGCAGCGATGACTCGGTCAACGCCCTTATATGCCTGGAGCCGACCAACCGCCAGGAGCAGGGTAGGATCGCGCTGTACGGCGTGCATGCCTGATGCGCCAGCGAGATCCACGCCATTAGGAATCACCGTGATGCGTTCGGGTTGCAGGCCGAAGCGGCTCAGCAGGCGGGCACGCTCGGCTGCGCTGACGCAGACGATGGCCCTGGCCCGCCGCAGGCTCCAGCGACCGACCACGGAGTAGGGCATATGGAGCAGGCCAGCGATGCGGCTGTGGGGCCGATCATTGAGGTGCGACGTGATCACAAGTCGCCCAGGGACGAGGGCCGCCGCTATCGGCAGCATGGCCGCGTGGTAGTTATGGACATGGATGATATCGAAGTTGGGGCAGTTGAGCAGACAGTCAGCGAGACCCAACGGCATGTGGTAGGCAGATGTTGGCCCCACCGCCTGCAGGCGATAGACAGGTACCGCATTGATCCGCTCAGCGGCGACCGCTCCCGGCATCGCCATTGTGATCACCACCACATCGTGGCCGTGGGCAACCAGTCCTTCGCTGATTGACTGCACGTGTCGCTCGACCCCGCCCCGCTGCGGGTAGTAGTGCGGCGTGATCTGTAAGATCCTCATGACGACCTGGCGTTCCTGATAGTGCTAACGGGAGGGGCGACAGGTGCGCGCATGGCGCGGTGCTGTGCCTCGGCCTTGCCGACAACGTACCCGCTGGCGGTGATCAGCAGGCCCGCCACAATTGCGCCCGCACGTAGCAGACCCGCGCCATCGCCCCGCAGGGCGTCGGCAATGCCGCGCACGACCCCCTGGGGCAATGTTCGCAGCGTGTAGGAGCGCTCGGTTGCCAGGCCATCGTGCGATCCGACCAACCCAGCGACCAGAGCCTTCGAGCGGCCCTCGTTATAGCAGCGCGAGCGAAAGTAGGCCCAGCGTGCCCGCGTGGCGGGGACCTGGTGGTTGACCCGAGCTTGCGGGTCGTACTGAAGAATACTTCCCGGCACCAGTTGCGCGAGGCGAATACAGAACTCCGTCTCCTCACAGCCCACCGGCAGCGTCCCCACTCGCCCCATACCGTTCTGGAAAGGGCCAGCCTGGACAAAGACCTCACGGCGGAACGACATGTTGCAGCCGATCAGGTTGCGCACCGGCGTGGGCGTGGTGGGCATCCCCCGGTAGGTGCACCCAATGACCCAGTCAAACTCAGCGGGGAACCATGTCGGGCGACCGCACTGCCAATCCGGCTCAATGGCTCCGCCCACCCCGAGGATACGTGGGTCGCTGTAGCATGCGCTGATCCGGGCCAGCCAATCAGGGGCGGCGGCGGCATCCTCGTCCATGAAAGCGATAATCGCGCCGTGTGCGGCGTCTAGCCCCGTATTGCGTGCGCCCGACAGGCCACGGGTATTGGTGTTGGCGATCACCGTGGCTGCAGCAATCTGCGCGTGCGCCCGTTCAAACAGGGCCGGGTTGTGGTCAATCACCACAATGATCTCATCAGGCGGCAGGCTTTGTCGCTGCATCGAATTGACCGCAGCACAAAGCGCATCCCAGCGTTGCTCGGTGTAGGCGCAGATAATAACCGAGATACCGCAGGTCGCCTCGGTCATATACTACCCACTTCGCGCTCAAGAAGCTCAATCTCTGCCGGATAATGTGGCTCGGTGTTCGGCCGGAAGTGGCCCATTGTCCTCAACACGGGGGCAGCAGGCTGTAACGGAGCCACAGGGATCATCGTGGACATTGTCCGCGTGGTGGGTGCATTCATGATGCTGCCCATACCCTCGCGCAGAATTGTCTTCAGCACGCGCCAGCCGTCGGCGAAGGTACGTAGATGACTGACACCGTGGATACGCTCGTGTTCAAAGCTCGGCACCTCGGTGATCCGCAGCCCAGCCTTCAGCGCCCGCACATTCATCATCGTCTCAATCTCAAAGCCATCGCCATCAAGGTCAAGTTGGGGCAGTACGTGCCGCCAGAAAGCGTTATAGCCGTAGCAGAGGTCGCTGTACTGGCCACCGAACAACAGCCGTACCGTCATCACAAAGCCCATATTGCCCATCCATCGCAGCGGTGACATATCGCTAGTTCCGCCACCCTGGAGGAATCGCGAGCCCTTCACAAAGTCGGCTCCGGCCATCAGCGCACCAATATACATCGGCATCTCGCGTGGGTCAGTTGAGCCGTCGGCATCCAGCATCACAATCACGTCGCCTGTGGCCGCAGCGAACCCGGTGCGCAGGGCTGCCCCCTTACCGCGCCCTTCCTGACAGACCACACGCACTCGCGGGTGCAACCCTAGCGCCACGTCTGCCGTCCCGTCGGTCGAGTGTCCATCAACAAGGATCACTTCGTGAACATCGTGCGAGATCTGCGGCAGCACATGGGGCAGGTTCTCCGCTTCGTTCCAGGCTGGTATTACCACGCTCACTAAGACCTTGTGCATACTGGTATTCCGTTCCTCATACACGTCTGGCAACGCTCTCGCCCACCAAATAATTCACGACCTACGTCTGCGGCCATATCGTCTGTAGCGGGGAGTGCCGCGACTCACAGAAGATCCTCTACTACTGGGGGTAAGACTATCAATGTACGCGCTAAAGCGAGGGTGTGGTGTACGTGCTGTCGCACAAGGGGCGATGGCAATGATTCTTATCCCGCTGGGTTATCAATTTTTAGAACGTGCAACATGTCAGAAAGGTTACGGGATGATAACAAATATGTAATCTTTCTAAACCGTACCGCACACGGTAGTACGATCAAACCTCCTACCGTCCGCACTGTCGGCATGCCATACCAGTACTCACGTCCATACGGAGTATAATCGGGTGACAATTGCTCCGTCTCTGTATATGCTCCTCCCCAGCCAGATCTACGACCCCCGAGATTGCCACCGTGAAGGAATGCTATGCTCACCTACCCCTTGCTCCACCCCGAGGTACTGCGCGCCTTGGGCGAGGCCGGTCACGGCGCCCAAGTGTTGATCGCTGACGGAAACTATCCCCTGGCTACGCGCTCAAGCCAGACCTGCCGACGTGTCTACCTGAACTTGGCCCCCGACCTGCTACGCGCCACCGATGTCCTTGCGGTGCTGGCGGGTGCCATCCCGATTGAGTCCGCTCATGTCATGGTGCCCGACGATGGCCCTGAGCCGCCAATCTTCGCCGAGTTCCGTCAGATCTTGCCCGGCGTAGCACTTCAGATCCACGAGCGGTTCGCCTTCTACGACTTGGCCCGTGGCCCCGATTTGGCCCTGGCCATCGCCACCGGCGAGCGGCGGATCTACGCCAATATTTTGCTCACTATCGGCGTTGTGCCGCCTGAGTAGCACCTGCCCTATGGCGCGATACGTCGCCAAATGCTAAGATGTGGGCCATGGTGATCGCCCACCTTCTTGCGCTGAACGAAATGATTGAGCCAGACTCGTTGGGATCTGAAAAAGACTATCGCGTCAGTAGCTCAATCATTCCGCTTAGCGCGTTATTGCGCTGAGGCTCTCATGCTGCGTCTCTCACGGATGCTCTCTGGCGGCTACCTTCTGCTGGCCCTGTTGATCACGCTCGTTACGCTATTTGTCGGCCCCCTTGGGTGGGCACCCTTCCAGCTTGCCACGATTGGCCCCGGCAGCGCGCCCGTAGTCGTCACGGTTGTCTATAGCACGGAAAAGGAGCAGTGGCTGAAGGATGCCGCCACCCGCTTCGCGGCCACCAATCCCCATATTGGCGGGAGAGCCATCCAGATCGTGCTTGAGGGCAAGGCTTCGCGTGAGATGGTCACGGATATTGTGCAGGGTAGCTACCAGCCAACGGTGGTTAGCCCGGCCAGCATGATGCAGGTCGATCAGCTCCGCACAGCGTGGATGGTCGCCAAGGGGGCCAAGGGGGGCATGATTATCGCTGCCGAGGCTCCCAAGTCGCTGGTGATCACCCCCCTGGTGCTGCTGGCCTGGCGGGATCGCGCCGCCCCGATTGAGCAGGCTTCTCCCAACGACTACTGGATGTCCATCCAGTCCGCACTGGTTGCGTCTGGGGGCCGCATGCACTTTGGCCATACCAATCCCGAGTCCTCGAACAGCGGATTCATGACTCTGCTGCTGCTCGCTGACGGCTACGGTAGCGTGAATGAGGAAACTGCCAAATCGCCTGCATTCCTTGATTGGCTGCGCGGCGTGGAGCGTGCGGTGCCTCAAGGTGAGGAGAGTACCGGCACTCTGGCAACCGATATGCTTCGCTTCGGGCCAAGCAAGTACGACTTCGTCGCCGTCTATGAGAACTTGGCTATCGGGGCGCTGGGGCTACCAAAGGCCAGTGAAAACGGTGGCCTGCATGTCTTCTACCCACCCACGACTATTCTGAGTGAACATCCCTACGCGCTGCTCAACGCGCCCTGGGTCACACCCGAGCAGAGCAAGGCGGCCATCCAGTTCCGCGACTTCCTGCTTTCGCCTGAGATCCAGCAACTCGCCCTCCAGCAGTACGGTTTCCGCCCCGCTAGCCCGCAGGTGCAGATTACCCCCGGCGATACGACGAATCCCTTTGTCCGTTATGCCGATAGGGGGGTTCAGATCGCCATCCCGAATCAGTTGAGCATCCCTGCCGATGAGGTGACCACGGCGCTGCTCGCCGCGTGGAAGGCAGCCAGCCAGTGACACCATCTTTCTGACGGAGTATGTCATGCTGAGCGAAGCGAAGCATCTATTCCAACATCCTGGCAGACCCTTCGCTTCGCTCAGGGTGACAGGACTATGAGAGATTGATCTGGAAAAGGATATATCTATGCGACGAATCTCCATCCTGCTCCTAGTGACCATGTTCGCCAGCGCTATCTCCGCCTGCGGTGGATCGCCTGGCAGTAGCAGCGGCGGCAGCGGCAGCACCACGCCCGCGAATGCCTTGAATATCAGCATCGCCTACAGTCCCGAGAAGGAGACCTGGCTCACTGAGCGTATCACCACCTTCAACAGCCAAAAGGTGAAGGCCGGCGATAAGCCGATCTTCGTGACCGGCACCAACAAGTCGTCGGGAGCTGCGCGTACCGAGATCAAGAACGGCAGCCTAAAAACCACCGTCTGGAGTCCTTCGGCCAGCACGTGGCTAGAGGTCCTCAAGCAGGAGTCTAATAACCAGGGCGTGGCCGTTTCGAGCGAGCCACTGGTCCTCACCCCGGTGGTGATCGGCATGTGGAAGCCGATGGCCGAGGCTCTCGGCTGGCCAAACAAACCGATTGGCTGGAGCGATATGCTCGGTCTGATCAAGGATCCGCAAGGCTGGGGCAAGTTTGGCCACCCCGAGTGGGGCCGCTTCTCCTGGGGCCACACCGACCCCGAGATCAGCACCAGCGCCCTCAGCACCCTGATCGCCGAGTTCTACGCCGCTACCAACAAGCAGCAGGGTCTCACCGCTGCCGACGTGCAGAGCGCCCAATCTCAGCAGTTTGTCCGCGATCTTGGCCAGGGTATCAAGCACTATGGCTACAACACGCTGATCTTCAGCCAGAACATGAAGAAGTTCGGCATGAGCTATATCTCGGCCTTCCCGATGGAGGAGATTACGCTGATTGACTTTAACAAGGTTGATCCGCCCACCACGCCTCTGGTGGCGATCTACCCCAAAGAGGGCACCTTCTGGCACGACGATCCCTACATTGTGATGGCCTCGGCCAGCCCCGAGGAGCGGCAAGCCGCCAAGGTGTTCTACGACTTCCTGCTGACTGACGAGAGCCAGCGTAAGGCCATGGGCTACGGCTTTCGCCCAGCTAATGTGAATGTGCCGCTGGCCGATCCGATTAGCCCGATCTACGGCGTGCAGCCCCAGGGCGTGCAAACGATTCTGGAGGCTCCCAAGGCCGATGTGATCGTCGCCGTAAAAAACTCCTGGGCGGTCAACCGCAAACGGGCCGACATCATGCTCGTGGTTGACGTTTCGGGATCAATGGAAGGCGATAAGCTGGAGTCGACCAAGGCCGGTATGGAAAGCTTCCTGCTGCGCATTCTGCCCGACGACCGTGTGGGCCTGATCACCTTCTCGAACAGCGCCACCCAGGTTGTGCCGCCTGCATCGTTGAAGGACAACCGTATCGCCCTCCAGACCGCTATCGGCCAGATGCGCGCTAGTGGAAAAACAGCAGTCTTCGACGCCATTGATCTGGCTCGCCAGTCCCTCGCCAGCTTGTCGCGAACCGGGGAAGAGCGCATTCAGGCAATTGTGCTGCTCTCCGACGGTGCCGACAACTCCAGCAACCTGAGCATTGATGCGATTAAGGGCAGCTTTGATGAGACCGGCGTGAGCATCTTTCCAGTGGCCTATGGTGCCGACGCCGACCGTGGCATCCTTGATGCGATTGCCGAGTTCTCGCGCACCATCGTTGTTGTCGGCGACACCGGCGACATCGCCCAGATCTTCGAGAACCTGAGTCGATATTTTTAACAAGACGAGGGGCGCAGCTGCGGGCGTGGCTCGCGGCTGCGCCCCTGCTGCGCCGATAAAATTATGAAAAACGTCATCATCGCCGCAACCCGGCCCCTGCACATCACCGTCTTGTTGGCGTCGGTCTTCGGTGGGCTGGCGGTGGCGATCTGGCTGCTGCCCCTGGGCCTTATTGCCTACATTGCAGCCGTGTTTCTGGCCGCCCGCGATCCCGACCTTACGGTGGTTGCGCAGCGCCCGGTTGCCATGCCGAAGCTCACCAGTCCCACTTTTCGGGCTATCGTCACCGAGATTGATCGCTCGCAGCGCGAGGTTGAGCGTTCGGTAGAGGCTGCGCCTGGGCCACTGGCCAACGCCCTGCGCCCGGTGGTCGCCCAGAGCCGCGAACTCGTCACCGAGGCCCACGATCTGGCCAGCAAGGGCCAGATCATCGAGCAGTATCTCGCCACCACAAACCCGCGCCAACTCCAAGATCAGATTAAGGGTATTGACGCCCAGATCGCCACTACAAGGGACTCCTACACCATCCAGCAACTCCAGGAGACTCGCGGTGCCCTGGCGAATCGCCAGCGTAACGCAGCCGATCTGGCAACCTACATCGGGCGGATCAATGCCCAGCTCGCCAATATTGACGCCAGCCTGGATAACGTCTTGGCCGAAACTGTCCGTCTCCGCACCGCAGATGCCGTAGCTGCCAGCTCAATGAGCGGCCAAGTAGCTGACCGTCTGCGCGATATGAAGGCCGATATGGACGCATTCCAGCGCGTGCTTGATAGCGCAATGACAGGCATATAACCGCTAGCCGTTAGCCGCTAGCCGTTAGCCGCCATTTTCATTGCGATGGTGTGCGCCCCGCACATGGATGTCTGGATTCGGTGGCTTTTGCCGACGAGGGCCGGAGGCTTCATCCCCCGGCGGGCGATGGGATAGGCGAATAAAAATATGCCCATATCCTATCCCATTTTGATGAGAAAAATAGCATTGATTGTGTAGAGTAGGGGGCTAGCCAAATTGGTTAAAAAGTGGTAATATATCATCCGTCAGTCTCACAAGTACTGTGACAAACGGTACTTTTTCTGACAAGCCTTTGACGGTGAACACCGTCATAGCGCATTATTTCCTAACCTAAGTAGGCGTAATGTACGCCTAGATGTGAGGGAGGCTCTTATGGTCGATCTGAAAAAGTATACGTTGGATGTCGATCTCAACCAAGGCGTTGTTCCCATCTCCAAAGCAGCCTCGTCATTGGCCGCGCTGATTAAGCGTTCGCGGGCACAGCACCAGCCAATCATTGTGACTCAGAAGGGCTACCCAACCGGAGTCATTCTGGACGTGGAGCTTTTCAGTGTGCTGCGTGCGCTGGCAGAGCAGAAGGAGGGTGGCGAGGGCATCGCTCAACCCACCGATGTTGTTGTCGAAACCCAGGAATAAACGTAGGTTTCTGGACAGAGAGACAGGCGGCGGAGGTTGCCAGCAAAGCTGGCAAAACCTCCGCCGCCTGTCTCTCTTTTCAGGAGTGGCACCCTCTCCCTTATAACCCTGGCTACAGGGCGTCGCGCATGCGGGTAAGGCCATCGAGAAGAGTTGGTCGTGGGCAACCGAAATTGAGTCGTACAAAGCCGGTGCCGTTCTCTCCGAAGGCATGACCATCGGAGAGGGCCAGTTTGGCCTTTTCCAAGAAGAAGGCGGCCGGATTGCCCACAATCCCGGCCTCGCGGCAGTCAATCCATGCGAGGTAAGTGGCGTTAGGCACTGTCGTACGCAGTTGTGGCATATGCTCAGCCAGATAGTTCACCAGAAAGTCGCGATTCTCGGTCAGGTAGGCGCGCAGAGCGTCTAGCCAGGGCCCGCCCTCGCGATAGGCGGCGTAGGCTCCGATGTAGCCGAAGGCGTTCACGTGGGGCACGATCCCGACCTCGGCCTTGTGGATCTTCTTACGCAGTTTCTCGTTCTGCACGATAGCAATACCGCAGCCGAGTCCGGGCAGGTTGAACGTTTTGCTAGGGGCCAGCAGCGTCACCGTATTTGCGGCAATCTCCGGCGAGATAGATGCCGTCGGGGTGTGACAGGTATCGCCCAGCACCAGATCACAGTGGATCTCATCTGAGCAGATCACGATCCCGCGCTCGATGCAGATCTCGGAGAGGCGGGCCAGAGTCTCGCGATCATACTCAATACCGATTGGATTGTGGGGCTGGCTGAGCAGGATCAAGCGCGTCTGCGGATGCAGGCTAGCGGCGAAACCCTCAAGGTCGAGGCGGTAGCTGATCGTGCCGTCGCCCTGATCCACACGGGTCATATCGAAGGTATCGCAGATACGGCCCTGGTTAGTGGGGGCGCTGAAGAAAGGCATATAGGCAGGGGTAAGGGTGACAACGTGGTCACCCGGCTGGCCGATGGCTCGGCAGAGGACGTTGATCGCCGAGACAAGGCCGGGCACAAACAAAACCTGCTCAGGCATCACCTGCCAGTTGTATAGGTCGGCCATACGCTGGCAAATCAGCGACACCAGATCAGCAGGCGGCGAGGGGTAGCCAAAGATGCCGTGTTCGGCGCGCTCGCGCAGGGCGCGGACAACCGGCTCAGGCGAGACAAAGTCCATATCGGCAACCCACATGGGGAGTACATCCTCGGAGTAATGCTCCCATTTGATGCTGCCAGTGCCGCGACGGGGGATGATCTGGTCGAAGTCGAAAGACATACGTGGCTCTACTCTCTTGTCTTGGTAGGTTCACCTTAAGACATGGTTCAATCCAGCTTTACAGTCTACGGCGTTCGTAGTGCCGCCTTCCAGGCGGCCAGATGCGCGTCGGTAGGCTGGAAGCCTACACTACGAACTGTAAACCTGACACCTGACACCTGACACCTGACACCTTGTCTAACAGAAATAGTGAAGGAAACATGTATTATTGTCAAGCCTTCCAAAGAGCATTGCCTGCGATGGCGAAGCCGCGCATACCAAGACTTGACTCCATGATCAATACTATAGCTATCAGAATTATGCGTGAAGAGGTACACACAGCCTCACCCGCACCCATTTTTTGAGGAGGCCGCTTTATGATCGATACCCATGAGAACGCTGCACCTGCGATTGACCCGCTCGACGGAGAGTCGCTGTTGCGCCATGTCTCCGCGCTCGCCTACAACATTGGCCCGCGCCCGGCTGGCCACGATACCGAGGCCCGCGCTCGTACCTACATTCGCAAAGCTCTGAATGAGATCGGGATCGCCGAGATAAAGGCGCAGCCATTCGAGACTCCCGACAGTTGGGCGTATGCGCTGGGCACGCCCTTCGCCCTCTCCCTCACCGGGATGCTGCTGGGCCGTCTGGGAAAGCTCGGCAGGTTTGCGGGTGCGATCCTCGGAGCTGCTGGGGCCTACCTCACCTGGCGTGCGGTCAGTGGGCTGCGCCAGCCTCTTGATCGTGTCGGTACGCAGCGCACCTCGGCGAACCTGATTGTCCGCATCCCGCCCGCTGGCCGCTACCGCAACACGATGGTCCTGCTCGCCCACACCGATACCAACCGCCACCGGGAGTCGTTCAGTTCTGCGCGCAAGGCGTCTCTGCCGACCACCGCCACGGCGATGATCGGACTTCAGGCTGCTGGGGCCGTTGCTCAGGTGACGGGCGGGAACTGGCTCAGCAACGTGATTACCGCTGGACAAATCGCCGGACTCGGGGCCATTGTGGCCGACGAGAAGGGAAATTTTGTTGACGGGGCCAACGATAACGCCAGTGCCGTCGCCTGTCTGCTGGGGATCGGTGCCGCTCTACAGGCCCAACCCCTTCAGCACACCGAGGTCTGGCTGGTCTTCACCGGAGCGGAGGAGGTTGGCTTGAAGGGCGTCCACGCGCTGCTGGACGAGTATGGCGAGCAGCAGATGCGCCGCGCCGGATTCCTCAACTTCCAGATGGTTGGCCGGGGCAACCTGGCCTACGTCACGCACCACAGCGGCTTCTCCCACCTGAGCGACTATGCGCCAGATAGCGAGTCGGTGGCTCTGGTGGAGCGCACCGCGCACGCAAACCGACGCTTCGGTGTGTTCGGGACGAAGATGATGATGCTGGATCAGGTTGCCGCCCTGCGCCGCCGTGGCTACCGTGGAATCTGCCTGGTGGGCCTTGATGTGGACGGCTGGCCCGCCAACTGGCACAGCGCCACCGACGCCATTGGCAACATTCAGCCCGAGGCTCTGGAGCGCGCCGCCCGCTTTGGCCTGGCCATACTCCAAACCCTCGACACTGAGTCGCACTAGCGTTTATTGCGGATTTTGGATTGTGGATTGTGGATTTTGGATTTTAGACAAGGTTTCAGGTGCCGGGTTTCCGGTATCAGGCCGAGCGCATCAGAAAGCCTTGCATATACCTAAACTGTAAAGTATCCGTGAACCTTGTCTTAGCTGCTGCAATCCAAAATCCAAAATCCAAAATCCGCAGTTTGCACTCCCCCCTGTCGGGTGGTATCATCCGGCTGCCCTGGCTGTACGTGAGGTGGGTACGTGTTTTGAGCCAACACGGTTTCGATGGGAGCTTCGCTCTAACGAGTTGAGCTATGCGGCGGGCCGCAGAAACTCACAGGCGGGCACCCCCCTGCTTCCACAGGTTCGAAACTGGCCCATCCACGGCAGCGAGGGCACCACTTTGTATTTTAGATTGTAGATTGTGGATTGTGGATTGTAGCTGCTGCAATCCACAATCCACAATCTACTAATCTAAAATCTAAAATCCGCCCATGATCTACCTCTTCCACGGTGCCGATGAATACCAGCGCAGCCAGGCTCTGGCCCGTATGCGCGCCGATTTTCCTCCCGACTTGGCCGATCTCAACGTGTCCACGCTAGAGGGGCGCAAGCTGAAGATTGACGCCCTGGCCATGGCCTGCGAGGCGATGCCCTTCCTCTCCGACAAACGCCTGGTGATTGTCTCTGATGCGCTGAAGCACACGAAGGCAGGCAAGGATCGCGAGAATCTGCGGGACTACCTGAGCCAGGTGCCGCCCGCGTGCGATGTGGTTTTTGTCGAAAGCGATGAGGTTGACCGCCGCAGTATTCTCTTCACCTACCTGAAGAAGTCGGCCACGATTGAGGAGTTCATTCCGCTCCAGGGTTCTGAGCTGACGCGCTGGGTGGCCGAGCGGGCCAAGGCGCTCGGTGTGCGCCTGGAGAAGGATGCCTCGCAGCGGCTGATTGAGTTTGTGGGCAGCGATAGCTGGGCCTTGGTGAATGAACTAGACAAGCTGGCAAGCTACGTGGGCCGGGGTGGTCGGATCAGCCCCGCCGATGTGGATCTGCTGGTGCAGGACGGGCAGGAGCAGAACCTGTTCAGCTTCATTGATGATCTGAGCGCCCGACATCTGGGCAACGCCCTGCGCGGTGCCCGACGGCTGCTGGATGATGGTCAGGCTCCCACGTACATTATGTTTATGCTGGCTCGACAGGTGCGCGTCCTGCTTGGCGTCCGCGAGCTGAGCGCGCAGCGCCGTCGCCCCGACGACATCGCCACCGAGTTGGGCCAGCGCCCGTTTGTGGTGCGCAAGGCGATGGAGCAGGTGCGCGGCTTTGCGGCGGGCGAATTGGAGCGCCTGCACGACCGGCTCCTGGATTTAGATCTGGCCACCAAGACCGGGCGCATCCAGCCCGAGGTGGCTCTTGAGCTGTTTGTGGCTGAAGCGTGCCGGTAACAAAAAAGAGATGTGGCAGAGAGCGTGCTCTCTGCCACATCTCTTTTTTTGTTACCGACGGAAGCCTACACCGCAACGGTAGCGTTGCCGCCCAGTTTCTTTACCAGGCGCGACTTGCGGCGGGCTGCGTTGTTCTTGTGGATAATGCCCTTCACCGCAGCCTTGTCGAGGGTGCTGATGGCGGCGCGAATGGCGGCCTCATCGGGGGTGCCGCTGAAGATTGACTGCTCAGCCTTCTTCACCGCCGTCTTCACCTGGGAGCGGTACATCTGGTTGCGGGTATGCTTGCGGGCATTGGTGCCAATGCGCTTCTTTGCCGACTTCGTATTTGCCAAGGCTCGATTCCTCCGATATGATCTGCTGCCACGATGTTCACACGGTTGGGAGGGGTGTCAGGTGGCATGTGCCACCTTCGCCCCTCCCGTTTGCTCGCTGGTGCAAGCCACTAGCGGGAAAGTATAGCATAAGGACGCCCTACGTGCAACTTGCCGCGCTGATACGCCGCGTCCGCTCCGGTACCATGAGGAACAGTCTGATCGTGATGGGCGGCTTCGTGCTGAGCCGTGCTACTGGCGTGCTACGTGACATTATCGCCGCCTACTATTTCGGTACATCGCCCCAAATGACAGCCTACCGCACGGCATTTCAGATCGTAGATCTGCTCTATTTAGTGATCATTGGCGGGGCGCTGGGCAGCAGTTTCATCCCGGTGTTTATTCAGGTTTGGGAGCGCGATGGTGAGGAGCGGGCCTGGCAGGTGGCTGGTGCGGTGCTAACCTGGGCGCTGCTAGCCTTGTCGCTGGCCAGTGCGGCGATCTTTGCGGCGGCACCCTGGCTGGTGTACGTCGTCTATGGCGGCAAGGGCTTTGAGCCAGCAACCCTCGACCTGATCGTAAAAATGGCTCGGCTCTTTCTGCTCTCGCCGCTGCTGCTGGGTGTGGGCGGGCTGGCGATGGCCGCGCTGAATGCCCGCGACCGTTTCACCATGCCGGCGCTGGCACCTTCGATCTACAACCTCGGAATCATTGGCGGGGCGATCTGTGCGCCCTGGCTAGGAATTTGGGGCATGGCCTGGGGCGTGGTGGTCGGAGCGATGCTGTACGTCCTGGTGCAACTGCCCGCCCTGCTAAGGATGGGTATGCGCCTGCGACTCGGCATGGGTCGGCGTATGACCGAACTGGGCCTAGTCGCTCGCCAAATGGGGCCGCGTGTGATCGGACAGGCCGCCGCCCACATCAGTGTGGTGGCCACATCCGCTCTGGCCGCCCGTCTGACCGACGGTGACGCCAAGGTGGCCGGGCTGATCTACGCCTACCAGCTTATGCTCCTGCCCTACGGCATCTTCTCACTGAGCCTGAGCCAAGTAGCCTTCCCGCGTCTGGCCCGGCTGGTGGCCGAAGGCCAGTTTGACGAACTGGCCGCTGATGTGCGCCGCACCCTGGGCACCATTCTCTGGCTGACCTTGCCAGCGATGGCGGGACTGCTGGCCCTGGGCTTTCCGGCGGCGCGGGCGCTCTTCGAGCGTGGCGAGTTTAATGCGCTCTCGCTGAATTACACCACCCTAGCTCTGGCGGGCTACGCGGCAGCCCTGCCCGCCTTCGCCGCCTCCGAGATCCTCATCCGCACTTTTTACGCCCTCCAGCGCACCTGGACGCCGGTGATCGTGGGGATGCTCCAGGTGGCGCTGAACCTGAGCCTGGGGACGTGGCTGCTGGGTACGGGCGGTGACATCGGTGACCTGGCGCTCGCGTTTAGCGTGGCGAACAACCTGGAGGCACTGCTGTTGCTGCTGCTGCTCGGCGCAGCCCTGCCTGGTCTCTGGCGTAACGCCGATCTCTGGCGCAGGATTGCGATTTCTGCCCTGGGTTCGGCAGTACTATGGGGCGTGCTGGAATTTGCCCGCACCCTCAGCGCACCGCTACTGCCAGCCCTCGCAGTGGGCCACACCTATGTCTGGCGCACCGAACTGCTGCCCCTGCTGCTCTGGCTGGCGGTGGCAGCATCGCTGGGGGCCGGGTTCTACCTTCTGATCACGGGGGCGCTGAGGCATGGTTCAATCCCGCGTGACAATTCAGCGATCTGACGCAAAGCCGCAAAGTCGCAAGGAACGTGTCGAAGGCATATTTCAAAGCAGCTTGCTAGTTTGATTACATGCACCGCGTCCTGTTGCGGTAAATCTGCAATCTGAAATCTGCAATCTGAAATATGCTTAAGAGACTCCCCATCTCGTCAGCCACGTATCAGCCACATATCAGCCACCGGCTCATATCCCCCGGCGATGGAGCAGGTAACATATGCTAAGATGTTCATCCTTCCCAATGTTGTGAGCTGTATTGTTGTCTCTTCGCGTGGGGTATGTGCAACACCACATACGCCCGTTCTCATATAATGACTGGAGAGTCCTATGCTTTGGCTCAGCTTACTCGTCCTTATGCTGCTGGTCTCTGCTGCCCCTGGGATCTCGATCTATGTCGAGCATCGCAGCGGCGTGGCAAGAACCTCGGCAAACACGGTGGCCCCAACCGGCGGCGATGTACTTCATGAGCGATAGACGTGCCAGAATGGAGTGCCAGCTATGGCAGATGTGATTATAGCTATCTTGCGGTACGGACTTGTCCTCATCGCATCCGTTGAGGCCATCCTGATCGGGAAATCTCTGTTCACCCTGGCGATGGAGAAGGCCCATCCGGCCACGCCCGCACCCAGCCAGGAGTGATCCCCTCGTGCGCTATCGGATCTTGCATATCTCTGATGTCCATGTCGGCCCGCCCTTCCTCCCCGCAGTTGCCCAGGCACTGATTGCCCAGGCCCACGACATTAAGCCCGATCTGCTGGTGATCTCGGGCGACTTTGTGCAGCGTGCCGACTTCGCCGACCAGTGGCGGGCCGCAAAAGAGCTGTGCGCCGCTCTGCCTACCCCACAATTGGTGGTACCGGGCAACCACGATGTCCCGCTCTTTAACGCCCACCTGCGTCTGCTCAACCCGCTTGGTCGCTACCGCCACCATATCAGCCATAACCTCAACCCGATTTTCGAAGTTCCTGGTCTGGTTGTCGTCGGTGCAAGTACGGCCCACGGGCTAACGGTGGATGGCGGCAGGCTCAGCCAGCGCCAGATCTCGCATCTGCGTGGGATTTTTGCCTGCTACGGCCCCGAAACCTGCAAGGTGGTAGTCTGGCATCACCCGGTGCTGACTCCGTTCGGCATCGAGCGCAACCGCACGATGAGCGGGGCCAACGCGGCGGTGGCGCTACTGGACGAGTGCAACGTTGAACTGCTGCTCTGCGGCCACGTCCACGTCTCCTATGTGGGCAACACCCTCGACGTAGCCCACGATCTGCGCAACGGCACGATCATCTGCCAGAGCGGCACGAGTACATCGAGCCGTGGACATGGCCGTGAACATGGCAAGAATTCCTGCAACCTGATCGAGGTTGAGGATCGCGCCATCCACATCAGCCAGATGATCTATACGGATGATGCCGACAGGTTCGTCACGATAGCCGAGCATATCTTTCCGCGTAGGGGATGAGATGTACTGGCACTCCCAGGCCGCCATTGTGCGCCGAGCAATGGCCGATGGCGGCGCGACGACGCTTGCGGAGTTGCTGCTGATGCGCGATACGCAAGGGCACATGGCCCGGCATCTGGAGCCGCCGCCGGGGGCCACGCCCCGGCCCGCTGCGGCCCTGCTGCTGCTCTACCCGCAGGACGGTGAGCTGTATGTGCCGCTGACGGTGCGTACCGGCCACTTGCCCACCCACAAGGGCCAGGTGGCGCTGCCCGGCGGCTCGCTTGACCCAGAGGACGATGGCCCGGTCTCCACGGCCCTGCGCGAGGCCGAGGAGGAGCTAGGCATCCCGCCCGCAAGCGTGGAGGTGCTGGGCACGCTCCGCAGCTTTTACATTCAGCCGAGTAACTTTATGCTCACCCCGGTGGTCGGGCTGAGCGCAACCGCCCCCGAGATGCTCCCGCACCCCGGCGAAGTTGAACTGGTCTTCAGTGTCTCCCTCAGCCAGTTACTCGACCCGGCCAGCATTGTCATCGAAGAGTGGGATTTGCACGGGATGCGCCTCCAGGTGCCCTTCTTCGCCCTGGCGGGCCAGAAGGTCTGGGGGGCCACGGCGGTTGCGCTGAGCGATCTCGTGGCCCGCATCCGGCGCGTGGGGTAGGCAGG
>Ga0208376_1000258_pt1 | contig 16698 bp, 13 predicted proteins | sample CryBogmetaGMA25M_FD_184548 | JGI IMG/M metagenome (GOLD analysis project Ga0208376, IMG submission 184548) | Freshwater microbial communities from Crystal Bog, Wisconsin, USA - MA2.5M (SPAdes) | ecosystem: Environmental > Aquatic > Freshwater > Lake | place: Crystal Bog, Wisconsin, USA...
GTGTCGTATGAACCCCCTCGCCGCCTACATCCCCCAGGATCGCTGCCACGCTCTGGCGTGCGGTACCCCCCTTCCCGACCGCACCTCCGGCGCGGCGCTGTTCGCCGACATTTCCGGTTTCACCCCCCTCGCTGATCGCCTTGTCACGACCCTTGGTCCCCGCCTCGGCACGGAGCACCTCTCCACCCAGATCAACACCGTCTACGACGCCATGATCGCCCAGGTGGATGCCACCCACGGCAGTGTGATCAGCTTCGCCGGTGACGCGATTACCTGTTGGTTTGATGATGCCGACGGCGCATCCGTCCTCCGTGCCGCCGCGTGCGCTTTGGCTATGCAGTCCGCGATGGGGTGCCTACAGGCTCCGTCACTCCCCGACGGTGGTCACGCCATCCTCGCTCTCAAGGTTGCCGTTGCCGCTGGTCCTGCCCGCCGCTTTGTGGTTGGTGATCCGGCCATCCAGCGCCTCGACACCCTCGCGGGGGCCACCCTCGCCCGTGTTGCCGCAGGCGAACACCTGAGCCGCCCCGGTGATGTGCTGCTCGACGCTGCGGCTGTCGCGGCCCTTGGCGCGGTGGCCACCCTCGGTGCCATGCGAACGGATCCGACAAGCGGCGCACACTTCCGCGAGCTGGTCGCCCTCGCGGCGGCACCCGTCCTCACGCCGTGGACGCCCGTGGATCTGCCGGACGCGGTCGTGCGCCCGTGGATCCTCCCAATTGTCGCCGAACGCTGTGCGGCGGGCCTTGATGCGTTCCTCAGCGAGCTACGTCCCGCCGTCGTCCTCTTCCTGCGCTTTGGGGGCATTAATTACGACGCCGATGATCATGCCGGTTCGCGCCTCGATGCCCTCGTCCAGCGTGTTCAGCACCTCATCGCCGCCCGCGTGGGCACTCTGCTCCAGCTCACGATTGGCGACAAGGGCGCGTATCTCTACGCTGCCTTCGGCGCTCTGGTCGCCCACGAGGATGACGCACGCCGCGCCGCGCAGACGGCCCTCGCCATCCACGCTGCCGTGGTGTCCCTGGGATTCCCGCCGGTTCAGATCGGCCTTAGCCAGGGCGTACTGCGCGTGGGGGCGTATGGCGGGCGCACCCGACACACCTACGGCGCGCTGGGTGATGAGGTCAATCTCGCCGCTCGCCTGATGACCGCCGCCGCCCCGGGCGAGACCCTGCTCAGCGGGTACCTTCAGAAGGAACTGGGTCCCACCTTTATCTATGAACCGCGCCATCCCCTCGCGCTGAAGGGCAAGGCGGAGCCGCTGCCGGTCTTCGCCCTCACCGGCCCCGCCCGTCGCCGCGCCGTCCGACTCCAGGAGCCGACCTACACCCTGCCCATGATCGGGCGGGCGTCCGAACTGGCGCGGGTCGAGGCGTTGCTGGCGCGGGCGAGTCAGGGCGAAGGCCAGGTGCTGGGACTGATCGGCGAGGCCGGGATCGGCAAGTCACGCCTGGTGGCGGAGGCCGTGCGTCTGGCCCACCGGCGTGGCTTCAGCGGCTACGGCGGCGCGGCGGAGTCTACCGGAACGGCCACGCCCTACCTCGCCTGGAAGCCAGTCGTCCAGGCGTTGCTCGACCTTGATCCCGACGCGCCCCTGCGGCGCCAGATGCGCCAGATTCAGGGCGAACTGGAGGATCGGGTGCCCGAACGGGCGAACGCCCTCCCGCTCCTGGGGTCACTGCTCGACCTCCCGCTGGAGGAGAACGATTTCACCCGTACCCTGGCCCCCGACGAGCGGAAGGGTACGCTGGAGGCGCTGCTGTTTGATTTACTCACCCAGACGGCCCGCGAGGCCCGGGGCGGGCTGTTGCTGGTGTTGGAGGATCTGCACTGGGGCGACCCGTTGACTCTGGAGTTGCTCGCCGCCCTTGCCGCTATGGCGGCGGAGTTGCCACTGCTTCTCCTGCTCGCCTATCGCCCGTGGCCCCAGGCCCCCGCCCCCTTCCTGTGGGTCGAGGCACTGCCCTACTTTACGCGGCTGACCTTAGCGAGCCTGGACAGCGCGGCAATCACGGATCTGGTGCGGGCCAAGCTGGCCCAGCTCATTCCCGCCCGCGCCGGTGCCCTCCCAGATGGGTTGGTGCCTCGGCTCTTCGCCCAGACCCAGGGGAACCCCTTCTATACCGAGGAGTTGGTGAGCTACCTCCACGACCGGGGGATCAACCCGTACGACCCGGCGGCACTCCAGGCGCTCGAACTGCCAGACAGCCTGCACCGCCTGGTGCTCGCCCGCATTGACCAACTCACCGAGCGCGAGCGGGCCACGCTGCGGGTGGCGAGCGTGATCGGGCGGATCTTCCCGGCGGCATGGTTGCCCGGCATGGTGCCCGACCTCGGATCGCAGGCGTGCGTCAATACAGATCTCGATCAGCTCACGCATCTGGATTTGACGGCGCTTGATGCGCAGGAACCCGAACTGGTGTATCTGTTCAAGCATATCGTGACCCAGGAGGTGGCGTACGCGAGCCTGCCACACACGACGCAGGAGGCGCTGCACGAGCAGTTGGCACGCTGGCTGGAGGGACAGGGACGCGAGCCGCCGCCGCTGGATCTGTTGGCCTATCACTACAACCAGAGCGCGAACCATGCCAAACGGCGCGAGTACCTGCGCCGGGCGGGTGAAGCCCACCTCGCCCAGGGGAACTGTGCGGCGGCGGTGGCCTCCCTCACGGCGCTGCTCGCCCTGCTTGCGCCGGATGACGAGGAGTACGCGACGACCGCGCGGATGGTGGGAGAGACGTATATGGGGCTCACGGACTACCCGGCAGCGGCGCAGGCGCTGCGGGCGTCTGCGGACGCGGCGCGGAACGACACGGATCGGGCGCTCTCCTACGCGGCCCAGGGTCAACTTTGTGGGCTCCAAGGTGATTACGCGGGTGCGGAGTCGTTCCTCGAACGGGCGCTACGGCTCGCGCAGGCATGTGGTGACGCCGCCATCCGGGTACGCGTGCGATTCGCCCACGCGGAGATCGCCTGGCGTTATGAGCAGGGTGCTGTGATGGAGGAACGCTTTCAGGCGTGTCGTGGAGAGGCGCATCGTGCGGGGGATCGCTACCATGAACTGGCCGCACTGAATGGGTTGGGACTGGTCGCGCTTGCACATGCTCACTACGATGAGGCGGAGCAGCACTTTCATGCGGTCTCTCAGGGCGCACGGGCCATCGGCAACCGTAGGCTGATGGGATGGGCGAGTGGAAATCTGGGACAGGTCGCATATGCGCGCGGAGATCGTGTCGCCGCACGTGACGGATGTCTACAATCCCTGGCGCTGGCCCAGGAGATAGGGAATCAAGAAACTTGTATACGCCTTGATCTCAACCTCATCGAAATTGACATTGATATGGGACATCGGGAGTCCGCCCGCCAGGAGCTGCGGTCTGCCCTCGCACGTGCGCAACGGCTTGGGGTGGTACCGATGGTACACGCGGCGGTCGCCTTCTTTGCGCCGCTTGCCTACGCAGCGGGCGATCTGTCACGTGCGCTGTCCCTCTACGGTGTTGTCATCCGTCACGAGGCCACAGATGGGGAAACGCGGCGCTATCTGGAGCGGGCGCGGGCGCGCTGGGGCATTGATGAGGCAACCTTCGCGGCCGGGGTGGCCCGTGGGGCGGCGCTCGATTTCGATACGGTCGTCCGGGAGTTACTGCGGGACGAGGGGCGGGTCGGCGGTATCTGAGCAACTGCCCTGTCGCATGTAGGAACGACCGCAATGCAAATTCGTGGGTTCACCCCACGAAACACAGAACGAAAGGATATTCTCACGATGTACGGCAACACATCCGCTGTCCGAATCACACGTGTCCTGCTGACGCTGCTCATCACGTTGGCCCTAGCCGGGTGCGGCCAGGGCCGCGTCGCCGCCCCTGGCAACGCCACCCCCGTTCCCGTCGCGACCACGCTCAGCAGTGCCGCCAGGGAGACCACGCCAGCGCCCAATACGCCGAGTCAGACCCGACCCACTCAGGGGCAGGTGGCCCCACCCGACCAGCAGTTGTTCCGGGTGCAGATTGGCGAGCCATCGAGTATTGACCCACTTCAGGATATGGACACCAGCCAGGAGGCGGTGATTCTCCAGCTCTTCGCCATGCTCACCCGGTTCGACCAGAACCTCACCGTTGTACCGGGCGTCGCCGAGCGATGGGAGTACAATACCGACCAGACTCAGATCACCTTCCACCTGCGCACGAGTACCTGGAGCGATGGCCAGCCGGTCACCGCCGAGGACTTCGCCTACAGTTGGCGGCGATTCCTCGACCCGCGCAACCGTGCGCCCTACGTCTCGCTGCTCACCGGTGTCATCCGTGGGGCGACCGAACTGAACCAGACGGCGGTCAGCGATGCGGCGGCGGTCGCACACGCGCTTACCAACCTTGGCGTCCGCGCCCTCGACGAGCGAACCCTTCAGGTAGATTTTGTGAGACCCACGCCGTACTTCCCGAGCATCGTCGCCCTGGGCGTGATGGCTCCTGTGCGCCACGACCTTGTCGATCAGCACGGCGAGCGCTGGGTCGAGCCTGGCACCCTGATCGGCAATGGCCCCTTTACGCTCAAGCAATGGACGAAGGGTAGTGAGATGACCTTGGCCGCCAACCCAACCTACTACGCGGGCGCGCCCACGCTCCAGACCCTGGTCTTCAAGTTCATCATTGATGACGCCGTCGCGTATGCCAACTATCAGGCGGACGAGATCGATCTTGCGGGCGTCCCGCCGACGGAGATCCCCGCAGCCCGCTCCCGCTTTCCACGCGAGATCCACGAGGGTCGCCAGCTTACCACCGAGTTTTACACCTTCAACGTCACCCAACCGCCCTTCAACGACGCACGGGTGCGGCGTGCGCTGGCCCTCGCCATCAACCGGACGGCGATAACCGACCAGCTCCTCGGCGGCCTGCACACTCCGGCCTACAGCCTCATCCCGCCCGGCATGCCCGGCCACCTGACTCGTGAGGAGGCCGGTGATGCCGCCCAGGTCTATGACCCTGAGCAGGCCCGAAAGTTGCTGGCCGAGGCCGGCTACCCCAACGGGCAAGGCTTCCCGGCCACCCGTGTGGCCTACAACAACTGGGCCGGGAACGACATGATCGGCCAGCGCATCCAAGCCGACCTCCAGAACACCCTGAGCATCACGGTGCAACTCGACTCGCGGGAATCTACCACCTACTTCAACGAGATCCAGAGCAACCCGCCCCCGTTCTTTCGCGGCAGTTGGGTGGCCGACTTCCCTGACCCGGTCAACTGGGATCGAATGGTCTTCGGGCCGGGCAGTTCGATGAACTTCGGTCGCTGGGAAAACGCCGAGTTCTCGCGGCTGCTCACCCAAGCCGACCAGTCGAGCGACCCAGATCAGCGCATCGCGCTTTACAAGCAGGCCGAGCAGGTGCTGGCCAAGGATGCCGGAGCGGTCTTCCTCTACTGGTACGGGAGCTTATGGCTGGTGAAGCCCTGGGTGAGTGGTATCACCTCCACGGCTAAAGATCCTAGTTTCGGCGCATTCTTCTACAAAGACGTGCAGATTCTAGCGCATTAGGGGGCGTGATTGGCTTCTTTCGCCCCCACGGCGACACGGTTCGAGGACGTTGCCGCAGCCCTGACCACACACCACCTGCGCGAAAAACGGAGGAGGAGCCGGTGATGTCGCACTACCTGTTCCGTCGCTTGCTGGAGCTGATCCCGGTGCTTCTCTTCGTCACCCTGATCACCTTCACCCTGATGCACCTCGCGCCCGGTGGTCCCTGGGATCGTCAGCGGACTCTGCCGCCCACCGTGCGGGCGAACCTGAACGCCTACTACGCCCTCGACCAGCCACTGCCAGTCCAGTTTGGTCGCTACCTGCTGGGGCTACTACGCGGCGATTTGGGGGTGAGCTTCAGCAACCCCGGCTATAGCGTACAGGAGGTGCTTGGGCGGGGCATCGCCGCAACGGTGCAACTGGGCATGTTGGCAGGCACAGTTGCCGTGGTCACCGGCGTCCCGCTCGGCATCCTTGCGGCCCTGCGCCAAAACCGGCCCGCCGACTATCTGAGTATGCTTGTCGCGATCATCGGCTACACCACTCCGTCCTTTGTGCTTGGCCTCTTCCTGATCGTCATCTTCGCCGTTGAACTGCGCTGGCTACCGCCCGGCGGCTGGGGCCGCCCGGCTCAGATCGTCCTTCCGGTGATCACGCTGGCCACCGCGCCAACCGCCATCCTGGCCCGCTACACCCGGGCGAGTATGCTTGATGTGCGCGACCACGACTTCGTTCGCACGGCCCACGCCAAGGGTCTACGCGAACACGTCGTGATCGTCCGACACATGCTGCGCAACGCGCTCGGGCCAATCATCACCGTGCTTGGCCCGATGATGGCGGCTCTCGTCACGGGTTCCTTTGTGGTCGAGCAGGTCTTTCGTATCCCAGGGATCGGTCGGCTCTACGTCAGTGCAATTTTCGCCCGCGACTACCCGCTGATCATGGGTACCACCCTGCTCTACGCCGTCGTCGTGGCGATCTTCAATCTGGTTGTCGATCTGCTCGCTGTTGCGCTTGACCCCCGCGTAGACACAACCCAGGGACGCGCATGAAGGCGCAGACGACTCCCATCCACCGCAGCACAACACGAGTTCCGCAGCCCCGCACCCTCTGGGGCAATGCCTGGTGTCGGCTGCGGCGAAACCACGCCGCCATACTCGGGCTCATGGCCATGCTCCTGGTCGCTACGATCGCCAGTTGTGCCGAGCGGTGTGCCCCATCTCCCTATGATCTCCAGGACATGAGTGCCACCCTCCAGCCGATCGGGACACCGGGGCATCTGCTTGGCACCGATCAACTGGGGCGCGACCTGCTCAGTCGGCTGATCTACGGTGCCCGGATCTCGCTGGGTGTGGCCACGCTGGCCCAACTGCTCGTGCTGTTGATCGGGATACCCATCGGACTCATCGCTGGATCGGGTGGATGCTGGCGCGACGAGATACTCATGCGCGGCACCGACATTATCTACGCCTTTCCGGATCTCCTCTTCGTGATTGTCATGTTGTCGGTGCTGGGGCGCAACGTGTTCTACGTGCCTGTGGCGATGGGGTTGATCACCTGGACGACACTAGCACGGCTCGTGCGCGCTCAGGTGATCAGTCTGCGCACGTACGACTTTGTGTTGGCCGCCGAAGTGATCGGTGTCCCTACGTGGCAGATCGTGTTGCGCCACATCCTGCCCCATATGCTCACACCGATCATCGTCACGGTGACGTTAGGCGTGCCGCAGTTCATCTTGCTCGAAGCGACCCTGAGTTTCATCGGTATCGGGGCACCACCGCCGATGCCCAGTTGGGGACTGATGGTGAACGAGGGCTTCACAGCGATCTTTAGCTACCCACACCTCGTGGTGATTCCCGGCAGTGCCATCGCCCTCACCATGCTGAGCTGCACCTTTGTCGGCGACGGTCTGCGCGATGCCCTTGACCCCCGCCAGTAGCACCTGGGCATGGATCGCGAGGAACGCACGAAGGGAACTGGTAAAAAGGGGACTGACCAATACCTTCACGACAATGGTGCAGGATACGGCACGTACGTTGTGGGGAGCGGATGGTCGTCGCTTATGGCGCAAACCGTGTACGCGCTTAGCCTTGGCGGACAATGGCGTGCGGCGCACGAATGGGACTGGATCCGTGACACGATACACAAATAGGGTCTCACTCCATCGCAGTGCGGTTGCAGATCTGAACTGAGTATCCGCCATCGCGAGAGTGTACCAATGCCTCAATGGAGACAGGTACTCAGTTCACATCTGTCGATGTGACAATGTGGCGCAAGTCCCTGCCTGCCTGCGTCGCATGCAGACTCAGTCTCCCTGTGCGGCACGGAAGAAGTCGCGCATCGCCGGGAGGTACGCGGCGTTCCCCGCCGCATTGAAGGAGTGTGGCTGACCCGGATACACCACAAACTCGACCGGTTTCCCCGCATCACGCAGGCTCTGAAAGAGAGCCTCCGGCCAGAGGCGCGGCACCGTCTCATCCTGATCGCCCCATATAATCATGGTGCGTGCGGTAACAGTGCGGGTGAATCCGAGCGGGGAGAGACGTGTATACAGCTCAGGCGAGGCGTCAGGCGTCACCGGAAACTCGATGGTCACTTGGTCAATCACACCGCTACGTTGGCCGGCCGGCTGGCCCGTATGCAGATGCGTCCGATGAGCCCGAAAGGCGTAATTCTCCGCGATGTTTGATGAAGCTGGCGAGTAGATCAGGGCGGCGGCGATTTGGTCGCTGACGACAATGACCTTGGCGGTGACTGCCCCGCCGTTGCTATGGCCCCACATCAGCAGTTTGCCGGGCCGCGCATCGGGCAGAGCTTGAGCCAGCGGAATGAGATTCAGGGTATCAATCACATGGCCGGCGCGAAAGACGTTCGGTGCATCATCCGAACCGGCGTGGCTGCGGAAATCCGGCGCGATGGTCAGGAAGCCCTGGCGGGCTAGGTAGTCGGCGGCGAGCGTGGAGCCGTTGCCGGTCTGGTAGGTATCGAGCGGGTAGTAGCCGTGATTGAGAATGACCACGGGGAAGGGGTACGCGATCACAGATCATACTCCGCGACGCGCAGCAGATGGCCCGGCGTGACGATGCCATGGTGGCTCTGGAAACGAAGGGTACTGGCCTCGCCCTGCTGTTGGGCGACACCGGAAATGATGTGGTCAAGCGTATCATAGATCGTCACCCGACCCGCGATCTCCAGGGCCAGACGCCGTGCGGTAGCGAAGTAGGCGTAGCGCACGCCGTTCTGTGCGCCGCTCGCCGAGGCAGTTCCCAGTTCAGCCGGCCACCAAGCACGACTCTCGCCAAGACGAGGGAATGCGGGAAATCCGCCGCCCGATGGTGTCACCGTGCGAGTCGCCAATGGGGCAAGCTCAGTGCAGAGGTGTGCAATCGTCGCCAAAAAAACTTCGCGCCTTCGCCCCTTTGCACCTTTGCGTTACACGAGGATCATGTTTAACGCAAAGACGCAAAGAGGCAGAGAACCTCACGATTCAATGCATGCACGTCCGCATGATATGCATGCGCCTCCGCATGGTATGCATGCACGTCCGCATGATATGCATGCGCCCCCGCATGATATGCATGCGCCCCCGCATGGTACGCATGCACCGCCGCATGATATGCATGCGCCCCCGCATGGTATGCATGCACCCCCGCATGGTATGCATGCGCCTCCGCATGGTATGCATGCACGTCTGCATGAAGCACAATACGTATATAGAGCAAAAGTAACACTGTCACGCTGAGCGAAGCGAAGCGTCCCGGCGAGCGATATAGACTCCAGGACGCTTCGCTTCGCTCAGCGTGACAATAGTTATGACAGTATTACTTTTGCGGTATTGCTTAAAATCTGCAATCTGCAATCTGCAATCTGCAATCCACCTCACAGGTACTACTCAATACATGTACCAATGGGGGAGTTCACAACAACGAACCGAGCATATACCATATACCCGTGCGCAACCGGGCGTCACACAACATAGCCTCCATTGGAGAAAGGGACAGACTGCGTGACCACACACCTCAATCGCCTCCCACCATCCGTCACCGCCGCAGACCGCGAACTCCTGCGAGCCATCCAGAGCCTTGGCGACTACCAGCCCGTCAACAGCGTCTACAGTATCGCCACTATGCAGATGCAAGAGGCAAGTCTGACCCAGGCAGAACTCTCTATCGTTCGGTTGGAGGAGGAGCTGAAGCAAGCCCGCACTGTGGCCATCGAGACAGCCCACGCCCTACACAACACGGGTCTTGGCGTGAAAGAACAGGTGATTGCGCAATACGGCCATGACTCGACCGCCGTTGAGATCATTGGGCTAACCCGCAAGTCTGCGCATAAGCGCCCAACACGGCGCAAGGTAACGGCGTAGGATAGGGGTGGGGGAACAAAACCAGGAGAAGCTGTAGCTTCTCCTGGTTTTGTTCTCGTCTATGTGTTCGCATGGCATCACAGAAGATCTTACTTGCGACAACAACACGTGCAAAGAGTTCTTCTATGCGAAGGAGTCAGCGCGACCCGAAACGGGCTGCGACTACGCAACGACTGCAACGCGAGGGCGATATAATGAAGTCATCGCAACAGGAGGTGAGCCATGATGACCACAATCGAAGAGGTGCGTGAGGCAGCGCGGCGACTCCCACCGGTTGAGCAGTTTCAGTTGATCCGGGAGTTGCTGCGTGGGCTGGAGCAGGGGTATCAGATGCCTGGCGATGCCATTCCCGCCGGGCTGCGTCGGACGGCTCCTGTCAGAGATCTGGCTGAACTGGCGGCTGACTTCTGGCCTGAGGACGAGACGGCTGATGATATTAACGACTTTGTCGCCCGGCAGCGCGCTGATGATCGGTTGAGTGACCAATGAGCACGGTTCTGCTTGACACCAATATCGTTTCGTATCTATTCAAGCAGGACACGCGGGCTGAACGCTATGCCAAGCATCTGCGCAATCGGGAGCTCACCATCGCGGTAATGACGGTGGCGGAGTTGTTCCAGTGGGCCGCCGTCCGCAGATGGGGAGAGGCGCGTATTGCACGGCTGGAGCAGTATCTGGAACACTACACAACGCTCCCAGTGGACATCAACACCTGCCGTCAGTGGGCGACGGTGCGGGCATCGCGCAGTGCCGCTGGCATGCCAATCTCCCCACAGGATGCCTGGGTCGCCGCGACCGCACTGCGCTACTGTCTCCCTCTTATCACGCATAATCCCGACGACTTCCAGCAGATCCCTGGCCTGACGGTCATCACAGAAGCGTGAGAGGTACTTAGGGATGTGGAAATTTTTAAGTATCCCAGCGTCATGTCACGCGGAGCGAAGCGAAGCGTCCCGGCGAATATTAGGGATGTGGAAATTTTTAAGTATCCCGGCGTCATGTCACGCGGAGCGAAGCGAAGCGTCCCGGCATCCGTGTCGCCCGCCGGGACGCTTCGCTTCGCTCCGCGTGACAGCGTTACTTATGCTCTACTGCCTTTTCTGAATTCTTTGCGTCTTCGCGTCTTTGCGTCACTCCGGTGCGAAGCTCCTTCACGCCTGATTCCACACAACCCCCGCGAACAGATCCCGCTCATGCACTCCCGGCGTTGGCTCTGGGAAGGCCCGCATAAATGTCTCGCGCCCACCGAATAGTCGGAACACCCAGCCTACCGGCCCGCGCAGCATCCCCGATCCGCCGCCCTGACTAGCGTGGCAGGCTCCGGCCTCCTCCCGCGCCTTCGTCACCGGCAAGAAGTCAACCTCGGCGTGGATCGGGTATTCCACCTCGGCCAGCGATGCCAGATCAATGTCCCTGTTCGTCCCAAAGCGTCGGGGATCACGCCCGAACAGCGGCATTAGCCGCACCGCCAGCCGCAAGAAGCGCCGCGAGAAGGTCTGGAAATAGAGTTTCTGCGGCGCGTAGGCCGACAGTTCCCCCGCAAACCGGGCCGGGTCGCCCGCCGCATAGAACGCCTCCACCGTTGCCTGTTGGATGGCGATATGGTCGGGGTGACGGTAGCCGCCAATCGGGTCAAATGTTACCACCACATGCGGACGGATGCGGCGAATCTCTGCCGTCACCCGCGCTGCCACATCTTCCAGTGGCTGAGCAAACAGCGCCTGCGGATGATGGTTCGCCGCCGCCCCCGGCATCCCCGAGTCGCGGTAGCCCAGCATCGTCACACTCGTCAGGCCCAGCGCCTGTGCCGCCCCAGCCAGTTCCGCCGCCCGTCGCTCCGCCGTCGAGCTATAGCCCTCAAGGTACTGCGCGGCCATCTCGCCCTCCTCGCCGCCCGTCGCGCAGATCAGATGCACCTCCGCACCGCACCATGCATAGAACGCCAGTGTCCCGCCAATCCCAAAGCTCTCATCATCTGGGTGCGCTAGCACCGCCAACAGTCGTGGCCGCACCCCGTCCATAATCTCTCTCTGATTCTGCACGACAAACCTCATATGCGCTACACTGGGCACAGGAGCGCCCAGCGTAAGGGCGCAGCAGCACCGCGCTGCTGCGCCCCAACACTAGCCACAAACACACATCCATCCTACTCGCTCCCGCCGCTGCGGGCAAGGACCGAGGCATCTCTTGCGGGGATGGCAAAGCCTCGGCGCGGCCAAACCATACTACTGGCACCCAGCGGGCTCCCCCTGGATCGCCTCGCCCTGCAGGTGGCGGCAAGAATACCCCGCGCCTCGGTGCATCACATGTCTCGTTTCGTCACTCACTTCCTGAGAAGCTGTCTGAAAAGGTCACATATCCCGCGATTCCCCCTCCCCAGCCCTCCCCCGATGGGGGAGGGAGTCCGGCTCCTCCCCCCATCGGGGGGAGGTTGGGAGGGGGGCAGTAGCTTTTCAGACCTTGTGTGAAGGGCCGCCCGTGATCCGGTGGGCGCGTCAACGAGTGTCCCTATTGCCTCTGGCCCTAATTAAGGGGGCGAGATTCCCTACTCTGAGCGCGGGCCGCTGAGCCGCCAGATCAAGGTGCCAAGAGCAGGGCCGAAGCGGTTAATGAATCGCTGACGGTCACGTCCGGCATCGTATATTTGCAGGGCCAGCTCCCGCACTTGCACGCCATCGCCCACCACATCGAAGCGCACGTCATCGAGGTTAAAGGTGGCAGCTACATCCACCAGATGTGACACCGACTCATAGGGAGGCTCTAGCCGCACGTGGGCGCGTACAAAGACTCCTTGGTTGCGCGCCGTTGTTACGGCCTGACGCACCCGGTTACGTACACTGGCCGACTCAAACACACTCGCCGCTCGCAGGTGCAGCGTGATCGCCTCGCACCCAGCTTTCACCATATGTGCGCTGAGCAACGTATCGAGCTGATCTGCGTCGGCGTTCGCCTCCCACCCGATGTTCAGATGTGCCTCGCACAGATGCGTGAGCAGATCCACCAGCCAGGCCCGGTTGGCTGTGATTGACACATCGGGAAAGAGATAGTGGCGTAGCCCAAATTCATGCGAGACGCTGCGCAACTCAGCCACAATCTGCGTTGGCGAACGTAGGGTGATCGCCCCGTTGCCCGAAATGTCCGTCCCCGCAACGAGAACCATCGTCTGGAGCTCGCCACCGACCGCCCGCAGTTCATAGCTCTCCAGCGAGAGCAGATGTCGTGCCGGGAAGGGCAGGTCGTCCACGCTGTAGATCTCGTCCAGCTCCTCGGGTGGCTCGACGTTCTCGTTGTCGTGCTGGCGATCAATCCATTGGATCGTCCCTGCACAAATTCGGTTTGCGTCGAGGCCGTTACGGCTCATCTGCACCGGCAGCACGTGGTGGTGGTGATCTTCGTGCAGTGCATAGACGGCGGCAGAGAGCATCTCGGGCTCATCACCGGCTACCACCAGCATCTGCGGTCGAAACGAGCGCAGTGGCTGAAACGCCGTACTTAGCGTGGCACCGGGATCAAGGGCCAGGTCATAGATTCGCACAATATGCCGCCGCTGTTCAAGCAGCGTCGCAACATAGGCCAGCGTCAATGGTGGCGCAAGCAGTTTGCCGAGACACGGAAGTGCAATCAACGCTATATTCACACGCGAACCTCGCTCTTGCAGGGGGAGACTCTCAGGATATTACCGGCTCACTGATCAACTGCTCCCGCCGCACGAGCGGGAGTGTAAAATTAAAGCAGCTCCCCACGCCCACCTCACTATCCACCCAGATCCGCCCGTTGTGGCCTTCCACAATCTGCTGACAAATTGAGAGGCCCAGGCCAAGGTGAATACCGTGCTTCGACGATGTGTTTTCCAGGCGGTAGAAGCGGCCAAAGATCTTCTCACGCTGGTCGGGTGAAATCCCGACGCCTGTATCGGACACCTGTACCTGTACCTCGTGTTCATGGATCTGCGCACGCAACCTGATGTGCCCTCCGGGCGGAGTCGCCTTCATCGCATTCTCGATCAGGTTTGTCACGACCTGCGCAATTCGCTCTCTATCCATCAGTAGGTCGGGAATAATGTCAGGCACGTCAGCATCAATGCTCAGTTCAAACTGCTCAGCCTGGATCTGAAAGCGTGCGCTGGCATTCAGGAGTAGGTCGGTCAGATTCGCCCACTGGATCTGGAGGCGTAGCCGCCCGGCATCAAGCCGGTTAAACTCCAATAGCTCGGCGATCCGGCCCTTCAGTGCCTCAGCCTGACTGTCTGCGAGTCCGAGAAACTCCTGCTGGAGATCGTTGAGCGGTCCAGCCCGGCCCTGGAGTACTACTTTTAGGAATCCGTTAAGTGTATTGATGGGGTTACGCAGTTCGTGGGAGACCATCGAGATAAACTCGACGCGCTGGCGTTCCTGGAGCTTATGGTCGGTGATGTCATGCAGGACAATCGCCACATAGCTCTCATCATTGGGAGTGACCCGCACCAGCGAGGCAAAGATCTGGTAGACCAGTTCGTGATCCGCTTCGCCCATCCGCACTTCGCGCTCAATCATCGTGGAGCCATCGGCGCGTAATTGGCGAGTGACATCATTGAGTCTATCGCGCAGCCTGCCGCCGAGCTTATCGCTCAGTTGAAGCGTCCGATATGCCAGCGGATTCGACATAATCATCGTGCCCTGCTCATCAACCACGATCAAGCCGTCGCCAATATCACGCAGCACGGCTTCAAGCATTGCCTGCTGGCGAGCGAGCTGCGTGTGCAATTCGGCGTTGTGGATGGCCACGCTAGCCTGGATGCTAAACGAGGTTAGATGGCGCGCCTCGCTCGGCGTAAATGCCTGGCGTTGGATACTTACCACCGTCAAGGCACCGATAACGTGGTTATTCGAGTCAATCAGGGGCACGCTGATTGCCGACATCGCCCCGCAGTGCTGCACCTCGCGCCAATCCCGCTCAAGCTGGGTATCGCTCACCACCACCGGGCTGCGGGTACTCACCACACGCTGAGCGAGTGGATCGGCCCAACTGCTCGGCACCACCCCATCGAGGCCGATTGTGCGATGGGTGAATCCCGTGCTGCTCACCAGAGTCAGCCCAACGGCGCTCACACGCGGGGTGCCGAGCATCTGCATCATACTGTCGAGGATCTGGCTCAGTACATCGTCCAGACTGAGTGTACCGGTGATCGCCCGCAAGCTCTCTTCAAGGGACTGTTGGCGGCGGATACGGACACGCAGGTCGGTGTTAATGCTCTCCAATTCCGCCATCCGCGAGTCATGCTCAGAGCGGATCTGGCTGATCTGCTGGCGCAAATCACGGGTCTGACGCAGGCGGCGTTCGCTGAGGGCCAGCAGCAGCCCGATGAACATGCAGCTCCCGCCAACAAGTCCGCCGTAGGCCAGAGACTCGTCGGCAGAGAGGTTCATGTTCACATGGCCCATGAAGTGGATTGAAGAGAGGTAGAGCGGGCCGAGAAGAGCCGGCACCATAAGTACCGACAAAAACTGACGGCGGTAGAGGATCGCCTTCATCCCAAACACCGTATAGATGGGGAAGATACTGAGGGTAAAGGGGCCAACCGCAACCAGCAGCCATGCGACGAGGGCGGCGTCGCCTACAATCGAGGCTATCATCAGCGCCGTAAGCTGCCGCCAACGGCTACCGACGAGGGCGTGGTACAAGGTTATAAGCAAGATCAGGTTGCATGCCGCGTACACCAGCAGCCCGATTTCCGAGATGGGCTCAACCGGAAGCCGCTTAAACCACCACGACAGAGCAAGGATTGGCAGAGGCAGCACGACACGCACGCCATCACGGATGTTTGCGCGCAGCCACGGCTCAGCCCATGCGAAGAGCGAATCGGTCGCAGCCATTACCCGCCTCTCCGTATTACCGCTCGTTTGCGTCGCGGTGTGATCTGCGTGGGAGAGATGTCAGATACGATGCCTCACACCTCAAATTTATATCCCAGGTTGCGTACCGTGATGACGTGGCGGGGATGTTCGGAGTCTTTCTCGACCTTGGAGCGCAGGCGACGGATGTAGACGGCCACTAGGTTGCTCTCGCCCTCATAATCATAGCCCCACACTTTGCTCAGGATCTGGCTCACACTGAGGACGCGACCCGCGTTTTTTACCAAGTAGTAGATCAAGCGAAACTCAAGAGGGGTCAGTTCCACCGCCCGACCATCGGCAAAGAGAACTTTATGCTCTACTGGATCAAGGGTCATGTCGCCCTGGGTCAGACGAGATGAGGGATTGAGCGTATCGCTACTGCGTCGGCGTAACACCGCCTCAACGCGGGCGATCAATTCGGATGGCTCATAGGGCTTCACCAAATAATCATCGCCCCCGATCTGGAGACCCATTACTCGATCTTGAAGCTGAGATCGCCCGGAGAGAAAGATAATTGGCACATCTGAGGTACGGCGAATCTGGCGGCAAATATCGAATCCGCTCGACTTGGGCATCATCACATCAAGCAAGATTAGATCAGGATTGTTTTGCTCAACAGCCTGGAGAATGCTCTGTGCGTCGTATACCTTGACGACTTCATACCCCGCCTCTTCGAGGACAAATGAGGATAATCTTGCGCTTGGAATGTCATCGTCGGCTACCAGAATACGCATATCTCGTACCTCTGTCCCCTCGTGGCCACTGCTCTGCGCGCAGGAGTGTGGAATGTATCGTATTAGGCGACCATCTACCTATTTCTCGCTTCCAATTTTAGCAGAAAGTTACGACTCGTGCCATAGTCGTAATCAGCGAGACAGAGCTGGTGCGGAGTCAGTACGCCCCCTCACCCCCCAACCCCCTCTCCCACGAGGGGAGAGGGGGTTGGG
>Ga0208376_1000263_pt1 | contig 16502 bp, 14 predicted proteins | sample CryBogmetaGMA25M_FD_184548 | JGI IMG/M metagenome (GOLD analysis project Ga0208376, IMG submission 184548) | Freshwater microbial communities from Crystal Bog, Wisconsin, USA - MA2.5M (SPAdes) | ecosystem: Environmental > Aquatic > Freshwater > Lake | place: Crystal Bog, Wisconsin, USA...
ATTTCTGCACAGAGAGCGATCTGCTCCCCCTCTCCCGTTCTGGGAGAGGGGGCTGGGGGGTGAGGGCGGATCGGCGGCGGAATCGCTATTTGAAAAGTATTGGGATTAAGACAAGGTTCGCAGATACTTTACAGTTCAGGCCCGAATTTAGCATCCTGATGTGCTCGATCTGAAACCTGAAACCCGACACCTGAAACATTAAAGAGGGACGTATGCGTATCGCGGTCTGTCTGAAACATGTGCCGGATGTTACAACGGTCGAGGTTGACCCATTCACGGGGGCGATTGACAAAAGTCGGCTGCTCTTCGTCACAAATCCGGCGGACACGGTGGCGCTGGAGTTAGCCTTGCAGCTTTGCGGCTCACCTGGGCGTGTGCTGGGCCTGACGGTTGGCCCTAGCCCAACCGAGGCAGTGCTGCGTGCGGCCCTCGCGGTTGGGGCGACCCGTGTGCTGCGGCTGTGGGATGAGCAACTCGACGCCACGGCTCCCCCGCTCACGGCGCGGTTGATCGCTGCCGCGCTGCGGGTTGAGGGCATGCCCAACATGGTACTCTGCGGCACTCGTAGCAGCGATATGGGTAGTGGGCAAGTACCCGCGCTGCTGGGTGAGTTTCTGGGTTGGCCCGTGATCACCGATGTGACGCAGATTGAGGTGGAGCCGCACCTGGCCCGCGTGCAGCGACGGCTCGACCGAGGTGCCCGCGAGGTGCTGGAGGTGAGCTTGCCCGCCGTGCTGGCCGTTGAGCCAGGGCTGGCCCGCCTGCGTCACGCCAGTTTCCCCGGCCTGATGCGCGCCCAGCGCGCCGCTATTCCGACCCGTGGGCTGAACGAACTCGGGCTGAACATTGACGAACTGGCCTTCGCGCTCCCGGTGCATCAGGCGTTCACGCCACCCCGCCCGCGCTCACGGCCCATCTTCACCCCCGACACCTCGCGGCCACCCCACGAGCGCATCGCCGCAATTGTTCAGGCGGGCGTCACCCGCAAGTCCGGGAAGGTGCTGGAAGGTCCTCCACAGCCGATGGCCGAGGCGATTGTGGATTTTCTGCGGGAACAAGGGTTTGTGTGATTTTGGATTTGGGATTGCGGATTTTGGATTTGGGATTGCGGACGGTGCGGCAATCGTAAATCGTAAATCGTAAATCGTAAATTAGGAGGTTTTATGGCTGAGCCGACACTTCGGGTCGTTGCCCACATTCTTGCCCGTACCGACACGATCACGACGATCAAAGCCCTTCTTGAGAGCCTGGTCATACCAACGCGCCAGGAAGAGGGTTGTATTCGCTACGAGTTGTTGCAAAATACGGCTGACCCGGCAGATTTCGTCTTTGATGAAGAGTGGACGAGTGACGCCGCGCTAGAACACCACCTCGCCTCGCCCCATCTTCAGGCGGCGCTGCCCACACTGAACGAACTGGTGGCTGCTCCGGTGGACATTCGCCGCTATTGGCTGGTGGCGTAAGCATGACTCGTCGGCTGGCTGACATGACATGGCCGGAGGTAGCGGCGGCGGTCGCGGCGGGCGCGACCACCGTTATTCTGCCGCTCGGTGCGACCGAGCAGCACGGTCCCCATTTGCCCCTGGGCACGGATACGATCCGGGCGGTGGCTCTGGCCGACCGCGTTGCGGCCCGCCTGCCGATGGCACTGATTGCCCCGGCGTTGCCCGTCGGCTGCTCCGACGAGCACGCCGGGTTCCCTGGCTTGCTCAGTCTTGACGCGGTGACGCTAGCAGGTGTGATTGTGGACTGTGCGCGGCGGATGGTGGCCTGGGGCGTGCGCCGCCTCGTCGTCCTCTCGGGCCACGGCGGGAATGCCACCGCCCTCGCCCTCGCTGCCGAGCGGATGCGCCACGAACTACCCACGTTGGCGCTCTGGCTACCCACGGCCATGCGTGAACTGGATGCCGTAATCGTGGCGGTTGCCGCGAGCGAGGCGATCACCCCAGCGCAGATTGGTTCGCACGCCGGTGATGGCGAGACCTCGGAGATGCTGGCTCTCTCTCCAGCACTGGTGCGCCGCGAGGCGGCGGAGGTAGGCTATTGCGGCGAGTTTGCCGCGATCCTTCCGACGCTCCGCACTCTGGGGCTGCAGGCCGTGACGCCGAATGGTGTCTTGGGAGATCCGACGGTTGCTGATGCGGCGCGGGGCGCTCGCTACCTTGATGCCTATGCGACCGCTTTGGTCGAGGATTTGAACGCGCTATGATGACGGTACTGCGAAGTGGCCCGCGCTACGAACTTAATACGGGATTGGAGTTGCGACCTGATGCTCAGGGTGGCGTGCTGCTCTCGCGGCACCCGCTGATGGCCTTGCGCCTGAACCCGCTCGCCTTTGGGCTGCTGGCAGACCTCAAGGGCGTGGCGAGCGCCCTTGAGGTCGTGGCAGGGCAGCAGGCGCTGTCACTCAGCGCGGCCACCACTTTCCTGGATAGTCTCGTCCAGCGCCGCCTGCTGCTCCGTCACATGCCGCCCCCTGACGTGTGGCCATCGGTTTCGATCATCGTGCCCGCCCACGGACGCCCCGCCGCAACCCGCGCCTGCGTCGAGTCGCTGCTGGTCCTGGCATATCCCGGCGAGCGGCCCGAAATCCTGGTGGTGGACGATGCCTCAGAGCCGCCACTGGCTCCAGCCTTGGAGGGATTGCCGGTGCGAACGGTGCGCCTGACGGTCAACAGTGGCCAATCGGTTGCCCGCAATCACGCCGCTGCCCTGGCAACGGGCGAGGTGCTGGCCTTCATTGACAACGACTGTATCGCCTCCCCCGATTGGCTGACAACCCTCGTCGCGGCGCTGGACGAGCCGGGAGTAGAACTGGCAGGCGGGCGGGTGGTAGCGCCGCCGCCGACTGGCCCGATAGCCGCCTTTGAATCGGTGCGCTCGCCGCTGGATATGGGTGCGGTGAGCGGCGCGGTTGGGCCAGACGAGCCGATTAGCTACATGCCGTCGTGCAATCTGGTTGTGCGGCGCGACCTGCTGCTGCGGCTCGGCGGCTTCGATCCGACAATGCACCTGGGGGAAGATGTAGACCTGATCTGGCGGGCGCTGCGGGACGGAGCCAAAGCGCGTTACGTGGCCACGAGTACCGTGGTGCATCACCACCGTGTCCAACTCGGGGCGCTCTTGCGCCGTCGGGCCGACTACGCCTCCTCCGAGGCTGACTTGCAACGTCGTCATCCGGCTGCTGGTCGGCGCATCCTCGTACTGCCGCGAGTGACGCTCCTGCTCCTGGCTGCCCTGGTCAGCGCCAAGAAGGCTTGGCCACTCAGCCTGGTGTTCAGTGTGGCAGCGCTGGGCAGCCTGGGGATTGAGATCCGGACAAAGCAACGCAACCTGGAGAAGAATGGCGTATCCATGCCTGTTCACCATGTTGGCGGAGCCGTGCTACACGCCCATCGGGCGGCGCTCTACCACCTGGGGGCTAACGTGACGCGCTACTATAGCCTGCCCCTGCTCGCCACAGGGCTGTGCTGGCCCGCGATCTTGCCAGCACTGGCGATCATGCTTCTCACTCCACCCGTTATTGACCACAAACGTCTGCACCCACGTCTGGCGCTGCCCACTTTCATCGGCCTGTACTGGCTTGAGTTAACCGCGTATCAACTCGGAGTATGGGGCGGCTGTTGGCAACGGCGCACCCTCCGCCCCCTTTGGCCCACGTTACGTTGGAGCCGGTGAGGAGTCAATCTTAATGAAAAAGACTTTCTTGAAACGAGTGGGCCATCCCCGCGCCCCGCCTTTGCAGATTTTAGATTGCAGATTGCAGATTGCAGATTGCAGGACGCGAACCGCTGACCGCTGACCACTGACCACTGACCACTGACCACTGACCACTGACCACTGACCACTGACCACTGACCGCTGCCGGAAAATATCAGGAGAACACCAATGCCAAAATTCATCATCGAGCGCAACATCCCCGCCGTCGGGACGTGGTCGGCGGAGACCCTGCACGATGTCGCCCAGAAGTCGAACGGGGTGATCTGCGGGATGCAAGCCGCCGGGGGTACCATCCAGTGGGTGCAGAGTTACGTCGTTACCGACAAGATCTTCTGTGTCTATATCGCGCCGGATGAAGCAGCGCTGCGCGAGCATGCGGAGCGCGGCGGCTTTCCGGCGAACAATATCTTCGAGGTCAAGACCGTCATTGACCCCACCACGGGCGAGTAATCGTCCCGCGCCCGCCGCCGGATCACCAACCAATGAAGGCTCTGTTTCAAGGAGGAATCTGTGCGCTACGCCAACCCGAACCAGCCAGATAGCAAGTTCAGCTTTAAGACACGTTACGGGAACTACATCAACGGCGCGTTTGTCCCCCCCATCAACGGGCGCTACTTCGAGAACCCGACCCCGGTGACGGGCGAGATATTCTGCGAGATTCCGCGTTCGGATGCCGCCGACATTGAGGCCGCCCTCGACGCGGCCCACGCCGCTAGCCCGAGTTGGGGCCGCACCTCGGCTGCCGAGCGGGCTAACATACTCAACAAGATCGCCGACCGCATGGAGGCGAACCTGGAGTTGCTGGCCCTGGTCGAGACCTGGGACAACGGCAAGCCGATCCGCGAGACGATGGCCGCCGACCTGCCACTGGCGATTGACCAGTTCCGCTACTTTGCGGGGGCCATTCGCGTGCAGGAAGGTTCGATCTCGGTCATTGACGACACGACCGTGGCTTATCACATCCACGAACCGCTCGGCGTCGTCGCCCAGATCATCCCGTGGAACTTCCCGCTGCTCATGGCGGTGTGGAAGGTGGCCCCGGCGCTGGCTGCGGGCAACTGCATCGTCCTCAAGCCCGCCGAACAGACGCCCGCCAGCATTTTGGTGCTGGTGGAACTGATTGGCGACCTGCTCCCGCCGGGAGTTCTCAACGTCGTCAACGGCTTTGGCATCGAGGCAGGCAAGCCCCTGGCGAGCAGCAACCGCATCGCCAAGGTCGCCTTCACGGGCGAGACGAGCACCGGGCGGCTGATCATGCAGTACGCCTCCGAGAATCTGATCCCGGTGACCCTGGAACTGGGTGGCAAGTCGCCCAACATCTTCTTCGCCGATGTCTTCGCCCAGGATGACGACTTCGCGGACAAGTCGCTGGAAGGCTTCACGATGTTCGCGCTCAATCAGGGCGAAGTCTGTACCTGTCCCTCGCGGGCGCTGGTGCAGAAGTCGTTCTACGGCGAGTTCATGGAGCGCGCCATCGCCCGCACGGTGCTGGTCAAACAGGGCCACCCGCTCGATACCGATACGATGATCGGCGCGCAAGCCTCGAATGACCAGATGGAGAAAATCCTCTCCTACATTGACATTGGCAAGCAGGAGCAGGCCAAGGTGCTGACGGGAGGGGCGCGGGCCGAGCTTGGCGGTGAGTTGGCGGGCGGCTACTACATCCAGCCGACCATCCTCGAAGGCCACAACCGCATGCGGATCTTCCAGGAAGAGATCTTCGGCCCGGTGGTCTCGGTGACGGCCTTCAACGACTTTGACGACGCGCTGCACCTCGCCAACGACACGCTTTACGGCCTGGGTGCCGGGGTCTGGACCCGCGACATCAACACGGCCTACCGGATGGGGCGCAGCATCCAGGCTGGGCGCGTCTGGACGAACTGCTACCATCTCTACCCGGCCCACGCGGCCTTCGGCGGCTACAAGCAGTCGGGCATTGGCCGCGAAACCCATCACATGATGCTCGACCACTATCAGCAGACCAAGAACCTGCTGGTGAGCTACAGCCCCAAGAAACTCGGCTTCTTCTAGGCGTTCGATCTTAGACAAGGTTTCAGGTGCGAGGTTTCAGGTTTCAGGTTGAGCGCATCAGGATGCCACATTCCGGCCTGAACTGTAAAGTATCTGCGAACCTTGTCTTAGCCTAAAGACAGGAATGACAAAGGGGCAACGTGGTTGCCCCTTTGTCGCCCCCTCTATCTGTTACCGGTTCCGCAATCGAAAACCTAAAATCAGAAAGGAACCTCTATGACTCCCAGTCGTGTTTCCGTCACCGAAGCTGCTATCGCCCTAATTGAGCGGATGCAAGCCCTGCACGGCCCGCTACTGTTCCATCAGTCGGGCGGCTGCTGTGATGGCAGCGCCCCGATGTGCTACCCCCGCACCGAGTTCCGCATAGGGCAGCGCGATGTCTTTCTCGGTAGCATCGTGGGCTGCCCCTTCTACATCAGCGGGCCGCAGTACGAGTACTGGCAAAGCACCCATCTGACGGTTGATGTGGTCAAAGGGCGCGGTAGCGGATTCTCGGTAGAAGCACCCGAAGGGCTACGCTTCCTGATCCGCTCGCGGGTTTTCACCGATGCTGAGTGGGCGGAACTGCAAGCTGCCGGTGAACCGCCCCGTGGTGAACAACAGGCGTAGTAACGATCTTCCATGCGCCCCGAGGGCCACTACTGAAGCAGCAAATCGAAGCTCGGGTGACCATCATCGCCGGTGATCCGGCGGATGCCGCGCTGGATGGCGCGTACCGTACCCTCACCAAGCCAGAACGTCAGCAACGAGCCAATCACAAGGCCGAGAGCGCTACCGAAAGCGGCACCGACGGCGAAAAAGATCACGCGCTTGCGGCGTGAGGCGGCTCTGCGCCTCGGGAGTGCTTTGCTCATAAAAGCCTCACTGAACCACGACGACCGGTGGAACCTTGCTCCAGAGACGATCCAGGCGGTAGTAGTCGCGTTGGGCGTTACTGAAGACGTGGACGACCACATCGGCGTAGTCGATCACGATCCACCCGGAGTCAGACGAACCCTCGATGCGCGGATTCAGACCATACTGTTTCTGAACTTGACCGTCAATATGATCGACGATTGCGCGGAGCTGTCGTTCGTTGTCGCCGGAGCAGATCACAAAGAAATCGGCAATCGTGCTCTGTGTGTGGATGTCAAGCAGCGCGATGTCGTGGGCCTGTTTATCCTCAGCGAGATCGACGATGCGACGGGCTAGGCTTACTGTCTCTATGGCGTTTCTCCTGACGGTGATGCGTACGACCAAGCAATATAACGTGATCGTATCATACATGACGCAGAAAGACAACTGAGAGTTGCATCGCCCTTCTGCGTCATCATGGCTATAGTAATCCTCTTGGAGCCGTGAGAAGGAGTCCTGGCTTCAGCCGGCTAAAGCCAGGACTCCTCCTTCACAACGGAATAGGATTGCTATACGCAAAAGCGCAAAAAACACCCTGTTGCGCATGTCACGCTGAACGAAGCAAAGCGTCCCGATGTGACAATGCACATCGGGACGCTTCACTTCGTTCAGCGTGACTGCGTTCGACCTGAAACCTGAAACCTCGCACCTGAAACCTTGTCCTACAGATCAATCTCGCAGGTGCCGGATGAGCAGGCGAGTTCCTGGGCTGCGTTGGTGAGATCCTCCTCCTCGTAGCGGTAAATCTTCGAGAAGTCAATCTCTGGGAAGGATGCGGCAAGTCGCTCGTACTCCTCGCGGGTGATCTCGACGTAGGGCATATTGTCGTACTTCGCATCGAAGGTCGGCAGGAAGGATAGCCCGCCGATCTGGTCGCGATGCTCCCAGACCCACTTCATCAGGTCAATCACCTCGTCGGGACGGTAGGTGATGGTACAACTCGCGTTGTGCTCTGTCCAGTAGGTCTTGTTCTGGAGCCAAAACTCGCACTGGATAATCGCTGTGCGATCCTGGCGTGTAATTGCGCTGTCGGGCGACTTCACCGGGAAGTGGATGACCCAGGTGTTCGCGTTCTCTGGGGTCTGCCCGTTCTCAGGATCCATAGGCACGCTGGCGTCGCGTAGCACCTTAAAGATCGGCGAGTGGGCAGCAACGCGCACGTTGCGGATGTAGTAGGGCGACCAGCGCGAGTGCAGCCCCGAAGAACAGTTTAATAACTGCGAAGAATTGCCCGAAGGTTTCACCGTTGTGATCGCTGCGGCGGCGTTGACCCCGAGCGCATGCGCGGTCGCCTGGTTCACCGCGATAGCGATGCCCCGCAGCCGCTCCTTGACCCCGGCGTCCTGCGCGATGGGGCTGTCCATCTGTCCGGTAATATCCACCCCGAGCAGCCGCTCCTCTTCGCAGTTGTGCTGCCACTGCGGGCGCAGGCCCGGAAAGTGGGTCGCGAGCGACTGGATCGTCCCGATGATTGCCGCGACCTCCACCTTCTCACGCAGGCTCTCGAAATTATCCTCGTGGCGGGCAACCGCCGCAGAGAGGTTGCAGAACTGCCAGGGGCGTAAGACAATTTCGCCGCACTGCCAAGAAAGGACATAGGCCATCTCAGCACGGTTCTTTGTATCGAATCGCTCAGTGCCTATCGAGAAGAAGGTGTGCGTCTCGTCAACCGTGCCGGTATAGACATCCTCATCGCCATCAGACTCGACCGCGACAACCCGATGATTCGTTGCGAGTGACTCTGTCTGAAGGTCACGCCAACTGCGGAACGGACTGCTGGAACGGGCTATCTCCGATGAGACCTGATACTCCTTGCACGCTGCCACCCACTCGTGCTTATTCGGATGGCGTCCGAGGGCAAAGACGAGATCATTGTAAATAGCGACCTGACGCTGGCGCTTGTCAACTTTGGCTTCGGCGTGGGCGTGCTGGAGCAATTGCTGACGCTGCTCGGTGCCGTGCAGCGTGTAGTAGAGTTTCTGACCGCACGATGCCCCGCACGTCGCCTGCTCACGACGGTTAAACCGTACCTCAAAAGGCTGACCGCACACTTCACAGGTGCGCGTGACGTAGGCGATGCCGTGGCGATACTGGATTGGCAATTTCGACTGCTTTACGGCGAGCTTCGCGTAGATCAGACGATGCTCAGACTTGCGAAAGCCGCCGAACTGAACCATGCGGTAACTGCCGGACTGATCATAGGCGACCTTACGTGCCGCCGGAAGCCCGCGCTTCTGGTACGAGAAGACGCTCATCGCGATCAGTGCGTCGTTTGGCTGTAGCTCCAGCGTTGTGCGCTCGCCGCCGTTAAGCAGGGCAAAGCGGTGGTTTGCCGTCGCTCGGATGTAGGTGCCGTCCGCAAAAGTCACACGGTACACCGGCACCTGTGCGCCGGTCTGGCGCGGGTTTCGCATCGTGCGGATGACCACTTGGCCATCCTTGACGGTGAACACATCCACATCGCTGCCATCCGCAACAAGGTCGGCCATGCGTACACGACCGCGCCCATCGGCGACGGCAACCCACGTATCGCCGGTAACGCACGGATTCGCCCCGAACTCTGCGGCCTGCCGGCGGGCGGGGCGCATGACGTTGGCGGCCTGACGGTTGAAGATACCGGGCTCGCCGCGACCGGACTGCACCATCTCTAGGAACTGGCTGATAAATTCGGGCTGGGTCAGGCCGCCCTCGGGCCATACCGCCGAGTTGTTGGCGTTCCAGCGCTGGCTGTTCTCGCGCTCGAAGTCGCCGCTCTTGCTGAGGTGCATCTCGTCGTCGTCGTAGTCGAACAGGGAAATCATGGCGGTGTTATGTACAAGATAGCCCTCAGCGACAAACATGCTGCCGTCACGTACCTCGATATCGTAGGTATGCGCCTCACCACCGGGGCGAACCTCAACGATCCTCACCGGCACATAGTGTGTCGCATCAACCAGAGCAGTGAGTGTAGTGCTATTCATGCACTCATCGCGGCTGCTCGGCCAGAGATTTACGTACTCCTTACGCGGCAGGTCGCGCTTCACCATCCAGCCCGGCACGGTGTAGCCGGACTGCTTGCCCTTCCGCGCAACCCATACGCCACATGCGTGCTTGCCGATCAGTGCAGCAGCGTTCTGGATGGCAAGCGCATCTTTGACCGTCACCATCCAGAGTGGCTTCCAGCCTTCTTTGGTCTCAGGCCGACGCAGACGTATCTCGGCGACAATACCCAGGGTTGCAAGAAGTCTCACAACCTCACGACCGAACGACTCATACACCGTGGAGATGATCGTCACGGGCCGATCAGTGTAGCAACCATCGCCATCCATCAGACCAGCGATAAACGCCGCTCGCTCATCGGCGGGGGCACGCCAGATCGCCTCAGGCACAGAGAGCGTCGTATTTGGCTGCTTGTACTGGCTCATCCAGCGGGCAACCTGCCGGATGCCGCTGCGGATCTGAACCCACTTGCCTTCCTGGTAGATAATCCGTGCGGTGAGACCGTGATCTTCCATCCACGCCGAGACACGTTCGATCTGATCGATCTCACTCGTGTGACATGCGACGGCGAATTGTGTATTGCCGCCCTTCCCATGCTCATCGTAGTCAGTGATCTGTACATACCCATCGGCGAAGAACTTACCGAGGAACCACGCCGTCTCTCCATCCAGTGCTGGCTGTTTCACAAGCGAGCCGCTGTGGTCTGCCTCGCGCTTCTCAGGTAACTGCGCCAGTTCCTGCGTTGTGCCATCAATTGGGTGTGTGATGAACAGTAGCCGATCCTCTGGCGTTAGATCGCGGGCATACTTGAAGGTGTTCCCACCCCATACGTCCGTGAGGACAGCGACGCGATGATGTGGTGTGCAACGGAAGATCGTGCCTGACTCGGTGACAATTTCAACGATCTTCTGAACGCCCTGGTCAACCCAGCCGGTGACTGGCTTGTAGCCCGTCGCCGTCATGACCTGATCACCCTCACGAATCTCCTCAATCGGGATTGCACCGCGTTCACTATGAACACGAGTGCCTTTCGGAAGACAGCGGCGCACCCCGCCAGACACCGCAGCATTCCCCACCGAGCACATAATGTCGTGGGCGTCAACCGAGCGGAGGTAGCTTCCCTGGCGGGCCAGGATGCGCGAGCGCACGAAGTCGAGCATGACCCGCAGTGGCTCGGGGCCAGAGGCCCGCCCGCCCTTGGTGCGCAGCGGAGCGCCAGCGGAGCGAAGCTGCGACAGATCGAAGCGGATGTCCCCGCCCTCAAACCAGGTCTCAAGGCCAACGCGCAGCGCCTGCGCCCAACCCTCAGCCGAGTCCTCAACGACGAACTGCTTCAGCTCAAGGTTGGTCTGGCGACGGATGCGCGGAAAGTTTTCGACGTAGCGGCCCTCAACCGAAAAGCCCACGCCGCAGCCGCTCATCGAGATTATCAGCGCCTCAACGAACGAGTCAATGCTCTCGACCGGTTGGTACGAGCAGTTGTAGATCGCGATATTGTTGCGGCGGGCCGCAGCACCGGCCATTGCGAGCATACGCATGGACGGCATGGAGCGCATCTCTAGGATGGCGCGGCGGACTCGCTCGTATGTCTCCACCGGCAGCCGCGATCCGGCCAGTTCGTGCAGGAAACTGACGGTGCGATCAACCGTCTCGACCCACGTCTCGCGCCGCCCGAGATCGTAGTTGAAGCGCGCATACTTATCAAAGAACTGAAACTTCTGGAGCGCCATCGGGAAATACTGGTCGGATTCGGCAAAAGCCTGACGCACGTACTCCGGGACGGGGCGCTCCACCCGCTTCTTGGCATGCTCGGCACGGTAGAGGATGTAGTGCTTGGCAGCCTCAAACTCGCCTGCGGCCTGAAGCACCATCTCGACAATATCTTGGACGCCCTCAACCGTGGGGGGAGCGCCAAGTGACTTTGCGGCGATGATATTGATCACGCGCCGGGAAAGATCCTCAATGGAGGCTTGGGATGTACGATTCAAGCTGGCGAAGCACTTCGTCAACGCTTGCTCAATACGCTCGATGTCGAAGCTAACAATCCGCCCGTCGCGCTTGATGATGGTTGTTGGAATTTCCATGCCAGCCCTATCAATTGCAAGGTATTCACCAGAAGTTCGACCGCTTGCGAATCCGTTCGTTCCTATAGACATGGGACAAAATCCTCCACAATAGGGGTGCAGGTGAAGCGCACATCAACCGACCGCCCAGCGTTTATCGCGGGAGGAGCGGCGAGGGGGAAGGCCAGATCAGGGCTTCTCTTCGGCAATCAGCTCATCGGCGGCAGCCAGTAGGGCGGCGGTGCGTGCGGGGGCGAGGGGCGGCTGCTTACTGTTCAGGTAAATCTCCAGGGCGCGGCGCGGGGTGATGCCTTCGATCAACTCAGGCTCGGCACCGTAGCGTCGGCGCGAGCTACGCTCGACCGTGATCGTTACGGCGGCAATGACAAAGGCTCCCGCCTGTTCTAAGAGGGCGTGGATCTGCTCCTCGCGCAGCAGCGCGGCCTGCTCGCGAGTGGCCTGGATCTCCACCCGCACCACCGCCTGTCGCAGATCGTGGCGACTAATCAGGGTTGTCACCAGGTCAAGGGGGTCGCTGCTCCCTCGCACATCTTTCTCGATGCTCACGAAGGGACGGGCGGCGAGTTGGTGGAATTGCCAGCGGGCCGCGCTACACTCCAGTTCAACGATGATGCAACCCTTAGGCTCGGCCCGTTCGCCAAAGTCTACCCGGTCAAGACTACCAGGATAAACCAGCGGGGGCACGGTACCGAGAACCTGGTGCTTGTGAATATGGCCCATCGCCACATAATCAATGCCGGGTTGGGCAAGCACAGAGCGGGCCATTACCAGATCCTGGCCAAGAGTGATCGCCCGCTCGGCCCCCATCTGCGCACCATCCACGCTGCCGTGGAAAGCCAGCACCGCCGGGATGCTCGAATCGAGACTCGCCGCCGTCTTGACGACAAAATTCTCGATGCGGCGGCGCACCTGAAAATCAATCTCTGCGAAGGACGCCCCGCGCATTTCGTCACGGGTCATCAGGCTATGTCGGGTCACCCAGGGCAGCGCAATAATCTGGAGCGGGCCGGAGCGGGTAGGGATGACATGCAGCCGCAGCCGGTCGGCCACCGTTACCCCTTCAATGCCAAGGGCGTCGAAAATCTCGACTGAGTGGGCGCGACCAAGCGAAGAAGAAATATCGTGGTTGCCGGTGAGGATAAAAACAGGCACGCCTGCAGAGCGCAGCCGGTTGAGCCGACGAGCAAACTCGCGCTGGTGCGTGGGGTTGGGTGAGCGATTCTTGTAAATATCGCCAGCAATCAGCACCAGGTCTACCTCGGCGCTCAGGCCAATAGAAATCGCCTCATCGAGACGGTCAAGGTAATCGAGCAACCGGGTATGCAGGCCGGTAGCCGAGTCGATCCTACCGTAGTTCTCAACGCCGATGTGCAGGTCGGCCAGGTGTAGTAGCTTGATCATAGAGTTATGCGAGCGGCACCCATCTGGATTGCAGTTGGCAAGTGTAGCATATATTTGTCTGAGGCATGGTGATTCTCAGGGTTGGTGTAAAGTTAATACTCTCTGGCTGGCGACTGAAGTCGCGCCTGTGAGGCGTTCCGCCGGGCGTCGGCCTGCGCCGACGGCGGAACTGCCCGCGCAGGCGCGACGGGTAGTCAGCCATAGGCTCCCGTGACGCGACTTCAGTCGTCCGCAGTATGTCTTTGCATCTGCCCTGGGTATACTATAGAAATGAGCAGTATCAGGAATAGACATAGCAAGGAAGTTGTGCCGTGTTCCACACAATCCTCGTCCCCCTCGATGGCTCGCCCGCCAGTGAGCAAGCTCTTGCGGCGGCGGCCCGCCTCGCCCAGAATCACCAAGTGGCCCTTCATATCGCCCACGTTCACTCCCCATACACCACGACCCCGATCACCATCGAGGGTATGCCCGTGATTGACGAGGAATTGCACTCACGCGCCGCCGACCACGAACTGGCCTACCTGCGCCAGGTGGCTGCGTCAGTGAACACCGCTGTCGCGCCGGTCGTCGCTCGCCTGGACGGGCCGGTGGCCTTCACTCTGTCCAGTTACTGCCAAGAGATCCACGCCGATCTGCTGGTACTCACCACCCACGGTCGTAGCGGCTTCTCCCAGCTCTGGCTCGGTAATGTTGCGGAAGCTCTGCTCCATAGCCTGGGCGTGCCTATGCTCCTGCTGCGTCCCACGCCCGTGACTATTGCGCCCGCACCCTTCCGGCACATCCTTGTGCCTCTCGACGGCTCCGCCCTGGCCGAACAGATTCTGCCCCACGCGATGGCAATAGCCAGCCACGATGGTGCCAAACTGACCCTGCTGCGGGTCGTCGAGGGCCACTCGTCTCCCGATTCTGGGCGCAGTCCTCTCTATCGCCCTCACGAGATGAATGTCGCCGATCAGCGGGCTACAGCCGATTTCTACCTGAGCCGTCTGGCTGCCGAGTTGCTGACCGCCGGATACGCTGCCCACACCTCAGTCGTGGCCGCCGAGCATCCCGCTCGCGCCATCCTCACTACCGCCGAGGAGTGTGGGGCCGACATGATCGCCCTGGCCACTCGTGGGCGCAGTGGCAGCACCCGCAGCATCCTAGGCAGCGTGGCCGATAAACTTATCCGTGGTGGGACACTGCCAATGCTGGCCCTACGCCCCAGCCTACCGGGGAATTGAGGGCTAGATAAGGCCGCATGCTCAGATGTCGTATTCCATTGGGGCGACGTCATCACGCTGCGCTTCGCGTGCCATCTCGTCTGCCACCGTGCGGTGGACCACGGCGCGGAAGATGCCCCATGCCCGCCAGCTCCCGCCAATCTCTCGGTCAACCTGATCTTCTAGTCCTTCAAGGAAATCCGCGAGATCGTAGAGCTGGGCGACGGTGACCTCATCGAATGCTTCAACCCGTTCGTCTCGATCTTGGACGACGAGTTCGCCACCGATTTCGTCTAGCAGAAAGGCGAAGGTGAGGAAAGCATATATGTTGGGCGGCGTCTGCGGGCTATCGTAGGCGATCACAGCCAGAAAGCGGCGGATCACCACATCAAGGCTCGTCTCCTCGTCCACCTCGCGCAGCAGCCCATCTTCAATGCGTTCATCGGGCTGGATCCCGCCGGTGAGCAGACGCATCACCCCTTGCGGGTAGACATCTTTGCGAAAGGTGAGGATGCGCCCGCTGCGCCGCCGGATCACCATGCACGCCTCGCCGATGCGATCACGCTTCGTGAGCGGGTCGAATACGCCGTCGGGCAGATGAGCCAGCACCCGTGCGGGCTGCCCGTAGCGGGCCGATAGCTCAGCTACTTGAACTTCGATAGCATCGGGGAGTTTCATAACGTCATCCTCAATATATCAAACAACCACGCGATTCGCGCACAATACCCGATGAAAATGGCCACTGATGCCCGACTATCGGCTATCGGCTATCGGCTATCGGCTATTTTCACGTTAGCGCGTAGAGAGCTGAATCACACCCCAGCGACCACCAGTGATCCACTGTGGATCGCGGGCCTCCGCATCGGCAATACGGCTCGGATCGAGACCGGCGGCCATGTTGGATTTACACGTGCGCAGCAAGAGCATGGGCGCGGGCAGATAGGCCAGAATGCGATCCAGCGGGGCATCATAGGGCCAGCGGCGGTCACCTAGCCAGCGGCGGTAGTTCGCGTCGCCCTTACTGATCAGCAGGCCGGATGTGGCCAGGTCGGCGCGCAGATCATCCGGCAGATCCCATCCCGGGAGAGACGATGTCCAGTACCAGCCGTCGCGTACCTCCAGACGACCGGTGTTCAGCGCCAGACCCAGGCGTGCGCCGATGGCCGCCGCCGGACTAGTCAGTGCGGCAAGCCAGTCAATCGTCAGGCGCACATCGGAGATCATCGCATCGGACACGAAAGTCGGGTGAGATTTGGCGTGTAGGACGACATGCAGGCCAGCGGTGATCAGTGCGTCGGCGAGGGCCAGATCGTGGACAAGCTCGGCTCCCGCGTTATCCAGAACAATATCGGCGCGTGCGCCCTTGGCCGCCAATCCCGCAATCAGCGTCGTCGCCGCCACCGTATCATCGGCCAGCAGGTGCGCGCCGCCGGGGCTAACACCCTCGCCAGCCGGCCAGAGACTCAGATCAGCCTGATTGCCCCAGAGTGCGCCGAGGATCGCAGCCGCCATATCATCTGGCCCGTGGTCGAGCTGTGCGTGTTCCAGGCCCAGCCGCTTCTGGAGCGCGAAGGGATCGGCCCCGTAGCCGGGGCCGGGCTGGAAGTAGCCGGTGGCCTCCAGCACCCGCCGGTAGAAGTAGATTTCCGCCACAAACCAGGGCACCTGGAGCCAATTCTGGCCCGCGTAGGGCGCGAGGTAACCGTCCCACAGAGCCACATCGGGCGCGCCGGGGTCGCGCAGCGGGCGCACAAGGGCGTCAGGCATCTCGTCAGCCAGAGCTGCCACAGCGCGGGCAGCCTCGGGCGTAAGGTCGTTCTCGTCCAGCACCCGCCGTCCAATCATGGGCAGACGTCGGGTGATCGTATCGTGGGCGAACGAGCCGATCTCCTCACCGCGCAAGGGCGGCGGGATGGGCGCAGATAATAAATATGTATCAGTCATGGCGGGCGAGTCTACCACAGAAGAGCAGAGGCGTCTAGGGAATCTCACCGCCGTACCAGGGGCAGGTAGCTGCTCATGCCGCCGACGATCATGTTCACCGTAAACGTCCGTGTGGTGCTGCCGCTGGTCGCGGTCAGCGTCACGTGATAGGCTGTGCCGGGGATGACCGAGCCGGTCGCGTGTGTGTCGGTCAGACTCAGGGTAACGTGGCCCGGCCCGCCGAGGCTGGTAGGCGTTAGTGTGAGGG
>Ga0208376_1000264_pt1 | contig 16490 bp, 8 predicted proteins | sample CryBogmetaGMA25M_FD_184548 | JGI IMG/M metagenome (GOLD analysis project Ga0208376, IMG submission 184548) | Freshwater microbial communities from Crystal Bog, Wisconsin, USA - MA2.5M (SPAdes) | ecosystem: Environmental > Aquatic > Freshwater > Lake | place: Crystal Bog, Wisconsin, USA...
CCTCACGGCTTACGCCGTTGGGTTTGCTGGGTTATTCGCAGGTGTCTTCGCTGCGTGGCGGGCGGTTGTGGGCCCGGCGGCTCCACCGCGGCGGCGGCCTCCTACAATCCGCCGCTCCGAGGATGGTGCCGATCGCCGTGGCATGAACGCCGCCCCGTATGCCCGAGATCCCATGCACCTGCCACCGCTCAACCGCGTCGCCTACGTCGGCAACTACGTTCCCCGTCGCTGCGGGCTGGCGACGTTCACCCGCGATCTCCGCACGGCCGTCGCCGCCCAACTTCCGGCTGCGGAATGCCTGGTGATCGCCATGGACGACGGCACGGGCCCGCTCGACTACCCGCCCGAGGTGCGTTTCACCTGCTCCGACGCCGATCCCGACAGCTTCCGCCGGGCCGCCGACTTCCTCGCGCTGTGCAACGTGGACGTCGTCGCGCTGCAGCACGAGTATGGCATCTTCGGCGGACCCGCCGGCGAGCGCGTGCTCGATCTCGTTCGCGAACTGCGGATGCCATTGCACACGACGCTCCACACGGTGCTCGCCCGGCCCGCTCCCGACCAGCGGCGGGTGATGGACGAACTCCTGCACTGCTCCGCCCGGGTGGCGGTGATGACCGGCCACGCCCGCGACCTGCTCCGGGCCACGTACGGCGTGGCCGAGGACCGCGTCGACGTGATCCCCCACGGCATTCCCGACACGCCGTTCATCGATCCGGCGTTTCACCAGCGCCGCCTGGGACTCGACGGACGAGCGGTGCTGCTGACGTTCGGCCTGCTTTCGCCCGGCAAGGGCATCGAGCACGTGATTCGCGCCCTCCCCGAGATCGTCGCCCGGCATCCGGCGGCGGTGTACGTGGTCGCCGGCGCCACGCATCCGCGGCTGCTCCGCGACGAGGGGGAGCGGTACCGTCAGTCGCTCGTGGCCCTGGCGGCCGAACTGGGCGTGGCCGAGTGCGTGATCTTCCACGACCGCTATCTGGAGATGGACGAGCTGGTGTCGCTGATCTCCGCCGCCGACGTCTATGTGACGCCGTACCTCGCCGAGGAGCAGATCACCTCGGGCACGCTCGCCTACGCCTTCGGCTGCGGCACCGCGGTGGTCTCCACGCCGTATCGTCATGCCGCGGAACTGCTCGCCGACGGCCGCGGCACGCTCGTGCCGTTTCGGGATCCGGCCGGGATCGCCCGCGGCGTCTGCGATCTGCTCGGCGACGACGTCCGTCGCCAGGCGCTGCGGACGCAGGGCTGGCTGCTCGGCCGCGAGATGACTTGGCCCCGGGTGGCGGCCCGCACCGTCGAGTCGCTGGCCCGCGCGCGGCTGGCCACGCTCGTGCGGCGGCGACGGAGCGACGCCCCCGTGTCGCCCGTGCCCCGGCGCCGGCCGCCCGAACCGGTGCTCGAGCATCTCTGGCGGCTGCTCGATTCCACGGGCGTGATCCAGCATGCCGTGGGCGACCTCCCGCTCCGGGCCGAGGGCTACTGCACCGACGACAACGCCCGGGCCCTCACGGTGATGGTGCGACTCGACGACATCGGTCTCGGCTCGCCGTGGTCGGAGCGTGCGGCCTGCACGTGCGCGTCGTTCCTCGCCCATGCCTTCGACGCCCGCACGGGACGGTTTCGCAACTTCATGGACTACGGCCGCCGCTGGCTCGACGAGGCGGGTTCCGACGACTGCCTCGGCCGCGGGATCGTCGCGCTCGGCACCTGCGTGGGCCGTTCCCGCCGCGAGAGCCTTCGCCGGTTCGCGATGGAGCGGTTCGCCCCGGCCGTCGCCGCGATGCTCGAGAGCACGAGCCCGCGGGGCTGGGCCCTGGCGATCGTGGGGCTCTGCGAGTATCTCCGGCGGCTCCGCGGAGACCGCACCGCCATGGCCGCCGGGCGGGAGCTCACCGGGCGGCTGCTCGCCCTTCACCGCGGCAACGCCGCCCCCGACTGGCCCTGGCCGGAGGACGTGGTGGCCTACGAGAACGCCCGGCTCTGCGAGGCGCTGATCGCGGCGGGCGGGGTGTTTCTGCCGGAGGCCGGTGCTGCCGGGATCGACCTGCTCGATTGGCTCTGGGGCGTGCAGCTCTCGGCAAGCGGTCGCTTTTCGCCGGTGGGCTGCCGCGGGTTCTTCGAGCGCGGCGGCCGTGCCGCCACGTACGACCAGCAGCCGATCGAAGCCCAGGCGATGGTGGCGGCCTGCCTGGAGGCCTATCGGGCCACGGGCGACGAGGTGTGGCGGGAGCGGGGCTGGGTCGCGTTCGAGTGGTTTCACGGCCACAACGTCCTCGGGATGGCGGTGGCCGACGCCCGCACGGGCGGCTGCGGCGACGGCCTCCTCGAAGACCGCGTGAGCGAGAACCGTGGGGCCGAGTCGACGCTCGCGTACCTCGCCGCGGTGATCGACGCCCGGCTGCTGTCGGCCGCACCGCCTCGCGAGCGGCGGCTTCGTGCGGCTGCGGGAGTCTGATCGATGGAAGTCACCCGCACCGGCGTGCTGCTGCGTCCCAACAACGCCCGGGTGCTCTATCGCCCCTTCGAGCCGCGGCAGTCGCAGCGGGCGCTGCGCATCATGGCCCGCGTGATGGCGCTGGCCGAGGAGGAGGTCGAACGGCTCCTGGAAGGCGTGCTCTGCGAGTTCCACGGCCGCCACCAGCGGCTCGTGAGCTTCTTCGCGGAGCGGTTCGACGCGGTGCGGCACCATCTCCTCACCGACCTGCCGCTCTCCACCGCGCGCCAGCTGCTCGTCGGCTCCTACTTCACCCAGGAATACGCCCTCGAGAGCGCCGCGCTCTTCAACCCCTCGATCGTGCTGCATCCCGACCAGACGGGCCTCGAGCCGGGCACGGCGCGGTTCATCCTCAGCCTCCGGGCCACCGGCGAGGGGCACCTGTCGAGCGTGGGCTTCCGCGCGGGCACGGTGGACGCCCGGGGGACGATCTGGCTCGCCGCGCCCACGGGCTACGTGACGGCCCCCCGGGTGGTGGCCAACGCCGGGTACGACAAGCCGCTGTTTCTCCGCAAGCTCGCGGAACTCGGTGTCCTGGACGGGATCGTGGAGCCACTGTTTTCGGGGCTCGACGACGAGTTCACGCTCCACGACCTGGAGACCGCCCTGGCGATCACGTCGCGGCAGCAGCGGACGCGCCGCCGCGAGTGGGAACCGCTGGCGGCGGCGATCGTGGCGCTGGCCCGCGCCAACTACGAGATCGAGTGCGATCCCGACTCCGACATCTCGGAGCGGGTGATCTTTCCCTACTCGCCGGCGGAGACCAACGGCATCGAGGACGCCCGCTTCGTGCGGTTCACCGACGACGACGGCTCGGTTCGCTACTGCGCCACCTACACCGCCTTCGACGGCAGCGTGACGCTGCCCCAGTTCGTCGAGACCGACGACTTCGTGCGGTTTCGCGTGAGCACGCTCAACGGGCCCGAGATCACCGACAAGGGCATGGCCTTGTTTCCCCGGCGGATTCGCGGCTCCTACGTGATGCTCTCGCGGCAGGACGGCGAGAACATCTCCCTGATGGAAACCGACATGCTGCACTTCTGGCACGCGCGGCGGCTGATCCTTCGGCCGACGCAGCCCTGGGAGTTCGTGCAGGTGGGCAACTGCGGCTCGCCGATCGAGACGTCAGCAGGATGGCTCGTGCTCACGCACGGCGTGGGACCGATGCGGAAGTATTCGATCGGGGCCGTGCTCCTCGACCTCGACGATCCGAGCCGCGTGATCGGGCGACTCGCCGAGCCCCTGCTCTCGGCCAACGAAAACGAGCGGGTGGGCTACGTGCCCAACGTGGTCTACAGCTGCGGGGCGCTGGTGCACGAGGGGCTGCTCGTGATCCCGTATTCGATGAGCGACTACGCCACGTCGTTCGCCACGGTGCCGCTGGCCGACGTGCTCGCCGCCCTGACCTCCTGACGACGGCCGGCGTCAGACGCGGAGGAAGATGCCGCGGCGGGAGAGCCAGCGGGCGGTGACGAGCACGAGGGCGAACGTGGTGGCGGTGCCGACCCACGCCCAGTCGGGCGGGAGCGGACCCACCAGCCGCTGGCTCACCGTGCGAAACGCCCCCATGCCGGCGGCGAGGTAGAGCGTGATCGGGTTCGCACCGACCCAGACGAAGGGCTCGCACCAGCGCCGGAAGCCGCGGACGTCCACGATCCAGTAGAAGGCCGCCAGCAGCACCGCGCTCCAGCCGGCCGTGACCAGCACGAAGCTCGACGACCAGAGCTTCTTCACGACCGGAAAGAACGGATGCCAGGCCCAGCCGGCCACGAGCAGCACGATACCGGCGGCGAGCAGGCCGGCCACCTTCCGCCGTGGCTCCAGGTCGCGGCTCAGCCAGCTGCCGGCGACGAGCCCCAGCAGGGCGGTGCCGATCGCCGGGAGCGTGCTGAGAATGCCCTCGGGGTCGTGGTCGCCGTCGTACTTACGGCCGGGTAGCCAGAGGCTGTCGACGTAGTTGGCGAGGTTGTGGCCCTCGGCGAAGTCTCCGGCGCCGAAGCCGGGCACCGGCACGAAGGCGAGCAAGGCCCAGTAGCTCACGAGGAGCGCGGCCGTGACGACGAGCAGGCCCCGGGTGCCGAGCCAGAGCGACAAGAGCCCCGCCGCGGCGGAGGCGATCCCGATCCGCTGGATCACCCCCAGCCAGCGAACCTGATCCCAGCCCCGGCTCAGGCCCCCCGAATAGATCACCCCCAAGGCGAAGATCATCGCCGCCCGCAGGAGCAGGTGCCGGATCACCGCCGCGCGGCCCTCGCGGGCCAGCCGCTTCGGCACGGAGAAGGCCATCGCGGCGCCGGAGATGAACAGGAACAACGGAAAGATCAGATCCTCGAAGTGGAGGCCGGCCCAGGGGACGTGGGTGAACTGCTCCGCGAGCGTGGCGGTCACCCGGCTCGCCGGCAGGAAGCGGCGCAGGATCGCATCGACGGTGGCGGTGAGGCCGAGGATGCAGCACATGTCGAAGCCCCGCAAGGCGTCGAGAGAGACGAGCCGCTGGGAAGACGGAGTGGCCATGGGACGGGGTATGGTGTCGGCCCGGTCAGGCCAGGATGTCCTTGACGACCTTCCCGTGGACGTCGGTGAGCCGGTAGCGCCGCCCCTGGAACTTGTAGGTCAGCCGCTCGTGGTCGATCCCGAGCAGATGGAGCAGCGTGGCGTGGAAGTCGTGCACGTGCACGCCGTCGTTCACGATGTTGTAGCCCAGTTCGTCGGTCTCGCCGTAGGTCGTACCGGGCCTGATGCCGCCGCCGGCCATCCAGATCGTGAAGCACCGCGGGTGATGGTCGCGGCCGAACTCGGCGCCAGGCTTGTAGAGCCCCTGGCAGTAGTTGGTGCGGCCGAACTCGCCCCCCCAGATCACGAGGGTGTCGTCGAGCATGCCCCGCATCGCGAGATCCTGCACGAGCGCGGCCGCCGGCTGGTCGGTCTGGCGGCATTCCTGGCGGATGCCCCCGCGGAGGCCGCCGTGATGGTCCCAGTCTTGGTGGTAGAGTTGGATGAAGCGGACGCCGCGCTCGGCGAGCCGCCGGGCGAGCAGGCAGTTGGCGGCAAACGTGCCGGGATCCTTCGCGTCGGGGCCATACATGTCGAGCACGTGGGCAGGCTCGGTGGAGAGGTCGGTCACCTCCGGCACGCTCGCCTGCATCCGGAAGGCCATCTCGTAGTTGGCGATCCGGGCGGTGATCTCGGCGTCGGGCGTGCCAGCGAACTGGTGCTCGTGCAGCTCGCGGAGCCCGTCGAGGAGCTGCCGCCGGTTCTCGGCCGCCACCCCGGGCGGATTGTTGACGTAGAGCACCGGGTCGCTGCCCGAGCGGAACCGCACCGCCTGATGCTTCGTCGGCAGGAAGCCGGCGCCCCAGAGGTGGCTCATCAGCGGCTGGCCGCCCTTGTTCTTCGTGATCAGGACGACGAACGAGGGGAGGTCGTCGTACTCGTTTCCCAGGCCGTAGTCGAGCCAGGCCCCGATGCTCGGCCGGCCGGGGATCTGCGACCCGCTCTGCATGAATGTCACGCCCGGCCCGTGGTTGATGCTCTCGGTGTGCATCGAACGGATGAAGCAGAGCCGGTCGGCGATCTTCGCCGTGTGGGGCAGCAGCTCCGAGAGCCAGGCGCCGCTCTCGCCGTATTGGGTGAACGCGAACGGCGAGCCCACCAGCGGGATCGAACTCTGGTTGCCCGACATGCCGGTGAGCCGCTGGCCGCCGCGGACGCTGTCGGGAAGCTGCTCGCCCGTCTTGGCGAGGAGCGCCGGCTTGTGATCGTAGAGGTCGAGTTGCGACGGGCCGCCCGACTGGAACAGATAGATCACCCGCTTCGCTTTGGGCGGGAAGTGGCAGCCGCTGAGCACGCCGCCAGACGCCGCGGCGGAGCGGCCGAGCATCTCGGAGAGGGCGATACCCCCGAGCCCCATCCCGAAGGTTGTGAGCCAGTCGCGGCGGTTCATCGCTTCACCACGCAGCCGTCGTAGTTCATCAGGGCGTTGATCACGTTCGCCGCGGCCGCGGCATCGACCGCCGGCACCGACTCGTCGCGGCGATGATCGCCGATCGCCAGCAGTTTCGCCGCTTCGTCAGGATGTCGGTCATACCATGCCCGCTGGTCGGAGTGCATCCGGCGGAGGATCGCCCGTTCCTCGTCGTCGGGCCGGCGGCTCGTCAGCAGCAGGAAGGCCCGGTCGAGCGCCCGGTCGGCCTGACCCTGCTCCTCGGCCAGGAGCCGCTCGGCGAGCACCCTGGCCGCCTCGACGAACTGCGGGCCGTTCATGAGCACGAAGGCGTGGAGCGGCGTGTTGGTGGTGTCGCGCCGGGCGACGCAGACCACCCGCTTGGGCACGTCGAAGGTCTCGAGCATCGGCCCGGGGCCGGTCCGCCGCCAGAATGTGTAGAGGCTGCGGCGGTAGAGGGCCGGGCCCGCATCGGCCTTCTCGGGCTTGAACGATTCGGGCATGTCGTAGGTCTTCACGGGCGGCCCGCCGACTTTCTCGACGAGCAGCCCGGCGGCGGCGAGCGCGCCGTCGCGGATCATCTCGGCGGGCAGCCGGTGCCGCGGGCCCCGCGCGAGCCAGACGTTGAGTGGGTCGTCGGCCATCGTCTTCTCGTCGGCGAGGCTCCGCTGCCGGTAGGTTCGCGACAGCATGATCGTCTTCACCAGCCGCTTCATGTCCCAGCCCAGGCCGCCCTCGGCGCGCGGGTGGGAAAACTGCCAGGCGAGCAGGTCAAGCACCTCGGGATACTCAGGCCTGGTCGCCTGGCTGCCGAGATCCTCCGGGCTCTGCACGAGGCCGAGGCCGAACAGCGCCTGCCAGAGGCGGTTGACCGTCACGCGGGCGAGCAGCGGATGGTCGGGATCGATGAGCCAGCGGGCGAGGCCGAGCCGGTTTCGTGGCTGGTCGACCGGGAAAGGGGGCAGGGCGGCGGGCGTGTTCGGCTCGACCGACGCCCCTCGCTTGTCGTAGTCGCCGCGCTCGAGCACGTAGGCCAGCCTCGGTTCCGGCAGATCCCGCATCACCATGATCTCCGGCGGCCGCTCGGCGAGGTCGTCGCGGCGGCGGCGGGCGGCCTCGAGGGCCTGACGGCGGAGCGCCGGCTCGGTGGCGAAGGCGGCGGCGAAGGTGTTGCCGAGCGCCTCGGCGTCGCGCGGCTCGGCGAGCGCCGCGGCGAGCGTGCCCGGCGCGACCAGGTCGCGGATCTCGAGCGGCGCGAGCGTGCGGTCGAACACCCGAAAGTCGTCCACGAGGCCGTTCTTGAAGCCGTGGTCGCGCATCCGCTCGCCGATCGTGATCGTGTCGCCACCGCCGCCGGTGATCTCGCGGGTCAGGCTGTCGCGGACGATCTCGGTGGCGGCTTCATGCCCGTTGACGAACACCTTCAGGCCGGCGGCCCGGCCCGAGCCGTCGCTCGACACGGCCACGTGCGTCCATTCGTTCACGGGCAGTGGCTCCGCGCACCGCACGCTCGCGGCGTCGCCCGGCCAGAAATGGATCAGCGACCAGCGGAGGTGGCCGTCGGCGACGAGCAGCTCGTAGCCCCGGCTGCCGGCGTCGGTCCAGGCCTTCGAGCGATGGAAGACCACCGCCCGGTCGCAGCGGGCGGACGGCTTGATCCACGCCGAGATCGTGAACGGCTGGCTGCGACGGAAGTTGCCCACCGGCGTGGTCACCGGATGGTCGCCGGTGAGATGGAGCGCCGTGCAGGGGCTGCCGCCGCGGGCATCGGGGACGACCGTGTTGTCGTCGGGCGACGTGGCCGCCGCCTTCGAGCCGAGGGCATCGGCGAAGCGGCCATCCTCGGTCCGACCGTCGAACGCATAGCGAGCGACCTCGCCGGGAATCATGCCGCCGACCGCGGCGAACGCCTCGGGAAGCGGCGCCGCGTCGGCGATCCAGGCGGCGATCCTCGCCCGGGCATCGGCGTCGGCCCGGCCGCACTCGGCCGCCGCCTCGCCGACGGCCTCGTCGGCCTGGGCCAGCGCCGCGGCGCTGGCTTCGTCGAGCAGCCGGAGCTTCGGCGTGGGCACGGCCTGGGTGAAGTACGAGTAGAGCCCCGCCTCGTCCACGTCGTCGAAGAAGGCGGACAGCGCGTAGAAGTCTTTCTGGGAGAGCGGATCGAACTTGTGGTCGTGGCAGCGGCAGCATTCGAGCGTGAGGCCGAGGAACGCGGTGCCGAAGGTCGTCGTCCGATCGTTCACGTAGGTGACGCGGTATTCCTCCTCGACCGAGCCCCCCTCGGCCTCCTGCTGGTGCAGCCGGTTGAACGCCGTGGCGAGCCGCTGCTCGTCGGTCGCGTTCGGGAGGAGGTCGCCCGCCAGCTGCCAGAGCGTGAACTGGTCCCAGGGAAGGCTCTCGTTGAAGGCCTTGATCACCCAGTCGCGCCACGGCCACATGGTCGGCCGGGGACGGTCAACCTGGAAGCCGTAGCTGTCGGAGTAGCGGGCGAGGTCCATCCAGTCGGCGGCCATCCGCTCGCCGTAGCGCGGGCTGGCGAGCAGCCGATCGAGCAGCCGTTCGTAGGCGTCGGGCGCCGAATCGGCGACGAAGGCCGCGACCTCGGCCGGCGTGGGCGGCAGGCCGGTGATGTCGAACATCGCGCGGCGGATGAGCGCGGCCCGATCCGCCTCGGGCTGCAGCGCGAGCCCGTGCCTCGCGAGCCCGGCCGCCACGAGCCGGTCGAGCGGCTGGCTCGCGTGATCAGCGTCGGTTGGCACGTCGGGCTTGACGGGGGGCACGAAGGCCCAGTGCGGCTCGTACCTCGCCCCCTCGGCGATCCAGCGGGTGAGGAGTTGCACCTGCGCCTCGGTGAGGCGGCCGATCTTGGCCTGCGGCGGCGGCATGACGCTGTCGGGATCGGTGGAGACGATCCGGGCGACGAGTTCGCTGGCCTCCGCGTCTCCGGGCACGATCGCCCGCGTGCCGCTGTCGAGTTCGGCGACGGCCTGCTCGGCGACGTCGAGCCGCAGCCCCGCCTGCCGGTTGGCGTGGTCGGGCCCATGGCAGGCGAAGCAGTTGTCGGACAGGATCGGCCGGATGTCGCGATTGAACGAGATCCGCGCCGGCTGTCCGGCGGCCTCAGGCTCGGCGGCGCACGCCCACCCAGGCGCGAGCACCCCCGCGAACAGGATCGCAACCAGGCGTGGGGGATGGAGGCGCATCATGAGCCCATGGAGACAGCCCCTTATTGTAGCTCGCGCCTGCCGGTGTGGCACTCAATGGAGCGTGCCGTGAAGCACGCCCCGCACGGGTGCGCCGTCGGCGGCCGTCGTCTCCCACTCGAGCGCGTAGCACCACGTGGCCGCGAAGTCGGCCGCGTGGAGCACGACCTGCCGGCCGTCGCTCGAGACCTCGACCGCCGTGATGGCGCGGACGGACTCGTCGAGGTGATCGGAGCCGTAGCTCGCCGACCGCTTCAGGTTCCACGTGGTCAGCTTCCAGACGGATGGCTCGGCGGCGGCCGTGCGGTCGAGCGGCTGGGGGAACGTGAGGGTCAGGCTGCCCGGCTCAGCGTGCAGCGCCACGGGGATCAGGCACGGCCGCGACGTCCGCCGGATCCGAAAGAAGCCTCCCGGCTCGGTGCGGTTGCCGGCCCAGGCGAACAGGCCGCAGGTGTAGAGGTGGCCGTCGGACTCGTGGAATCGCCCGCGCATCACGCCCGTCGGCAGGTCGGCCGGCAGGGGCAGGGCGATCATGCCTCCCTGCATCACCTCGCGACCGGCCGCGTCGCGGGCCGACTCGGTGAGCACGAGATGGATCCGGCCCTCGCCGTAGGAGAGTTCGAGGAGCCCGCCGACGAGCGGCGTCCATGACGGGCTCGTCACCCGGAGGAGTTCGGCGGGCGACCGGTCGAAGGCGTTGGTGATCCAGAACGCCGGCGGCAGCATGGCGGCGTCGCTCGCGTCGGTGACGTCGTGGTAGCCGAACATGTTGCCGTAGAAGCCACCCGGCCGGACGTGGTTGATGCGGTTCTTCGGATTCCAGTGCCCCTCCTGGTCGGTCACCCAGAAGGTGCCGTCGGGCTCCACGCAGACGCCGTTGGCCGCACGGAAGCCGTTGGCCACGATCGTGGTGCTCGAGCCGTCGCGGGCCACCTTGAGGAGCGTGCCGTGGTGGGGCACGACGGCCGGCAGGGCGTGGCGGGCGCTCTTGGCGTAGTAAACCTCGCCGGCCGCGTCGGTCTCCAGGCCCATGGCAAACTCATGGAAGTGCTCCGTCACCTGGTGGTCGTCGTTGAAGGTGTCGTAGCGATCGGTGAGTTGGTCGCCGTCGAGGTCGACGAGTTTCACGATCCGGTCACGGCAGCCGACGTGGATCACACCGCCGATCCGCTTGATGCCCAGCGGCTGGAACAGGCCCGACGCGATCCGCCGCCAGCGGAGGCGGCCGTCCGCGGAGGCGATGCCGGACGCGAGCCAGACGTCGCCGTCCCAGGTGCAGAGCGCCGCCTCGTCGGGGCCGGTGAACTCGATGCCCGAGAACCGCAGCTGCGCGTCCCACGGGTTGGCGGTGGGAGCCGCGAGCACGTCCACGGCGAATGGGCCGTCATCGCGGCCGCGAACGGTGGAGGTCTCGACGACCGTGGCCCAGAGCGGCGGGGCGGGGCGGCCCACGAGGCCCCGCGGCGGAACTGGGGCGGGGAGCGCCGCGGCATGGGCCTCGAGCGCTTCGGGCTCGGCCGCCGCGATCGCGACGGCCACGTCGAGCGGTTCGACACCCGCGGGGATCAGGAGATCGACGAAGCCTTCGCTCGCGACCACGCGGGGGCCAGCCTCCGCGACGGGGCTCGCGGGGCCGACGATCGCGGCTGCGGCCGGCATGGCGGCGAGCCGGGCGACGAGCGGCGTGGTGCGCGGGCCGAACGAGAACGACCGCATGGCGACGGGCACGGAGGCGTCCGCGCGGGTGAAGGGCGGGGCGAGGCTCACCGCCTCCAGGACCGGCGTGGTGCCGACCGTGAAGTCGAGCACGACGGTCGAGCGGCGGTCGTCGTGCGACTCGCCGGCGGCCGCGTGGTGCACCGCACGCATCTTCACGTGGCTGCGGGGCAGCGGGCCATAGGGCTTGCCATCGCGACCGAGCGGCCGGGGATCGGCGAACGAACCCGTAGCGGGATCGGCCCAGCCGGGCATCGTCGCCGCCGCGGCCTGCACGTCGCCGGCCACGTGCGGGTGCTGGCCGTGCCGGCCGTCGAAGTTGATGCCTGTCCAGTCGATGAACCGGTCACCCGTCCAGAAGGCGGCGGCTCGTAGCGTGTCGAGCTCGTAGAGGACCCAGGCCTTCCCCCGGGCGACGCCGCCGGGACCTTCGTCGATCCGCACCGCCAGCCCCTTACGGGCGATGTTGGTGCCATCCCGGCCGACCTCGAACGTGCCGGCGAGGAACGGGCCGTAGTCGTGCAGCCGCCACGGCTCCACCGTGGATGGCTCCGGACCGCGACTCGTGCCCTGCGGGAGCGCGGCGAGGTAGTCGGGAGTGATGGGCGTGTACCACGCCGAGTTGCGGTCCTTGAGAAACGTCTCGCGGATGTAGTGGATCACGTCGTACTTCTGGCTCGGCACCATCCACGTCTGCGCGACCATCAGGCCGTTGCCGGCGGTGAGCGTGCGATACATCGCATACGGATCGCCGCCATGCTTGAACTTCCCCTCGGCGAACCGCAGGGCCGTGGGGAGTGAGCCGGGCGTTTCGAGCGTGCCGTGGCAGTTGGCGCAGACGCGGCCGTAGATGGCCTCGCCCCGCTTGACGGCCGCCCGCGACTTCTTGCCGTTGTTCCAGTCGGTGAGGAAGCCCGCGTGGTCGATGGTTGACTCGTAGGCGGCCGGCGCGGGGGCTGCCAGCACCGCCGGATCGGGGGGCAGCGCGGCCGCGCGATCGGGACCACCGGCGGCGACCTCGGCGAGGTAGCGGACGAGGTCGAGGAACTGCCGCCGGTCGGCGAGCAGGTTGGGAAGTCCGACCGGCATCAGCGACTGCCGCTGCTCGACCCGCTCCTCGATCGAGGCCTTGGGGATCGTGAGCTCGCGGCCGCCGGTGGCCGCGTCGCGGAGCACGAGGTCGTCGGCGGTCTCCCGGGCCACGATCCCGGCGAGGCTGCGGCCGTCGTCGGTGATGATGGTCACGCCGCGATGCGCAGGTCGGACCACCGCCGAGGGCTCGAGGATCGCCTCGACGAGGTGGGCCGTGAGGCGGTCCGGCGACACGCCCTCGGGCAGCGCGGCGAGGTTGGGTCCGAGGGGCGATTCGCCCACTCCGGCGACGTGGCACTGCGTGCAGGTGAGGTGTCGCGTGTGGAACAGGGTCGCACCTCGGCCGGCGTCGCCGCGCCGCTCCACGTCGGCGACGAGGGCCGCCCGGTCCTCGGCGGCGAGCGCGGCGGCGAGGCCGCCGGCCGGCTCGGCAGCCGCGGCGATGCCCCCGCCGATCACCACGCTGCCCACGAGGAAGAGCACGAGGAAGCCCACGGCCAGCCGCCGCGGCCGGGCGTCGATCGTCGGTGCCACGCGGGGCCGGCGCCAAGGCATCGCATTCATGCAGAAGCCTCCCATGCCGCCGACTCCGTCTGCTCCGAGACGCACGCGGCCACCACGAGGTCGCCGGTCACGTTCAGCACCGTGCGGCACATGTCGAGAATCCGGTCCACGCCCATGATGATCCCGATCCCCTCGCCGGGCACGCCCACTGACCGCATCAGCACCACGATCAGCGGCAGTGAGCCCCCCGGCACGCCCGCGGTGCCGATGCCCGCGAGGATCGACATCAGCACCACCATCACCTGCTGGCCGAGTGCGAGCTTCACGCCGAACACCTGCGCCAGGAACAGCACCACCACGCCTTCGTAGAGGGCCGTGCCGTTCTGGTTGCCAGTGGCTCCGACGGTGAGCACGAACCGGGCCGTCTCGCGGGGGAGCCGGAGGTTCTGCTCGGCGACCCGCAGGGCGGTCGGCAGCGTGGCGTTTGACGACGAGGTGCCGAACGCCACCTGCATCGCCTCGGCGACGGCCACGAAGAAGGCCCGCGGCGACACCCGGCTGAAGAGCGCGAGCACCAACGGGTAGACCACCACCAGTTGGAGCAGCAGCCCCAGCAGGACGGTGAGGGCGAACCAGGCCAGTGTGACGAGCACCTCGAAGCCCAGCGTGGCCACGATGGAGAACACGAGGCAGCCGGCGCCGAGCGGGGCCAGCGTCATTGCCCAGCCGATGATCGTCATGGCGACCGCATTGAGCCCTTCGAGGCAGGAGATCAGGCCCCGGCACTCCGCCGGCTTTGCGGCCAGCGCCGCCCCGAGGAAGAGCGACGCGAACATCACCGCCAGCATCCCGTTGCCCTTGGAACTGCCGTCGATCGCCCCCACCATCTCCTGCAGGGGATTCTCCGGGATCATGTCGATCACGATGTCGCGGGCCGACTTCGCCTTGCTCGCCTTCTGGCCCACGTCGGCGGAGCCCGCCGCGTTGCGGTCCACCAACGCCTGCCTCGCTTCCGCCGACAGGGCCTCGCCCGGGCGGATCACGTTGACCAGCGTGAGGCCGAGGAGCACGGCGCTCGCCGAGAGGATGCCGGAGAACAGCAGCGTCCGCAGGCCGATTCGCCCCAGCTTCCGTAGGTCGCCGATCTCGACCACCGCCAGCGCCAGCGCCGACACCACCAGCGGCAGGACCACCATGAACATCAGCCGGAGAAAGATCCGGCCGATGACCGTCGTGACGTTCTGGCAGAACCAGTCGAGGCCGTCGTGGACGCCATCTCCGTTGAGATCCCTGCCGACGACGCTGTCGAGCGGCCCACCGGGACGCAGCAGGACGTTGGCCGCGAGCCCCAGCACGGTGCCCACGAGCAGTCCGATGAGGATCCGGCGGGCAGAGGCGTCGTGCCGCGGCCCCGGGGCCGACGGTGGCTGCGGGCGATCGGATTCAGAAGCCGGGGTGGAAGGCATGCCGACCTCGCGGGAACCGCGCACCGACGCGGGCACTCTCCGAGCTTTACCGGTTCAGGATACCTGGTCAGCTCCCCCGACGACACTCCATACTCCCGTTTCCACCAGCCCGCGCGCGCCTCCTGCCTGTGGCGTCGCCCCTCCTTCAGGTGTGCCATGCCGCCCCGCAACCACCCCGTCTCGTCTCCCCTGTCTACCAACGCGCACCTGCTCAAGTGGGTCGAGAAAATGGCCGGACTCTGCCGCCCGGCGGCCATCCACTGGGTCGACGGGTCCGAGGCCGAAAACGCCGCGTTGTGCGGGAGGATGGTGGAAGCGGGCACGTTCATCCGGCTCGACCAGCAGCGCTGGCCGGGCTGCCACTATGCCCGCAGCGACGCCAGCGACGTCGCCCGCGTCGAGGATCGCACGTTCATCTGCTCGCTCTCGAAGGCCGCCGCGGGGCCGACCAACAACTGGGTCAACCCCTTCGACATGCGGAAAAAGCTCCGCACGCTCTTCGACGGCTGCATGGCCGGCCGGACGATGTACGTGCTGCCGTTCAGCATGGGGCCGCTCGGGTCGCCGATGTCGCAGATCGGCGTCCAGCTGACCGATTCGCCCTACGTCGTGGTGAGCATGCGGATCATGACGCGGATCGGGCTGCCGGTGTTCGCGGAGATCGACACGGGCGACCGGCGGGTGGTGCCGTGCGTGCACAGCGTCGGCGCGCCGCTCCAGCCGGGACAGGCCGACGTGCCCTGGCCCTGCAATCCGGAGAAGTACATCGTCCACTTCCCCGAGACCCGCGAAATCTGGAGCTACGGATCCGGGTACGGGGGCAACGCCCTGCTGGGCAAGAAGTGCTTCGGGCTGCGGATCGCCTCCAACATCGCCCGCGACGAGGGCTGGCTGGCCGAGCACATGCTGATTCTCGGCGTGGAGGATCCGCAGGGCGAGAAGACCTACGTGGCGGCCGCCTTCCCCAGTGCCTGCGGGAAGACGAACTTCGCGATGATGGTGCCGCCCGCGACGTTTCGTCACGCCGGCTGGAAGGTCTGGACCGTGGGGGACGACATCGCCTGGATCCGTCCCGATGCCAGTGGCCGGCTCCGGGCGATCAACCCGGAGAGTGGCTTTTTCGGCGTCGCCCCGGGCACCTCGGCCGCCACGAACCCCAACGCGATGGCGACGCTGGCGACGAACACGATCTTCACCAACGTGGCGCTCACGCCCGAGGGGGGCGTGTGGTGGGAGGGCATGACGGACTCCCCGCCCGACCGGCTGATCGACTGGCAGGGGAAGCCGTGGACGCCCGAGATCGCCAGGGCCACGGGAGCCAAGGCGGCCCACCCCAACGCCCGGTTCACGGCGCCCGCGGCCCAGTGCCCCACGATCGATCCCGCGTGGGAAGATCCGGCCGGGGTGCCTCTGAGCGCGATCGTGTTCGGTGGGCGACGGGCGACCACCATGCCGCTCGTCTACCAGGCGTTCAACTGGACGTCGGGTGTGTACATGGGGGCGACGATGGGCTCGGAGACCACGGCCGCCGCCGCCGGCGTGGTGGGCAAGGTCCGCCGCGACCCGATGGCGATGCTCCCGTTCTGCGGCTACCACATGGGCGACTACTTCCACCACTGGATCGGCATGCAGAAACAGCTCACGGAGACGCCGCGGGTGTTCCACGTCAACTGGTTCCGCAAGGACCAGGACGGGACGTTTCTCTGGCCCGGGTTTGGGGAAAACATGCGGGTGCTCAAGTGGATCGTGGACCGCGCCCGTGGCCGGGCATTGGCGATGGAGACGCCGATCGGCTGGATGCCCCGGTACGAAGACCTCGACTGGACCGGCATCGAGTTTTCGCCGGAGGCGTTCGCTCGGCTTCAGCAGATCGATCGCACCGCTTGGCGGGCGGAGGTGATGGGCCACGAGGAGTTGTTCCTCGATCTCCACGACCGGCTACCGAAGGAGCTGATCTACGAGCGGCAGCTGCTGATCTGCCGGATGTAAGAGGCTGCGGGCAGAGCCTGATGCTGCGAGGAACGTGGCCGCAGGGTTGAGGAACGTGGCTCGAGCCTCTGAAAAAAGTGGCT
>Ga0208376_1000265_pt1 | contig 16441 bp, 15 predicted proteins | sample CryBogmetaGMA25M_FD_184548 | JGI IMG/M metagenome (GOLD analysis project Ga0208376, IMG submission 184548) | Freshwater microbial communities from Crystal Bog, Wisconsin, USA - MA2.5M (SPAdes) | ecosystem: Environmental > Aquatic > Freshwater > Lake | place: Crystal Bog, Wisconsin, USA...
GGGGGAGGGGAGCCAGATCCCTTTTTGGTGCGGAATACCCCCTCTCCCCTGGTAGGAGAAGGGGCAGGGGGAGAGGGGGCGTACTGACTTTGCATCAATCCTGAACCCTACCGGTTGCCGGTTACCAGTTGCCTGTGGTAAGATGCGCTGAAGATTCGCATGCTACCCTCGGAGCGCCTTCGTGTCTCAGGATGAATCACCTCAGCCCGACCGCTCTGTTGGCCCACGCTTTAGCCGTGATACGCTGCTCTTACTTGGCGCCCTGGCCTTTTTGATTCTGGCGGTCACCCTGACTTTTCTCTTTACACCAAATGTGGGTAATCAGGTTGGGCCAGCATCATCCACAACGCCAACCGAAGTGCGAACGGCGGTTGGTGTCGCGCCTACCGACCAGCCGACGAGTGGTTCATACCCGGAGCCGAACGCTTCATCACCCGCTGGCGTCGAACCAACATCGGGCGCGTATCCCTATCCACTGGGCGAAACCCCCACGCTGGGCCAGACCCCTGCACTCGGCCAGACCCCCGCACTTGGCCAGACCTCTACGCTCGGTCAGACCCCCGCACTCGGCCAGACCTCTACGCTCGATCAGACCCCTGCACTGATAGCGACGGGAAACCCAAGCGCAGAAGCCTTCTTAACGGTAAGCCCTAATCCCTCCAGCCAGAACGGTTTCTCTTTGAGCTCGCCAACTCCTAAGGCAAACTCGTACCCTGAGCCGGACGGCACGGCACCAACTCAGCCAACCTTTAACCCTACATCGATCCCCGTGACGATCCCGTCTGCGTCCTTGCCGACACGCACCGCCGGGGGCCAGCAGTCCACCAGCATCCCGACGATCACTCGGATCCCAACGCTCCCGCCAGTGGCCATTATGCCCCTCCCGCCAACAGCGCCTCCGTTTCAACCTACAAGCCTACCAGATTCACCGAAGGAGCCTCCGCCGACGCCGACGGATGCGCCGGTGAAGCCCACCACACCGCCGGTTGATGTGCTGCGTGGCAATGTACGCTGGACTGTTGGCCAGAGTCCGATTATTGTGCGCCGCGATGTGCAACTTGCCCCTGGTGCTGAACTGATTATTGAAGCCGGTGTTGAGGTGCGCCTCGACCCCGGTGTCTCGATTTATGTTGACGGTGCGCGACTGCTCGTCCTCGGCCTGCCTAACCGGCATGTACGTTTTGTCGGCAGCACCCGCGCCCGCTGGAGCGGCATCTTCGGTCGCCCCAACAGCTTTATCGTTCTGGAGAACACGGACGTGAGCGGTGGCGGGGCAGGTGGTACGGTGATGGCGGTGGATAATAGCGGGCTGGCGATTCGCAGCAGCCGGATCATTGATAACGGCGGCGGAATCCTCGTCACCGATACAAAACTGGAGATACGGGATACCGAGATTGCGGGTAATGATGTGCCATTTGGCGCGACCCTTGATACATCCTCCGCCCGTGGCACGACAATCACGCTCCAGAATAACCGGATTGCTGGCAACCGCCTCAGCGATGGTGCGCCGATGGTGCGGGTTGCGAACCAGAGTACGTTCAACAGTCTTATCCTTAACATCAGCGGCAACCTGATCCGTGGTGGTACGCCGAATTTTCAGGTGGTTACAAACGGCCCACTCGAAGGCACCATCGCCTGTAACGCACTGGTAGGCGATGGCCTTGGTTTTGGCCTGCGGACACAGACGGTGCAGGTGAACCCGAACGGCGTCCCGCCCATGAGCCTGACATTTGTGGATAATTTTATTGATGAGCATATCCCGCCGGTGATCCCGGCCTATCTCACCTACGGCCTCGGTCGTGGCTCAACCAGCGAGGTGCTGATAGACATGCGCAACAACTGGTGGGGCGATGCGTCTGGACCATATGAACCCAACACAAACCCGTTGGGCCGTGGTGACTCGGTGGGAAACAATATTCTCTTCTCGCCCTGGCTTATCCAGCCACCCGCCTGCGCACCGGGCCGCTAGGATCGTCTTTTTTCAGAGAGAGGGTTTCAGGGAGGTATCAACCTTCCTGAAACCCTCTTTTGCTGCTTTCACGTGCGTGTACCCTCCTCGTGCCACGCAGGTAGTATGCTTTGAAGAGACACGATCGCTCTATACCTGTGGGATATGGCAGCACTGCTAAGGAGTCGGCATCATGGGCGAGTACCCCGACATCAACTACCACGATATTGACGGGCACATTATCGTGCCGGGGGCATGGCTCCACATTATCCGCTCCGGGCGAATGCAGGTGTGCCAGGTTATGCGCTACGCACCATGGGGACGGCTGTGGGCGTGTTGGGTACGAGCAGACGAAGGGCGGCTTATTCCGATCACCGATGGTGTCTGTCTGCGGTCGAGTGTACGCCTGCGCTCCCCACTTCAGCCCGATACAATCGAGTGGCAGAACCTTGAATATCGCCTCCTGAGCGAGATAGAGCTTGAGGATGCCGTACATTTATTGGTGGTGCATTGAGATGCTCTGCTCAGGAAGTCGTATTGTGCTTTTTGTTCGTTGCATACGACCCTTCGTGACTTGCCATCTTATAATGGCGTATTGCACCATAAGAAGCTCCGCGACTATTGCCGCCCTCAGACGGTACACATATGGCATGTGCCGTGTACTGCGCGAAGGGAGGCGCTCATGTCCGAGGGTACGATCTGGTGGAAACGTCCGCGCCTGCTTGCTGCTCTCGCCTGTGTGCTGATCGGTTTTGTGATCATGGTGGGCGGGCCAATGTTGCGTGGGGCACCTACGCCGTCTGCTCCGACGCCCGTTGCTGACATGGAAGCGGCACCTCTCGACATACCCGAGGATCCGGCCCCCAGCGTCGTGCCGGGATCGCCCGCCCCAGTCGAGCTGATCGTCTACGTGAGCGGGGCCGTTGCGGCACCGGATGTCTATCGGCTGCCGGAGGGGGCGCGGGTGAAGGATGCGGTGTTGGCTGCAGGCGGGCTGTGCGACGATGCGGCGAGCGAGGATGTGAATCTGGCGGCACCGCTCAGCGATGCCCAGCATGTCCATATTCCACGTATTGGCGAGTCCCTGCCCGCAGTTACTCTCTCCACGCCCGCTGGACAGCCCGCATCTGGCGCACTGATCAATCTTAATCAGGCCAACACCACTGATCTGGAGGAACTGCCAGGGATCGGTCAAGCCATCGCCGCACGGATCGTGGCCTACCGTACACAGCAGGGGCCGTTCCAGTCTGTCGAGGATCTCCAAAATGTCACCGGGATCGGCGCGAAGCTCTTCGCCAAGATTAGCCCGCTGGTGACGGTGGGGCCGTGATAGGCTGAGCGCAACGAAGCGTCCCGGCAGGCGTACGCCCGCCGGGACGCTTCGTTGCGCTCAGCGTGACAGATCACCCGCGATGGGATAATCAAGAAGGTTCGCTTCCCTATATCACTCTTGCACAAAACGACTTGTTACTATTAAACAGTAAAGTAGTTAACGGCATATCATTTTGAAGCGATATGTTACTATTGTACAAGACGATTTATCGGTATTAAACATCTAATCGTGATGATTTTCTCATATCCCTTGATTTTTTATTGCACCAAAACACAATAGTTAGTAGATCTTAACCGAAAGACAGCATAAACCCTTGCGGAAGTCGCGAATATCTGCTATACTCCACACATACCCAAGAAGGAACACGCAGATAACCATACCGCCAACGCTGGCAGAGATAGAGAGACATTTCTTCCATCAGTTGGCTCCCCGTGTCCACGTAGACGTGACACCGACGTACCTCATCAGCGCCGCTCCCCCCTGCATTGACGCAGTTCACAGCCCAGTTCAGGAACTCAGACAAAAGCAATCACGCGAGACCGCGCCGACGGCCTTTGTCACCAGGAGCCGGGGGTTTTTATCCCACGGCAAGTTGCCCGGCTCACTACCGGCGCAGCCGGGCGATGCTGTGCGTTACACCATACGCCTGTAATCAGATGTTGAAACCATACTGAGGAGCAAGATCATGCGGCAAGTAGCATTCTACGGCAAGGGCGGGATCGGCAAGTCTACCACTCAGCAGAACACTGCGGCCGCGTTGGCTTCCATGGGCAACAAAATTATGGTGGTTGGCTGCGACCCCAAGGCCGATTGTACCCGGTTGCTCCTGGGCGGTACCCGCCAGCCCTCGGTACTCGACACCCTGCGCGACATCGGCCCGTCCAGCGTCCAACTCGATACGGTGCTGGTCAAGGGCTACGGCGATGTGAAGTGTGTCGAGTCGGGTGGCCCCGAGCCCGGTGTCGGTTGCGGTGGTCGCGGTGTGATCACCGCCATTCAGACCCTGGAGACTCTGGGTGCCTACAAAGAGGATCTCGACTACGTCTTCTACGACGTACTGGGCGACGTGGTCTGCGGTGGTTTCGCAATGCCTATCCGCGAGGGTTACGCCCGCGAAATCTACATCGTGTGCTCGGGTGAGTATATGGCGCTCTTCGCTGCCAACAATATCGCCAAGGGCATCAGGAAGTTTGGCGAGCGCGGCTACGCCCGTCTCGGCGGCCTGATCTGCAATTCGCGTATGGTGGAGAACGAGCGCGAGATGGTCTCGGAGTTTGCCAAGCGCATCAACACCAAGATGATCCACTTCGTCCCGCGTAGCAAGGATGTCCAGCGCGCAGAGATCAACCGTAAGACGGTGATTGACTTCGACCCCACGCTGCCCCAGGCCGACGAGTACCGCAAGCTGGCGAATGAGATCAATGTGAACGAGGACTTCACCATCCCCACGCCGATTGGCCAGGACGAGCTTGAGGATCTGATGCGCGACTACGGGATCGTGGACTAATTGCCGATTTTAGATTTTAGATTTTAGATTGCAGAGTGTTCCACATCTGCAATCTAAAATCTAAAATCCACAATCTAAAATCTGCAATGTGAAGGGGTGATGTCATGGAAGCTCCCGCCTCCCAAGAGTGTAAAGGCACCTGTACGCCGAAGGTTGATATTAGCACACACCCGTGCTACAGCTCCTCGGCCCACTTCCGCTTTGGGCGCATCCACGTCCCGGTCGCACCACGCTGCAATATCCAGTGCAACTACTGCATTCGTAAGTTCGCCTGCCCCAACGAGAACCGCCCCGGGGTGACGATGCGCGTGGTCTCGCCCGATCAGGCTCTCAGTACGATCCGTCAGGCGGTAGACCACGACCCGCGCCTGCGCGTGCTGGGTGTTGCTGGCCCAGGCGACGCTCTGGCCAACGATGCCACCCTCGCCACCTTTAATCTGGTTAAGGACGAGTTTCCTCAGCTCACTCGTTGTATCTCGACCAACGGGCTGCTGCTGCCTGACCGCATTGATGAGATCGAGCGTGCCGGTATCACCACCCTGACGATTACGATGAATGCGGTAGATCCAGAGATCGGTGAGCAGATCTACTCACACGTGCGCTACAAGGGCAAGACCTACCGTGGGCGGGCTGCCGCCGAGCTGCTGCTCCACAACCAGCTCCAGGGTCTGCGTGAGGCCGACCTACGCGGCATGCTGGTGAAGATTAACTCGGTTCTCATCCCTGGCGTGAACGATAAGCATCTGGTTGAGGTGGCCCGCGTGGCCCGCGATCATGGTGCCTACATCATGAATATCATTCCGATGCTGCCCCTGGCCAAGTTCGCCCACCTGGAAGAGCCGAGTACGGAGATGGTCAACCAGGTACGCAAGGAGTGCGGCGAGGTGATCAAGCAGTTCCTCAACTGCCAGCGTTGTCGCGCCGATGCGATTGGTGTCCCCGGCGAGGATGGCTGTGGCACGCCTGCCACACCCGAGAAGGTCTGCATCCCCAAGTTCCTGATGCAGCGTCACGACGAGACGAGTCTCGCGGCCGATTAACCAAACTAGCACCAGGAGATCACAATGGAACTCAAGAGTAGTGCAACCCTCCCCGAACGAGCGCTGCATATCGCGCTGAAGGTTGAGGGTGGGAAGTGTCAACGCGGTGACGGTGCCGGCTGCGCAATTTCAAGCAATTCCGCGACGACCCCCGGTGATATGACGGAGCGCGGCTGTACCTACGCCGGCTGTCGTGGTGTGGTCGGTGGCCCGGTTAAGGATGCCATCCAGCTCACCCACGGCCCCATCGGTTGCGCCTTCTTCTCGTGGGGCTACCGCCCCCACCTTGCCGACACCGACTTCCACATGAAGTACACCTTCGTGTCGGATATGAACGAGACCAACATCGTCTTCGGTGGTGAGAAGAAGTTGCTCCAGTCCATTATCGAGGCCAGCCGCGAGTTTCCCGAGGCCAAGGCGGTCTTTGTCTACAACACCTGCTCCACGGCCCTGATCGGCGACGATGGCCGCGATGTGGCCAAGCAGGCCGAGGCGATTATTGGCAAGTCGGTGGTCTTCTTCGAGTGCGAGGGCTTTAAGGGCGTCAGTCAGTCGGCGGGCCACCATGTTGGCAACGAGACGATTTTCCGCCAGCTTGTTGGCTCGGTCGAGCCTGAGGGTGATTTCAGCCGCACGATTAACATCGTTGGCGACTACAACATCAAGAACGACATCCGCACGTTCGAGCATCTCTTCGAGGCGATTGGCCTCAGGATCGTCACCCGCTTTACCGGCAACGTTGGTGTGGACGACCTGAAGATTATGCACAAGGCGGCGCTCAACGTCGTTCACTGCCAGCGTTCGGCCACCTACATCGCCGACATGATGAAGGAGAAGTACGGCACTCCGTACATCAACGTGACCCTCTGGGGCATGAAGCATATGGCTCAGGCTCTGCGCGACACGGCGGCTGTCTTTGGCCTAGAGGCCGAGGCCGAGGTGGTGATCGAGCGCGAGTTGGCCAAGATCAAGCCCAAGATTGACTACTTCCGCCAGCGACTGACCGGCAAGAAGGTCTTCATCTACCAGGGTGGACCGCGCACCTGGCACTGGATCGAACTGCTGCGCGAGCTGGGTATGGAGACGCAGACCGCCGCCACCACCTTCGGCCACGAGGACGACTACGAGAAGATCTTCGAGCAGCTCGACGAGGGCGGCATGATGATTGACAACCCGAACGTCCCCGAGATTGAGGAGATCCTGACCCGACGCCGGCCCGACCTGTTCATCTCCGGCAACAAGGAGAAGTACCTGGCCTACAAGCTCGGCGTGCCCTTTGTGAACGGCCACACCTACGACACGGGCCCCTACGCCGGCTTTGTGGGCATGGTCAACTTCGCCCGCGATATTGACAAGGCCATCCACGCCCCGATTTGGCAGACTCTGCACAAGAAGGCCCGGCCCGCGCCGGTTGCTCACCACTCGTCGCACGGCTTCGCACATGGCTTTGAGGAGGGCGAATAATGAGCTGCATTACAACTCAAGAGCGAGCGGTCGCGATCAATCCGACCCGCTCCTGCGCACCTATCGGGGCCATGCTCGCCAATTACGGCATCCACGGGGCCATTACGATCAACCACGGCTCGCAGGGCTGCGCCACCTACCCGCGCCACCAGATGGCCCGCCACTTCCGTGAGCCGGTTGAGGTCGCATCCACCTCGCTCACCGAGAAGACCACCGTCTACGGCGGTAAGGGCAACCTGCTGGAGGCGATCAAGAACATCGTAGACCGCTTCCACCCGACCATGATTATGGTCTGCTCGACCTGCCTCTCGGAGACGATTGGCGACGACATCCCTGGCACCATTGACGAGTTTCAGGAGAAGAATCCCGACATCACCATCCCGATCCTTTCGGTGAAGACGCCTTCATACATCGGCAATCACACTACCGGCTTCGATAACTTTCTCCGGGAGATCGCCAACAGCCTGCCCGACAAGCGCAAGAAGAAGGGCGAAACCAACGGTAAGATCAACATCATCCCCGGCTGGGTTAACCCTGGCGACATCCGCGAGCTGAAGCACATTGTACGCGAGATGGGCCTGCATGGGCTGTGGCTGACCGACTACTCCGAGACGCTGGACGGCGGTTACTACGAGCCACGTCCGCACTTCGCCCGTGGCGGCACGACGGTTGAGGAGTTGCGCAGTTCATCCAAGTCGCTGGCGACGGTGGCTATCCAGCGCTACATCGGCGGCGAGGCAGCCCATATCTACGAGCGGCGCTACGGCGTCCCGGCCCACGTATTGACCATGCCCATCGGCCTGGCCAACACCGACGCCTTTGTTGACACGCTGACCGAGATTACTGACCACCAGGTTCCCGAGGTGCTGAGCGTCGAGCGTGCCCGCCTGCTGGATGCGCTCGTGGATACGCACATGTTCACCTCCGGCCTGCGCGTCGCCCTCTTCGGCGACCCCGATACGCTTGAGGGGTTGGTGGGCCTGATCGCCGAGATGGGTATGGTTCCTGCCTTCGTGCTTACCGCATCCGAGTCGAAGCCCTGGGCTGAGCGTATGGTCGAACTGACTCAGGAGCTAGGGGTCGAGAGCGAGATCATCCTCAAGGGCGACCTGCACGAGCTACACATGCGGATCAAGGCGAATCCGGTGGATCTGCTGATTGGCCACTCGAAGGGTAAGTTCATCTCCGACGCCGAGAAGATCCCGCTCATTCGCATGGGCTTCCCGGTTGAGGATCGCTTCGGCTACCACCGCCGGTCCATTGTCGGCTACAACGGCGCAACCGCCTTGGTAGACGAGATCACCAATGTCGTGTTCGAGCGCAGGGCATCGGGCGTTGTGAGCAACACCCTGATTGAGCTAGGCGTTGAGGGTCCGACGAGCATCCCACTGATCTACAAGAACGGCAACGGGAACGGAAAAAACTAAGGCTCTATGGTAGGGATGAGCTGTAAGAGTGCAGCAGCGCGGCGCTGCTGCACTCCAACTTCTCGATCAAGGAGGCACACCACTATGGACGACGCACACGGCTACGAAGAGTACGTCAACGGAAGTGATGCGGCTCAGATCACCGCAAGCGGCGACTACCTGTCCGTCCAGCATGAAGGCCAGGTGCGCTACATCTACCGGCGCGTGCCGGCGGATGCGGCCCTGCCCCCGTTGGTGAGCCGCACGGTGTACGATGGATCGCTGTATGGCCTAGCCTGGATCGAGGGTGATGAGTAGTTAGGCATGGTTTCAAAGGAGCCGAGTTTACTTTACACTCTTGGCATGCTTACCGCCCCTAGCCCCCCCGCAAGCGGAGGGGAACCAGTGCGTTGTACCTCCCCGCTTGCGGGGGGGGCTAGGGGGGGTAGAACTGTAAAATCGCTACGAACCATGTCTTAGGCGTGAAACCAGGGGCGTGAGGCACTCACCTCACGCCCCACACTCTAGTAGAGCGAGGTGAAAATGATCAAGCTGGGATTAGCCCCGATTGAGCTGCATTTTAAGGACAAGCGAGGGTTCCTGAAGGAAGGCCAGCGGGTGCGGCTCACCATCCGCAGCGGGATTGAGTTGTGGCAGGGGAACCTGCGCATACAGTACAGAGATGGCGAGACGTATGAGGGTATGGTGACGTTCTTCGACGATGGATTGGTTGATCTGCTTACCGATAGTGGGGAACTGATGCGGGTCTACGCCCGCGATGCGGCGTTTGATTTTGAGCCAATCGAGTAAATATTGAATTTAAAAACACATACAAAAAAATATTAAAAATAGATCCCGATTTAGATCTTTAAATGCCTTTCAGGAAAGCCACCTGAGAGGCATTCATAATTATAAGATCTTATATATATTCCAAAAGGATCATATTCTGGGTCTTGAAAAAGATAAAAAGTCCAAATATACTGTAGTCACGCTTGTACGATTGATCCATAACAAGAACCACTCTTTGTTTGGATTGTACCGAGCAGGTAATCTTACTGGAGCGTGCGAGGTATGTTGCCTCACACCAAGGAACACTTTGAAGCAGGAGAGGTGTGTCGATGATGACAGCCGGACATGGCGCAGTACTCAATATTCAGGGCGGGTCGTCGGTATCGTTTGAAGATATGGGAGCAGATCTTCACGCACTCTATAGCGGGACGGGCAGCACCATCACGCTCGATACCCTCGCCGTAGACCTTCAGGCTCTCTATGGAAGCACACCGCTACCGATCAGCCAGAGCGACCTGATTTCCGAGATGCGCGAGCTGTATGGCGACGCCGAAATCTCGTGGGCAGACCTCCGCGTTGACTTCGAGGCACTTTACACAAACCACGCCGTATAGGGCGTTTGGAACGATAGCAACTCCCGGTGGGGGTGTGGGAGCGGCACTGCCGCTCCCACATTTTTTATTGTCGCCGCCCAAACTCAGCAATAAGGCAGCACTCGCGCAACATTCTCCCGGTGTACGGCGGTATAGACTGTGACCGCCACAGAACCGAAGGAGTATGCCGATGCAGGCCGCACCCTCGTCTTACCACCTCCGCCTCAAGGAACTTCCACCCGAATCGCAGCCGCGTGAGCGCCTGCGCGACTCCGGCCCCGCCGCCCTCTCCGACGCCGAACTGCTCGCCATCCTGCTGCGCGTGGGCGTGGCTGGTACCAACGTCCTCAATCTGGCCCAGCAACTGCTTGTCGAGCATGGTGGCTGGATGGGACTCCAGCGCGCCGACTATGCGGAACTGTGTCAGCGGCACGGTATGGGCGAGGCCAAGACTGCCGCGCTTAAGGCTGCTCTGGAGATCGGCAGACGCCTACTGATCACGGGTATTGATGAGCGACCACAGATCCGCAGCCCCGCTGATGTCGCTAGCCTACTCATGGTGGAAATGGGCCACCTCGACCAAGAACACCTACGCACGGTTCTCCTCGACACCAAGAACCGCGTCCAGCAGATCGCCACGATCTACGTGGGCTCGGTCAACACCGCTGTTATCCGGGTGGGCGAGGTGTTTCGTGACGCCGTGCGCAAGAACAGCACCGCTATGATCGTAGTACACAATCACCCCTCTGGTGACCCCACGCCCTCGCCCGAAGACATCCTGGTCACTCGGCAGATTGTTGAGGCCGGTAAGCTGCTGGACATAGACATTCTCGATCATCTGGTGATCGGACGCGGACGCTATGTGAGCATGCGCGAACGCGGGCTGGGATTCACGAGCGCGTAACCCGCCCCAAACTCCTTTTCCCCTTGCAGATTCAAGAGGAGAAGGGCAGTAACGCTGCCCAGTTGAATGAAGCGAAATTCTTTGCGTCTTTGCGTCTTTGCGTCAAACCATACGTTTGTTTGACGCAAAGACACAAAGACGCAAAGAGTGAGGACGTGTTGCGGACGGGAAGCGTCACTCTGCACAAACCCAACATAAAAACGCACGACAGACGGTAGTGTAGTATAATAGTGTGTCCACACCAACTTTAGCGAACGACATGACTCCCCAACCAGCATACGTCGAACAGGTGTCGATCTGTGGAACATCAGCCCACTGTTAAACAGAGCGCAGGCGAGGGTGGTGTGATCAGCGCCGTCCGCGCCGAGAGTATTGCTGCTGAAATAGGAATCCAGCCCGGTGACGTACTTGTCTCCGTGGGCGGGCAGTGCCTGCGCGATGTGATTGACTACCGCTTCGCCATTGCCGATGAACATATTGAGATGCTGGTGCGATCCGTATCTGGTGAAGAGACGATCTACGATATTGAGAAAAGCCCTGATGAGGATCTGGGGATTGATTTTGACGAGCCCCTCTTTGACCGGCTGCGTACCTGTAACAACAAGTGTCCCTTCTGTTTCCTCACCCAGATGCCTAAGGGTTTTCGTAAGACGCTCTACCTGAAGGATGACGATTACCGCCTCTCCTTCATCTACAATAATTTCGTCACCTTTACCAATCTGACCGAGGACGACTGGCAGCGCATCGGACAGCAGCGCCTTTCACCGATGAACATCAGCGTCCATGCCACCGACCCGGTCTGGCGCGCAATCATGCTCGGCAAGCGCGATGTGCCTGATGTGCGCGAGCAGATCCGCCGCCTCGGGAGCCTTGGCATTACTGTCCACACGCAGATCGTCGCATGCCCGCAGGTCAACGACGGTGAGGTACTGCGCCAGAGTATCGCCGACTTGGTCGCTCTCTACCCGACGGTTCAGTCAATCGCGGTGGTGCCGGTCGGCCTGACCAAATACCGTTTTGCGAGCAAGGCTCCCACATCAATTCGTACCGCTATTCTGGTACACGAGTCGCCTGATTGGATCGAGACCAACTGGGAGCGCCAGCCGCTGTGGGACGAGACTCCTGCCTCCCGCCTCCTGCACAACCCGGCCCTGGGCTTCTGCTCGCGCCTAGGAGCGGCCACGGAAGTGCCTATGCGCTGCTACACGGGCGAGGAGGCCGCCGCCGTCATTGATGTGATCCTGCCCTTTAGCCAGACATCTCGGCGTGACTTCGGTGTGACGTTGGTCTACCCCAGCGATGAATTCTACATCCTCGCTGGCCGCGAGACTCCCGCCGCCGACTTTTATGACGAGATGCCCCAGTACTCTAACGGGGTCGGTATGGTGCGCGATTTCCTCGATAGTTGGGCGAAGGCCAAGCGCCGCCTGCCAGCGCGTATGCCCCAGCCCACTCGCCTGGCTCTCGTCTGCGGCACCCTCGTCGGCCCAATGATGCAGCAGGTCGCGGCCCGGCTGAACAAGATCACGGATCTGACCGTACATGTACTCCCAGTCGAAAATCAGTTCTTCGGCGAGACAGTCACGGTTAGCGGGTTGCTCACCGCGCAGGATGTTATCTCGGCCCTGCGCACAAGCGGCTGCACGCACGCCATCCTTCCCTTGGTCATGTTTAACTATCAAGGCACGCTTACAATTGACGAGCAGAGCCCGCAACAAATCGCCGAGGCGACCGGCATGCCCGTGGCCCTTGCTGGTGACCCAGTTGAACTTACTCGCTACGTGCGCTCACTCGCGCAGACATAGGAACTCATATCGTTGGCTGGTGGGCCATGTCTATACCATATAAACCACAAGCTAGGGGAACACCTATGACCGCCCAGCAAACTCGACTCCAGCAGTACGTCGAAGTGATCCAGCGTGCGAACCAGATCGCCGCCAGTACCGAGCTTGACGCGTTGCTCGATAAAATGCTCGGCCTGATTATCAGTGTCACCCAGGCCGAAGCCGGCACCCTTTACCTCTACGATGCAGCCACCCACGAACTGGAGTTTAAGGTGGTGCATGGCAGCCCTGCCAGTGTACGGCTGGTAGGAGCACGTATCAACGCCGACCGTGGCGTGGCTGGCATAGCCCTGCGTAGCGCCGAGCCCCTCTTCGTTGATGATGTCGCTAACGACCCGCGCTGGGATAAGGCCACCAATGAGATTGTCGGCATGCGGATACGCACGATGTACTGCATGCCCCTGATTCTACGTGGCCAGCCGATTGGCGTTGTTCAGGTCTTTAACCTGCACTCAGACATTTGTGAGGATGCAGACGAGCTGGCGCTGATTGAGTTGCTCTGCTCACGCCTGGTGACGGAGGTGGAGAAGACCCGCCTGCTTGAAGAGGCTCAGCGGCGCACAAAGCGTCAGCAGGCGCTGGTTGAAATTATCTCTAACCTAACCACGACCCTGGACAGCGATACGCTGCTGAACCGAATTATGACCCACGCCTGTGAGTTGCTGGGGGTGGGTGCTACCTCGATTTGGCTGCGTGACGCCCAGAACGGCGACTTGGTGCTGCATCTGGCTACCGGCGAGCGGCGTGAGCATATGCACTCCATCCACGTGCCTGCTGGTCACGGTATTATTGGCCACGTTGTGGATACGGGCGAAACGGTGGTCGTAAACGATGTGAACACCGATCATCGTTTCTATCGTAACATTGATCAGCAGAGCGGATTTCGGACGCGGGCGATCCTCTGCGTCCCCATGCGTGCGCCTAAAATCACGCTCAGCGGCGAGCGTGGCGAGATCGAGGAGCAGGTGATCGGTGGTGCCCAGGCGCTCAACCCCATCGGCAACCGGCCCTTCTCTGCCGATGATGTGAGCCTATTTGAGTCGCTGGCTAGTCAGGCTGCAACCGTCATTCGGTTGGCCCGACTCTATGAGGACACCGATAAGCTCTTTACGCGGATCATTGACGCGATCACCGGGGCAATTGATCTGAAAGATCCCTATACCCGTGGCCACAGTCAGCGGGTAAGCGATTTCTCGGTGGCCATCGCTCAGGAACTCGACCTGCCAAACCAGGATGTCTATCGGGTACGCATTGCCAGTAAGCTCCACGATGTAGGCAAGATCCGCGTGCCCGACCGCATCCTCAAGAAGCGCAAGGGTCTCACCGAGGCCGAGTTCCGCCAGATGCGCCAGCACCCCACCTATGGCTTGGAGTTTTTACGCGAGAACGGCTTGCTCGACCTAGAACTGCTGGAGAATTCGTGGCAGGCGCTCTCGCAGCACCACGAGCGCCTCGATGGGAGAGGCTACCCTAAGGGACTCAAGGGCGATGAGATTACGCTTATCGGTCGCATCGTTGCCGTCGCCGATGTCTTTGATGCAATCACCAGCCACCGTCCCTATCGCCCGGCTCGCACCGCCGACCAAGCGATCTTCATCCTGCGCTCGGCTGCGGGCCTTGAGTTTGACCCCACCTGCGTCGAGGCGCTGGTTCGCGCCCGCGAATGCGGCAACATTAAAACTCAGGACGAGCGAGGATGTGTGTAGGGGCGGATCGCGATCCGTCCCTACGTTATGCGCGCCGAAAATCCTTGATCTTCAGTTGAAGCTTACGCTCGCCTTGCCACTCGTTGGCCTCCAGGGTGTAGAGAACGTCAATGTGCGGGTGGCGGCGCAGGGCGTCAACGAGATGGCCGAGGCGGAAGGCGATTGCCTCGTAGGTCGTCCCGCCGTCTTTGCGCAATAGCAACGACAAGTGCTGGCCGTCACCCCCGCGTGTGCGGGCGTCTACCACATCTACCCCGGCGCTCATCAGCGTCGGCTGAGGGTTGGCCTGTCCAAACGGCTCTAGCTGGGCCAGGTCGGCCAGCAGTTCCCAGCTCAGATCGTTGAGGTTTACCTCAGCGTCTACCCGTAGGCTGGGCTGGAGCATCTCGTCGGTCAGTTGCTCGGCGGCAATCGCCTGGAGCCGTGCATCGAGTTCGGGGATATTCTCGTTGGCGATGGTAAAACCCGCCGCTGCCGAGTGGCCGCCGAAGCGCTCAAAAAGATCCTTACAGCCGGTAAGGGCGTCAATGATGCTGAAACCGGGCACCGAGCGTGCTGACCCGCGTGAGATGTTCGGGCCGCGCTCGATCAGCAGCACGGGACGGCCCCACTCCTCCGCCAGCTTACCGGCCACCAGGCCCACCACCCCGGCAGGAAAATCTGGGCCGTCAATCACGACGATCCGGCGCTGATTGCGCCCGTCGGCCTCGGCCATGGCGATGGCCGCCGCTTGTACCTGCTTGGTTAGATCCTGGCGCGCTCGGTTAGTCTGGTTCAGTTCGTCGGCCAAGCGCTTCGCCTCGGCGTGGGTATCGGCCAGCAGGAGATCGTAGGCGCGCACCGCATCATCCAGCCGACCGGCAGCGTTGATTCGCGGGCCGAGCATATATCCGATTGCGGCTGAGTCAACCTTACCCAGATGCAATCCCGACACCTCGATCAGAGCTTTCAATCCGGGGCGCTGCGTGGCGTTCAGCGCCACCAACCCGGCCTTCACCAGCACACGATTCTCGCCGTCTAGCGGCCCCATATCGGTGACAGTGCCGAGGGCCACGACATCGAGCAGATCACGCCCGCGCAGCGCGCCCAGAGGCATGCCGCGCTTCACCAGAGCTTGCACCAGCTTAAAGGCAATGCCCACGCCCACCAACTGCTTGTAGGGGTAGGCGCAGCCCGGTTGTTTGGGATTGACCACCGCCAGGGCATCGGGCAGTTCAGCCGGCGGATGATGATGGTCGGTGACGATCACATCCAGGCCCAGGGCCGTCGCCTGAGCCACCTCGATCACATTGCTAATCCCGCAATCCACCGTGATCAGCAGACGCACCCCGTCCTTGGACAACTGCTCGATGGCGAGGTTGTTTAGGCCGTAGCCCTCACGGATGCGGTGCGGAATGTAGGGCTTGATTGTGCCGCCCATGGCCGTAATTGCCTGGATGAGCAGCGTTACAGATGTGACGCCGTCAGTATCAAAATCGCCATAGACCGCCATCAACTCGCCCTCGGTAATCGCACGGACAATGCGATCACTCGCCTCGGGCATCCCCTTCATGAGCAGCGGGTTATGAAGCCCGCTGCGATAGTCGGCATCCATGAAGGCGCGCACCGCATCGGGATCGCGCAACTGGCGCTGGTGGAGCAGAGTTGCCAGCAGCGGGCTGCGCCCGATGCTCTGAACAAAGTCGGCGGGGGCAGCGGGCAGCAGATCCCAACGTTTACGACGTGCAGACATTGAGGCTCTCTTCTGGCTATGGGGGTCTCAACAGTGATCGTGAATGCGCTACACATGCACCGAATCAGTCAGGCAAAGGTTGCAGTCAACTCTTTCCGGTCGCCCCCTCACCCCCAGCCCCCTCTCCCACCAGGGGAAAGGGGGTATTCCGCACTAGAAAGCTGTCCGGCTCCCC
>Ga0208376_1000271_pt1 | contig 16304 bp, 13 predicted proteins | sample CryBogmetaGMA25M_FD_184548 | JGI IMG/M metagenome (GOLD analysis project Ga0208376, IMG submission 184548) | Freshwater microbial communities from Crystal Bog, Wisconsin, USA - MA2.5M (SPAdes) | ecosystem: Environmental > Aquatic > Freshwater > Lake | place: Crystal Bog, Wisconsin, USA...
GGCAGTCACCCAGCCGCACCTGCACGTCCAGCGTCGCTTCGTAGTCCGCCGTTTTGAAGCTGCGTTTCATACCGACCAGTGTAGCACCAGCCTTCCGGTTTCAGGCTTCTCTCCGACAAACTGCTAGCACAATGGCGACCGGCGGATGAGTGCGGACGGCATCTGCCACGCCATCAAGCGTAGGGACAACAATAGCGTGATAGCCAAAATGTTCTAACTGAACGGTCATATGGTCGGCGGCGGCGCTATCATCTTCTACAATCAACACGATACTCTCATGCTCCGAACGTTCGGCGACAGCCGAGGAGTCGAGCAATGGACGTATGTGCGAGTCGCTCTCGCTGGCCTGGACAGCAGCGGTGAGAGATGTAAACAGCGTATCAATATCTGCACGCATCTTAGGCGCGGGAGCATCGGGGGGTATCGCTTCCATGTGTGTGAAGATCTGCACAAGCTGCTGCAGTGTTGCAGTCACCGTGGACGTGCCCAAAAAACTTGCTGACTCCGCCAGAATGTGGGCCTGATGGCGCAAGCTCGCGAGATGATCCCACGACCACTCGCCCGCACAGATCTTGTCCCAGCACACCTCAAGCTCCTGCACCCGATCTCTAAGCTGCGGCATATACCCATCGTGAGCAACGTCGCGTTGTTTCTGGGTCGCTGATGACGGTGTGGTCATAGCCTTAGGTTCCACGGAAGTGCGAGACGGAGTGTGACTCGCACGCGACACGCCCCATAAGACAAGGGAACACGGCACGAAAACCCTGCACATTAATGCGGTGCAATGGTCTGAACTATCACGCTGGGTTAATCCCTGTCTTAGATCAAAATATTATAGCACCAGATAGGCGGAGTTGCAGATATGCCCTGGCTCATTCATTGTTGTATGCCCGCGTTCACACTTGGTAACATCCCGCTCACATTGTGTGTCTGGAACTGTGCCGACCGATGTGGTACAACAGGGAGAGAGAACGATTCTAAGACAAGGCTTCAGGTGTGAGGTTTCAGGTTTCAGGTCAACCGCATCACGATGCCACATTCTGGCCTGAACTGTAAAGTATCTGCGAACCTTGTCTAATCAGGAGGAATCCCATGCGCCGTACATTTGTTTTTGTCACGCTGATCATCAGCTCGCTGCTGCTGGGTGCCTGCGCCGCCCAGTTGCCCACCGCCGATGAGATCGTCACCAAGATGGAGACCGCCCGCGCTAACACTCAGGATGTCCACGCCACGGTGGCAATCGCCTTCACATCACCCGATAAGACAGGCACCATGGTGATCGAAGGCTGGATGCAGAAACTCCCCGATGCTGCCGATGGCAAGCCCAAGGCTCGTGTGCGGGCCGAGGTGCGCGAGGCCAGTCAGTCCGACGTGGTCGGTACACTCCTGGTGAGCGACGGTGAGCAGTTCTGGCTCTACAGCCCCGCCAAGAACACGGTTGTCACCGGCACCGCCGCCGAGATGAAGCAGCAGGCTCCTACTTCGCCCACCGGCGCAACCCAGATGCTCCAGGATGTGGTGCAGAAGGGTCTGGATGCGGTTGACCTGAAGGTACTTGGCGCGGAGCAGGTGGCCGGCAAGAATACCTGGAAGGTGACGATCTCTCCCAAGCCTGAGACATCGGCCAAGCTCAATTTGGCCGGGGTAATCGAGGGAACGATGTGGGTGGACGAGGCTCTGGCTCTGCCGCTGAAGCTCAGCGTGGATGCCAGTGACTTCGGCAGCGGCACGGTTGAGGTGCGAACGATTGAGCTGAACACGGGCCTGAGTGCCGATCTGTTTAGCTACACGCCGCCCGCAGGAGCCGAGATCGTCAAGGCCGCCGACCTGGTTGCGAAGATGGCACCCACGGTCGCCTCGCTCGATGAAGCCCGCCGCAACGTGAGCTTTACGCTGCGCGAGCCGAGCTACCTGCCCGCCGGCATGGCCTTGGTCGAGGTGCGCGTGGTTGGCACCGACACCGTCATCCTCAACTACAACGGTGGCAGCAGCATGAGCCTCGTGCAGAGCAGCAGCGACGTGGGCAACGACCGCGAACCCCCGACGGGCAGCAACGTCCAGCCGGTCACCGTACACGGGCAACCGGCCACCCTGATTACCAGTGACGGCAAGGGGAGCCTGCTGCGCTGGGACGAGGGCGGGATTAAGACGGTGATCGCCGGTACGCTCAGTGGTGACGAGGCGCTGAAGGTGGCCGAGGGGCTGAAGTAAAAATAGCCGATAGCCGATAGCCGATAGTCGGGCATCAGCGGCCATGTGCATCGGGTGTTGTGCGCGAATCGCATGGACATTTGAAGTAGCAAATGCGGTAGAATACCGGGAGCTATGGCAGATCCACTGATTACAACTACCGCCCTCGCCCGCAGTTACCAGATGGGTAAAACCAGCGTAGCCGCCCTACGCGGGGTGAACTTGACGGTACAGGCGGGCGAGTTTGTTGCCTTGGTCGGGCCGAGCGGCAGTGGCAAAAGTACCCTGCTGCATCTGATCGGCGGACTCGTGCGCCCGAGCGCCGGTGAGGTCTGGGTACACGGGCTAGAGTTGGGGCGGAGCAGCGACGCGCAGTTGGTGGCATACCGCCGCGATACGCTGGGGTTCATCTTCCAGAGCTTTAACCTGCTGCCAATCAAGTCGGCCTGGGAGAATGTGGCCGTGCCGCTGATGCTGGCCGGGGTGCCGCAGGCCCAGCGCAAGGCTCGCGCCAGCGAAATCCTGGGCCAGCTTGGCCTCGCCGCTCGTGCCGGACATCGGCCCTCCGAGCTGAGCGGCGGCGAGCAGCAGCGTGTGGCCATCGCCCGCGCCTTGTCCAATCGCCCCCGGCTGCTGCTCGCCGACGAACCCACCGGCAACCTCGATTCGCAGACGGGCGGCGAGATCCTGGCCCTGCTCCAGCGTCTCGTGCGCGAGGAGGGATTGACCATGCTGCTCGTCACCCACGATATGGGCGTGGCTCGTTTCGCCGACCGCATCGTCCACCTGCGCGACGGGCTGGTCGAGCGGATCGAGACCACCGAGCAGGATCTGGTGCGATAATCACCTGCTGAAATGTAGGGGCGCGTCGCGACGCGCCCCTACGTCTCGTCATCAATCACCCGAAAAAAAAGCTCCACCGCCGCCGGGTCGAGGTGACTGCCGGCAAGTGACTCAAGGTGTGCGCGCACTTTCTCCACTGACCAGGCCGAGCGGTAGGGCCGATCCGAGCGCAGGGCGTCCCAGATATCAATCACCGCAAATAGCCGCGCCGCCAGCGGGATCTCCTCGCCCCGCAGTCCACGCGGGTAGCCGCTTCCGTCCCACTTCTCGTGGTGGCAGTAGGGAATATCAAGGGCTGGATGCAGGAATTCGATGGGCATAAGCAGGTTGTAGGCATAAACCGGGTGCATACGCATCAATTGCCACTCGTCATCATCCAGTTTGCCGGGCTTGAGCAGCACCGCATCGGGAACCCCCATCTTACCGATGTCGTGCAGCAGCGCCCCCCAGCGCACATAACCCACCTGCTCCTCGCTCATACCGACAGCCCGTGCAAGGCGTACCGCAAGATCGGTGACGCGCTGTGAGTGGCCTCGCGTCTCCTCGTCGCGCAGGTCGAGCGCGTGCGACCAGCCCTCCAGGGTGCGGTTGTAGGCGTGACGCAGCTCAAGGTTCGACTGCTTGAGATCATTGACGAGACGTGCGTTCTCAATCGCTACGGCAGCGACGTTTGCCGCCATGCCGAGTATCGTGGCGTGGGCCATGCCGTAGCTACCGATGCTGAAGCTCTGAACCTGGAGTACACCCACCACTCGCTCACGTGCAATCATTGGCACGAAGAGCAGTGACTCGGTCGTTTCGCCGGGTTCACCTACGAGGAAGGCATGGTTCGCGTGTTCGTATACCTCCTCCAAGCTGCCCACAATGAAGGGCTGACGGGTGTGGATCACATTGCTCTGAATGCCTACGCCCGGCGGAGCCAGCGTCAGTGGCGGGAACTCGCTCGCATCAATCCGCTCACCTTCGAGAACCGCAAAAGTACATGTCATCTGCTGTGTCTCGGCATCAAAGAGCGTGAAGATCGCACCCGCAACATCGGGCAGCAGTTGCAGGGCGACCTCGTACAGCAATTCGTAGATCCGATCCAGATCAAGGGTTTCGGCGAGGGCGCGGCCCAGCGTGTTGATTGCCTCCAGGTCGGCGGCACGTGAGCGAGCGGAGGCGAGCCGGATCGCGTTGATCACGGCCTGGGCCGTCAGATCGGCTAGGATGCGCAGCAGTTCTATCTCAGCGTCTGAAAGGCCGGACTTGCTGTCGGGGAGTAGGATCGCCAAGGCTCCCACAGGCTGCTCATCGCGCCAGAGGCCGATCACCACCGCTGCAGAATTTTCCTCTCGATTCCCCAGTGAAGATGACACACGATGCGGTGTAGGTGCTGCAGGGCTGGCTGGGGGCGGAATGAGATCGGCTAGCGAAGGCAGATCACAGCCATGGGTAGCCATATAGCGGATCATGTGCCGCCGCTCGTCGTAGACTCCAGCAACAACGCCTGTGATACCAAGAATGGAGGCGGTTTCGTCACAGACAATCTGAAGCATGGCATCAGGATCATGATCGGCATTAAGCCGCGAGATCAGACGAGCCAGAGCTATCATCTGTGAGTCGGTTGTTGTGTGCGCCATACCCTCTAGGCTACCACACCGGAGGGACACACGCATACGAGCTGCTGGCGACTGACGTCGCGTCACGGGGGACTGTGGCGAACCGCCCGCCTACGCGGGCGGTTCCGGCGTCGGCGTAGGCCGACGCCCAGCCGTAGGCTCCGCAGGCGCGACTTTAGTCGCCTGCCAGGGCAGAGGATTGAATTTCTCCAACGGCAATCACTGCCGGAGCCTGGGTCAGTGGCCCCTTCTGCGGCGGCCAGCCACGAGCCATGTAGTCGCCCATGGTGATCACAAAGAGGATCATCAGCCAGACAAAGGCGCTGACTGCAAAGATCTGGGTGAGCTTGCTGCTTACCTTCACATGCATGAAGAAATAGATAATCAGTGTCGTTTTAGCAATCGCGATGGCCAGAGCAATACCAACGGCGACGATCTCGGGCAGATGGATGAAGTGTTTCTGCGCGTACCAGGCAGCCACTGTCAGCACCATCAGCACCATCAACGAGCCAAAGACTATCCAGTAGGTTTGTACCGAGATGTGGCCGTAGTTGCCTTCGCTCTCGTGTCCACTATTGTGCGCGTTTGGCATATGCTATACCAGATAGAAGAGCGGAAACAGGAAGACCCAGATAATATCAATCAGGTGCCAGTAGAGTCCGCCGATCTCCACTGGGGTGAAGTAGGTCGGGCTAAACTTGTTGCGGCTGGCCATCCAGGCGATCACACTCATCACGGTGATCCCGACGATCATATGGATGGCGTGCAGGCCAGTGGCGCAGAAGTAGAGGAAGAAGAAGAGTTGGTGCGGGGTTTTCATTCCGGGGCGGGCGACCAGCGCGGGAGCCGCGCTACCCTCGGCGGCGCTGGCAACCTCTGTCGGGAAGAGAAAATTCGCGCCAGGGACAAGGCACTCGGCCTCGGCCAGACGCTCACCGCCCGTCATCCATGCCACCGGGTTGGCGTAGCCCGCACAGTGGGCAAACTTCTCGCCGTACTCGGTAAACTTGATCCCCAGGAAGGTCGCCCCAAGCAGGATCGTCACCAGCAGCAGCGTCACCAGTTGGCGCTTATTGCCCATCTCAGCGGCGTGAACCGAGAGAGCTACCGTCAGCGAGCTGACTAGTAGCACCACGGTATTTACCGTCGCCAGGGGCGTATTCAGGTGCGGCGCGGCTGCCGCCCAGATCGCGGGGTAGGCCCAGCGGTAGACCATATAGGCCAAAAAAATCCCGCCAAAGAGCATGATCTCCGTTACCAAAAAGGCCCACATCCCCAAAGTAGCCGCCTCTTTCTGCTGGCCGGGGGTATCGAAATGGTGTAGGAGCGCCGGGTTGTACCCGTGTTCGTGGGGTGTCGTCGCCAAGGCGTTGCTCCTTAGATTTTGGATTTGAGATTTTGGATTTTGGATTGAACCAAATCCAAAACCCAAAATCCAAAATCCAAAATCCTACTCGGGCTGGAAGGCGTACGCCTCCTCAGTCACAATCGGCTGCGTCTCGAAATTGAAGGTTGGTGGCGGCGAGTTGGTCTGCCACTCTAGGCCAGGGGCGTTCCAGGGATTGTCGCCCGCCAGCCGCCCGTAGCGCAGTGAGAGCAGCAGGTAGACCAGCGGGATCATGAATCCGATCCCCAGGATGGTTGAGCCAGCCGTAGACATGACGTGGTAGATCTGGAATTCTTGGGGATAGACGTGGTAGCGCCGAGGCATGCCCAGATAGCCCATCACAAACTGCGGGAAGAAGGTCAGGTTGAAGCCGACAAACACCACCAGGGCCGAGATCGCGCCCCACGCCTCGTTGTACATCCGCCCGGTCATCTTCGGCCACCAGTAATGAATACCGCCCAGGTAGGCCATCATCGTCCCACCTACCATGACGTAGTGGAAGTGGGCCACCACAAAGTAGGTGTCGGTGACGTGGATGTCTACCGCGACTACGCTGAGAAAAATCCCGGTCAGACCGCCGATGACAAACAGGCCGATGAATCCGAGGGCGTAGAGCATCGGCGTGCGGTACGAGATCGAACCCTTGTAGAGCGTGGCCGTCCAGTTAAATACCTTGATTGCCGAGGGGATGGCCACCAGCATGGTGATGAAGCCGAACACCAGCCCGGAGTAGACCGACTGGCTGCTCACGTACATATGGTGTCCCCAGACCAGGAAACCCAGGATGGCGATGGCGATGGAACTGAAGGCGACAAATTCGTAGCCGAAGATACGCCGCCGCGAGAAGGTGGCGATCAGTTCACTGATCACGCCCATGGCCGGCAGGATCATGATGTAGACCGCCGGGTGTGAGTAGAACCAGAACAAATGTTGGTAGAGTACCGGGTCGCCGCCAATGGCCGGGTCGAAGACGCCAACGTGCCAGATTCGCTCAACCATGACCAGCAGCAGGGCGATAGCGACCACTGGGGTGGCCAGGATCTGGATCAGGCTGGTGGCGTAGTGCGCCCAGATGAAGAGCGGCAGGCGGAACCAGGTCAGCCCCGGTGCGCGCATTTTGTGGATGGTGATGATGAAATTCAGGCCGGTGAGGATGGACGAGAAGCCCATCACAAAAGCCCCGGCGATGGTCAGCACCACGTTCGAGTTTGAGTAACTGGTGCTAAACGGGGTATAGAAGGTCCAGCCGGTATCAACCCCACCGAAGACTGCCGCGCACAGGGCGAAGATGCCGCCGCCCATGTAGAGATACCAACTGAGCAGATTCAGCTTGGGGAAGGCCAGATCACGGGCACCGATCATCAGCGGGATGAGGAAGTTGCCCAGCACTGACGGAATGCCGGGTATCAGGAAGAAGAAGACCATGATCACCCCGTGCAGGGTGAACATGCGGTTATACATATCTGCCGACATCAGATCGCCCTGCGGCGTGACCAGTTCCAGACGCACGGCTGAGGCCGCCAGACCGCCGAGCAGGAAGAAGACGTTAATGCTGATCAGGTAAAGGATCGCGATTCGCTTATGGTCAACCGTAAGCAGCCACGACTTCAGCCATGCGCTGGCAGTCGTCGCTCTGTTCGTTGCATAGTGATTAATCAGAGCAGTTGTGCTCATGGCTGGTTCCCTGCACTTCCTAAGGACTTGACATACTCAATCAGTGCGGCCACTTCATCGTCCTTGAGTTGGCTCTTGTAGACTGGCATGATCATCGAATAGCCCTTCACCACCTTGGCCTGCGAAGTGACAATTGATTCGTGGAGGTAGGCTTCGTCGGCCTTCACCGTAGTGCCGTCGTCGAGGGTGACGGTGCTATTGTACACACCCTTCAGGCGCGGGCCGAGTCCCGCACCGTTATCCATGTGGCAGCCGACGCAGCCGATTTTGGTGAAGAGCGACTTGCCCTTGGCGACCAGATCTGCCGCCACAGGCGCGGCAGTGGCCCCCGCAGCGGCAGTTGGCACCTCCGACGGCGCGGTTCCCCCACGGGTCGAGAGTGATTTGATATACGCCAGAAGCTGATTCACCTGGTCGTTGCTAAGCTGGCCCTGGTAAGGCGGCATGACCGCCGCGTAGCCCTTGACCACCTTGGCGGTCGAGCGCAGAATCGACTCGCTGATATAGTTTTCATCGGCCTTCACCGTGGAGCCATCGGCAAGGGGTTGGTCGAAGCCGAAGACATTCTTCAGGCTTGGGCCAAGGCCACCACCTGCCATCACATGGCAACTGACGCAGCCCAGGCTGGTGAAGAGTTTCTCGCCCGCCAGGGCCATCGGGTCGCTCAGGCTGGAACTCGTTATTGGCTTGCTCGGGACGTCGTTGGTGTTTACCAGCACCGTACCAGCCTGAATAGTGCCATCGGGCATAATCACTTGGCCGGGAGTGCTGAGCCACGCCTGATAGTCGCTCTGACTCATCACCGTCACCGTGCCGCCCATGAGCGAGTGTTCAGTGCCGCAGTATTCGGCGCAGAAAAGGTGGTACTTGCCCACCTGAGTCGCCTCGAACCAGAGGGTCGTGTAGCGACCGGGCAGCACATCCTGCTTGACGCGGAAGGCCGGGACGTAAAAGCTATGAATGACATCCTGCGAGGTCATAATCAGACGCACCGAGCGACCAATCGGCACGTGCAGCTCGTTATTCTCGCGCTTGCCGTTGGAATGCTGGGTGTGCCACATCCATTGCTTGCCGATCACATAAATGTCAATCGCCTGCGTCGGAATTGTCCGCATCTGCACATACAGAAATGCACCCCAGAAGAAGACAATCATCGCCAGAATCAGCGGGATGATCGTCCAGGTTAACTCCAGGCGCAGATCCGAAGCAGGCGGGTTTGTGCGGTCAACCTGCTGACTGCGGTGGTAGCGCACAACCAGATACAAGACGACAAAGGGCAGCACGCCTGCAAAGAGCAGACTCAGCATCACAAGCACAAAGTAGAGCAGATCGACCGGGCCTGCGAAGGTCGATGCTTGATCGGGGAAGAGGAAAAATCCTTGCATACGCGCTCCCTATCCTGGCGGGGGTCTGGGGGCTGCAGGCCCCCGAAAAACCCCTTTTCTTTTCTTTCCGAGGGGCGAGACCCCTCCGAGCCTCCCCTCATCCCGCCTGGGGAGCCGGCCCGCGTGGTTTCGATCCGCGAGTGAGCAGCACGATCATCGCAACGATCCCCAGCACGGTCAGGGCACCGGCTACCCGCGTGATGGTCATCACCAGGCCGGTATAGCTGCCCGTCTGCGGATCGTAGTGGTAGCAGAGCAGCAGCAACTGGTCGGTTAGGCTACCAATCTTGTTGCCAGACGCCTCAACCACGCCCAGGCGCAGGTCGCTGGGGTTAAAGACCACGCCAAAGAAATAGCGCGACACCAGGCCGGTCGGTGTGAGAACGACAATCCCGGCGGCGTGGGCGTACTGGTCAATGCTCGCATCGTAGACGTAGCGAAAGCCTACCGCCCTGGCCAGTTGGTCAATCGCGTCTTGGGTACCGGTGAGGAAGTGCATCCCGTCGGCGGCATCGGCGCGGCCATAGCGAGATACCGCCGCCGCCTTGGCATTCGCCGCCATCATCGAGGTCTCCAGGGGGTCAATGCTGACATTCACCACCTGGAAGTCTGTGCCAGCGCTCAGAGTCACGTCCTTGAGCGCATCGAGCATACCCTGGCGCACCAGCGAGCAGAGCATCGGGCACTCGTAGTAGCTGAGTTGTAGTACCACCGGCTGCTTGCCGAAGTAGTCGCCTAGGGCAACCGTGCGGCCCTGCTCATCCACAAAGGGCAGATTGAGGGGCACTTGCGAGTCGAGCCGCTGATCATAGGCGACATCGTGCAGCGGATCGGGCGCACTGCCCTGCGCCCGCGCCCCGGCAGGGACAACGAGCAGTGTAAGCAGGATGATCACGCACCAGAGCAGACTGTGACGAGGATTCATATTATTTCCCCGCCACGCCGCGCTCAACAACCAGTTCCATCGCCCGCTCAATCGGAATGTGCGCGGTACCAGCCTGCTCATCAACCCAGCCGTAGCCCGCCAGTTTCTTGGTGGCGTCCGCGACGATCTGGTTGCCGTCGAGGATCGGGTTCTGCTCAATCCGGGGCGACGGCGGAATCTGCATCTGCATCGCCGCCGTGGTCGGGATGTTGCTACTGGTATCGGCCAGTGTGTTGCCGGTAGAGCGCAATACCACGCCCATCACAATAAAGGAGGCCAGGAGCAACACACCCAGGCCCAGCGCCGCAAACGCCAGCGGGCGAGTCTGCGCGTCCTTCAGTTCGTGGCCAACCGCGACGCTCTCCGGGTCTGCGCCGGGCTCGCTATGGCCGTGGCCGTGGCCGGTTGTACTCATATATGGTTCCTCTTCACCCCTCACCCCCTGCCCCTCTCCCTGAGGGAGAGGGGAGATCGGACTCCCTCTCCCTCAGGGAGAGGGCTGGGGTGAGGGTCATTCCTACCGATGACACGTATAGCAGTTCGTCAGCCGACCGTCGGTCGGGATCTTATAGTCAATTACCAACTGCTGGCGCTCGGCCAGCGGCAGAGATAGGACATCGTAATCCACATTAAAGACCTGATCACGCGGGCGGATGTTCTGGGCCGGATCGCGGTGGCAGCCGAGGCACCAGCCCATGTAGAGCGGCTGGGCCTTCTCCGTCAGGGCCATCGTCTGGATCTGGCCGTGACAGGTGGTGCAGCCAACGCCCTTGGCAATGTGGATTGAGTGGTTGAAGTAGACGAAGGCGGGCAGATCGTAGATCCGGTTCCAGACGATCGGCGTGTTGTTTTGATAGCTGTCGCGCACCGGCTGAAGCAGCGGGCTGGTCGTCCAGACCTGCGAGTGGCAGGACATGCACGTCTCGGTGGCTGGGAACCCGGCGGTGGCGGCGCGCTCAACCGTATTGTGGCAGTAGCGGCAGTCAATTTTGAGCTGGGAGACGTGGTGTGCGTGGCTGAAAGCAATCGGCTGCGCCTTGGCCACTCCCGCCTCGGTATACCAGGGCGAGAGGTAAAGCCCGATCAGCGCCGCGATAATCCCGCAGATCAGCAGGATGATCGCAATCAGGCTGATTCGGAGGTAGGCGTTTGCCGTACGCGAGAAGATCTGTGCAGACATGTGCGCCCTCTATACAAGTGCAGATTGCAGATTGGTGATTGCAGATTGGCGACTCGATATAGCACGTTCAGGTGCGATCCAATCTGCCGTACTCTCCCAAAAGATTGCCTGTTTCTGCACGAGGATTCCTACTTGCCCGCCTTAACCTTGGTCTGATCATCCGGGGGCAGCGCCTTCACGTCGGCGTTCTGGCTCAATTGCAAGGCCCGGATATAGGCGACGACAGCCCAGCGATCTTGGGCGGTGATCCGCGCCCCATAGCCGTACATGCGGTTGACGCCGTTGGTCGCCACGTCGAAGAAGTAGCCAATAGCCATCGTGCGCAGGCGGTCGGTGTGATACGAGGGCACCACCAGCGGGCCACGATTGGCGATCACACCCTGGCCATCGCCGGCCAGCCCGTGGCAGGGCGCGCAGTAAGAGGTGAAAACCACCTGCCCACGGGCCAGCAGATTCGCGTTGAGGATGATCTCCGGCGGAAGGTTCGTGACGAGTTCGCCGTTCAGCTTGCCGGTAGCCAGCGCCGAGTCCGGCTTAAACGAGTTCATCGCCACTGTATTCGGCACCGGCGCCCGCATCGCCCGCCCATCTTGGAAGAAGTCGCTCGGTTGGTTCGACTTATACTTCGCCTGGTCGTACATATCAATGTGACACGCCGAAAGTATCAGCAGCAGCGGCAGCCACAGCAGGCGGGTCAGCACTCGGTTAGGGATAGCATTCGCCATAGGGTACTCGCTTCTAAGACAAGGTGTCGGGTTTCAGGTTTCAGGTTTCAGGTTTCAGATGTCGGGTGCCAGGTGTCAGACACAGTGATGACCTTGCCCCCTACGTCTCTCCCTTGAGGAGAGATTCGCGATGTCTGCCACCTGGCACCTGGCACCTGGCACCTGGCACCTGACCCCTCACCCTTTCTCCCCAAGCTTCCCATTCGGATTGCGCAGGCGGGCCAGGTAATTCAGACGCGGCCTCGTGTTCAGTTCCGCATCCAGCAGCGCGTAGCTGTGCGGCTCCTGCTTGAGCAGGGCAACCTTGCTCTGCGGGTTGTTCTTGTCGCCGAAGGCAATCGCTTGGGTTGGGCAGACCTGCTGGCAGGCGGTGAGAATCTCGCCGTCGGCGATCTCGCGGTTGCCCTCCACCTGGGCCTTGATCCGAGTCAGGCTGATGCGCTGGATGCAGAAGGTACACTTCTCCATCACCCCTCGGTTGCGCACGGTGACATCGGGGTTGCGCATCAGTTTGAGACTGGTGAGATTCACATCGCTGTACTGCAAGAAGTTGAAGCGCCGCACCTTGTAGGGGCAGTTGTTCGAGCAGTATTTGGTGCCCACGCAGCGGTTGTAAACCATGTTGTTGATGCCTTCCGCATCGTGAACCGTGGCCACCACCGGGCAGACCAGTTCGCAGGGGGCTTGCTCGCACTGATGGCAGGTCATGGGCATGACATAGGTGTTGGGGTTGTCGTAACTCGCCCCGGCGAAGTAGCGGTCAATGCGGATCCAGTGCATTTCGCGGCCACGGGCGACCTCGTCCTTACCCACCACCGGGATATTATTCTCGGCCTGACATGCCACGGTACAGGCGTTGCAACTCGTACATGCGCTCAGATCAATGCTCATGGCCCACTGGTGGCCCGTGGAGTAGTCGAACTGAATGCTGCCGGGCAGCGAGGACTGCGGCTCCGGGGCCGAGGCTCCAAACTCCTCAATCCTGATCTCGTTGGCGATAGACGTGGGATCAGCCTTAAACTTTTCAAACTCGCCGACGCGCAGAATATCGCGGCCCTCAAGCGTCCAGTGATCCTGCGTGCTGGCCAGGATATAGCTCTGAGTGAGCGCACGCGCCGTGGCGGGGCCAAACCATGCCGCGTCGCTGGTACGCAGGCTATAGACATTAAAGCCGGGGCCGACGGCAATGCGCCCGCCCGCGCTGCGGCCATAGCCCAGATTCACCGTGATCGTCTCTTCGGCGTGGCCAGGGACGATCCAGATCGGCAGATTCAGCGTGCGCTCGCCAACCTTCAGTTCGATCAGCGTGCCGTTGGCACCGGTCAGTTTCTCTAGGGCGTGCTGGCGATCATCATCAGAGTCGCTAAGCATGGCCGTGCTGAGTTTGCCGTTGGTATCCAGTCCCAGCAGCTTTATTGCCGTCTTAACGCTGACCAAAGCGGCGTTATCCCATGTCAGCTTGCTGATCGGGCTGGGCAACTCCTGGAGCCAGCCGTTATTGGCGTAGCGCCCATCGTGAATGGTGGGCGAAGCCCGGAAGATCAGTTCGTAGCCGGTAGGCGCAACCGGGGCGACCAGACTCAGACCAGCGACGATGCCGACGCTACGGGCGGGCAGGGCGCTGTCCGCCACCATACCATTGTTCAGGCTGACCTTAAAGAACGTGTCGAACGCGGCATCGGCCAGACCGCTGCGCTGCTTCCAGGCGGCGGCGATCACCTCATAGTCGTTTGACACCGTCTGCCCCAGCAGATTGGCCAGCAGCTCGTAGGGGCTGCGCCCGCCGTAGAGCGGTAAGATCAGCGGCTGGATGATCGTAGTCGTACCATCAAAGGCGCGCACATCGCCCCAGGACTCCAGGGTGTGGGCCATGGGAATATGCCAGTCGGCCAGGGTCGCAGTCTCATCAAGGTAGGGACTCAGGACCGCCTTAAACCTGGCCTTGGCCATCGCCGCGCCAAAGTCCAAGTCGGCGGGGGCAGTGAAGACAGGGTTCGCATCAATCACCAGCAGGGCGTCAACCTTGCCGCCGTTCAGATCCGCCGCCAGATCGCGCAGGGCAGTGGTCTGGTTGCCCGGTCGCACAGCCACCGGGTCGGTAAACTCCACCGTGGTGCCAACTGCGCCGAGCTGCGTGTTGATGCTATGAGCCAGGGCGTGGACGACTGGCGGTTGACCTTCGCCAACCACCACCAGGGCCGTGTGACCGGCGCTGCGTAGATCATCAGCAACCGCCGCGACAAAAGCGGCAGCGGACTCGGGAAGATCGGCGGGGGCGGCAATACCCGAGACACCCAGGGCAGCGGCGATGGCAAAGGCCACCGTGGCCACCTGACTAGCCTTCACCGGCAGGCGATGGTCGGCGATCATACCGGTGGTGGTGAGGATCGGCTCAACCGCGTAGATCCGGCTCATTTCGGCCTGACCCTTGCGGACGCTGCGGCGGCTCATCGCATCGCGGGCATAACGCACGCGGCCCGGCCCCTCGTTGAGAAAATCGGCGTCGAGAGCCAGAATTAGGCTGGCCTGATCAAACCGATAGCGCGGTTCCAGATACTCGCCGAAGGCCAGTTTCGTACCCTCGTACGTATTCGAGCGGCCCACCGGATCGTACTGCACCCACGTCGCACCGCTGTAGGTCGTCAGCAATTCCGCCATCTGTGCAGCGAGCGTGGGCGAGGTAATGGTTGAGGTAAGAATCCGCAGACCCGCGCCGTTGCCGCTGCGCTGCGCCTGCATCACCTGGCCGAGGGCGGCCAAAAAACCCTCCCAGGTACTCACAATCCCTTGCTGAAGCACCGTCTCTGGCCGATCTGGGTCGTACAGACTCAAGATCTCTGCCTGGGCGTAGGCATCGGTTGCGCCGAGGCTGGCCGGGTGCTGCGGGTTGCCCTCCACCTTCACCGGGCGACCGTCGTAATTCCGCACTGCCACGCCCAGGCCAAAGCCATCGAGGGCCAGGGCGCTGGCATAGTAGAGCGGGATACCGGGCGTCTGCTCTTTCGGAATGTGGGTGAAGGGCGCGACCTGCTCCTGCGGCTGGCGGATCGCTGTCGTACAGCCAGAGAGACCGGCCAACGCGAGGGATGCGCCCATCAGCTTGAGGAAGGTGCGCCGCGACAGCGAGTCGCCCAGTTCGGCAGCACCACGCGGAAACTCGCGCTCAAGGTACTCGCGAAACACCGGCGTGTCGGCGAGATCATCGAGCGAGCGCCAGAATTGCCTGCCACGGGCGTACCTCAGACGGTCACGTACCGCGTCGAGATCGGAGGTATCTGCGTGAAGCGTTATATCACTCATAGGCAGTAGCCAGACTAGACCAGGCCAAACGAGGTGGCCAAGCACTTGTGAATTCAGACACGAGCGATAACGGGCATTATAGCAGTTTTAGGTACAGATGAGAATAGGATGAGATATTGAGCAATAAAGTCCGAGGGATTCAGCCCTACCCCGCCGCATACGCCTGATCAAGCAACTCAACGATATAGCGCACCTGCACATCCTCGCCCCGGCGGCGCAACTCGCCCACCAACTGCACGGCGCAGCCAGGGTTGGCGGTAGCGATCACCTGCGCACGGGTGGAGAGGGCGTTGTTCAGCTTGCGGACAGCCAGGGACGTGGCCATTTCGGGCTGTGTGATGTTGTAGACTCCGGCGCTACCGCAGCAGAGCGAGCTTTCGGGCATCTCGCGCAACTCCAGGCCAGGGATGGCATTCAGCAGGGTGCGCGGCTGCACGCTGATACGCTGGGCATGTACCAAGTGGCAGGGTTCCTGGTAGGTGACGCACAGATCCAGTCGCCCCAGGCCCGCTCTATTCAGCTCAATCCCGGCCAGGAACTCGTGAACATCCTTGACCTTGCGCACAAACGCCTCGGCCCGACCACGCCACTCCGGGTCGTCGTGCAGCAGGTGGTCATATTCCTTCATCGTACTGCCGCAGCCCGCCGCGTTGACAATAATCGCATCAAGGCCGAGACCCTCGAAGGCGGCGATATTCCGGCGGGCCAACTCACGCCCGCCATCAAGGTCGCCGCCGTGGGTATGCAATGCCCCACAGCAGCCCTGATCGGGGGGCAGCAGCACCTCACAGCCATTCTTCTGAAGTACACGGATCGTAGCCGCGTGGACGTGACTGAAGGCGGTACTCATAATGCAGCCAGTGAGAAGAGCCACGCTGTAGCGACAGTCGCCTTCGGGCGGGTAGATCTGGCCCTGGGGCACGGTGGCGGGGCCATTTAAGGGCGGCAGCAGCGACTCGATGTCGGCCATGCCCAAGAGCTTAATCGCCCCGCTCTTGCGAGCCAGCCACTGCACACCGCTTCTCTGGTAGAGAGCCATGCTGGATGAGAAGGCCCGAAAAAGGCGCATATCTGTGAACAGCACCCCAAATATC
>Ga0208376_1000273_pt1 | contig 16269 bp, 3 predicted proteins | sample CryBogmetaGMA25M_FD_184548 | JGI IMG/M metagenome (GOLD analysis project Ga0208376, IMG submission 184548) | Freshwater microbial communities from Crystal Bog, Wisconsin, USA - MA2.5M (SPAdes) | ecosystem: Environmental > Aquatic > Freshwater > Lake | place: Crystal Bog, Wisconsin, USA...
CTCCTACAACGTGCTTGGCGGAAACCCGAGAGATCCGGCATCGCAGGACAGAAACTCGGTGCGGGCCGCGCTCGAGAACATCCGCGGCACGGTGCGGGCCGGCAGCATCGACGTGCACGCGACCCGTGCGAGCGAGGTGGGCAACGTCACGCTGGCGGGTGCCGGTGCGGGGAGTCTCGCGCTCGGCGGCTCCGTGACGGTCAATACGGTGCGGATCGAGACGCTGGCCACGATCGCAAACGTCAGCAGCGTCACCACGACCAACGGTGCCGAGAGCCTGCGGGTGAGGGCCGACGATCTGGCCGACGGTGACGCGAAATCGAAGATCTGGGCCTTCGCGGGCGGCATCGGCATCGTGATCCCGAAGGCCAAGGGATCGGGGCTCGGCTTGGGCATCGCGGCCGCCGAGAACCTCATCACGACCGACACGCGAGCCACGGTGGTGAACACGCGGCTTGTGAGCGCCGGCGGCATCGTTGTCACGGCCACGGCGTCCCCCGACATCCGGGCGTGGACGATCGGCGTGGCCGCGGCCGACGGACCCTCCAACGGCGGGAAATTCGCCGGGGCTGGCGCCGGATCGGGCAACGAGATCCGCAGCACGACCGAGGCCTTTATCCAAGACGCCAGCGGCACGAACGGGATCACCGCCAACGGCGGTGGGATCACTGTTTCCGCGGATGACACGTCAAACATCCTCGCCGTGGCGGGCACCCTCGCCGTAGCGGGGCTGTTTGGCGGAGGATCCACATCCGGCTCCCTGGGGGTGTCGGTCACTCGCAACGAGATCACGCCGACCGTCAATGCGTTCATTCTGAATTCCAATATCCAATCGTCGGGCGGCGTGGCGATCAAAGCGACCGACAAGGCGACGATCAATGCCTACGCGATCGGCGGAACGATCGCACGCTCGACCGGCGCCGATACCAGCGTCGCCCTCGCCATCGCTGCCAGCAGTGCCACCAACACGGTCACGGCGAATGTCGGGGCGTCGATGACCTCTGTCGCGACCGGCGCGACAGCCCCCTCCAGCATCAGCCTCGAGGCATCCCAAGACAGCACGATCAATGCGTACTGCGTCAGTGCGTCGGTCTCGATTGCAAGCGGACAAACAAGCATCGCGTTGACGGGCGGCGGCGCCGGGGCGATCAACGAGATTGGCGGTGATACGAAGGCCACCGTGGAACGCAGCGCGCTCTTCACGAGAGGCGACCTGACGCTGAGGGCTCGCAACAAGGCCGACATCGACGCCAGAGTGGCTGCCGTGTCGGTAAGCAAGTCCGGTGGCGGAGACGTAGGCGTTTCCGTGGCCATCGGCGTTGCGCTCACGAAGAACACCGTGAAGGGCAGCACCAAGGCAACGCTGACGGAGTCCAGCGTCACGGCCACGGGGCAGGTGTCGGTGATCGCCGGAGCTGAGCAGACGGTGCAAGCCTTCGTTCTGGCGGGAGCGGTCGCGTTCGCGGGCGAATCTACGGTTGGTGGCGGGTTTGCAGGCTCAGGCCTCCATGCGATCAACGAAGTCGGGATGGGCGTCGCCGCCTCCATCGACCAGGCCGCCGGTGAGGGGATCACCGGATCGGAGGTCATCCTCGCCGCGACGGACACCTCGACGATCGAGACCGACGTCGCGGCGGTGACGATCGCAGCAACCTCGCCCAATGCCTTCGCGGGGGGCACCCTGTCGATCGGAGCGAGCATTGCCCGCAACACGGTGACCAATTCCGTCGATGCCTCAATCACGAAGAGCCGCGCCCCGAATGGCGACGCACGCGTCAAGAGCACGTCGGGCGACATCACCCTCACTGCCCGCGAGAATGCCTCCATCCGCGTTTCGTCCACCGGCATCGCCATCGCGGCGGGATTGGGAGACCTCGGCGGCTTCGGCGTGGCCGGAGCCGGCGCGGAGGCGACCAACGTCGTGCTCACGAAGACCAACGCCCGCGTCGAGGACAGCAGCCTGTCGAGTTTCAGAAACGTCACGCTCGACTCGCGCACGACGCCGGCTACGACGCTGTTCACGCTGCCAGGCTCGCTCGCGGCGACGGATCTCGACGACAAGGCCCGGCTCGATGAACAGGCTGAGTTGCCCGCGGGCATCTCCGACGCGGAGAAACTCCGCCGCGCCGATCTTGCCGACCGGCTGCGGGCGGCCTTCCGCGGCAATCAGAGACTCGGCCGCGGCGATCTTCAGCTGGTGACCCTGGAAGCCGGAAGGAGTTGGCAGCTTACCGACTCCCGGCACAACGTCTTCCTGATCACGTTGACCGACGGCCAACTCAGCGTTGCCAAGCCATTGATCTCGGCCGCGGTGGTGTCCGCCGCGGTCGCGGTCGCCGGCGGGAGCGTGGGGGGCGTGGCCGTGTCGATCGGCGCGTCGGTCACCCGCAACCTGATCGGTTACACGGCCTCCGGTGACAAGGTGCCGTCGGAGGTGAAGGCGACCGTCTCCAACACGAGCATCGCCGCAAAAGGCACGCTCACGCAGTCGGCCGTCAATGCCGCCACCATCGACGCCACGGCCTTCGCGGGATCGGTCGCAGCATCGGGCGCGACCCAAGGCGGCACAGGGGGAGGGGCGCTCAGCCTTGGAGGCGCCGGCGCCCGCGTGCTCAACAAGGTCGCGACCGTCGTCACGGCGACGATCGACGGGGGCGGAGCCGTGAGCAGCAGCAACGTCATCGAGGCGGGCGGCGTGCTGCTCAATGCCAGGGACACCACGGTGGTCTCGGCATGGTCCGGCGCTCTGGCGGTCGCCTTCGCGATTGCCCCAGCAAGCACCGGCGGGGTTTCCGTGTCGATCGGCGTCGGCCAGGCCGAGAACGATGTCGCCAACACCATCGAAGCATCGATCCGCAACGCGAATGCCGGGGTGACAGCCACCACCGGTGACATCTCGCTGCGAGCCGACAGTCGCGCGACGCTCTCCGCGACCGCATGGGCGGCATCGCTGGCGGTCGGCGTCGGAAGCACGGTGGGCGTCGCCCTTGCGGGGGCCGGCATCGAAGCCGTCAACACGCTGGGCAACACGGTCCAAGCCGGCATTGCGAATTCGTCGGTCGATGTCCGTGCCGCGGCGGGTGGCCTGTCGATCGTCGCGTCGGAGACGTCGTCCCTCAAGTCGCTCGGCGTCGCCGCTGCCGCCGCGATCTCCGGGGGAGGGTTTGCGGTGTCGATTGCCGCCGTCGGCGGTGTCGCCAACAACGATGTCACCAACAAGGTGAGCACGTTTGTCACCGATTCCAAGGTGAACACGCAGCCGGGGACTGCCTCTATCGGCAGCGGTGGCGTCACGATCTCGGCCAGCGCCAATGAAACGCTCGCCGTGCAGGTCATCGGCGCTGTGGCAGCTGTGGCCATCGCCCCTCCCGGTCAAGCACTCGCCGTTGCCGTCGGTGTCGCGCGGGCCCGCAATACGATTGGCGACGACGTGAGCAGCGAGGTGAGCGGCGGCACCCTGGTCGCTCGCGGCCAGCTCACGATCGCCGCCACCGCCACCAATGACGTCAAGGCCGTGGCCAGGGCAGCGGCGGTCGCCGTCTCCACCGGGATCTCGGTGGCCGCCGGCGGTGCCGACGCGTTCAATACGGTTGCCAGCACCGTTGCCGCAGGCGCGACCGATGCCGTGATCGCGGCCGGCAGCGATCTGGCGATCAGGGCCGTGCACACCGCCGTATTCGATGCCCGCGTCACCGCCGTTGCTGTGGCGGGCGGCATGATTGGCGGATCGATCGGGGTTTCACGGATCGACAACACCGATACGAGCAGCATTACTTCCGCAGTGTCAGGTGGCAGTGTGACTTCTTCCGGCGGTGGCGTGACGATCGAGGCACGGGCCGACGACACAACCGAGAGGTCACGCGGGGTGGCCACCGCCGTCACCATCGCCCTTGGGGGTGCCGGAGCCGGAACCGACGTGCGGACCACGTTCACGCCCACGCTCGTCGCCCAGGTCGGCATTCGTACGACCGTGACCGCCCCGAATGGCACGGTCCGCGTCGGCTCGACGCTGACCAGCGATGCGAGGGCAGAGACATACGGTGTGGCCGGCGGCGGGGTTGCCATCGGCGCCGCGCGGGGTTTCGCGACGGCCCATGGGAGCGTGTCGACGATCGTCGACGGAACGGTTTCAGGCCGGTCGATCACCCTCGGCAGCCTGGCCACGACGACAGCCTGGGTGGAGGCTACCGGCCTCGCCGGTGGCGGTTGGGCAGGCGCTGCAGGCGCGGGAGCGACCGCCCGGTCCAATCCGACAGTGACCACTCGTGCCAACGCCTCGAGCAGGCTGCATGCCACCGATGTCGTGTCGATCACGGCGCAGGCCGTGCCCTTCGCCAGGTCCAGGGCCGATGGAGTCGCCATCAGCTCAGGTGGCGCACTGGGTGTCGCGTCGTCGAGGGCGACGGCCAGCCCGATCGTCACCGCCGAAGCGTTGTCTTTCTCCCCGATCTTCGGCCGACCGACGATCACAGCGGCTGAGCTCGTCGTTAACGGCAGGGTCGTGCCGGGCACGTCGGGCATCACGGCCCGTGCAACGGCGACCGCGGGCGCGGGCGGGGTTCTCATCGGCGCCATGGGAGCGACGTCCCGGGCCACGAGTGCCGGGGCGGTGACGGCCAGGATCGGCGACGACGTCCGCTTGCCGGCGGGCAACGTGACGGTGGCGGCCACCGCCGACACCCGTCAGACGGCCAACGCCCTCGGCGTGGCGGTGGGCTTCATCGGCGTCGGCGGTGTGGACGCGACAGCCGATGCGGGCGTCGTCACGAGGGCCGCAGTGGGCACGGGAATCACGAGCGATCCGCTGCGGACCGGCGATCTGGTGATCATCGCCAACGGCGGTAATCGCAACGCCGCCGCCTCGACCGCCGGCAGCGGCGGCGTGATCGCCGGCAACAGTTCCAGGGGCATCATCCGTGACACTTCCACTGCTACGGCGGCCATCGGCGGCGGCGAGATCCATGCCGGCAGCATCGTGGTGGACGCACGCCAAGCCACCCAATACGCCCCCGTTGTCGATTCCTACAATGCGTCCCTCGTCGGCGGAGGCGGGGCCTATGTGGACAACAGCGCCGAGACGGCCGCAGCCACGACGATCGGCGGCGGCACGCAACTGCTCGCGACTTCGCTCATCCGACTCGCCTCCGAGAATCGCTACCAGCAGTCGCAGGCCGAGTTCAGCACCCGTGGCGGCGCCGGCGGCGCTGTCAGTGGGGCTGACGCACTGACCAGATCGACACTCACGGGCACCTCGAGCGTGACGTTGGGGGATGACACGACGATCCGCTCCGGCAGCCTGGTGCTGGTGGCGTCGCACGACCTCAACACTGCCGACAGGGTGCGGATGGACAGCGGCGGGCTGATCAACGGCTCCACCGTCAGGTCCAAACTGACGGCCACTCTCGCCAACACGGTCAACGTCGGCAGCCGCAGTTCGCTTAGGAGCAGCGGCGACATCAGCGTCGGCACCTACACGACCGCCCGCGCCTCCACCACGGCGAACGTCGTCACATTTGGCGTGGCTGGGGCTGGCATCGCCCGCAGCATCATCAACGTGGGGAGCACACAGGGCATCACGATCGGCAACGGTTCGACGATCTTCTCGCAAGGAAACGTTCGACTCACGGCCGGTCGGGACACCTTCGGAAACAACGCCACCTCGCTCAGCGGCCGGTCGATCGCCGACTCCCTGGCCACGGGGCTCTTGAATATCCCTGCCGCCTACGCCGAGTCCAAGATTGACGATGCCACATCGCTCGACGTTCGGGACAGCTCGCGGATCACCGCTGCCGGCAACGTCGAACTCGCCGCCGGGCACGCGGCCCCCGTCTGCTCCGCGCGCGGAGTTGCGTACTGGAACGGAGCAACGTTCCCTACGAAACTGTCCGTCAGCACCGCAACGCCCAGCGCCACCGGCCGTGTCACGAATAACGGCACGGTCGAGGCCGGCATCTACCGCACGCTCCGGATCACGATCCCGGATGCTCGCAATGCCGCGGTCGTGGCCGGGAGCGATCAGCCGATCATCGTCGATTCGCAGTCGCCCACACTGCCCTCCATCCCGGGCGGCGTCTTCAGCCGCACGGTGACCGTGAATCCGGGCAACGAGCCCTTCCTGCCGTTCTCGGTCACGCCACTCAGCCGGTTCGACCCCGTGGGCTTTGTCAATGCCAATTACGACGCTGACCAAGCCGCCATCATTCGCAACGGCGTGTCGAGCGCCCCGGTCTATGCCCTGCGGCTCGACGGTCTTCAGGCCCGGGGCGGCACCGTCACGCTCGCTGCCGACACATTCGCCGGCCGCGGAACGATCACGGCCTACGGCGGCCCCAAGGTCATCATCAAGAACCACAGCCCCAACTACCTGCTCGTGGGGAATATCAATCTGCCAAATCTTCCTGGCGGGCAGATCCTCTTTACCGGATCCGGATCGGAGATCTCGGCCAGAGCGGCTGGGTTCAAGCTGAATCAGGTCGATGCGGGCGTGGATCCGTTGGTGAAGGTCTCCAACCTGTTCAATGACGGCTCGGGAAGCTCGTCGCTGGGGCCGGCGCTCTTCATCGAAAACCCGATCTCGAATCTCGGCGGTGCCGTTGACATCACCAACGTGCGGGGCTCGGTGGGGCAACTGAGCGCGATCGTCGCGGCGTCGGTTGCCGTTGCCGCGCCGAATGGATCCTACCTCGTGAACATCCCGGCCCCGGGCTCGTTCTCACTCGCCTCTCCGGAGTCGCAGTGGAATCGGTCGATGAACTGGCCGGGCGGCGACCCCGCTGTCCCGGGCTTTAACGCTGCCAGTTCGGCGATGTGGGCGGCGGCCTACGTAGCCAACGCAGCCTACAACCCCAGCGGGAGTCTCGCGACCGCTGAACTGAACTCGTTTCTGTTCAATCAGGGACAAGTGTCCTGGGGTGGATCCAGCTTCCAACGCACGGTCGTCATGTATGGCGGGTCTGTGCCCCGGTTAATGCTCCCGGGTGTCGACAACGCTGTGATAGGGAACCAAAGTCCTCTGTCGCCGATTGGAACGACGACCCGGCTGCCGTGGCTGCTGCCGGAACCGAGAAATAACAGGCTGCAGTACTACTTCCCGACCGTTCCCGTCACCCCGCTCTCCCGGACGCAACAACCGTTGAACCCGGCACCGGCACAACCGGCCAACCCAACTCCGCAGTCGGCGACGGATGCAATCCGTGCCGGCCAGGTGTCCATCCAAGCCCAGTTCATCAACGTCAACGGCACGATCCAGGCGGGCCGTGCCGTGGAGGAGGTGGTGGTCACCACCATTGAAGCCGACCTCGACAACCTCGCCTCTCTCCACGACACGCTCCGCAGAAATGGGATCACGCTTCCCGCCGAGATCGTCAACTCGCAGGGCAAGGTTACCAACGCCGACGTACGGCCGATCATCACTCAGATCAACGGATTACGCATTTCGGCCAACGAAAAGACCGCGCTTCTGCGGCAAATGCTCGCCCTGCAATATCTGGGCTATTTCAACGGCACCGCGACGGCGCACGTGCCGCTCGATGCGATCACTGCTGCACACCGCACGTCGGCGACCGCATACGCAGCGGCCGTCGCGGCGGGGACGCCCCCGATCTCTGCCCAACTGTCCCCCTCGCAGTGGAACCGCCAGCATGGCGGCACGGCGTTCCCGGCCGACAGCACGACGCTTTTCAACGATGCCAGGGCGAGGGTGACGTTCGACCTCCCCACCAGGACGATCTCGTGCGGCAACGTGGCCGCCGCGCTCGGTGCCGGCTTCGTCTCCCTCCGCGGGGGCATCGTCAACACCGGGACGACGGGAAGGATCACGGCAACCAGCGGGGCCGGACAGGTTCGCATCTCCAACCCCACGCGGTATCCGCTGGTCATGCACGACGTGCACACCTCCACGACCGCCTCCAACTCCCTGCCCGCCGGCATCGTGGACATCGTCGACACGCTCAAGCCGGCCGCGACGGGGCACACCGTCTACGTGTCTGCCGTTGGCGCGGGCGTGAAGACGTATGTGGGCTCCGTCGATACGTCATTCAAGGCGCTCATCGCCGGCAACGCGACGGCGAGCACGAACGGGCAGGAAGCGATCTACGCGCCTGCCGCAAACCTCCGCTGGCAATGGACCAACTTCGCGACCATCACGCGGACCGTCACCTACGGCCAGGCTGACCCCTGGGAATGGAACACCCCCGGTGTCGCGAATGCCTCGACCGACCCCTGGATTGGCGTCACGAGCTCCCGCACGGGTCTCAACGGCTCAGGGCTGACTTTTAACTCGCAAGCCGGTGGCTTCCTGACGCGCGACCCGATCGGCGTCGCCGTCACGCAGCCGGGCGCCGGAAATATCGCCTTCCAGCAGACCATCACCGGCGGCATAACAAGCCAAAGGACGCAGCGAGTGACGTCCGGGGTCATCGGAAACCGTCAATACGAGTATCCGGACGCCGGCTGGCTGCGGATGACGAGCTCCGCCAAGGCCGACTATCCGTTTGCGGTGACGTTCGACGCCACCGCCGGCCTGGTTGACATCTCCTCTCGGAGTGGCGTGACGTTCCTCGGCGGGATCGTCAACCCGCAGGGCACCACACGGATTCAGACCGACGGAGGCCTGACGACGACCGCTGCCTCCGCCATCGAGTCGGGAGACCTGACACTCTCCGCCGTCAACTCGGCCATCGGCACGGCGGCGGCCCCGCTGCACGTGGCGCTCGGGCCAAACGCCCGGCTCACCGCCACCGCGGGCGCCGGCGGGGTGGCGATCACGAGCGATTCGTCGCTGCTCGTCAATCGCATCGTGGCCCGGGCTGCCAGCGGCGCGTATGGCGACATCCTCCTCGAGTCCGAGGGCGGGATCACGGCGGTGCCCGGCGTGGTGAACGTCGAGGGCCGGAGCATCGCCGTGTCGAGCACCACCGGCGGGATCGGCTCCGTCTCCGCGTTGCTCGGCATTCAGACCCATTCCGGCAGCGGTATCACGGGCACGCTGCGGGCGTCGGCAGAGCAGGGTGTGCGGCTGTCGCAGGCCTCGGGCGATCTGTCGGTGAAGAGCATCGTGTCCCGCTCGGGGAACGTTGTCCTGAATGTGCCGGCCGGAAGGGTGCTGAACGCGGGCGATCCGGTGTCGTCCGAACCATTGTCTGGCGACGACATCGACGCGGTCTGCAAGGACCTGCAGCTTCTCGAGACAACCGGGGCCAAGGCGAGGCTCCAGCACACCATCGACGTGTACGAGACGCAGGTCGAACGTGCGTACCACGAGTATTGGCAGCTCCGCGACCGCGGGACCGTGGTCAACGGGGTGTTTACGCTGGCCGCCGATGCGATCGAACTCTATCGGGAGCAGGCCACGGCCGCGCTCGACCTCCCGACGCCGGCGAGCGATGCCGAAGTGCTCCAATACACCCGCGGACGGTACGAAGCCGTTCGGAACGTCTTCGACAGTGCCTTCGATGGCGATTATTGGCCGCGTGCCGCCGAAGGTGATGCCGCTGCGGCGGATGCGCTCAAGGTGCCCGAGCGGGCATGGATGGCCCGTCCGGAGTTCATCCGCTTCGACAAGTCATACGCCTACGCGGCGACCGCCGATCAGGTCGCGGCGCTGACGCGACAAGGGGTCTGGAAGAAGAGCGACCTCGAGAACGCCCTGCCCACATCGGCGCTCTTGGATCCGGCCGTCGTGGTGCCGCCGCTCGAGAAGCCAAACATCTCCGGCCGAGACGTGACCATCAACGACGCCGCGGTACCGATCATGCCCTCGTCGGGCGTCGGCAGTAAGGCGGCCCCCGTCACGATCCCGATCGCCGACTTGCTCGCGGGCACGCTCACGCCCGCCCAGAAAACCGCGATTGTCACCGCCCATGAAGCGGGGGAGGTCGCGCTCTATGGCATCAAGGACGGCATCGTGATTCCGATCGCCTTCGACGGCCGCAGCCCGATCATCCCCGCTGGCGTCCGCCTCAGTCACGTGGTCATCCAGCAGAAAACGCCGCTCATCACGAATGCCTCCGGCATCCTCTCGATTCGCACGGCCGGACCGATCCTCGTGGAGAGCACGGCATCCACTGTGACGGTGGGCCAGATCACGGCGTCCGCCGGCAGGGTCGAGATCACGGCACCCGGTTCGATCGTGGCTGCGGCTACGGCGTCTTCGGTCGCATCGGGCGCGTCGATCACCCTGGTCGCCGGCTCCGGGGGCATCGGTTCGGTCGGCACTCCGCTCGGAGTCGCGGCGGGCGGGTCGCTCTCTGCCGCGGCGGGTGGCGGCGGCGTCGTGCTTCAGCAGTTGGCGGGCGACATGCGGGTCAAGCGCGTCGCGGCCAAGGCCGATGTGGGGCTGCGCACCGGCGTCGGATCGATCGTCGCCGCCGCGGGCGGCACGGCGCCGGTCGTCAGCGGCGCGAGCGTGGTTCTCGATGCCGCGGGCAGCATTGGCGTGCCCGGCCGGGATCTCGTCGTCGCGGTCTCCCCGGGCTCCAGGCTCACGGCGACGGCCCGGCAGGGCCTGCAGATCGAGCAGGCCGGCGGCGACCTCACCGTCGCGCGAGCGACCACCACCTCCGGCGGCGTGCGACTCACGGTTCCCTCCGGAAGCCTCACGCTCCCCGCCGGCGGGGTCCTCGGCTCGTCGTTGGGTCCTGCGTTGCTTCAGGTGCGGGACGCGGTCACCCTGGCCGCGGGAAGCACTCCGTTTGCCACGACATGGTTCGGCGTGGTGGGTCGCTATGGCCGAACGGGAGCGCCGTCTGCGATCCAAGCCTCGAATGCCAGCGGCACGTCGGTGATCATGGCGCCGTACCGCTCCATCAGCCAATGGTCGGCGTCTGGCAGCGGTGCGGTGTCCACGGCCGGTGACGGACCTGCGGAGGCCGCGAGGAACGCGTTGGAGACGTACACCGGCGGGGTCGGTGCGGTGGCGGTCGATGGAGAGGGCTCGTTCTATTTCGTCAACACCTTCGTGGGGCGTCTCAGGCAGATGGATTGGACCGGGACGGTCCGCACCGTTTACGCCAGCGGCCTGCAGAATGTGCAGAATGTGACGGGGCTGGCCGCGGACGGCGCAGGCAACCTGGTGATCGCCGACGCCGGCGTGGCGGGCCAGGCATCCGGGATCAAGATGTGGAACGCCGCGACCGGCGCGGTGACGACGATCGTGCCCACGGCCAACCCGCCTGCCGCCGTCGCGCTGGACGCCATCGGAAACATCGTCTTCATCGTGGGCGACAGGGTGAAGCTGTGGACGGCGCAGACCGGTGCCATCCGCGTGCTGCCCTTCACCGGACTCAATGTTCCTGGCGGCGTGGCGACCGACGCCGCGGGCAATGTCTACGTCGTCGATACCGGCAACAACCTTGTCCGGAAATGGGTCGCCTCGACCGACCAGGCCATCACGCTGTCGGCGTTCACGGGCCTTCGCGCTCCCCGCGGCATCGCGGTCAATGCGGCGGGTGACATCCTCGTCGCCGACACCGGGAACGACCGGGTCCAGATCCTGGATGCCGTGAGCGGGGCCGCGAGCACGCTGATCGCCGCGGGCCTGAGCAACCCCGTCCACCTGGCGGTGGACGGCCAGGGCAACGTGGCGACCATCAACGCCGTGGGTACCTCCCACAGCCTCGACGTCTTCCAGCCGTGGGCCGGTGTGACGAGCGCGTCCGTGGCGATGCCCGCGACGGGCGGAAGCGGCGTGCTCCCGGCCGTGGCGACCGGCTCGCAGTCGCTCGTCGGTCGATTTGTGCCCTCGAGCGACAGGTCGTGGCTGCGGGTCACTGAAGCGAACGACGGTGTGGTCCGGTTCGCGGTCGATACGGCTCCGTCTGGCTCGGTCCGGCAGGGCCACATCACGATTCTGGGCCGGCGGATCACGGTCTCGCAGGCGGCCGGCCAAACCACCACCGCGATCAGCGCGCCGACGGTCGCCTATGGAGCGAATGGCGTCGTGACGGTGACCGTGCGGTCCACGCATGCCACGCCGACCGGCCCTGTCTCGCTGCGCGTGGACGGCGGGCCGTCCTCGACGGCCACGCTGGCGGCGGCGGCACCGACGACTGCGGCCGGCATCACGACCTACTCCGCCACCGCCACGTTCAACGTGGGGCTGTTGCGAGGTGGTGCCCACAAGCTGGAGGCCACCTACGCCGACCAGGCGACCTTCACCGGCAGTTCCGCCGCTGGCGAAATCGAGGTCACGAGGGCTGTCGTCGCTCCGACTTTCGGCTCGCAGGTCAGCACGTCAGTCTTTTCCCGGACCGCTTCGTTCACCGCCAGGATCGCTGCCGTCGCCGGGGGGGCCATGCCCACCGGCTTCGTCCAGTTCTACCGCGGGAGCACCTTGTATGGTCTGCCAGTCAGGGTCGATGCGGGTGGTCAAGCCAGCCTGACCACGAGCGGGCTCCCGCGTGGCACGCACAACATCACAGCCCGTTATTTGGGTGACGGCAACTACGCCCCGGCCACGAGCGAGGTGATTGTGCATACGGTGACGTGAACCGGCGCGACGAGTCGCGGTCGAATGCTTGTCAGGCGTTTTGCCGACGAGCAACGTGGCAGCCATGAGTGGCACGAAGCGAAACGGCCCCACCCGAGCATCGCGGGCCTGTACGCCGGGTTGCCGTGGGGCGGCATCAGCCGGCTGGTGGCATGCTTCCGGAGGTTGAAAACCTGCGGCTCCTTGGACGAGCTGCAGCCACTTCGCATCGCTGCGGCCACTTCAGCGTGCTGGCCCGTCCAGGTCCACCGCGCGAGCGAGCGAAGCGCCGTTCACCCTCCCCCGGCGGCCCCGAAGGCCTTCATGACCTCGAGCACGAGGATGATCGCCACGCCCATCAGGCTCTCACCGGCGATCAGGCCGCTCGACACCGGCACCGTGTAGGCCTCCGCGGCCTTGGGACGCGCGCGGGCGAAGAGCCAGGCGAGGAGCGCCCCCGCGAACATCGCGAACGAGTTGAAGGCAGGGATCACGCCGGCGATTCCCAGGCCCGTGGTCGAAGGGAGCCAGGGTCGCCACGCCTTCGGCCCGAGTTCCTCCAGCAGCGTGAGCACGATGCCGAGGGCAGCACCGACGGCGATCGCCGTGAGCGCCCCATACGGCAGGGCGCCGATCCCGTCGGCGAGCAGCTCCGCCACGCCGGCCCAGACCTTCGCCGACGGCGCCGGCAGGGCCTCGGAGCCGAGCCTCGTCGGATCCCGCTGGACCACGAACAGATAGGCCGGCACCGACACGATCGTGCCCGCGAGCACACCGAAGAGCTGCGAGATCGTCTGCTTCCGCGGATTGCCGCCCAGCAGGTAGCCGCTCTTGAGGTCGGTGAGCAGGTCGGCCGCATGGGAGGCGGCGCCGGAGGTGATCGACGCCGTCATCAGGTTCGTGGTGATGTTCGACGGGGCCACCACGCCGTAAATCAGCTGCGTGATCTTGCCCATGGCGCCGATCGGGGTGATGTCGGTCTCGCCCGTGGCCCGGGCGGCGACGATCGAGAGGAAAAACGTCACCAGCACCGCCAGGATGCCCATCCACCAGGTGATCCCGAACAGCCAGTGGCCGAGCGCCACGCAGGCGGCCCCCGACACGAGCGTGCCGACCACGAACCAGCTCGACGGCACCTCGATGGCCGCGAGCGGATCATCGGGCTCGGCCGCGGCTGTGCCCCCCACCAGCCGGCCCAGGCCGCCGAAGGCCCGCAGCACCGTCTTCCACTTGAGCGCGAACGAGAGCAGCCCCGACGCCACCATCATCGCGGTGGAGGGCCAGAGCACCCACGACACGATCCCCCGGTAACCGGGCTGGGCGATGCCGTGCTGCACGAGGATCGGGCCGATCACGCCATAGAAGATGATCGACCCCACGAGCATCGACATCGCGACCCGCAGCCCCATGATCGCACCCGCGGCCACCATGATCAGCGAGCCCTCGATGCCGATCGTGTATTTCGTGAGCAGGTCGCGGGCGAAGCCGCCGGGCCCGAAGGGGATCTCGCTCGGGATCGCCCAGCCGGCGATCGCCTTGATGCCGCCGACGAGATCCCGCCACGCGGCCACGACCGCCCCGAGCAGCGCCGCCCCGAAGAGCGACCTCGCCTTGAGCACCGCCTCGCCCCCCTCGCTGTGCATGCTGGTGAGCGTTTCGGCGGTGGCGATGCCGGAGGGGAAGGGGAGTTGGTCGATGTTGATCAGCTGCCGCTTGAGGGGGATCGCCATGAACACGCCGAGCATCGAGAGCGCGGCGAGCCAGAGGCCGATCTCCCACCACTCGAGCAGCCGGCCGGTGGTGAGGTAGAGCGCGGGAATCGCGGACACGAGGCCGGCGCTACTCATGTAGCCCGCGGCGCTCGCGGCGCTGCTCATCGTGTAGTTCTCGAGCGTGGAGAAGGGCCGCCGGCGGTAGGCCGGCACCACCTGCTCGAGGAACTTGAAGACCGCGTAGGCGATGATGCACGACGTGATCGTGACGCCGAGCCCCCAGCCGGTCTTGAGGCCGACATACAGGTTCGACACCGACATCAGCCCGCCGATCAGCATCCCCGTGACGACCGCCCGGGGGGTGAGCTGCACGGCATCGTCGCCGGCGTAGACGTTGTCGAGCCACCAGCGTCCCGCCTCGCGGTCGTCGGCGAAGGGGGAATGCTTCTCGGGCACAGGATGGTTCATGGAGGCGCTCCCGGGGCGAAGGGCGAGGCGGTCAGCCTACCCGCGGAGCCCGGGAAGTGGCCGCTCGGGGCCAGGAAGCCCAATCGCGTAAGCGATGGGGATCTTGTGGACTCCGCCGTGGCCGCAGGTTTTCAACCAGCGGTGATCCAGGGCCGGGGTGGCTGCTGTGCAGGTTGAAAACCTGCACCCACGACCGAATGCCCATCGGCTGCAGGGGCCAGGAATGGCCCTGCTGGTCGCCTGGATGGCGACCGCTTGCATTCGAGCCGCACCTTGGCTGCGGCTCCGAATGCCCAAGCGAAAACGGGCAGGATGCCCGTGTTTCGCGTGCATTCAGAACACGTCGAGATTGAAGTGGTGGCCCTGGTAATAGCGGCGCGACTTCGGGTAGTCGTTCTGCCAGGCGCGGTTGTAGACCGGCACCCGCATCTCTTGCGGATAGCGGTAGTAGAGGTCGTTGGCCGACTGCATGTAGCCGTCTTGGTAGAAGTTGTGCGGATACCAGACGTAGGGATAGTGGTAGAGCCGGTTCCAGTCGTGGGCGTTGTAGGAGTTGCCCCACTGGTAGCCGTAGGCCTGCGTGCCGGCACCCACGGGTGCCTGCGCGGCCGCCTCATGGGCGGTGAGCGAAACGAGCGCGAGCGCGGCGAGCGCCGCCGCGGCGAGTGAACGAAGCATCGGATTGTCCCCCTGAGAATCCAGCGTCAGGAGGAGTATCGACCAGCCCTACGACCGGTCTTCACGGAAAATCCCGCAGGGTCGCGGGCCGCGGGCCGCTTCGCGGGCGGCCGACGCGTTCCTGGCCCGCGCCCGCGTCAGGCCTCGGGAAACCGCCCCTCGGCGAGGTCGCGATCCCACTCGTCGAGCAGCGGCCAGTGGGGAGCGCAGGTGCCGAAGTCGGCGAGCTTGAGATAGCCCTTGAGGCGGGCGATCGTGGTGGCGAGGAGTCGGTCGTCCTTTTTGAAGATCGGACCGTGGCTCGGCAGCAGCCACTCGACGTCGCTGGCGGCGATTCGTTCGAGCGACTGGATGAACGAAGGGATGTCGCTGCCGTGATGGGCGTCGATCGCCCCCACCGAGCCGTCGCGGTAGATGTTGTCGCCCGACAGGAGGAGGTTGCCGGTGCGGAAGGCGAGCTGGCTGTCGGTATGGCCGGGCGTGAGCCAGACCTCGAGCGACCGGCTGCCGACCTCGATCGTGTCGCCGTCGACGATCTGGCGATCGACCTTCACCTTCGGCATCTCGAGGTGGACGTTCTGGGCGTCGATCTCGGCGAACGTCTTGATGCGGTCGCCGGTCTCGAGCGACGCCACCGCCTTGGGGTGTGCGAGCACCGGCGCCTTGAGCATCGACTTGGCCTTGGCGAGGCCCTGGATGTGGTCCACGTCGGCGTGGGTGGCGACGAGCGCCCGGCACTGCGAGAGCGGGAAGTCCATCTGCCGGATCAGCTCGATGATCTCGTCGACGCTCTCCTCGTAGCCGACGTCGATGAGCGCCCAGTCGCGGTCGTCGTAGACGAGATAGACGTTGCAGCCGATCCGCCAGCCCGCCTGGTAGTTCATCTCGATCACACCGGGAAACACGGGGCGGCGTGCGAGCATGGCGAGGAGGCGGGCAGAGGGG
>Ga0208376_1000274_pt1 | contig 16252 bp, 10 predicted proteins | sample CryBogmetaGMA25M_FD_184548 | JGI IMG/M metagenome (GOLD analysis project Ga0208376, IMG submission 184548) | Freshwater microbial communities from Crystal Bog, Wisconsin, USA - MA2.5M (SPAdes) | ecosystem: Environmental > Aquatic > Freshwater > Lake | place: Crystal Bog, Wisconsin, USA...
TTTTTGTACCGCAATTGAACATTGCATCGCGACCGCCCACACCGCACACCGGCGTGACCTCGAAACCTTACTCTCCTGGCGGTTTCAATCCTTCAAAAACATCCAAAATCAAGCCGTGTAGAGTATACGAACTACACCGTCGCCGCGCCGAAGGTGTTCTGGTACACCTCACACCTCTCCTGTCCGCCTGCGCTACGCGAACCGGCAGTGCAAGGCTCAGGCTATAACGAGATCATAAGCCGAGTTGCCGTTCAGGGCAGCCCCACCCGCCAAATCTACAATGTTGACACCGGGTGCCGCATCTACGCGGTTGGCTCGAATATCGTCGCCGACAGCAACTACCTGTATTGGACGAATACGAGTGGTCTCGTCCGGCTCTCGGTCAACGCCAACCCTGGCGATCTGCCGCAGGTGTTGAGCGCGGCTGCGGCGAACAGCGGCGAGCTGGCAATTGATAGCGATACGATCTATGCGATCCAGGTTGCCGGTTCGAGCCCAAACTATACCTCGACGATTCGCAGTATCAAGACCGCCAATGGCACGACCGCCACGCTGACGACGCGCAATACATACGCGAGTGGCATCCAGGTCAGCCATTCGTTCTTCATTGTGGGCGGCGCGCGCGACTACGTCTACTGGAGTGAGAGCGGCACTCTGGAGCGCTACAACCTGAATACCAGTGCGCTCGATGCGATTGCGTCCACTGTCACCACCTTCGACGCCGAGGGCGGGCGCACCTTCTGCTTCCAGCTGATCTGCGGCAACTCGGATCTGGTCTACTTCAGCACGGGCAACCACGTCTTCTACTACAGCAACAGTGATGGAGTCACCACACCGATCTATACCAGTCCCAACACCTCGGTGCGCAGCATCACCACGGACGCCAATAACCTATTTATGATCGAGGAGTATTTCATTCCCTGCGCGAACCAGCCCTGCTTTGGTGGCACGTATACCGACTCTATCACCCGGCGCGGGCGCGGGGCCAGCGGCACCACCGATACCCTCTACACGGGCGTGACCTCTAATCTTATTGGGCCGTCAGGACACCTGACCAACGCGAACGGCTATCTGCTCTGGCAAGATAGCGACAGTATTCTACGCCTGCCGGTCAATGCCGCCGCGCTGCCGCAAACGAACATGCGGGTCACGGGCCTGGAGATCACGCAGGGCATTCAGAAGCCCGACAACTCGGTGATCCTGATCGCGGGTCGGCGCACCTTCGTGCGGGTGTTTGTTAAATCTGATGGCACCGCCGTCGCCGGGGTGCCGGCGGTACTCCAGCAGCTTGATTCTAGAAATCAGGTGCTGGACTCGCTGCTGCCGATCAATAGTGTTGGCACCAGCATTACGGTGGGCGCAGCACCGCAGCGGGCCAACCTCAACGACAGCTTCCTCTTTGAGTTGCCCTGGAGCTGGATCAGCTCGGGCCTGCGGCTGCAGGCGGTACTCAACCCCTACCACGCTCCGCCGCAGGCAAGCTACGCCAACAATACCTTGACCGCTGGGCCGTTCAGCTTCAACCCCTCGCCCGCGCTCAAGGTGCAGTTTATCGCTTGGCAGTACGACTTCAATAACACGGTCTACTCATCGCGCTTTGTCAAGGACATTATCCAAACCTACTCGTGGATCCTGCGAACCTACCCGTTGGCAAGCAAGCTGGTCTTTGACAATAGTTCTACGCCAGGATTCCACCCGAACCTCTGGTTTAACTGGGATAGCACGCTGGGCGCAAAGGTGAACCAGACCGACCCTTCGTGTCAGGATCTGCTGGTGAAGAACGGGAATGGCACGGTGAAGAGCGATAACCGCAACCTCTGCGCCAGCCGCTACACTGATATTCAGATGGACGCAATGCGTACAGACAATGGTATCTCGGCGAGCCGCTTCTTCTACGGCTTCATCTCCGACGGGCTGAAGTTCCCGCGCGGCCAGGCGTGCTGCGCACCTGCCGTCTCGTCGGGGCCAGCCGGGGCGGGCACCTGGGGCTGGGACACCGACGGGTCGTATGCGGACTGGTATGCCGGTCACGAGATCGGGCATACCCTTGGGCGCGGCCACCCGGCGGCGGGCGGGTACATCAGCGATGCAAACCCCGGCTGCGGACATAGCCGCGACGACCCCAACTATCCGTACAGCGGGGCCGACATTGGGGCGACCGACGCCAGCGAGGGCTTTGACCCTGGCGATCCGAGCCTCGGCATCCCGGCGGCGATCTACCCTGGCACGCAGTGGCACGATGTGATGAGCTACTGCAACAACCAGTGGATCAGCGATTACACCTACAAGGGCATGTATGACTACATGATCGCCCACCCCTCGCTAAATGCGGTTGAGCCGACGGCGGCCCTCCGGGTCAGCGGCGATTTCCTGAGCGTGGCCGGGACGATCATCACCAGCACGAACAGCGCCAGCATTGTGCGCCTGCGCCACGCCACCAACGTCGCCAGCGTACCGGCGCGCACCCCCGGTGCGTACTCGATCCGTCTGTTCAACACTGCCAACTCCCAACTCGCCGATTATCCCTTCACGCCCGCCGATGATAGCGGCGAAAACCAGATCGGTGCCCTCGGCTTCAGCCAAGTGGTGGACTTCGTTGCGGGAACCCGTCAGGTCACAATCGTGCGCCTGAGTGACGGCACGGTGCTGACGAGTATGAACATCAGTTCCAACCCGCCGGTGGTGAGCCAGGTGGCCCTGCAAAACCCACCCAACCCGGTGACGGGAACGGTGACGCTGGGCTGGAGCGCCAGCGACCCTGACGGAGACCAACTGACGTTCGATGTCTTCTATAGCCGTGACGCTGGCGTGACCTGGCAGCCGGTACGCTCGGGCGTGACGGCCACCAGCGTTACGATTGACACGGCGCAGCTAGGCGGCAGCGGCAGCGCCATCCTGCGCGTGGTCGCCAGCGATAGCGCCAACACCGGCCAGGCCGATAGCGCACCGTTCACGGTGGCCGCCAAGCCGCCCACGCCGCTGATCCTGACGCCTGGTAATGGGACGCATATTCACTTTGGGCAGCTCGTCAACTTCAACGGCACCGCCATTGATCCCCAGGATGGCGGCGTAACCGGCGCGGGTCTCGTCTGGTCAAGCGCAGCCGGCAGCCTAGGCACGGGCGAGCAGATCTCGTCTACCAGTCTACCGGTTGGTACAAACGTGATCACACTCACAGCAACGAATAGCGCAAGCCTCTCAGCCAGTGCCACCGTCACCGTCACGGTGGACGATGACCTCGGCCTGCCGGGGCCAACTCTAAGCGTCGGGCCAACCCGGTTTGACTGGCAATTCGCCGCTGGCGCGACCACAGTCCAGACCCAGACGCTACACGTGAGCAATGTGGGTGCGGACACCGTCGTCAACTGGACGGCCAGTTCGGATGCGACATGGCTAAACATCGCACCGACCTCGGGCACAGCACCGGGCGACATCACGCTCACGGTCGATCCCGCAGCGATCACCGACGGCAGCTATCTTAGCGCCACCCTGACCCTGACCTTGCCCGCCGGTACGGGCACCGCCGCTCAGACCCTGCACATCCCACTGAGCGCCTCGAAGGGCTTCTCGTTCATCAACCCTCGGCCATCAACCACTAGCAACTTCACGACCTATCTACCGCTGGTTCAGCGCTAACCTCAAGCCTCTTAGAGGTTCCGGTTTCGTGCCTGGTACTCCGTCCGAGCAATTCTGAGTCACACAAAAAGAGTTCGTGCGGAGAGGCTTGTCCCTCTCCGCACGAACTCTTTTTGTGTGACTAACAGCATAACCTTACCGCGACTAACAGCATAACTTTGCCGCAAACGTAGGTCTAAAGAGCGAAACCGTGTAGAAAATATCAGACTCTCCCCTATGTCCCCATCCTGCATCGTATCCGCTATACTTACCGATGACACCTCTGGTACGGGAGAGTGACGAGGGAACCCTGTGAACGACCCCGCCGACCTGGAACTCAGCCTGCGACGCAAGGACGCCGTGCGCTACACGGTTGACCTCGTCTTCAGCCAACCCGGCAGCGAGGCCGATGTGCGCCCGCTTGGTCAACAGTCCGTCTGCGTCATCTTTGAGATGGATCGGCTCCGGGAGATGGCACTCGATCCGGTAGGCTACGGGCGGGCGCTGACGGAGATGCTCCTGGGCGATCCAGCCCTTGCCACCGCGTTCGCCCAGTGTCGCACTGCGGCGCAGAGCCACCGGATGTCGCTGCGCCTGCGTCTGGCGATTGCACCCGACGCCCCCGAGTTGCACGCCATCCGCTGGGGGACTCTGCGCGATCCGCAGACCGACCAGCCCCTCGCCCTCAGTGAGCAGATCCTGCTCACCCGCGCTCTAGGCAGCGCCGACTGGCAGCCAGTGACGCTGCGAGCCAAGGGCGATCTACGCGCCCTCGTAGTGATTGCGGCACCCGCTGGGCTGGATCGCTTCAACCTGGCGCTGATGGATGCGGACGTCGAGCGACAGGTGGCACTCACCGGCATGAGCGAGATTCCCGCCACCGTACTGACTGCACCGGGTCAGGCCAGTCTGCGAACACTCATCCGCCATTTGCGCGACGGCTACGACATCCTGTATCTGGTGGCCCACGGGACGGTGGTGGATGCGCACCTCCTGCGAGCCGAGGAGCGGCGTGGGGTCACGTGGTACGAACTGGCCCACGACCGACTGATCGCCCCGGTGCGCCAGGACAATGCGATCTGGTTTGAGGCCCACCTCAGCGCGTTGCAACGTCAGGCGCGCCTGTGGGATAGCGCCAACCGGCCCGATGGTCTGTTGCTGCGCGGCGGGCACTGCGCCAAGCCGAGCGTGATCTGCGTGAGCCGGAGTTGAGCGAGAGTGAGCGGGCATTTCTGGCGGAATGCCGACATGCACAGAAAATGGCCAAACGTAAACGTCAGTGGTCGCTGCTCTTTGTCATTATCCTTGTTGCCCTCATCCTTGGGCTGATGAAAATCGTCACCGATATGGCGGAAATGACTGCGATGAAGAGTGGTCGTGCAACCGCTGAAGCGGGACAGAATCTGGCCCTCAGTGCATTCGCGAACGAGCAGACCGCACGCGCACAGGCGCAGATAGAGAAGCAGATTGCCGATGACCTCGCTCGCTTTGCGAATGCGCAGGCGCTGGTTATCCAGTCTCAGGCAGCTCTGACCCGCGATCCTGAGTTTAGCATGCTCGTCGCGTTGAAGGCCATGACGTACAGTGTGAACCCGCAGGTGGCTGATGCGCTACGCGAGACGGTATTTGCGTTTCCCCTCGCTGTGACACTGCATCAACAACCAACCCAACCGGAGCCAGTCGTCCGATGGATTGCCTTTGATCGCCAAACACGCCATTTTGCGGCGGGTAATGCCGCAGGAGATGTTCTCATCTGGAGCTACGACCCGCAGAGCGACCAGTGGAACGATCAGCCCACCGTACTCCACGGACATACCGGCGCGGTCACTGCTGGCGCATTCAGCCCGGATGGCACGCAACTCGCTACCGCTGGCACCGGTGGTGGTCATGGAAATAGCTCTAGACCAGACCAAGGATCACATACGGCGAAAATGGCGTTTGTTGTAGCACCTACCGGCACGACAGAATCGATCTCGACATCCACCAGCACGACAGAATCGAACCCAGCACCCACTAGCACGACAGAATCGAACCCGGCACCCACCAGTCCGGCGTATCCAAACCCAACAGCCGACAGCCCAGCCAGATCGAACCCGGCACCCGCCAAGCCAGCCAACCCAAACCCGCCACCGGCTAACCCGGCGTACCCGTAACGCGGACGCCCAGGTAGGGGTTGTGGGACGTGTAGGGGTGGCCCTTCCAGGGTATGGGCCTATCGTACCAGCCTAAACAAGAAGCGGCCAGATCAGTGCCAATTGTCTGACGCTGATCTGACCACACAGCAGGTCAAGGACTCTCCCCGATGCGATATGATGTCTACTTTGTCCGAATGCGGATCTCGTAGGCACCGTATCCCTGGGCGAAGTGCGGGAAGACATGAATGTAGTACTCGCTGTTTAGCAGGGCTTGAAACTCCACTGACGTATGAACCTCGCCTTCGCCCTTCGGATAGCACTGGGCAGCCTGAAGCTCAGCGGCTGCATTGAAGATCGCTATCCCAACCCCCTTAAACGTGTCATCTCTTCCGTAGCAGTTATAACGGTTGGTTCCTAGCTTCAGTGTGTCAGCGACATTGACCACCTCAATGACATAGGTAACCCCCGCCTTTGCGGGAAAGTGATACCAATCAACATCCGGAGCATTTGTGCTATAGCCGGGAGTGCGCTCCTCAAAAGCGCTTCTGACTGAGCTACGATCCTTCAAGTCCATAGCTGCAGCATTCGCCTGGCGATTATTCGGCTCAAGCGTAACCGGATCCTGAGCTGCACCGGGCTCATCGTGTTTGGGGAGAATTCGGATGCTATAGATGCCGGATACCGTCGCAACCTGTGGGAAGACCCGTATATAGTACGGGCCAGCAACTTGCGCGGTGAACTCGATGATATTGTGGACATCGCCTGCCCCGGTTGGCATACAACTAGGCTTTATGAGATCAAGGTTAGGATTCAGCACGGCTAAGCCGAGACCGTTAAACGTCCCATCCCATCCATAGCAGTTGTAGCGTGTCGAACCAAGACTAAGGAGATCTTCCACATTATAGATCTCGACAACGTAGGTGCGACCAGCCTGTGCATTGAATGTGTACCAGTCAACATCTGCCTGATCAGAGAGATAGCCGCTGCTGTGACTTTCGATAGCGCTCGTGATCGCGTTTTCCAGACCGGGTTTGATCGGAAAAGCGTTCATCGGGTCATTGTTGGGCTCCAGTGTATTCTCGATCCATGCAGCTCCCTTCTCATCATACTTGGGCGCAATGCGCAGGCGATACTTGCCAACAACCGTCTCTGCTTGAGGGGCTACCTCAATCACATAGCGCCCACTTACTACCGCCTTAACGCGCACAGCTTCAAAGGTATTTCCTCCCGCGTTCTGCGCGCACTGCCAAGCCACCGCATTATCAGCTGGATCATAGATAGCAAGCCGCAGGCCCTGAAAGGTACCATCCCAACCAAAGCAGTTATATCGGCTCGTTGCCAAACCGAGCGTGCTGTCAACTGCGTAGAGTTCGACGACGTAGCTTTGCCCAGCAATCGCATCGAAGGCAAAGTTATCAACATCCTTGTAAGCGTTGATCTCTGCCGCAACAGGGTGGTTGGCACCTATAGTACTCAGCAGTTGCGCCGTAGCGTGCTTGTCGTTTGGCTCCCGCTCGGGGATAGTAGGCGCATCAAGAAAGACCTGGATGTTTTGGGATGCCTGATCGGGGATAAAGACGCTGGCCTGGCCCTTCCCTACATCCTGGCGGTTCTGCGTCAAAATGGGGGCGACATTTAATACCTGAGTGACGGTATCAATACGCACATCCTGAAGTTGGTCAGGATATAAGACAACATTCTGGTTGGTGATTTTGCTCGCCTCAGCGCCGACTGTTAGATTGGCATCAAGATCTTTACTGGAGAACTTGATGTGGAATTTCGCCAGACCATTGTCGTCGGTGAACTCTTTGAATGGATCACTACCGACAATGAGTTGCACTTCGGCCTTGTTGATCGGATGTAGATCATTCTTGTTTACGACACGAACTAGGACGGTGCGTAGATCTTCGTTCAGAGAGTGGAGGCTGATTGATAGGTCGTGGTTGTGCGACAGGTTGATAGTTTCTTCATAGACTTGAAAGTCACTCGCGCCTACCACGAGGCGTGCTTCGCCCAACGTGGAGTTTGCGATGAATGATGCCATACCGTTAGAGTCGGTAGCCTGCTTTACCGGTGTCTCGCCGCCGTGGAGTAGAATAACATTTGCACGTGATACCGGGTTGCCTTGAAGGTCTGCTACACGTACGGCGATCTTCGTTTCGCAGGGGCAATGCCCAATAAGCAAGTAGTAGGAAACACCAATAATCGCCGCTACGATCACGGTAGCCCCTAGCCCAAATTTCCATGAACGCTGCCAGCGTGCGATGGCAGCAGCAAGCATTAAGCTACCAATGGAGATAGCCAAGATGGGCCAGAAGTCAACGCCCAGGACGTATATCCACGCGCCGCCGCCCACAATTACCAGCGTGGCGGCTGCAACGTAGCCTATGAGTACACGGCTCGGACCGCGTCGTGCTGGCCTGTCCACCGCAGTGGCCGATGGTGTCGCTTCAACGAGATGGCTCGTTCGTGTTGGTTCTACGGTTGGCGGCGTAGCCTGGGCGAGCACAGGGGAAGACTCACCCGGTGCCTGATCCGGCGTAGTAGAATCCGGCTTGATCGGCGGCTGTTCGTTGTCGTTCTCCGTGGTCATGATGCCTCCCTCCTAGTTTTTGGACGCTCATGCGCGAACAGAGGACAGAGGCACGTCGCTGTGCCATTACCTCCTGAAAACAATGTCTATTTTGTCGAGAAGATTTGAGGATGATAACATTCTTTTTGACCCTTTGCACCCCCTAATTTCTGAGTGCGGCGAGAGGTTGGTTCTAGAAGGATACGATGGGGGTTTTGGAAAAAGCCTACGGGGTTCCGACAGTGATTTCGTGACGCTCCGTATCGAGCCGGACATCCTGAAGCGTATCTGGCTGTAGTGTGACAAGTTGATTACTTGTCTTACGACCCTCGGCCGAGACGTTTAGGTCTGCCAATAACGTCTGCGCGTTGAATGGCAAATCAAAGTGGGCAATCCCATTCTTGTCTGTAACGCCGCTGTATGGTGTACTGCCCACGATCAGCGTCACCTCTGCATTCTGTACCGGAACAAATCGTGCCGCCTCGACCACACGGATCAGGACACCTCGCTTATTTGAGTCACGCGGTGTAAGCACGATAGGCCAGGGACCAGGCCGCGTCAGATCAATGGCTTCGTTGTGAGACTCGTACCCTTCAGCAAGTACCATGAGTTCGGCACTGGGTACTTGGGGAACCGCGTCTATCTGTCCGAGGCCAAAAGAATCACTTACAGTTGCATGCTTCTCGTTTCCCGTAATAGCAATGATATGTGCTCCGCCGATTGGGTCTCCGTTCTGTTTCGCTATACGAAATACCGCAGTGGTTTTTGGAGCAGGGTGTAAGTCTGGGCTGCGTAGCCAGATGTACCCCCCGGCGATGATAATACCGGCACCAAGGATTGCGGCTATGGTAGCCCAGGAACGTTGCTTCCGAAAGGCAAGCATGCCGATGACGGCTCCGGCTGCTCCAATTACTGTAAGCAGTGGCTCAAAGCCGGGGAGAATCACAAGCCAAAGAGTCGCTACGATGAGTGTGGTTAAGGCGATGCCAAGGGCAAGCACCGGAGCTAGTGTTGATGTTGGTTTCTGTGATACAGAAGTCTCTGACTTAGGCTGCTCCAGCGGTGGCGCTATCTGGTCGGCAACACGAGAGATCTGGCTCTGATCTATTTCTACATGCGTGTGTGGCTCGGCTAGTCGCCAAAGCCGACCGTCTCGCAGCCGTAGGAAGAGTACGGGCATCCACCACGGCTGCTCATCGCTAAGCTCTGTTCGGGCGATAGCTACTGCTCGATCTACTTCTCCATTAGCGCACAGCCGAGCGAAAAAGCGAGGCATAAACTGTGCGACCATTTTGACCGGCACGGCACCTTGAAAGCCTAGCACAGCTCCTACGCCCGCACGAGCCAAACGTGGCCCAAGGGCTGCCACAACATCATCATCATAGTTAGTGCCCGCACTCGCACAAGATGCGAGAACGATGAGCAGCGGACGCAGCGCTGACTCAAGGCCCGCAATATGCTCCACGAGGGCGTTTCCTGAAAGCATCGCGGTAGAGCCATCCTTAGCTTCAAGCCAGAGATATGCATCTCCGTGGCGGATCTGGCTATGAGCTATGACGTAAAGGATGTGACAGCCATTGTTTAGCGCGGTGAAAAGCGCCTCTTGCGTCACAGCGTGGCCATCCCCAGAACGAGCAAGTATCGTACGCTTGAAATCCTTCAGATCTCTATCTGTTCGATCAAGCTCTTCAGGTACGGAAATAGGGGCGAGCTTGAATTGGTTAAGGTCTGTTGGATTCGCAATGGCAACGAGGGCCGTAACTTCAGATAGCATTGGCAACTGTGTACGCCATAAATCCTCTGTGGCAATGTAGCGAGACAGCAATACCTGTCTGCTCTTCGCCATACTATGACTCACATTCACAGATGGATTGAGCAATAGTTCCCAGCGCAAATGTTGAAGACTATCAGCCGATGGCTCAAGCCGAAGACGCAGCCGAATCAGCGCCTCCCAGCCAGCAGCAAAATCGCTTGCTGTGCGCCATGCGTTGCGCATCTGTTCTTCTCTAAAGAGGGCGTCCGTGAGCTGTTTTTCATATGCGGGGACATCTAGGTAGGCCGCACGGAGCGAAATGAGGTCGAATATGAGCTGCGCATCTGTCGCAAGTCGGCGCTCGTCCTGGCTATCGGGCAGACGCATGACCACATCGGCAGTGTACGTCCGTGAATCCTTCGCCCTGATTACAATTTCGACATCAACAACTCGTCGTTTTTCTTCTACCTCAGCGTGACCGGGAGGGAGCTTACTCGTAGAGGCCGCCGGAGATGCACTGCGCGAACTCTCTGCGGCATGAGTTCGTTGGGTTTTCACCGTCTCTCCATACAGACGCTGGGACATTGTTTGAGGACACCTGTCCGCTACGGCTGTCCTTAGCGTGGGCCTGGGCAAATGCCTCTAGGCTGTCCTGGCTATCCATAAAGCAATCAACAATTCGAGTGTAAGGCATCTTTCGGGCAGATGTCAATGTGATTGAAATGCGGATCGCTGGAAGAGATAGTCGCCAGCGCGGCGCAGGCTGATCAATCGCAGGCGCGGCGGGTTGTCGGGGTGAAAGCCGACGCCCTCAACCAGGCTGGGGCGCGGCGGGCGACCGGGGGGGCTGCCGATCACAATTGGGCTGATGGTGAGGAAGGTCTCGTCAATCAGGCGGGCGGCGATTAGTGCGCCGTAGATCCGTGCGCCGCCCTCACTAAGCAGACTGCGCACACCGTAGTTGGCTCGCAGGTCGGCCAGCAGCACCGGCAGATTGACCGATTCGTCTGGCGAGATATGGTAGGCAAGGCCAGGACAGTCGCCGAGGCATGCGTGGGCGCGGGCGGCACCTGCGGCGGTGGTGGCAACCAAGGTTGGCAGATCACCGCGCAGGGCATAAGCATCGGCTGGCAGATCGCCGCTGGCGCTGACCACAATTAGCAGCGGGATAGGCGTTCGGCCCTCGGCGGCGCGCAGTTCGCTGAAGAATGGTGCATCGGTGGGGAAGACCTGATCTGGCGTCCAGAGGTGGTGACGGGCCACGCGCAGAGTGCCTGCTCCGGTGATAATCGCATCGGCGCGGGCGCGGATTAGGGCCATGAGCCAGGTATCGTGGCGGCTATGGCAACTCACGTCGCCGCCACCAGAGCGACCGGGTTCATCGAAGGAGATCCGGCCATCGTGCGAGGCCACAAAGTTGGTGAAGACGTAGGGACGCTGGGCGAGGGCGGGGGGAAGATGCCAATCACTGGCATAGATTGCACGGGCGGGGGCAGGCAGTCCGGGGCCAATATGGGCACCCTCATCAAAGAGCAGGTCGTAGGCTGCGCCTGGGCCAACAGGTCGCATCAAGCGCACCTCTACGATGGTGGCATTACCGCACCGATGCGAGACACCCCGGCGACAAGGTGCTGACCCGTGCTGATCAGTAAATGGGCGGCGTCACGCTGAATGAGTAGGTCGGTGCGGCAGCCGAGACGTACCGTGCCGAGGCGAGTACCGGCCTCAACAACATCGCCGACCTGAGTCTTGCAGACGATCCTCCGACCAATCGGGCTCGCGATCTGAATAACCAAGATCGGCCCCCACGCCGTATCAATACCAACGTAGACCCGCTCATTGCGCTCGGCGGCCTGCGAGTCGTTCGCGGAGCGATACTCACCGGACACGTGGGCGACATAGCGCACCGTGCCACTGGCAGGACTACGGCAGACTGGCACATCCAGAGGCGACACCGCCGTGACAATTCGCATGCAGTCGGTGTGCATAAAGCGGTGATCGTAGATCTCGTCAATCAGCAGGACGGCACCATCGGCGGCAGCGAAGAGCCCGTTTGGATCAAGCGGCGTCGTCCGATCAGGGTCGCGATAGAGTGCGGCGGTGAGGGCGGTGAGGGCGAGGGGCAGAGGTGCCAATCGGGGGCGCAGCCCGAGGACGATACCCGTCAGCCCGATCCCAATGCTGAGCAGAGGTGTCGCCTCCGCATCAAACCCAGGGATACGTGACACGCGATCCTTTGCGGTAGTCTGCTCTGGCGTTGGTGCGGGTGTCTGCGGTTCCATGAGGCGATTCTAGCACGGCTACGGGTTAAGCGCAACTAATACGGGGTTCCGAAAATTCGCAACAGGTTTGGGTATACAACTCCTCTACTGAGGAGGCAGGAGGCAGGGAGTCGTCCTCCTGCCTCCTGCCTCCCGCCTCCCGCCTCCCGCCTCTGATCACCCTTCCGCAAGCAAGGTTGCGATATATTGCACTGTGGCTCGGCGACCCTGGGGGTGCAGGCGACGCCAGAGCGAGAGCAGATGATCCTCATCGGAACTGCTGGGCGGCGGTACGACAGATGCGGCGATGGGGGTAGCCAGAGCCTCGGCGATCACCGGGTAGATCGTCACGCCCTGAGAGACCGCTGCGATTCGTGTCGGCTGGGTATCTGGCTCTTCCGGAGCTTCAGGCTCAGCGAACTTGCCGCCGTTCTCAGCCACCTGATTGGCCACAATCATACTCGCCAGTTGGAGTGAGTCTACATCGAGAGCCTCAACAAGTCGCCGGGCCTGATCCGAGTCCGGTAGCGTCTGACCACTCAGATAGTTGCGCAGTGCCCCGTCGCTGATCTTCGTTTCGCGGGTAAGCTTGGCACGCGAGAAGCGGCCCTTAAGCTGCGCCCCCAGCCAGTCGCTAAACTTCGGTGCCGCCTCGGGCAATAGATCCAAGCGTCGGCGCACCTCGTCGGACGAGATGCCCAACGTTTCGCCGATCAGGTCAATGGTCTTCTGGCGGGGGCGCTGGGTTTTCCCCAGAATGAACTGACGTAGCGAGATGGGGCCAACTCCAAGATCATCGGCAAAGTCGCTGATTGACTGATCGCGATTCATTGCGGCGTGAAAGAGTAACACCGAGAGTGGCAGTTTCTCAGAGAACGAGTCATTGGCAAACATTGGCAAACACTCCTCCTAATTACGGGTACAAACTGAGGGCAGCGCAACGCTAGTGACATCCGTATGGATGTCCATTCGCCGATTCTTTATCACGTATAAGTATTGGTGAATCGTATTGAATACTGATAGAGCCTTAATACATCAAAGTATAAAACATCCTAACCACATTGTCAAGCATATTCGTGACCATTTTATGGATTTTGTGTGAAATTACTGCGTTTAAACGCAGTTTGTTCGTTGACGTGATCGATTTAGAGCCGATTCTTCTGTCGCAGAGGCGTGTGAAGGGCACAATCAGAGGTATCATATTGTTCGCGCAGCCGTAGTTCAGTGTGTTACAATAGCGGTTACTATGGGTCGTTGTCGCCCCGACGTATCATCCGCAGAGCTGAACCAGGGATAACCTGTGACCATTAACCGAACACCCTTCACGGTCGAAGACCTCTACGATGTGGCATGGCTCGAAGATGTGCGAATCAGCCCAGACGGGAGGAGCGTGGCCTTCGTCAAGGTTACGGCTGATCGTGTGGCCAATAGCTATGGACGTTCCATTTACCTCGCCTCAACAAGTGGAGGCTCCGTCCGTCGCTTTAGCTCGGGTCGCACGGATCATCAGCCGCGCTGGAGCCCCGACGGCAGCCGACTTGCCTTTGTTTCCGCACGCGATGACGAGGGCGGCCAGATCTATGTGATCAGTGTGGGTGGTGGCGAGGCGCAGCAGCTCACATCCCTGCCTAACGGTGTCAGCGACCCCACGTGGAGTCCCGATGGTCGTATGATCGCCTGCCTCTCCCCGGTCAATGCAGATGAGCGCCGTCGTGAGGATTCGGGCGATCCCTCGCCCGTCCCCGCTGATGCCTGGGCCGCCAAGCGATCCAAGGATCAGCGTGCCCACGATGAGGAACTGCGTCAGGATCCGCGTGTGGTGACGAAGTTGCCCTATCGCAGCGGCACCAGTTTCTTTGATGATCGCCGCCGTCACCTCTACCTTGTGGAAGTGCCTGAGGGTGATGTTGATCAGCCCGCCACCGCCCGCCGTATTACCCACGGCGACCTGCACTACTCTCCACCGGCGTGGATGCGTGACGGAGCCAGTCTCATCACGACCGCGACCCGCGACCCGGAGGCCGACTCGCTTTTTGCCTACTATGATGTGCTGCGTGTCCCGGTTGATGGCGGAACGCCCCAGACACTCACGAAGGCCGGTCACTCCTGCTTCGATCCGCAACCCTCACCTGATGGCTCGCAGATTGCCTTCCTCCGCATACGCGAGGATCGCCTCCTCGCCGAGGGGAACCGGGTTGCGATCATCCCCGCTGACGGCGGCGAACCCCACGACCTTACCGCCCACGCCGACCTTGATATTGAGCAGTTCTATTGGCAGCCCGACAGTCACGGCATCCTCTTCCTGGCTGGATGGCGAGGCAATGCTCATGTCTACGCAATCGGGCTGCCCGGCACGCCCACCTATCGCAACGGGGCAACACTGGTACCGGGAACCCGCATCGTGAGCGACTTTTCTGTCGCCCAGGATGGAACCATCGCCTTCATTGCCAGTGCCCCCGACAACCCGTGCGATCTGTTTGTGCGTGCGCCCGATGGGAGCGAACGTCAGATCACGAGCATTAACCAAGATCTCCTCGCCGCCCGCATGGTTATGCCCACCGAAGAGATAATCTACAACGCTCCCGACGGTGCCGAGGTGCAGGGCTGGGTACTCTACCCACCCGACTTTGATCCGGCAAAGCAGTACCCGCTGGCCGTACATATCCACGGTGGCCCGCATGCGATGTGGGGGCCGAGCTATCGCTCCATGTGGCACGAGTGGCAGACGACGGCATCTGCCGGTTATATCTGCTTCTTCTGTAACCCGCGTGGCAGCAATGGCTATGGTGAGCAGTGGCGCGATGCCATTCACGGAAAATGGGGCGAGGCCGACCAGGATGATATTTACGCGGGGATGGATGTTTTGATTGCCCGTGGCTGCGTGGATCAGCAGCGCATCGCGGTGACAGGCGGTTCCTATGGCGGTTATATGACCACCTGGCTGATCAGCCACAGCGACCGCTTCCGTTGCGCGGTGTCTGCCCGTGGTGTGTATAACCTGCTCACCGAGCATAGCACCAGCGACGCCCACGAACTGATCGAGATTGAGTTTAGCGGCTACCCCTGGGATCTCTACGAGGAGCTGTGGGATCACTCACCTCTCGCTCATGCCCATAAGATCAATACACCTCTGCTCATTCTCCACAGTGAGCGCGACTACCGCGTGCCAATCAGCGAGGCTGAACAGCTCTTCGCTATCCTGCGTCGTCAGAAGAAAATTGTCGAGTTTGTGCGCTACCCCCGCGAGGGTCACGAACTCACCCGTGCAGGCGAACCCGATCATCGTGCCGACCACATGCGCCGCACGCTGGCCTGGTTTCATCGCTTCTGCCAGGAGTCCGAACCATGAGTGATCCGCCCACCCGACCGGATTTACAGCAGTGGGATAACCTGCGTCCTGAGCAGATTATTGATAGTCTGATCTACGAGATCTACCACCCGGTGAGTCTGCTGGGGAGTCAACTCAAGCGGCTGACCGATGACGAGGATCCGATCTCCGAGGATGACTATGAGGCAATCTTTGAGCAGATGCACCAGGCTGTGCGCCAATTGAGCCGCACCGTGGTTCATCTCAAGCGTTACAGCGAGGGTCTGAAGCGGGGCTGATCGGGTTAGGGACTGGGCGGGTGTCGGGTAGGGGCGCGTCGCGACGCGCCCCTACAGTCCGTTTTCATCGCGGCGTTGTGCGCCATGCGCATGAACGTCTTCTGCGGCATTGTTGCTATATCCTGTGCTGGAGCGCCCACAGGGCGGCCTGAGTGCGATCACGCATATCGAGCTTACTCAGGATGCTGCTGATGTGGTTCTTTACGGTGCCCACACTAATCGCCAAGGCCGCGCTGATCTCCTGGTTTGTGCTGCCCAAGGCGAGCATATGCAGGATGCTGCGCTCGCGTTCGGTGAGCAACTCGGCGCA
>Ga0208376_1000276_pt1 | contig 16173 bp, 11 predicted proteins | sample CryBogmetaGMA25M_FD_184548 | JGI IMG/M metagenome (GOLD analysis project Ga0208376, IMG submission 184548) | Freshwater microbial communities from Crystal Bog, Wisconsin, USA - MA2.5M (SPAdes) | ecosystem: Environmental > Aquatic > Freshwater > Lake | place: Crystal Bog, Wisconsin, USA...
GATCCTGCCAGGCAGCGATGAGACTGGCCAGTGCGAGGAGGGATGCCATGCCCCAGAGCAGGGGGGTACTTAGAGCCAGACCGAGCGTTGAGAGCCATAGGTAGAGGAGGGCGATCAGACTCAGGCTTAGGCTCATCCAGAGAGTAAACCGAGACAGGATAGAGAGTTGGGCCGTGGGCGACATGCGCTCCAGCAGGTAGCCTGGGGCGATCAGCAGCAATGGCATCGCCAAAGCAAGCCGACCCATCGGATTGGCCAGGGCTACCGCACCAGCGCAGATCAGTGCAACCAGAAGCGCACGGCGTCCAGGCGTAAGGGTGGTGAGGTGCATCATTGAAGGGTGTACTCGTACTCGTTATTTTGCACGGCCCCCGAACGCCGTGCTATAATCCCGAACTGGGTCTGGGCATAGCGCAAGGTAACATACATGGCGCAGACATCAACAAGCCGACGGGTCGCGCTGCGCACCGAGCTACTGGCCCTCTTCCAGTATGCCTCCGAGGCCGATCTGGAGTCGCGCATTGATAAACTCCTCTCCACAGTGCTGGACGACGATCCGATCTCCGCGCCACTGCGGCTCTTCCCTGATGAGTATAGCGAAGATAGGCGGATTGTCATCACCGGGATCGGTGTAGTCTCACCCTTCGGCGTCGGCGTCGAGCCGTTTTGGGAGGGTCTGGCTGCCGGGCGCAGCGCGATTAGTCGGATTAGCCACTTCGACCCGAGCGGGTTCCCGTGTCAGATCGCCGGCCAGGTACCGGCTTTCGTTCCGCAAGAGTTTATGGACGCCAAGGAGGCGCGACGGATGTCGCGCTCCAGCCAATTCGCCGTGGCGGCTGCACGTATGGCCGTGGATGCGGCGGGTCTGCGCATTGATGCGGGCAACCGCGACGATATTGGCACGCTGATTGCCTGCGGCACCATCTCGATGCCCGATGTTGAGCAGGCTGTCATTACGATGGTGCAGCGCGGCCCGATGAAGATTAGCCCTTTCTTCATCCCGGCGGCGGTGCCGAACATGCCCTCTAGCCAGGTGGCCATCCAGCTCGGACTGCACGGCTATATCTCGGCAATTAGCACCGCTTGTGCCGCAAGTTCTCAGGCCATCGGTGAGGCCGCCGAGGTGATCCGCCGGGGCGACGCCGAGATTATGGTCGCCGGTGGTGCGGAGGCTCCGATCACCGCCCTCAGCCTGGGCTCCTTCTGCGTCATGCGCGCCCTCAGTACCCAGAGCAATGACGATCCTTCCCGCGCCTCGCGGCCCTTCGATAGCCTGCGCGATGGGTTTGTCTCCGCCGAAGGCGCGGGCGTCTTCGTGCTTGAGCGGCTCTCTAGCGCCCGTCGGCGCGGTGCGCCCATCCTCGCCGAACTGGTGGGCTACGGATCATCCGCCGACGCCTACCATGTTACGTCGCCTGACCCAGATGGTTACGGGGCCATCCGCGCCATGCGCCGCGCCCTGTACTGCGCCCAGATTGATCCACAGCAGGTAGACTATATCAACGCCCACGCCACGTCCACCCCTGTTGGGGATGTGTCCGAAACAAGGGCGATCAAGCATGTGTTTGGCGAATACGCCCACAGCGTCCCGGTCAGTTCGATCAAGTCAATGATTGGTCATCTCACCGGCGCAGCCGGGGCTGTCGAGGCCGCCGCTACCGTCCTGGCGATGCAGCGCGGCATCATCCCACCGACGATCAACCAGGAAGAACCCGACCCCGAGTGCGATCTCGACTACGTGCCGAACGTCGCCCGCCCAGCAAACCTCCAGGTGGCAATCTCCAATTCCTTCGGCTTCGGCGGGGTCAACTCTGTCCTGGCGTTTAGAAAGATCTGATACCCTTCAGGAATCTGCTGCCGTTCAGCCCTCACCCCCCAACCCCCTCTCCCAGAACGGGAGAGGGGGAGCCGAACGCGATCTGGTGCGGAATCTCCCCTCTCCCCCGGTGGGAGAGGGGCAGGGGGTGAGGGGGCATAGGTTGGTAAGATCCGCTGATGCTCGGCTATCGGCTATCGGTTATCGGCTATGTTCACCTCAGAGATTAGGATACATGAGCTGGAATATTGTCGGTCACGAGTGGGCGGTTGACCAACTGCGGCACAGCATCCTCGCCAACAGCGACGCTCACGCCTATATTTTCAGCGGCCCGCCGGGGATTGGCAAGGCTGCCCTTGCTCTGCATATGGCGATGGCCCTGAACTGCGAGCGCAGCCCTGGCGATCCCTGCCAGGAATGTCGGGCCTGTCGGCGGATTGTGCGCGGTAGCCACCCCGATGTCCGTATCGCCGGGATGGCCTCGCAGGCCGCAGCGATTAAGGCCGACGAGGCCGCTCGCCAGAAGGAGCTGAAGATTGCCACCATCCGCGAGTGGCAGCACGACATCAGCCTGCGCCCCTACGAAGGCCGCCGCCGCGTCCTCATCCTGCACGATGCTGAGCGACTGAACGAAGAATCCTCGAACGCGATGCTGAAGACGTTGGAGGAGCCGCCTGACTACGCGACGATCATCCTGGTTTCTAACAGCACCGACCTGCTGCCCACCATTGTCTCGCGCTGCCGGGTGCTGCGCCTGCGCCCGCTACCTCGCCGCCAGGTCGCCGAGGCGCTGGTGGCCCGCAACATTATCAGCGACGATGCCGAGCTACTGGCGGCATGGAGCGGCGGGCGCGTGGGCTGGGCTATCGCCGCCGCCGCCCAGCCAGAGACGATCACCGCTCGCCAGGAGCAACTGACCGCCCTGGTTGAACTGGGAATCCACAGCCACAACCGAGGCATCGCCTTCCGCTGGGCCGAGCAGCGGGCCAAAGAGTACCGTGGTGGCGAGCAAGAGATGGTCTTTGCGTGGTTGGATCTCTGGCAGGGCTGGTGGCGCGACGTGTTACTGGTTGCCGCAGGCTGCCACGAGAGCGTGGTCAACATTGATCGGCGTGAGGATCTCGTCCACACGGCCAATAACCACACTATTTCCGTGATTCACGCCTTTATGCGCCGCATCAGCACCACCGCTCAGCAACTGCGTGAGAATGGCAATCCCCAGCTCGTGCTGGAGAATTTGTTATTGCATATGCCCAAGGATGGGCGAGGCATCGCCACCTGATGATCGGATGTCTTGACAAACCAAGACGTGCGCCATATACTCCAGACGTTTGCGAGAGATCTACGAAAAAGCACCCGTCATTCCGTGTCAATCCTTCGTTAGGCGCGGTGCTCCCACGAACATAGGTCACTGTCCCGGCCCGTCGAGAGACGCTCAGGGGCATACGGCGTGGTTCGGCCTAAGGGCCACGTCAAGGTGACTGCGGCATCGCCGCTACGTTGTGGGAGCGCTTAAGCTCAACCAGGGGGGAAACGACGCACGCATCTGTGCCTGCGCCTCCGCCCCCCTGACTCGAGTCAGGGGGGCGTTTGTGTCGGGAGGCTCACTCAAACAGGGAGGTTTATTGGACGACCCGCACCAACATCCAGGGATCTGGGTGTATGTCACCAATCGGTTGCTCGCGCAATGCCTCGCAGTTGTGTGGGGTGATGGCTGCCTCGTCTCGGTGCGCCTTTAGCTCGGCGTGCCGCTGCGTCGCTGCCTCACCCCCGTACCTGCGGCACGGGGGTTTTTGCTGCCCAACACAGCGGATATTGTCACGAGGAGGCTCCTCATGCACCTGCTCTCTCAACTTCTGGGCCGTCCGGTACGCGGCGAAACCAATGTGCCCCTTGGCACACTTGATGATCTCGTCATCCGTATGGAGGAGGGACCCTACCCCTCCGTCACAGGATTGGTGGTGCGCGCCGGTCGCCGACGCTTCTTTGTTCCGGCCAACCAGCTCCGCGAACTCAGTGGAGTCGCTCTGCTCAGCTCTGCTCGCGTCGATCTTAAACAGTTCCAGCGACGGGAAGACGAAGTGCTGCTCGGTCGCGATGTGCTTGATCACCAGATTATTGATATTGCCGGTCATCGCGTCGTGCGGGTCAATGATATTCAGATCACGCAGGTTGATGCCAATTTCCGCGTCGTCGGTGTTGACACGAGTCTGAAGGCCATTGTGCGACGGGCCGGGCCGCGTGCGCTGGCTGATCGGATCGTCGGCGGCCAGATCATTGACTGGGCCGACCTGCACTACTTGGCGGGCACCGCGCCCGTGCGCCTGAAGGTTTCCTATGATAGGCTGGCCGAACTGCATCCGGTTGACCTCGCCCGCATCGTTGATGCGCTCTCCCTGCGCGAGAGCGCCACGATTGTCGCCGCTCTTGATGACGAGACGGTAGCCGAGACTCTGGAGGAAGTGAGCGACTCGCGTTTGGCCGACCTGATCGAGGGTATGGATCAGGAGCGCGCTGCTGACATCCTCGAAGAGATGGACCCCGGCGTTGCCGCCGATGTGTTGGAGGATCTGGATGATACGGTCGCTGAGCAGTTGCTGGCCAAGATGGAGCCAGAGGAAGCCGCCGAGATCCAGACTGTTCTGGCCTACGACGAAGATAGCGTCGGTCGGATTATGATCACCGAGATCGTGCGCGTCGCCGAGGGCTCGACGGTTGGCGCTGCCCTGGCCTTGCTGCGCTCGCTTGACGATGTACCCAATCCCTTGCTCGCCGTCTATGTTGTGGAACAGGATCAGCCCGAGACACTACGGGGGATTGTGCGGCTGCGCAGCCTCATCCTGGCCGATCCTGCGACGCCCCTCCAAGAACTGATGGACGAGGATATGCCCACGATCCACCCCGATGCGCCAGCCGAGCAGGCCGCCCGCTTGTTGGCCGAGTACAACCTGCTGGCTCTTCCGGTGATTGACGATGAGGAACACCTTGTTGGAGTTGTGACGGTTGATGACGCCCTGGCGGTATTAATGCCTGAGATCTGGCAGCGGCGTAGCTCGCGGATGTTCCATTGATGGAGGCTCTTCATGAAAACACCAGATCGAACCCTCGCGCTGCCCCGTGATGGGCAGGCCACTGGACGCCCGAAACCATCGCTGCGTGCCCGCCTTCTCCTCATGATGGCGGTTGTTGGCCCTGGCATCATCACCGCCAATGTTGATAACGATGCGGGCGGTATCACCACCTACTCTGTGGCTGGCGCGCATTACGGCTACAGCCTGCTCTGGATGCTCGGGCTGGTCGCCCTGGCCCTGATTATCATCCAGGAGATGAGCGCACGGCTCGGCGTGGTCACTGGCAAAGGTCTGGCCGACCTGATCCGTGAGCGTATGGGCATCCGGGCCACCCTAGCGATTGTGGGAGTCCTGCTGATCGCCAACCTGGCCAACACAGTCAGCGAGTTTGCCGGTGTTGCGGCCAGCATGGAGATCTTTGGGATCAGTAAATTTATCTCGGTACCGATTGTTGCTGTGGGCGTGTGGCTGCTGATCGTCAAGGGGAGTTACAAATTTGTTGAGCGAATCTTTCTGGTCGCCAGCGCCTTGTACCTCACCTATGTCGTCTCGGGAATCATGGCGAATCCGCCTTGGGCCGAGGTACTCCAGGCCAGCGTCACGCCAACCTTTCACTTCGATTCTAACTACATTATTATTGTGGTGACGATCATCGGGACAACCATCGCTCCGTGGATGCAGTTTTATCAGCAGGCATCCATCGTTGATAAGGGATTACGGGTAGAGGACTACGCCTACGAGCGGCTGGATGTGATCATTGGCTCGGTGTTTGCAGTGGTCATCGCCGCTTTCATCACCATCGCCTGCGCGGCGACGCTCTTTAAACATGGGCTGCAAATCGAGACCGCCAAAGACGCAGCACTGGGTCTCGGGCCGCTGGCCGGATCGAACGCCGCCGCGCTCTTCGCCCTGGGCCTGCTGAACGCATCCGTCTTCTCGGCGGCCATCTTGCCGCTCTCGACGGCCTACGTCGTTTGCGAGGCTCTGGGCTGGGAGGCTGGAGTCAACCGCAATCTGAAGGAGGCTCCCGTCTTCTTTGGGGTCTATACCGCACTGATCGTCCTGGGCGCGGGGATCATCCTGCTACCGATCAAGTCGCTCATCCAGGCCATGCTCGCCAGCCAAACGCTCAACGGCGTGCTGCTGCCGGTCATCCTGATCGCCATGCTGGTGCTGATCAACGACCGTGAGTTGATGGGAGACTATGTCAACGGGCGGATTTTTAACATCATCTCCTGGGCTATGGTTGTTGTGTTGATTGGATTAACCGCCTTGCTCGTGATCACCAGTGTCTTTCCGAATTTCCTAACATGAACATAGCCGATAGCCGATAGTACGACAGTTGTAAATATCTTTGAAGAAAGGCTCCCACCGATCACCCCCCCTAGCCCCCCCGCACGCGGGGGGGAACCAATGCATTGTCCCCCCCCGCGTGCGGGGGGGCTAGGGGGGGTAGAACTGTAAAGCACCCACGAACCTTGTCTTACGGCACTACCGTGATCGTGGCAACCTCGTACTCGCCGATAGGCACCGGCGCATCGTTGAAGGTAACAACGGGACGTGCGCCGCTGGCCGGGTTAAACATGCCTACCACGACACGGTAAGTGCCGGGGGCCAGTCCCGGCGGCAGGTAGACATCGTTGGCGTCTACCACCATTGTCCCCACCCGCCACGTGCGGGTGGGGAATCGTCCCTGCCAGGGCGGCGCGTCGCGCTGGGTGGGCACCCCGCCGTTGACATCAATTAGGTGGACGAAGAGGGAGAAGTCGTCGGCGAAGGGTTCGTCAACCTGCCAGAACGTGCGCAGGCCCAGAACGCCACCGGGCCTGAGGGTGCCGTCTGGCACGAGCATGGGTGGCTTCCCATCTGCCGAGGGGACGCCAACGGCGAGGCCAAGCAGCCTGGCCCCGCCGAAGCGCAGTTCGCCGGGAATCGGACGCGGTACGTCGGCGGGAGCGAGGCCGGTGGCGACCACCAGGAGCCGAGGGCCAAGCATGTCGTCGCGGCGCGACGAGCCAAACTCGGCCACCACGCCCGCGCTGAGCAGATGCGCGTAGGCTGGCGTTGGCTCAAGCTGGCCCCAGCGTTTTGCCGAAAGTACCAGGTAGGCGTAGCCCTGGGCGCGGTACCAGGCCATGTCATGGGCCGCCAGGGAGGGAACGTCTGTCCAGCGCTGCTCAGTATCGCCGGGGATCGGCTTCAGCTCAGCGGCGATGCGCGTCCCTGGCGGCACGTTCTGGTCAATCCAACTCACCAACTGCACCCGCGAGTCGCCGACAGCCTGACGGCCCACGTAGGCCGCGCTGGTGAGGGTACTTGGCAGCAGCAGGATTGTCGCTACTATCGCCCCAATCCCCACGCCAACGGATGGGCGATACCGGGCACCCAAGCGACCCACCTCAACCACAGCGACCCCCACGGGCAGGGCGCAGGCTACCAGCAACGGCAGCATATTCTGCATAAAGTGAGTTGGCCGCGAGAGGTGGATGAGCAGAGAGGGCAGGGCGAATCCTAGCCAAACCGCCAGCACACGCGGGCGACGCCAGCCCAGCAGGATCAGCCCGACGAAGACCGCCACGCAGAGCAACGGACTCAGCCCTTCAGAGGTAAAAAACTCGATGTAGCCACCCAGGTTCCACGCGCCCCGGTACTGCCCGTTCTCACCGCTATAATTGCCCCACTGCCGCACCACCCCGCCGCCTACCTCGCCAAAGCTCAGCAGCGCATAGGGCGTTCCCACCACAAAGCAGGCCACCGCAGCGGCCCCCGCAGCGATCAGGCGAGACATTTGATGAACAAAGCGATGGGCAAGCAGAGCTTGCCCATCGCTTTGTTCATCGTTTTTGGCAACCACGGCAGCGACGACAATCGCTCCGGCCACAATCCCAGCGTTGTACTTGGTCGAGGCAGCAAAGCCAGCGAAGGCACCGGCCACGAGGTAGGCCCGCCAGCGGTTGTGCCGAGCGGCCAAAATTGCCGCGCCGAGGCTCAGGCATGCCATAAACGACGCTGTGACATCGGTGGTAGCCCACTGCGAGAACTTCAGGTGGTAGGGCAGCAGGGCCACAAAGAGTGCGCCAACGATACCCGCGCCCCGGCCCGCACCTCGCGTCCCCAGGCTGTAGGCAGCCAGAACCGTGAGTGCGCCAAAGCTGGCCGAAACCCAGCGCGATACAACAAAAAATCCCGGCAGTGTCGTTACCAGATAGGTGGTGATCGTCATCTGGCTTAGATCGCCGTAGGTGCCGGCGGCAACGCCCATGTGGTAATGGACACTCAGGACGCTCAATAGCAGGTAGACAAAGAGTGAGGGTTTTTGGAAGAAATGCTGGTTTGGATCGCCCGTGCGCAGCATATCAATCACATAGTTGATCGGATTGGGCTCGTCGGGGTGATCAACATACGGCAGGCTCTGGCGGATTGTGGCCACCCGCAGCAGCAGGGCACCAGAGGTGATCAGCCCGACCAGCAGCCACCAGAACCAGTCAGGACGATGATTCTTCGCGTGTGTGTTCATCGGGGCCATAGTACCACCTCACGCAACCTACCCGTCGCTCACGTATATAATGGCAACTGCTCAAAACCAGTACTAGGGTCATCCCCATGATCCTAGTAGACACCGAACCGCTGTGGTAAGATAATCTGCGCCCGCTCAATGGCGAGGGGTGCGGCCAACCAGACAGGAGCCGCTATGTCGTCCGACCGTATCTCGCGCCGCGTCAATACCGTTCCCCCCTCTGGCATCCGTCGTTTCTTCGACATCGCGGCTACCATGCCCGACGTGATTTCGCTTGGCGTCGGCGAGCCCGATTTTATTACACCCACGGCTATTCGCGAGGCCGGCAAACGCTCGATTGATCGATCCACGTCCTACACCTCAAACTCGGGCCTCAAGGAACTGCGGGAGGCATTGTCCGCCCACATCAACACGCGCTACGGCATAGACTACCACCCTGATAACGAACTGCTGATCACCGTGGGCGTGAGTGAGGCCATGCTTGGGGCAACCCTCGCCGTCCTCAATCCCGGCGATGAGGTGCTTGTCCCTGAGCCGTGTTTCGTGGCCTATCCGGCCTCAATCATCTTCGCCGATGCCATACCCGTGTACGTGCCCACCAGCGCCGCCGACGGATTCCAGGTGAGCGGCGCAGCCCTTGAGGCGGCGGTCACGCCGCGCACGCGAGCCATCCTGACCGGCTACCCAAACAACCCCACCGGCGCCGTGCTGAGCCGCGAGCGTATGCTTGAGACAGCCGCAGTGGCCGAGCGCCACGATCTGCTGGTGATCTCAGACGAGATCTACGACCGGCTAGTCTACGGGGTGGAACACATCTGCTTCGCCAGCTTGCCGGGTATGCGTGAGCGGACGATCTTGCTCGGTGGTTTCTCGAAGGCATACGCCATGACCGGCTGGCGCCTGGGCTGGCTGGCCGCCCCAGAGGACATCACCACTGCGGTGCGCAAAGTTCACCAGTACGCGATTATGTCGGCACCAACCATGAGCCAGCACGCTGGCCTAGAGGCGCTACGCTTCGGCGAGGAGAGCGTACAGGCCATGGTGTCCGAGTACGACCGCCGCCGCAGGGTGATCGTGAGCGGGCTGAATAGCATCGGCCTGCCGACCTTTGAGCCGCAGGGCGCATTTTACGCCTTCCCGTCAATTGCGCACCTCGGACTCACCAGCGATCAGTTCTGTGATCGGCTGCTGATGGAGGAGCAGGTTGCGGTGGTTCCCGGTGACGCCTTTGGGCCAAGCGGGGCTGGCCATGTACGCGCATGCTACGCCACATCAATGGATAAGATCGAAGAAGCTCTGGAGCGAATCGAGCGATTTGTGCGCCGCGTCTCATAGTGTCGGTGAGGGGAGAGTCCAGGGGCAGCGCTGCCGCACACGCATCATTAGACTCATTCATGCTGCACGCATAAGGAGGTTCTGCTATGCCCGTTGATCTGATCAGCCAGTCGGCACGTCGAGGTCAGGAGGACGGCACTGTGCAGATTGATAGCGAGATCCGCTGCGCCCTCACCGGGCGCTCCCTTCGACCCGACGAGGCGTACTGGGCACCGCCCCTAGTGACGGTGGGCACGCTAGTATCAACGATCTGGAAGACCCTGACCACGACGCCGGGGAGCCTTGGCGAGATACTCATGAGCGAACAGCCGAATGTGGCCTACGCCCCCGAGGCTCGCCAGGAACTCGCCCGCCGCCGATCCACCGAGCAAATTAAGCTCCTTGGCCTGCTGCTGCTCATCGCCGCAGCACTGATTATCCCAATCATTATTCTGATGCGCTGAATCTTCGCGCAAAGAGAAAGGGGCCGCCCACGCATACAGCGTGGGCGGCCTTTTTACGATCCACGAAACGAACATACGTTTGATAATATAAAATGAAAATACAGTTCCCCAAGCGGCTCCACCGTACGCTGCCGCATGAAAATGGCCCCTGATGCCCGGCTATCGGCTATCGGCTATCGGCTATTTTCATGTTATTCCTGGTAGATAAGTAGGGCGTAACTGTGGGGTGGTACACTCAGCACAGTGAAAATGAACTAAGGAGTAGCCTAATAATATGCCACGAATCACACGACGTCTCATGCTATCGGTCAATACCATCATCCCGAAACCACAGCGGCGTTCGGGGCGGGTACTGATAGATATCCTCAAGATAATGCTCTTTACGCTGATCTTGCTAATCTTCAGCACGACCCTCATCGCTCGCTTCGAGATCGAGCAGACCAGCATGGAGCCAAACTTCTATCCTGGGCAACGGATCATTGTCAGCCAAGCCGAGCGTAACTATGGCAGTTGGTTAAACGGTTCAGCTTATGCCGCACATCCAGGGGCCGCTGCCGCCGCCGGTCTCCAGCGTGGCCAGATCGTCGTCTTCTACGAGAGCGATGATCAGAGCGAGGCACCGCTGATCAAACGACTGATCGGTGTCCCCGGCGACCGGATAGCGATCCACGACGGCGCGGTTTTTGTGAATAGGCAGCGTCTCTCCGAACCATACATCAATGTCTTCACCGACTGCTCCAATTACTGTGCCCTCACTCTTGGAGCGGATGAGTACTTCTTCCTCGGCGACAATCGGCCCGTGAGTCACGACTCACGTCAGTTTGGGCCGGTGCCCGGAAACCACGTGATCGGACGGGTTGTCGCACGGTTTTGGCCGCTCGATCAGCTCACGATCTTCCTCTAATTCGGTTGCGTGGGCTATGTCACGCACAAAGAACACGCATGCGTGCAGTGTGAGTCTTCGTTCATTACCTGTGACAATAATTATCAGGTTCGTACTTCGCCTATCAGTTACTCATCATCACATAGCTTAAAGCCTGATACCGCCACCCCCGCAGACATAAGCTGGGTGGCGATGCTGGCCATTGAGCAAGAATATTGTTTACAAAAAACCAGAAAACGGTTTACAATTCCATCGATGTAAATTCGCATTTTAACGTATCGTAATCGGCTAAGGCCAGAGTTTGGTTGACAGGACTGCAAGATCATATTAATATGCCTTTACCTTTGTATGAAGGGGGCGGTTCATCAACCGCAACAGAGTCTAAGGTACCTGATAGCACGGTATTCTCTGTCGCCGAATGTTAGGCAGCTCATTATCACCACATCGCAACGATCCGGGTAAGCTGATATTCGGCTGATACTTGCAGAGATCTCTGACCTATGCTAGACTCCCGGTATCCCAACCCATATGCCACTGTGTTGCAGAAAGACACCAGGAGCGTGTTGCAGGCGTTAGCCTCGCACTATTCTGCCACAGGGACAAGAGTGAGGTGGACTGCTCCATGATTGAGCTCAACCGTAACCAGCCGCCATCGCAGCTGCACACTGATTTACAATCGCTTCAACGCCGAGCTACCCATCGCCATGATCTTCACAGACAAAGCTTTCAGCCACTTGCAGATCTGAACGGTGCTATTGCTTCTGGGCTTGGCTCCCCCGGCACGTGGCTTTCCAAGCTCCCAACTCGATTCCTCCTTCATACGGTTGTCGTTCTGACCGTACCCCTCTCCCTTTTGCTCAGCAACCTGCCAGAACGACCTATCGTTGCCCCCCAAGTCGCTATCTCCGCTCCACAAGATATGCTTGTCGGCATCGGCCCGATCAGCCTGGAGGGGAAGAGCAGTCTTACACAGATTGGCGACCCCCCCCTGAATGATAGCGAAGCACTCCCCGTACCGCTCTCACTCAGCTCACGCAGCGCACTGCTTGCCCCGCTCGTTGTCTCCGCGACGATCTCGGGCGATGTGGTGAAGTTACGCAATGGCCCAGGGCTGGCCTACGACGATGTAAGCCGGATCAGTGGCGGCACGTCAATTGAGGTTCTCGGTCGCCACGAGGAATGGCTTCAGGTCCGACGATCCGACGATCCGACGCTGTACTGGGTCGCAGCCGAACTTGTTGATGTTCCCGAAGCAGTGATCTACGCCCTCGATGTTGTCCCCAATGAGCAGATTCCACCGCCGCCGCCGCCGAAGATTGGCGTGGTGGTTCAGGAGGGTCTGAACCTGCGCGATGGCCCTGGCACGAACTACGTGAGTATGGCGCGTATGGGTGCGGGGCAGGAACTCACCCTCGTCGAGCAGTTTCAGGGCTGGTTCCTGGTGGAGTACGGCAGCCAGTACGGCTGGGTAACGCAGGAGTTCCTTACGATTGTGGACGGTGTCGTGAATCGGGTGCCTGTCTCTCAGACAATCCCCGACCCGAACCCGCTCCTGGTTGGTGCCGTCCTTGAGGATGCAGTGAACATGCGCAAGGGGCCGGGATCTGCCTATGATCGAGTCGGCTCGGTGAATGCGGGTTCTCAGGTGGCGTTGCTGGCTAAGTACAAGGATTGGTTTAAGGTTCAGCTCGACAATGGCACGAAGGCGTGGATTTTCTCGGATCTGCTCAAGATCTCGCCGATGGCGGTGCGACGTGTGCCGACGACGGATAACATCCCGGCGTTGCCGAGCCGCATCAGTCCTGCTACCCGGGGTTCTTCTGGTAGGGCGATCAACATCCCGGCAAGTGGCGACGTTGCCGGCTACTCGGTGCAGTTCGTCGGCTACCGCTATCGCTGGGGCGGCAGTGGCCCTGGCGGCTTCGACTGCAGCGGCCTGACGAGCTATGTCTACCGCCAGTTCGGCATAGGTCTGCCCCATAGCGCCGCTGGTCAGTTCAGCACAAGCTACGGCGCGATGATCGGTAATCTTGGTAGCCTTGCCCCTGGCGACCTCGTCTTCTTCGCGGGCACCGGCGGCGAGCGTGGTATCTCGCACGTGGCGATCTACATCGGTGGTGGCCAAATGGTTCACGCGATGACCCCGAGCTATGGTGTGCAGGTCTCGGGCGTGTGGGGCAGCTACTGGCAGAACCACTTTGTCGGCGCGATTAGGCCCTATCGCTAGATCTCACGCAGAGAATAACAAAGAGCGGCGTGGGCTTATTGCCCACGCCGCTCTTTGTTGCGCCTTTGCGCCTTTGCGTCAAACCATACACACGTTTGACGCAAAGGCGCAAAGGCGCGAAGACTCTCACGTCGCTCTTTTGGCGTCTTTGCCTTGTCTGGCAATTACGAGTAGAATCGCTCGACCCGCCCAACGGCGCGGGCAGTGAAACATGACACAGAAAGATGCATGACAATGAAAGGTCTTGTACTCAGCGGCGGGAAAGGCACGCGCCTCCGCCCAATCACCTATACAAGTGCGAAACAACTTGTGCCGGTGGCGAATAAGCCGGTTCTCTTCCGTGTGATCGAGGCGATCCGCGATGCCGGGATTGACGATATTGGGATTGTGATCGGCGACACCGGTGATGAGATCCGCGCTGCCGTGGGCAACGGCAGGCGCTGGGGCGTGCAGATTACCTACATCCCGCAGGATGCGCCTGCGGGCCTGGCCCACGCGGTGAAGATTAGCCACAAATTCCTCGGCGATGACCGTTTTGTGATGTTTCTCGGCGATAACTGCATCCAGGGCGGGATCAGCCCGCTGATCCAGCAGTTTGGCCAGAGCGACTATAACGCGCAGATCGTTCTCAAGAAAGTGGCCGACCCGCGCTCGTTTGGCGTGGCCGAACTCGACGAGGAAGGCCGGATTATGCGTCTGGTCGAGAAGCCCCGCGATCCGCGCAGTGATCTGGCCTTGGTAGGGATCTACATGTTCGACCACCACATCTGGGAAGCCGTTACCGCGATTCGCCCCTCGGCTCGCGGCGAACTGGAGATCACTGACGCGATCCAGTGGCTGGTCAGTAATGGTCATCTGGTCTACCCCTATATTCACGAGGGGTGGTGGATTGACACCGGCAAGAAAGACGATCTGCTGGAGGCAAACCGCCTAGTGCTGGAGGAAATGGCCCCGGCGATCCAGGGCTATGTTGATCGTGACTCGCAACTGATCGGGAAGGTGATCGTTGAGGCGGGGGCGGAGATCATCAATAGTACTATTCGTGGGCCGGCGATTATCGGCGAGAAGACGCGCATCCTGAACTCGTATGTCGGCCCGTTCACCTCGATCTACCATAACTGCGTGATTGAGGATAGCGAGATCGAGCATAGCATTATGCTGGAGCATAGCGCCGTGCGCGGACTGCCGCATCGCCTGGAGGATAGCCTGATTGGGCGGAATGTGGAGGTGGCCCGCAGCCCCCTGAAGCCTCGGGCCTACCGCCTGATGCTGGGCGACAACAGTAGCGTAGGGGTTCTTTAGGATCGCAGTGAAAATAGCCGATAGCCAATAGCCGATAGCCGATAGCCGGGCATCAGCGGCCCTTTTCATCAGGTGTTGTGCGCGAATCGCTGCGTCTTTGCGTCTTTGCGTCAAACTATACATTTGTTTGACGCAAAGACGCAAAGGCGCAAAGAATTTCGCTTCATTTAGCCGGACAGCGTGATTTCTGCGGTAGGACAAGGTTCGCAGATACTTTACAGTTCAGGCCAGAATGTGGCATCCTGATGCGCTCAGCCTGAAACCTGAAACCTCGCACCTGAAACCTTGTCTCGTGCCAAATAAGCGACGAGACGCTGACATGCCCTCTCACCCCTGGCGAGCGAGAACAGCAAGAGCCTGGAGTTGATCGCGAGTGCCGAGGGCTATCACCAGGGTGTCGGGGACGAGCAGCGCAAGTGCGCCGGGGCTAATGTCCACGCGCTCGCCGGGCCGTCCGAGGGCGAGGACGGTGATACCGAGCCGTGAGCGCAGATTGGCGGCACCGAGGGTCTGTCCGACGAGTGATGAGCTAGCCTCAAGAACAACCTGGTCAATCAGCAGCTCTAGCTCGTTGGCGTGCATCACTTCGTCGAGAAAATCGGCCACGCCGGGCCGGGATATTAGGGTTGCCATACGCCTGCCGCAGATACGGTAGGGCAGGATCACCCGCGTGGCCCCGGCGCGCAGCAGCTTGTCCTCAGACTCATCGAAGTTGGCGCGAGCGACGATAACGATATCCGCCCGCATACTGCGTGCGGTCAGCACGATAAAGACATTCTCAGCGTCGGAACTGGCAGCGGACACAAGGCTGCTGGCGCGGGCGATCCCCGCCGATTGGAGGTGTTCTTCGTTGGCGGCGTTGCCTTGGATGGCCAAGTAGCCCCGGTGACGCACCCGCTCAACCCTGGCCGCGTCAAGATCAAGAATCACAAAAGGCAGACCCTGGGCATGTAACTCGTCGGCAACATGCCTGCCGATCCGCCCGTACCCGCAGATAATCGTGTGCCCGCTGAGCTGTTCCACCATGCGCTGACGCCTCCGCTGATCGAGATACTCTTGCCACTCACCCGAGAGGATGAACTCGGCTGCACCGCTAAAGGTGAAGGCCATCAGCCCAGCCCCAGAGCCGATCAATCCGACGGTGAAGAGCCTCCCGGCTGGATTAAGCGGGACGATCTCGCCGAATCCTACGGTGCTGATGGTAATCACCACCATGTAGATCGCATCTATCAGGCTCATGCCCACAATGAGGGTATAGCCCATCGTGCCGATAAGGAGCAGCAGAACCAGCAACCCCGCCGCAAGAGTTAGTCGCCGCACTGCTCGCCGCTGCACGCTCTCTTCCACACATCCCCCGGTCTTAGCAAGGTTTCAGGTTTCAGGTTTCAGGTTTTAGGTTTCAGGTTTCAGGTTTCAGGTTTCAGGTTTCAGGTTTCAGGTTTCAGGTTTTAGGTTTTAGGTTTTAGGTTTTAGGTTTTAGGTTTTAGGTTTTAGGTTTTAGGTTTTAGGTTTTAGGTGCCAGGTTTTAGGTTTTAGGTGCCAGGTTTTAGGTTTTAGGTTTTAGGTGCCAGGTTTTAGG
>Ga0208376_1000277_pt1 | contig 16164 bp, 13 predicted proteins | sample CryBogmetaGMA25M_FD_184548 | JGI IMG/M metagenome (GOLD analysis project Ga0208376, IMG submission 184548) | Freshwater microbial communities from Crystal Bog, Wisconsin, USA - MA2.5M (SPAdes) | ecosystem: Environmental > Aquatic > Freshwater > Lake | place: Crystal Bog, Wisconsin, USA...
CTGACACCTGACACCTGACACCTGACACCTGACACCTGACACCTGACACCTGACACCTGACACCTGACACCTGACACCTGACACCTATGCGAATCGGCATTGACGCGCGACTGAACGCCTACCGCCAGGGCGGAATCGCCCAGTACACCCGGCTGCTGCTCGCGGCTATGGCACCGCTGATTGGTGCTGATACGCTGGTCGCCCTCCAGCATCGCCGCCAGCCACAGCCGATGACCGTCGCCCGAAACGTCGGGCGGGCATTGCTCTTCACCCCGCCCCACAATCGCTTTGAGCCACTGGCCCTGCCCATCGAATTGCTGCCCCAGCGGCTCGACCTGCTGCACTCTCCTGATTGTGTGGCCCCACGGCTGCGCCCCTGCCCTGCCGTCGTGACAATCCACGATCTGGCTTTTCTGCGCTTTCCCGACATCCTCGACGCCGATGCCCGACGCTACTACGGTCGGGTACGCGCCTCGGCCCACGCCGCTCAGGCGGTGATCGCCGTCTCTGAGTCCACCCGCGCCGACATTGTTGAACTGCTTGATCTGCCGGTCGAACGGATTGATGTGGTGTACGAGGCGGCGGCACCCTCCTTCCACCCTGCCGAGGTGGGCGCGGGAGAGAAGCGTACGATCAACGAGCGACCGCTGCGGGCCGGAGAATTCGCCCTCTTCGTCAGCACTATCGAGCCGCGCAAGAACCTGGAGACGCTGCTGCGCGCCCTACGAGTCTGCCTTGACCGACGCCCGCAGACCGGCTACCGGCTGGCCATCGCCGGGGTGCGTGGCTGGCTCGACGGGCCGGTCTTCGATCTGATCCGTGAACTGCGCCTTGCGGATCACCTGGATTTTCTGGGCTGGCCCGAACCCAGCCAGTTGATCTGGCTTTACAGTGCCTGTAAACTCTACCTCAACCCTTCGCTCTACGAGGGCTTTGGATTGCCGGTACTCGAAGCTCTGGCCTGCGGGGCACCGGCCCTCGTGGCAGACACCAGCAGCCTACCCGAGGTTGCGGGCGACGCGGCGCTGCTCATACCGCCGCGCGATGTGGCGGCATGGGCGGCGGCGATCATGGATTTCTGGGAGGATGACGAGGCGCGGATCGCGCTGGCGCAACGCGGGCCAACCCAGGCGGCACGCTTCTCCTGGGATCGCGCTGCCCGCGAGACCCTGGCGATCTACCGGCGAGTGGGCCGGTGAATATGATAACAAGGTTTTGCCACAGAATCACACCGAAAGACACAGAAAGAATACATTTCTGTGTCTTTCGGTGTGATTCTGTGGCCGCGATCCCTATGTTCGCAGGGCCGGGTTGAGCTTGGTGGCGGCGAGCCACGCCTCGATCCCAACCGTGGGCTGAATCCCCTGCTCAGTGACGATTCCGGCCAAAATATTCAGCGGCGTCGAGTCAAAGTAGACGTTTGTCACCTGAATGTTCGTCGGCACCTCGGGCCAGACCTGATCGGCCGGCCAGCGAGTCTGCTCAGGCTGAGGGTAGCCAGGGGGGAGAAATTTCTCAGAGCTACAGAGGGCGTAGACCGGCACGTTAGCCTCCCTCGCCGCAAGCACCATGCCGTAAGTTCCGACCTTATTCATCAGGCCGTGAGCACTCAGGTGGTCGGCCCCGACCAGAACAAGCTGAGACTGACCGGCCAGCACCACAGCGAGGGCATCCACCACTAGGGTTGTTGGGATGCCGCTGGCCGCTAGCTCATTGGCCATCGTGCGACCCTCGCAGATAGGGCGTCCTTCAGCGCAGATCACGCGGAAGCGCCGACCAGCCCGCTGGGCGTGGCGCAGCACCGCACGTACCGTTGTGCTGCGCCCATTCGTCACGATCTGCACGTCATCGCTGATCAGCCGCAGGGCCGTCTCGGCGATTGCCGCCTCGTGGACATGCAGGCGCCGCTTGAACTCGTTTGCCGCATCAACCACGACCCGCTGGCCCTGGCCAAAACTCTCCGCAGCATCCACCTTCCAGAGCAGCGCATTCACCAAATTTACCAGCGGTGCCATCGTCGGATGCGAGTGAATCAGCGCCCACCCCGCCTCAAGCAACCCCTGATGTAAATGGGACAGATCGCCGCTCTGATCCGACTGCGCCTGATATATGAGCGTCTCGGCGCTCTTCTCGGCGATTTCAACCGCGCCAGAGATCCCGTCTTTGGCAATAGCAGCGATTGCCTGTGCGGTATATTTATCCACAAAGTTCTTCCAATCGTACTATTATGGTAACGAGACTTCCGCGATTCATGGCCACAGAAAGACGCCGAAGCTCACAGAAACACACCCTTTCTGTGTTTTTCCATGCTCCTCTATAGCAGAATCTCATGGTCGTACTACGAGGTGCCGTATCACGAATGCGGCCTATGACGAGCATACCACAGTTTCGTTTACCGATTGTTGGAACCAATGGAGCGTCGCTTCAGCAATTGTTTGATCGCCACCTCAAGCTGGGCGATAGAGAAAGGCTTTGGCAAATAAGGGCTCCCGCTCTGCTCAAGCTGTTCAAGCGTGATCGGGCTCAGTGTGTCGCCCGTGATAAAGATCACCCGCTCGGCCAGGTCGGGGTCGCGCTCGCGGATGGCGGACAGAAGCTCAAATCCGCTCATGCCTGGCATCCGCACATCGGTGAGAATCATGTCGAAGGATTCACGGCTCAGGGCGACGAGTGCGGCTTCGCCACTGATCGTCACCGTCGAGCGGTGGCCGAGATCGTGCAAGAGGCGTGAGATCAGCCGAATCACTGGCTCCTCATCATCCACGACGAGGATGTTGAGCGATGGTTCTGTCTCACTGATTACCGAATCGAGCAGAGCGGGCTGTTCAGTCACTGTGACGGGAAGTTGGCGCACGGGCAAATCAACGAAAACACGTGTCCCCAAACCAATTTGACTCTCAGCCCAGATCTGGCCCTCATGCTCCTTCACAATACCAAAGCAGATTGAGAGCCCGAGTCCGGTGCCTTGCCCTACCGGCTTCGTCGTGAAAAAGGGGTTAAATATCTTACGCAAATTACGCTCGGGGATGCCTACGCCCGTGTCGCCTACCTCTACCCGGATCATCTGCCCCCCAACCTCGTCCTCAGGACGAGCCGACACCACCCGCGTGCGCAGGGTGAGTGTGCCGCGTCCGCCGCGCTCAACCATCGCGTGGCGTGCATTGGTAATCAGGTTCAGGAAGACCTGCTGGAGCTGATGCGGATCGGCCACTGTTTGCACGAGGTCTGAGTCAAGATCGAGCTGCACCCCGATATTATCAACCCGCAATTGATATGCCTGAAGGGCGAGGGAGTCGCGCAATATCGCATTGAGTGCCACCATCGAGCGTTCGGGCGTATGTTCACGAGCGAAGATCAGCAGGTTCTGGACAATCCTAGACGCTCGATCAGCTTGAGTGTAAATCTGCTCAATATCTTGGCGGGTATCGTCGGAGAGATGCGTATTACGCAGGGTGAGCTGGGCGTAGCCGCTCACGCTGGTGAGCGGATTATTCAGCTCATGGGCTACGCCGGCAACCAATTGGCCAATCGCTGAGAGTTTCTCCGACTGGATGAGTTGCTGCTCTAGACGACGGCGTTCGGTCAAGTTGCGCGCAATACAGTGGAGACCTCCAGGCTTACCGCCGCCATTCTGCATCACGTGGGCGCTCACCTCAAGATAGATCGGCTCTTGGTTATGGTGCGCCAGCTCAAGCTCGAAGGGCGATACCGCCTGGCCATCGAGCAGATTGCGCAGATGAACCTGTGCCGCTCTCCACGAGTCGGGGGCACAGAGCGACCAGATCGGTTGACCAATCAGATCCTGCACGGGGTAGCCGGTGATCTGCGCACCAACCTTATTCACGCTCGTAATGCGCAGATCGCGGTCAAGCATAAAGATCATATCGTAGGCGTTTGCGAAAAGATCTTTGTAGCGTCGCTCGCTCAGTTTCACCTGCTCGTAGAGCCGGGCATTCTCAATCGCAATTGCCGCATAGTCGGCCAGTGTCGCCAGCAGATACTGGTCATTCTCACTGAATACCCGGTCGGACTGCTGATTATCCACTGCCAGGACACCCACCACCTGGTCGCCCACCATCAGAGGAACCTGAAGGATCGCCCGTACCAGAAACCCCGTCTTCACCTTCAAGGCCACACCGTTGCGAGTCCTGTCGGTGCGGATCGGCTTACCTGTGCGAACTACCTGGCCGGCCAGGGTGTCGTGGATCGCCATGCGCAGACTCTGGGCGCGCTGCTCGCCAAGGTTCTTCGCCGCCCGCAGGTACAGCTCGTCGTGCTGGTTATCGCGCAGCAGCAGGAAGCCCTCTTCGGCCTGAGTGATATAGACACCGGCTTCAACGATTCGCTCAAGCAGTTGCTCCTGCTCCATCAGGCCAGTTACCGATTTGCCAATACGCGAGAGTACGGTGAGCTCCTGGACGCGCTGCTGGAGCGAGGCGGTAAGACGTTCCTTATCGCGGCGCAGGCGTCGCTCACGCAGGGCTTGGTCAATCACCGCACGCGCCTCGGTATCCGAGAATGGCTTGATCAGATAATTCCGCGCACCGAGGCGGAACGCCTCAACCGCGATATTCTCCGATCCGTGGGCAGTCATCAGGATGACCGGCACGTCATAGCCTTCTTGAGCGATCAGGCGTAGGAGGTCAAGTCCAGAAATATCGGGAAGTTGGAGATCGAGCAGAATCATATCAGGCAAACGGTCACGAAGGCGCTGAAGCCCCTGACGCCCGGTATTTGCGACAATCGGGCGGTATCCAAGCTCAGGCAGCACATAGTTCGCGAGAAGCCCGCAGATCTGCTCGCTGTCATCAATGATCAGGATCTCTTCCATAAGGTGGTGCTATTGCTGCCCAAGGCGATACTTACGATAATGACCTACTACTCGATGGCGTGCCAGCAGGAGTCTCACATGGCTTTGAATTGTACCCTGTTACGATAGCGGTGGCAAGAGATTGTCCTTATACGTGGGTTCATGTCAAAGTCACCCGTCGGGAGATTTAGTCTCCCGTCAGCGAGTGAGCGACGCTGGGCGAATTGCTGTTATCATAGGCTCAGTTTTTTCAGGGGTACGGATCTGCAATCTGCAATCTGCAATGGGAGGGAGTGATGCGAGCGATCCGCATTCATGAGACGGGCGGGCCGGAGGTGTTGCGCTATGAAGATGTGCCCACGCCCGATCCAGGGCCGGGCCAGGTGCGCGTGAAGGTGGCGGCCACCGGCTTAAACTATATCGAGACCTACCACCGCACCGGGCTTTACCCGTTGTCGCTGCCCTTCACCCCCGGCGGCGAGTTTGCGGGCACGGTGGACGCCCTCGGCCCTGGGGTGAGCAGTTTCGCCCTGGATGATCGGGTTGCCACCGCCTCGGGCGCGGGCGGCTACGCCGAGTACGCCCTGGCCCCCGCCGATAAGCTTGTCGCCGTACCCGAGGGTGTGGATCTGCATCTGGCCGCCGCAGTCATGCTCCAGGGCATGACTGCGCACTATCTGGCCTACAGCACTTACCCGCTCAAAGCGGGCGAGATCTGCCTGATCCATGCGGCGGCTGGCGGGGTTGGTCTGCTGCTGACGCAGATTGCGCGTCATTTGGGTGCGCGGGTGATCGGCACCGTTGGCTCATCGGAGAAGGCCGAGTTGGCCCGCGCCGCCGGGGCCAGCGATGTCATCTTCTACCGCGACGAGCCCTTCGCCCCGCGTGTGCGTGAACTGACCGGCGGGCGCGGCGTGGATGTGGTCTACGACTCGGTGGGCCAAGATACCTGGGAGGGCAGTCTGGACTGCCTGCGCCCACGCGGCATGATGGTGACATTCGGCAACTCCAGCGGCTCCGTCCCGGCAGTTAGTCCGCTGGTGCTGAGCAGCAAGGGTTCGCTCTTCCTGACGAGGCCAACTCTGTGGCACTATATCGCCACGCCCGAGGAGTTAGCCTGGCGTGCGGGCGATCTATTTGGCTGGATGATTGCCGGCGCACTAAGCGTGCGGGTAGATCGCCGCTTTCCCATGGCTAACGCCGCCGATGCCCACATTGCCCTCCAGGGCCGGGCCACGGCGGGCAAAGTACTGTTGATACCATCGTGTTAAGGGTAGAGACGCCCCGGCGGGGCGTCTCTATGGTCGAGGATTGTATGCGTGTTGTGATGAAATTTGGCGGTACTTCGGTCGGCAGCGCCGATGCGATCCGTCAGGTTGCCGCGATTGTGAGTACCACTCACCGCGACCACGAGGCTGTGGTGGTGGTGTCGGCGATGAATGCCCCCGACTTGCGCACGACCGACTCGCTGATCGCTGCGGCCCACGCGGCCGCCAGGGGCGAGGGCAATGCCACAGCGCACGTGGCCCCGCGCCTGCTTGAGTTGCACATGCGCGCCGCCGCCGAGCTAACCTCGCCCGCCGAGTGCGCCGCCCTTGAGCCGGAACTGCGGGCCATGCTCGATTATCTGAGCAATCTGTCGCGCAGTATCGCGGTGCTGGGCGAACTGACGCCACGGGCACTGGATCTGTTTAGTGGCCTGGGTGAGCGAATCAATGCCCGCCTGATCGCTGCTGCCCTGCGCAGCGCGGGCATCCCGGCCCAGGCGATTGACGCCACCGACCTGATTATCACCGATGAACGCTACGGCAATGCCACGCCACTGATGGAGGAAACCACCGAGCGCACGCGTGAGCGCCTGCTGCCCCTGCTGGAATCCGGTATTGTGCCGGTTGTCACCGGGTTCATCGGAGCCACGCGAACTGGCGTACCCACCACCCTCGGGCGCGGCGGCAGCGACTACTCCTGCTCCATTCTCGGGGCCAGCCTTGACGTTGATGAGGTCTGGTTCTGGAAAGAAGTTGACGGCGTACTCACGGCCAACCCAAAGATCGTGCCCGAGGCGCGCACTCTGCGGATGCTTTCGTACAGCGAGATGGCCGAACTGGCCTACTACGGAGCCAATGTGCTGCATCCGAAGACGGTGCAGCCCTTAGTGCAGCGGCGCATTCCCATCCGCATCCGCAATACCTTCAACCCCGATCACCCCGGCACGCTGATCGGCGAAGGTCGGGGCGACCGCACCGCCCGTGCGGTCACGGCGATCAAGGATGTGAGCATGATCACCGTGGGCGGGCCGGGGATGCTGGGCCTATCGGGGGTGGCGGCGCGGATCTTCGGGGCGGTTGCCCGTGCCCACGTCAACATCCTGCTGATCTCGCAGGCCAGCAGCGAGCAGAGCGTTTGCCTGGCTGTCTCCCACGCCGAGGCCGCCGCCGCTGAGGCCGAGTTGCGCAAAGAGCTATCCGATGAGTTCTCCGACCAGGATGTGGAGCATATCGAGGTGCTAGAGTCGCTGGTGATCGTGGCCGTGGTTGGCTCGGGTATGCGCGGCACACCAGGCATCGCCGGGCGTGTCTTCGGGGCCATGGGCAACGCCGGGATCAATGTGATCGCCATCGCCCAGGGCAGCACCGAGAACAACATCTCCCTCGTCGTCTCCGCCGCCGACGGCGACGAAGCGGTGCGAGCCATCCATCGCGGGTTTGATCTGTAGACAAGGTTCGTGGGTGCTTTACAGAAATAGCCCGTAAAGCCCAGGAGCTTCAGCCCTGGGATATAAGGGCTTCATCCGCTTTAGCGGCTTTAGCTGTAGCTTCGCCATAGGGCTTCCTCGTGCCGCAAACCGCTTGCAATAGAACAAATAACCTGGTATACTGCCGTCGTAGACGTAGGCGTTTGTGTCCTTGCGAAAACCAAGCTGGTCACACACGTTCTGCTGGTAGACATGTCGCGGCGGGCTACGCCGAGACACAAAACGCCTGTGGAGACCCGGTAAGCCCAACCGTTGTGGCTGGCACGAGTCGATGAAGCAGGAAGCCCAAGAGCTTTAGCCTTGGGTATATCACTGTTCGGTCTACAGCCCGACAGCTCAACAGCCTAACACACTGCGCGATGTGGAGGTGTGGGGTTGTGGGGCTGTGGAAGGCATCTCGCCTCAATCTGAAACCTTGTCTAGGGGCAAATGGCCATGGACACCCGGCTATCGGCTATCGGCTATGTTCATATTGGGCAGATAGATCTGCGTGCCGATCTGCGGCAGCGCAGACACACCCGACTGCCGCCAGATCACCTCGTCAACCCCAATTGCGAGTCCGTTACCAATGACATACGACGACCGCAGGCCGGTCGCGTCACGGTAGAACTCGTGCGCCCACCCGAGCGGGAATGCGGCAGAAGGTTGCCAGGGACCAAATGGCGACACCGCCCAGCGCCAGCGGGTGCCGTTGCCAGTAGCTCCCGTTGCGTTGTAGAAGATATAGAACAGCCCGCTCTGCTCAATAACGTGGGGCGATTCGGGCACTTTTCCCGGCTCAGCAGCCTGATAGGTTGCGCCCAGGTCGTACCACGGCCCAGCAGGATTATCGGCCATCGCCACGCCGATGATCGGGCCGCTACGGTCGGCCCCGGTGTAGTAGAGGTAGTAGCGCCCGTTGTACGCCAGCACCATCGGATCGCGGCAATCGGACCATGTAGTCGGCCCTGAATAGAGCGCATCAGGGTGGTGCGGGCGAAAAACAACCCCCTGCTTCTGCCAGCTTTGCGGGTCGGCGGGGTTCGTGCTGGTCGCCAGCATGATCGTCTGGGCGATCTGCGTATTCACCCCGGTGTAGTACATGTAGAAGGTGTTGCCCACAGTGATCACATGGGGGGCCCAGACATACGCCTCATCCGCGTCACCTGGCCCACCGTGGCGTAGCGGGGTGGCCAATTCTTCCCAGGTGCAGAAATCGCGTGTACGGGCATAGGCAAACTGGAACTCGCCCCGGTCATTGAGGGCGGGAAGATCAATGCGGGTGGCAACCAGATAGTACCAGCCCTCAAAGGCGAAAAGGCTGTGATCCTTTAGCTTCACCTGAGGCAACGCGAAAGGGGTATGGCAGAATGTCGCCGCTAGTGCGGGGGATCCGTGCGCCGACGACGGATTGGCGGACTGCATCGCCTGAGCAGTCTCGCTCTGTCCAAACCCGGCAGCCTGATCTTGATCCGCCATGCCGATGATCTGGGTAACTAATACGAGAACCAGGAGGTATCTCACACCAACCGTCCATGCAATTCGCGCATAACGCCCGACGACAATAGCCGCTAACGCCCGGCTATCGGCTATTACGACAATTGTAGTTTGTTTGGCTTACCCCCCCTAGCCCCCCCGCAAGCGGGGGGGGACATACGTGCCAACCTCCCCCCGCTTGCGGGGGGATTGAGGGGGGTGATCGGCGGGAGCCTTTCTGCGAAGATATTTACAACTATAGTACTATCGGCTATCGGCTATCGGCTATCGGCTATCGGCTATGTTCACATTAGCGCGTAGTTTTCTCAACCGGCGGCCTATAGTTGCTCGCCTGAATCGTAGGTGCCTGACGCGAGGCAGTTGTACCATCATCGCCGCAGTACGGGCAGATGCTCCAGGTCAGATCGACCACCCGCGCACAGCCGCTACAGCGACGGCGCAGGGAGGTGTTACAGTGTGGGCAGAGGATGAAGTCTGGCTCAATCGGGCGCTGACATTCCGGACAGACATACTTCTCCTCAATATCATTGCGCAGGTACTCTTCCTCAAGCGAGCGTTCATATTTTTCGGACAAGGTCTGTGGCGGGCGCAGGATCAGGTGCAGTGGGATACCGACAAAGGGCAGCAGCAGCACCAGGCCAACAGCAAGCACCTGCACCGACACATCCTCGCTGCGCCGTCGAATATCGCGATAGGCCCACAGCACCGACGCCGCCCAGAGCAACACCAAGTAGGCTCCAAGAAACACGCCTAAAGCCTGGAGAATCGGCACCAGATCTGACAGAAATTTCTGAATCGCTTCCATGAAACCTCAATAGGCCAGCAGCAAGAAGCGGCCTCAGCCTCCTGCCTCCTGCCGCCTGCCTCCTGGTTACAGCCGCGTCGTTTCCGCCTTCAGCACAAAGACCGTCGCCCCGCCCACCTGCACCTCCAGCGGCGCTGGCGGGTAGAACTCACCGGACTCGGCGATGGGCGGCATGGGAGAGACATAGCGCGTGCGTGTCGAGCAGTGTTCGCGCACCGTTTTGATCACCATGTTCACCTGAGCGTCATCCACACTCAGCAGCAGCGTGACATTTCCCTCGCGCAGGAATCCGCCTTGGCTGCTCAGCCGCGTTACCCGATAGTTCTGCTCAGTGAGAGCGTCCACAAGGTTTCCGGCGTCCTGATGCTGCACCACCGCAAATATCAGTTTCATTGATATACCCCCAGGCGCGTGACACGCTTCAGCAAGGGCGCAACCTCATGCGCTATCTGCTCCGCCAATTCAGCCAAAGGCTGATCCGCCGAGAACGAGCGCCAGCGGTCAGGATCCTGGCGGATCAACTCAGCAAACCCGGCGGCCACCCGCTGATGGTACGCCAGGTCACGGGCGTCTAATCGGTTCCACTCCGGCGGCGTGCTAAATGTCGTCCCCGGCGCACCCAGCTCAGCCCGTTCCTTCGCCACTTGCTTGCGCCGCAGGCCATCCTCCACCGGCAGATCCAGATAGAGGGTGAGATCCGGCATCAACCCACCCGTCGCCACCGTCGTGATCGCCTGAAGTTCATCCAGATCGCGCCCGAGCCCATAGCCCTGGTAGGCAAAGGTCGAGTCCGCGTAGCGGTCACAGAGGACAATCCCGCCGGTGTTGAGGTAAGGTCGCACCAGTTCGCTCACCAGTTGTGCCCGCGCCGCCGAAAAGAGCAGTGTCTCGGTTGTCGGTGCCATCTCTGTATGCCGCAGATCCACGACGATCCGCCGGATCAACTCGCTGATCCGGGTGCCCCCCGGCTCACGGGTTAGGATCACCGGGTAGCCTATGGCCTGAAGCCGCTCGTAGAGGAGACGAGCCTGTGTACTCTTGCCGGAACCCTCCGGCCCCTCGAATGTGATAAATACGCCCATAGGCACATTATAGCCTGTCTGTACCTTATCTGTAGATCTTCACCCGCCGGTTCGGATCGTCGCCGCGACTCTCCGAGCGCAGATTATAGCGGTCGGCCATCTGGTGCTGGAGCCGACGGATATAGCTGCTGCGTGGCGTCAGTTCGATCATGCTGCGCTCACCATTCATCAGTTGGCCGATCGCCGTCTCCAGTTCGACCATCGCATCCTCGATTACTTCGGAGCCGTTGGTGCGTTTCCCACTATCGCCCTCAGACTGCCCACCCTCATCGGACTCAACCTCGCGCAGGTTGAACACCTGGGCCAACTGGCGCTCCATCTGTGTGATTGTATTGTTCCGCAGCACGTACACGGGTACACCGTGTTCCTCGGCCTGCTTAAGCCGCTGGGCGCTCTGGCGATAATAGTTCTTCAACGTCATCACCAGCGAGGCGTCTTTCATCTCACGGACAATCACCGCAGGCACGCGCAATCGCTCGATGGCCGTCTCTAGCCGGTTGCGACTCACCCCAAACGGAAAGATCCGCTGGGTCGTCACCCCTGGGCCAGCAGCACCATTCGCACCGCTGCCCGATCCGCTGCGCTCACGCGGACGTGGCCCGCTACCCCGCTCACCACCACCGAAGCGCTCACCGCCGCCGCCCCGTTCGCCGCCCGAACTGCCTCGACCTGGGGCCATACGGCGGCCCAGGGACGGCGCATCAATCCGCTCACGCTCCACCGTCTCCACCTGCACAACCCCGTCTGCATCACGCGAACGCAGTTCGGCGGGTGGGTTCTCGCCGCGCAAAATGGCGTCCACCGCCGCCGCCACATCATCGTAGACCGTCACGCTATCCCAACTCTCGATCTCAACCAGCACCTCAAAGGTCGGCGGGGCTTTGCGCTCCAGCACCGTCTTCTGTGTGCCGCGTCGCCGTGCCTCCTCGTCGCCAAGCGTTACTGCCTGGATACCGCCCACCAGATCCGAGAGCGTCGGGTTGATCATCAGGTTGTCGAGGGTATTGCCGTGAGCCGTACCCACCAGTTGTACGCCGCGCTCGGCAATCGTGCGTGCGGCCAGCGACTCAAGCTCTGTGCCGATCTCGTCAATGACGATTACCTCAGGCATGTGGTTTTCCACCGCCTCGATCATCACCCCGTGCTGCTCGGCTGGACGAGGCACCTGCATGCGCCGCGCCCGTCCAATCCCAGGATGCGGGATGTCGCCATCGCCCGCAATCTCGTTTGAGGTATCCACAATCACCACCCGCTTGCGGAACTCCTCCGCCAGCACGCGGGCCGTCTCACGCAGCAGGGTTGTCTTGCCCGTACCCGGTTTGCCCAGCAGCAGGATGCTCTTTCCAGTTTCCACCAGATCGCGGATGATCACCACCGTGCCAAACACTGCTCGGCCCACCCGGCAGGTCAGGCCGATCACCGTGCCGCGACGATTACGGATCGCCGAGATCCGATGCAGCGTGCGCGGGATACCAGCCCGGTTATCCTCGCCAAACTCACCGATCCGCCCGATCACATAGTCAATGTCCTCCTGAGTCACCTCGCGGTTACTCAGAAATCGCTCCACATCACGGTAGCGCGCCTCCGGCAGTCGTCCCAGATCGATCACAATCTCAAGCAAATCCGCCACGTCATCCGTGCCAGCCTCAATAGCATCAGTGATATGGGTCGGCAGCGTGTCAAGCAGCAAATCGATATCGTTAGTGTTCGTCATATCAAGTCGCTCGGACATAGGATTATCTATCCTCCCTGGCCGCAGAGATACGTGGGGCTATCACCCGAGGCTCCAGCCCCGGCTCAAAGGTTGGCACCAGCAGTGGTCGTCGCACCGCAACGACCATACTCTTTACGAGCAGAGCCTGCTCGCCAATCGGCTGAAAACCGAGGGCGTAGCACGGCTCAAGCAGATCCGCCTGGTACTCGCGTAGCACCAGGTAGACCGGGCGTGCGTCACTGAGTTGCGCCAGCCCAAAGCGCAGCACATCAACCACCTGATCACGCATGTCGGGCCGAACCATCAGGCTAAAGACATGCCCCGAGACCCCGCTCGTCAGTCGCAGGTAGGAGGTTAGATTGTCGTCAGGCCCAAGTACCCAGGCCACCTGGCGTTGCCTGCCGAAGTGCGGCGAGAGCGACAGCGACCAGTGGCGAGCGTTGCGTACCTCGGCGTGCTGCACCAGATGCGGCGTCACCACGCCGTAGAGCTTATGCACGGCCCAGTGATCGCGGCGAGCCTGCATACGCATGGGTGCCAGCGTGGTGCGCTGATCCCAGTCGGGGCCAGAGAGCTGGAGGATGGTCGTGTGCGTGTATGCCTGGAATCCAAGCTGACGGAAAATCTCGCGCACTTCGGTGTGCTGGCTGGGGGCAGCGGCATAGAGCCGCTGGACGTAGGCGTGCCCGGCGTGGACGCAGAGCTGTTCGAGCAGGCGGAACCAGATGTCATAGTCGCTCGGCAGGCGCGTCGCCCGTGTGCCAGAGGTGCCGAGGTAGACGACATCCTGCTCAGGGCGACCGCTGCGCCCGAGGGATTGGACAACCGCACTCGTACCGCGCTCCTGCGTAATGAGCGTGGTACGATCCCGCCCGTTGCCCTGGAGCATGCAGTGTAGCGCGCACCACGCAGGCCGGTGAGCCTGCGCGAGCAGACCATCGGTGTAGAGCATCACCTGGTTACGCGGCTTGCGCCGTAGCGACCAGAGATCGCCGGGGGCCACAGAGCGAATCATAGCGTGATTTTAGATTTCGGATTTTCGATTTTAGACTGCGCGCCGCAATCTAAAATCCACAACCTAAAATCGTCTATAGCTCCAAAAAGTAGCGATGCACCCGGTCATCACTCGTCAGCTCGGGGTGAAAGGTGGTCGCCATCATACGGCCCTGTTGTGCGGCCACAACCGCCCCGCTCGGTAGGCGTGCCAGCACACGTACCGTCGGCCCGACCGACTCGATCTGCGGTGCGCGGATAAACACCCCCGGCAGTGGCTCGTCGCCCAGAACAGGCATGTCAAGTGGCAGTTCGAAGCTATCAAGCTGGCTGCCGTATGCGTTGCGCCGCACCGTTATGTCCATCACCTCAAGGCCAGGTTGCCCGCCCTGCTTCATATCGAGAACCGTGCGCGCCAGCAGGATCGCCCCCGCACACGTCCCCCAGATTGCCAGATCACGACCGGCCCGGGCACGCAGCGGGGCGATAAAGTCATAGAGCGTCAGCAGGCGACCAATCGCCGTACTCTCGCCGCCGGGGATGATCAGGCGATCAACTGCCGCCAGATGTTTCGGCAGGCGCACCTCCACAGGCTGCACGCCCATCCGTCGCAGGATCTCGCTGTGTTCACGAACATCGCCCTGAAGTGCCAGTATGCCAACATTCATAAAAAAATCCGTTGGGCCATCGTCGCAGCACTGCGACAACAATGGCCCAACCAAGAGACTACCAGCCGCGCTTCGCCATCAGTTGCTCAGCCGGGATCTGATCAATGTTGATGCCGACCATCGCTTCGCCCAGACCCTTGCTCACCCGTGCGATAATCTCCGCGTCCTTGTAGTGCGTAGTTGCCTCAACAATCGCCCGTGCTCGCTGCATGGGGTTGCCGCTCTTGAAGATCCCCGAACCCACAAAGACACCATCAACTCCAAGTTGCATCATCAGAGCGGCATCGGCTGGTGTGGCGATCCCGCCGGCGGCAAAGTTCACCACCGGGAGTCGGCCCGCCGCCGCCACCTGCTTCACCAGTTCGTAGGGAGCTTGCAGGTTCTTGGCCGCCGTGAACAACTCATCCTCATCCATGCTCTGGAGGCGACGGATGTCGCCCTGAACGGTGCGGAAGTGGCGGACAGCCTCTACCACATTGCCCGTACCCGCCTCGCCCTTGGTGCGCAACATCGCCGCACCTTCGGCTAGGCGGCGCAGCGCCTCGCCCAGGTTGCGGCAGCCGCACACAAAGGGGATGGTGAATTTGTGCTTATTGATGTGGTGCTCCTCATCCGCCGGGGTGAGTACCTCACTCTCATCAATGTAGTCAATGCCCAAAACCTCGATCACCTGGGCCTCAACAAAGTGGCCGATCCGGGCCTTGGCCATCACCGGGATGGTGACTGCCGCCTTGATCGCCGCTATCAGCTCAGGGTCGCTCATCCGTGCAACGCCGCCTTGGGCACGGATGTCGGCGGGCACGCGCTCAAGCGCCATCACCGCCACAGCACCCGCCTCCTCAGCAATCCGCGCCTGCTCGACCGTGACCACGTCCATGATCACGCCACCCTTGAGCATCTGCGCCAGGCCGACTTTCGTCGTCCAGGTTGATTTTTCCATCACAACACCTCACTCACGCACGGTTCAACAGTAGAGACAGCACAGCTTATTCTACCATAGCCGCTCTTGTCGGGGCAATGCAGCGACTCGTCCCCTACCCGTCGTCGTTTCTTGCGATCCCTGATGCACGGGTTTATACTGATGGTTGCGCAGGTCGCCTGCCCCGTTAACTCACGTAGCGCATCTGCGGGAAGGGAAGTAGCACACTATGACGTTCAGGTTGCACGAGATCCAGCCGTCTCCGTCAGCGCCACGCTCGGCTCCGGGTGTGAAGATGCCCGACATCCCGGCTCAGCCCACCACGGTTGCCGATTCAGGGCTGAATATGGGTTTCCTGACCGACCTCGTCCTCAAGGTTATCTACTTCACCGGCTCTGTCACTGGCCAGCGCCTTGAAGAGATGACGAAACTGCCCTTCCTTGGCATTATTGATAAGGCTCTTGAGTTTCTCAAGCTTGAAGAGTTTGTTGATATTACCGGCGCAGAGGGCGGCTTCAGCGAACGCTCATTCCAATATATTATCGCGAACAAGGGTCGTGCGAAGATCCTTGAGGTGCTTGAGCGATCCCAGTACGCTGGCCCGGCCCCCGTACCGTTTCAGTCGTATGTTGATATGGTCAATCGCCAGAGTGTCGGGGACATGGTTATTGACCAAGCCGCTATTCGTCAGGCGTTCGGGCATCTGGTTGTCAATGAGAAAATGCTGGATAAGATCGGGCCGGCGGCGAACTCGGCTCGTTCGCTCTTCCTCTATGGCCCCCCCGGTAACGGTAAGACGACCATCGCCGAGGGAATCTCGAATATGCTCGGCGGGTACGTCCTCATTCCCTATGCCGTTGAGATTGATGGTCAGATCATTAAGATCTTCGACCCGCTTAACCATCAGGTTGTGCAACAGAACCAAGTCGGCCACGTTGATGT